>VFQR01002439.1_pt1 | contig 11871 bp, 11 predicted proteins | sample 3512321 | NCBI WGS metagenome assembly VFQR01 (sample SAMN10412374, study PRJNA504923) | tailings metagenome | isolation source: Relicate 3 Philex TSF1 revegetated site | place: Philippines: Tuba, Benguet | collected 2017-08-29
CACGCTCGACCACCCGCCCGCGCGCCTGGTGGTGCTGGGCGGCGGGCCCATCGGCTGCGAACTCGCACAAGCCTTCGCGCGCCTGGGCTCGCAGGTCACGCAGGTGGAGATGGCGCCGCGCCTGCTGCTGCGCGAGGACGAGGACGTGAGTGCCTTTGCACGCGAGGCGCTGCAGGCCGACGGCGTGCAGGTGCGCACCGGGCAGCGCGCGCTGCGCTGCGAGCGCGACGGTGCAACGCAATGGCTCGTGGTGGACAACGCGGGCCGCGAGGAGCGCGTTGCCTTCGACCACCTGATCTGCGCGGTCGGGCGTGTCGCGCGGCTTGAAGGCTACGGCCTGACCGAGCTCGGCATTCCCACCGGTCGCGTGATCGAAACGAACGAATGCCTGCAGACGATCTACCCGCACATCTATGCGGTGGGCGACGCCGCCGGGCCGTTCCAGCTCACGCACGTGGCCGCGCACCAGGCCTGGTACGCCGCGGTCAACGCGCTGTTCGGCGAGTGGCGGCGCTTCAAGGTGGACTACCGCGTCATCCCCTGGACCACCTTCATCGACCCCGAGGTGGCGCGCGTGGGCCTGAACGAACAGGAGGCGCGCGAGCAAGGGCTGTCGGTCGAGGTCACCCGGTTCGATATCGGCGAGCTCGACCGCGCGATCGCCGACAGCGAGGCGCACGGCTTCGTGAAGGTGCTCACCGCGCCGGGCAAGGACCGCATCCTGGGCGTGACCATCGTGGGCGCGCACGCCGGCGAGCTGCTGGCCGAGTACGTGCTGGCCATGAAACATGGCCTTGGGCTGAACAAGCTGCTCGGCACCATCCACACCTACCCCACCCTGGCCGAAGCCAACAAGTACGCTGCAGGCAGCTGGAAGCGCGCGCACGCGCCGCAGGGCCTGCTGCGCTGGGTGCAGCGCTACCACGACTGGAAACGATGAAGCACGTGCGCAACTGGGGACAGCTCTGCGCCTTGCTGATGGCCTTGATCGCCAGCGGCCTGCAGGCACAGGCTGTGCCTGCCGATCTGCCGCCCCTGCTGGGTCCCGACGGCGCCCTCGCTGCGCCGTGGCGAGTGCTGACGTATCCGAAGTCCCACCGCGAGATTGCGCCCACCCGATTCGTGCCGGGCGCGCGCGATGGTGTGGCCGGCGTGCAGGTCATCGCCGACCGTTCCTACGGCACGCTGGCCCTGACGCTGCCGCCCACACCGCCGCAACCGCTGCATTGGCGCTGGCGGCTGCAGCGCCCGCTGGCACTGGGTGCCGACGCGCCCGACCTGTTCCAGAAGGCCGGCGACGACGCCGCGCTCAAGGTCTGTGCGATGTTCGATCTCCCGATCGAACGCGTGCCTTTCTTCGAGCGGCAGGTGCTGCGCCTGGCGCGCAACGCCGCGGGCGAGCCTTTGCCCGCCGCCACCGTGTGCTACGTGTGGGACCAGCGCCATGCGCCGGGGACCGAGGGCGCCAATCCGTACAGCCGGCGCGTGCGCTTCGTGGTGCTGCGCGGCCGCGACGCCCCCGTCGGGCAATGGGTGAGCGAGCAGCGCGACCTGGGCCGCGATTTCCTGCGGCTGTTCGGCGACGAACACCCCGCGGGCCAGCCCGCACCGCCGCTCATGCAACTCGTCATCGGCGCCGACACCGACAACACCGCTTCCAGCAGCGAGGGCTGGGTCGCCGACGTGCGCTGGGCGCGCTGAAGACCGACGTACCATCGCCGCCCATGCAAAGCGGCATCCGTCGTCTCCTCCTGCTCGGCGCGGGCCATGCACACCTGCACGTGCTGGCGCACCTGGCCGACCACCACCCGGCCGATCTGCAGGTGACGCTGATCACGCCACGCGAAGCACAAACCTACAGCGGCATGGTGCCGGGCCTGGTGGCCGGGCACTACAGCGCAGACGAGGTGCAGATCCCGCTGGCGCCGCTGCTGCAGGCGGGGCACGTGCGCTGGCTGGTGGGCCGCTGCACCGGCATCGACGCCGCCGCGTCGCGCGTGACCTGGCAGGCCGAGGGCGATGCCGCGCCGCAGACCGCCCACTACGACCTGCTGTCCATCGACACCGGTGCGGTGCTGCGCCCTGATCGGCTGGACGCCGACATGCCGGGCGCGCGCATCCACGCGTTGTCCTTGCGGCCGATCGAGACCTTCACCGCGCTGTGGCCCGAGGTGGTGGCGCTCGCGCGCGAACGCGCGCTGTCGCTGGCGGTGATCGGTGGTGGCGCGGCCGGCATCGAAACCGTGTTCGCGGCCGCCGCCTGCCTGCGGCGCGAAGGCCTGCCCGGCGCCACCTTCACCTTGGTCACGGGCGGACCCGAGGTGGGCGCCGGCTACCGTGCCGGCGTGCGCGAGCGCGTGCTGCGCCGGTTGCGGCGCGAAGGCATCCAGGTGCTGCGCGAACCCTGCGTGGGCATCGACGCGCAGGGCGTGCACCTGGGCAACGGCGCGCTGCTGCGCTGCGACGTTCCCCTGCTGGCCATCGGCACGCACGCGCCGGCGTGGCTGGAGGGCAGCGGCCTGGCCCTGTGCGGGCAGGGCCATGTGCTGGTGAACCGCTACCAGCAAAGCGTGAGCCACCCCAACGTGTTCGCGGCCGGTGACGTGGCCTCGCGCAGCGACGCCCCGCACGCGCGCAGCGGGGTGCATGCGGTGCGCGCCGGCCCGCCGCTGGCGCACAACCTGTTGGCAGCGCTGTCGCAACAACCACTCAAGGCGCATCGCGTGCCGCGGCGCACGCTCAACCTGCTCTCCTGCGGGCCGGGCCACGCCATCGCGAGCTGGGGCCCGTGGCACGCCGAAGGCGCCTGGGTGTGGCGCTGGAAGGACCGCGTCGACCAACGGTTCGTGGCGTCTTACCGGCGTGGGCCCGCTGCGCGCCCCGCGGCGCTCGCACCACAAACGAAGGACGTTCGTCCCCCGCGATGAGGCGGCGGGTTGCGGTCCCGACGTAGACTGCGCCATACCCCCAGACCGCATCGCAACCCATGCCCGATTCCGATCGTTCTCCCGTCGCTCACCTGCTGCTCGTGCTCGCCCTGCTCGCGCCGCTGCCACTGCTGGCACAGGCTCCCGCCACCGACGCGCGCGTCCTGCACCCCTGGCAGGTGCCCGGACCGCGCCTGTCGGCCGAGGCCTACTTCACCAACCTCAAGGACGGCGACCGCATCGAGACGCCCTACCTGGTGAAGTTCGGCCTCTCGGGCGGCTGGGGCCTGGCGCCCATTGCCCAGGCCGGCCGCGGCAAGAGCGGCCACCACCACCTGCTGGTCAACCGCGACCTGCCGCTCAACTTCAAGGAAGCACTGCCCTTCAACGACCAGTACATCCACTTCGGCAAAGGCCAGATGGAGACCGTGCTCACGCTGCCGCCGGGCGAATACACGCTGCGCATGCTGCTGGCCGACCAGAAGCACCTGCCGCACTTCGTCTACAGCAAGCCCACGAAGATCACCGTCACGCGCAAGAACGACACGCCGCCCGAGTCGCTGCAGAAAAAAGGGCTGGAGATCGGTCTCGACGCGCCGTCGGCGCGCGCGCCGGTGCGCGTGCAGTTCCACGCCTCGCTGCTCAACGTCGCGCAGATGGCGCAGAAGATTCCGGACACCGGGCACTTCCGGCTCACGGTCACCCCCGAAACCGGCAGCGGCACTGCGGTGATGGATTTCGTCGATGGCGAAACCGAGGTCTGGCTCGCGCCGCCGGCCGGCCGCTACACGCTCAAGCTCGAGATGCTCGACAACGCCGACGGACGCAAGCCGTTGGCCGAGCCGGTGAGCGCGAAGCTCGAGGCCCGCTGACCTCAGCAGCCGAGCTGATCGGCCAGGTGCACGAGGTCGCGCGCGTGCCAGGTGTTGGCCGCGTCGGGCGACACGTCCTTCACGTGCTTCGCGCCGAACTCCAGCGGGCGCTCGATGTAGGCCGTGGCCAGACCGCAGGCGCGCGCGGCGGCCAGGTCGTCCTGGTGCGCGGCCACCAGCATCACCTGCGCGGGTGAGACGTCGAACACCTCGGCCACGCCGAGGTAGGTGCGCGGGTCGGGCTTGTAGGCGCGGAACACCTCGGCCGAGAGCACGCAGTCCCAGGGCAGGCCGGCGCGCTTGGCCATGTTCGTCAGCAGACCGATGTTGCCGTTGGACAGCGAGGCGATGGTGAATCGCGTCTTGAGCCGCGTGAGCCCGGCCACGCTGTCGGGCCAGGCGTCGAGCCGGTGCCACACGCGGTTCAGGTGCACGCGCTCGGCCTCGTCGAGGTGCACCAGCCCGAAGCGCGGCAGGATGTCGTCGAGGATGCCGCGGTGCAGCGCGTCGAGTTTGACGAAGCCGATCTCGCCGCTGCGCACGCGCTGCATGGCGGGCTGGTAACCCGCACGCCAGGCCAGTGCGAAGGCATCGGCGTCGACCTGCGGGTACAGCGCCGACACCTCGCGCACGATGCTGCCGTGCCAGTCGACCACGGTGCCGAAGATGTCGAAGACCAGGATGGAGACGGGGGGCATGGCTGCTCCGGGTTCTGCAATTTCAAGAAATGATCTTGAAATTGCAAAAAATCAGGCTCACCCCACCTGCAGGCGGATGCCGTTGGCTGCCGCCGGCACGATCTCGCCGACCTCGGCCGCCTGCGCGAAGCCGTGACGCTGGAAGACGGCGAGCACCTCGGGCACCGCGTCGGCGCTGCAGGAGACGAGCAGGCCGCCGCTGGTCTGCGGGTCGCTCAGCAGGGCCTGGTCGGGCGCCTGCAGCGCAGCACCGAGCTGCACCTCGTGGCCGTAGGCCGCCCAGTTGCGGCCCGACGCACCGGTGACCAGGCCAGCGCCCGCGAGTTCGCGCACGCCCGGCAGCAAGGGCACCCTGGCCCAATCGATGCGCACCGTGGTGCCGGCGCCGCGCGCCATCTCCATCGCGTGGCCCGCGAGGCCGAAGCCGGTGATGTCGGTGAGCGCGTGCACGCCGGCGAGCTTCGCGAGCTCGGGGCCCGGCGTGTTGAGCTTCGTGGTGTTGGCGATCATCTGCGCATAGCCCTCGGGTGCGAGCCGGTCCTTCTTGAGCGCGGCCGACAGCACGCCCACGCCCAGCGGCTTGCCGAGCACCAGGCGGTCGCCCACCCTGGCATCGGCGTTGCGCTTCACGAACTTCGGGTGCACGAGACCCAAAGCCACCAGGCCGTAGATCGGTTCCACCGAATCGATGGTGTGCCCGCCCGCGATCGGGATGCCCGCGGCCTGGCACACGTCCTGCCCGCCCTTGAGGATGCGGCCGATGGTCTCGGTGGACAGCACGTTGACCGGCATGCCCACCAGCGCCAGCGCCATGATGGGCGTGCCGCCCATGGCGTAGACGTCGCTGATGGCGTTGGTGGCCGCGATGCGCCCGAAGTCGTACGGATCGTCGACGATGGGCATGAAGAAGTCGGTGGTGGCGATCAGCGCCTGCTCGTCGTTGAGGCGGTAGACGGCCGCGTCGTCGGCGGTCTCGATGCCCACCAGCAGTTCTTTCGGCACCGGCATCTGCGTGGTGCCCTTGAGGATCTCGCTCAGCACGCCGGGCGCGATCTTGCAGCCGCAGCCGCCGCCGTGGGAGAGGCTGGTCAATCGGGGTTGGGTGGCGCTGGGCAGGGTGGGGGCGTTCATGGGGGTCTCCGGTTCAGCAGCGCGCGTCGCGCAGCAGCTCGTGCAACAGGTTCAGCAGCGCAGCTTGTTCGGCCTCGGGGGCGAACAGGGGCGCGCGGTCGGCGCATTGTGCGGCCAGGTGCGCCAGCCTGCCCTGCGGCATCGCCATGCCCTCACGGCAGTGGCGCAGCAGCGCGGCCAGGGCAGGCGCATCGCCAACGGGGAAGTAGCCCGCATAGCCCTCGCCCAGCATGCCCACGTTGCCGTCGATGCGCGAGGCCAGCACCGGCACGCCGCAGCGCACCGCCTCCAGCACCGCGTGCGCACCGCCTTCGATGCGGCTGGGGTGCACCAGCACGTGCGCGCGCCGCAGGCGGCGCAGCACCTCGGGGTGCGGCAGGCCGCCGAGCCAGCGGTAGTGCGGGCAGGCCGCAGCGGTGGCGCTCGCGGCCTCGCCGAGCGCGGGGTCGAGCGCGGCGCCGATGTGGTCGATGCGGATGCCTTCGTTCGGCGCGATCAGGCGCGCGGCCTCGAACAGCGTCTGCGGCGCCTTCTCGTCGCGCAGGTGCCCCACCATCACGGCGCGAAAAAAGCCCTTGGGACGAGGCAGGACCGAACGCGCGGGCGCGGACTGGAACACCACCTGGCAACGCCCCCGCAGGTGTTGCGGCAGCGCCAGCGGGCCGCGCGCCTGCAGCACCACCAGGCGATGCGCGAGTTCGATCGAGCGCCGCGCGTCGGCGTCGATCGCGATGTCGCGGTACAGGTCGGTGCCGGTGAGCACCACCACCAGCGGTGCCTGCGCATCGGCCGCGGCCCAGGCCGCGATGGCGGCGGCTGAGCGGCGCGCGTGCAGCGCGATCAGGGCCGCGGGACGCTCGGTCATGCCGGCATCGGGCCACTGGCGCACCAGGGCCACCCGATAATGGCCCGAGAGCAGGCGCGACCAGCGCCGTGCGGTCTGCCAGTTGCCGTTGTTCGCGTCGGCCAGCGCCGGCGTGACGATGCACACCAGGGGTTTGCGGATGGGGGCCATGGAGCCAGGCATTGTGTCCGAGGCGGGCGGCGCGGCCGCGCAGCACGCACGTTGCGCGGGGCGTGCCGATCTGGCCAGGTTGCTGCAGGACACCCGCGCGCGCACGCTGCGCCTGCTCGACGCCTGGGAAGCCGCGCTCGGCCCCGCGCTGCGCGTGCCGCAGGCCGACGGGCTCAACCCGCCGCTGTGGGAACTCGGGCACATCGGCTGGTTCGCCGACCGCTGGATCGCGCGCCACCCGCAGCGCGCACGCGGCGCGATGGCCGACCCGCACGCGCCCCTGTCGCCCGCGCGGCAGGCCGCGCGCGGTGTGGACGCCGACGCGCTGTACGACAGCAGCACGGTGCCGCACGGCGCACGCTGGCACCTGCCCCTGCCCGACCTGGCCACCACCCGCGCCGACCTGCAGGCCCAGCTGGACGACACCCTCACGCTGCTCGCGCGCAGCGACACGACCGACGACACCGACGACGGGCTCTATTGCTTCCGCCTGGCGCTGTTCCACGAAGCCATGCACGCCGAGGCCGGGGTCTACATGGCGCAGACACTGGGTATCGACGTGGGCGAAGCCGCACCGCCACCGACCGCGCCGATCGGCGCGCCCCTGCACCTGCCCGCGGGCGACTGGGCGCAGGGCTGGCCCGGCCCGGGCTTTGCCTTCGACAACGAGTTGCGCGGTCAGACGGTGGCGATCGGCGCCTTCGACATCGACGCGCAAGCGGTGCACTGGGCGCGCTATCTGCCTGCGGTGCAGGCCGGTGCGGTGCCGCTGCCGCGCCACCTGCGCCATGAGGAGGGCCTGTGGCAGCAGCGCGTGCACGGCCGTTGGCGCGCGCTCGACCTTCAGGCCCCGGCCTGCCACCTCAGCCACCACGAGGCGCAGGCCTGGTGCGCCTGGGCCGGCCGGCGCCTGCCCACCGAGGCCGAATGGGAATACGCCGCACACCACGCACCGGGTTTTGCGTGGGGCCGCGTGTGGGAATGGACCGCCAGCGCGTTCGCGCCCCTGCCCGGCTTCACGCCCCACCCCTACCGCGACTACTCGCAGCCCTGGTTCGACGGCCGCCCGGTGCTCAAGGGCGCCAGCCATGCCACCGCGCCGCACATGCGCCACCCGCGCTACCGCAACTTCTTCAGCGCCGAGCGCACCGACATCTTTGCGGGCTTTCGCAGCGCGGGCCGGGTCATCTGATCGCTGCCCGCCCGCGCTGCACGCGGCGGGTTCTAATGCGGCCCGTGAACATCCACCTTGACCATGTCGGCGTGCGCCACCGCACCGCGCGCACCGGCCAACCCGCGGCGCTGCAAGGCCTGAGCCTGCACATCGCCCATGGCGAACACCTCGCGGTCATCGGCCCGTCGGGCGCCGGCAAGACCACGCTGCTGCAGTTGCTGACCTGCGCGCTGCCACCGACCGCCGGCGGCTTCACCATCGACGGCGTGGCGCCCTGGGCCCTGCCGCGGCGCGCGCTGCAGCGTCTGCGCGGGCGGCTCTTCCTGGCGCCGCAGGTGCCGCCGCTGCCGCCGCGCCAGCGCGTGGTCACCTCGGTGCTGGCGGCGCGCCTGCCCGCCATGGGCACCTGGGCCAGCCTGCGCTCGCTGTTCTACCCCGACGACATCCCCGCCGCTTTCGCCGCGCTGGAGCGCTTCGACCTCGGCGAGAAGCTGTTCGAGCGCGTGGACCGGCTCTCCGGCGGCGAACGCCAGCGCGTGGGCCTCACGCGTGCGCTGCTGGCGCCGGCGCAGGCCTGGTTCGTGGACGAGCCGCTCTCGGCGCTCGACCCCACGCGCGCGCGGCAGGCCATCGCCACCCTCACCGAGGGCGCCCGCGAACGCGGCGCCACGCTGGTGGCCTCGCTGCACCAGGTGGACGTGGCGCTCGCGCATTTCCCGCGCATCGTCGGCCTGCGCGACGGGCAACTCGCCTTCGACCTGCCCGCTGCCGCGGTGACCCGCGAGCACCTGGCGCGCCTGTACGCCCAGTTCGAACACGAGCTGCGCGGCGAAGGCCTGGCCCCGCCCGAGGAACCCGCGGCACCGGTGCCGGTGGCCATGCAGTGCCGTTGACGCGATGAGCACCGCCGCCCGCCTGCGCGCCCCCGACCGCGACCCGGCCTGGTTGTCGCGCCTGTTCTGGATCGGTTTCGCGCTGGTGCTGCTGTGGCCGCTGGGCGTGGCCACCGAGTTCCGGCCCTGGGTGCTGTTCGAGCCGAAGAACCTGCAGGTGACGGGCCAGTTCCTGGGCAGCTTCCTTCCGCTCGCGCACGACGCCGAGTTCCTGCAGATGGTCGCGCGCGAGACCTGGCGCACCGTGGCCATGGCCACCGCGGGCGTGACGCTCGCGCTGCTGCTGGCGATTCCGCTCACGCTGGCCAGCACGCGCGTGCTGTCGATCTCGGCGCTGTCGGGCCGCATGGCCGCGCTGCCCGCGTTCGTGCGCCACGCGATCCGCTGGTTGCTCATCGTGCTGCGCAGCGTCCCCGAACTGGTGTGGGCGCTGGTGTTCGTGCGCGTGGTGGGCCTGGGCCCCACGGCCGGCGTGCTGGCCATCGCCCTCACCTACGCGGGCATGCTGGGCAAGGTGTACGGCGAGATCCTGGAAAGCGGCGAGCCGCACGCCACCCAGACCCTGCTGCGCAACGGCAGCGGCCGCCTGCAGGCCTTTCTGTACGCGCTGTTGCCGGCCAACGCGGCCGAGCTCACGAGCTACACGGTCTACCGCTGGGAATGCGCGATCCGCTCCTCGGTGGTGCTGGGCTTCGTGGGCGCGGGCGGGCTGGGTCAGCAACTCGACAACTCGATGAAGATGTTCAACGGCGGCGAAGTCGCCAGCATGCTGCTGGTGTTCATGGGGCTGGTGGCGCTGGCCGACCGCGCGAGCGCGTACCTGCGAAAGGCGCTCGGGTGATGAAGCCGACCGCCGCCAACCCGCCCTACAAGCTGCCGCCGCGCCTGTTCGACGCGCGCTGCAAGGCCTGCTGGCTCACGCTGGGTGCGCTGCTGCTGGTGGTGGCCAGCTTCTGGTCGCTCGACCTGCAATGGCGCCAGTTCCTGTCGTGGGAGGCGGCGCAGAGCATGGGCCGCTTCCTCGGTGAATTCTTTCCGCCCGACACCTCGCCCGAGTTCCTGCGGCGTGTGGCCGTGGGCGCGTGGGAAACGCTGGCCATGTCGGCTTTGGGCACGGCGCTTGCGGCGCTGGCCGGGCTGGCGCTGGCCCTGCCCGCCAGCCGCCTGCACGAAGGCGACGCCGCCTGGGCGCGCCTGCCCACGCGCTGGCTGCTCAACGCGCTGCGCAGCATCCCCGAGCTGGTGTGGGCCGCGCTGCTGCTGATCAGCGCCGGGCTGGGCCCGTTCGCGGGCACGCTGGCGCTCGGGCTGCACACCGCCGGCGTGCTGGGCCGCCTGTTCGCCGAGGCGATCGAGAACGCGCCGCCCGGCCCGGCCGACGCGCTGCGCCAGCAAGGCGTCGGCCACGGGCGCGTGTTCCTCTACGCCACGCTGCCGCAGGTGCTGCCGCAGCTGCTGAGCTACACGCTCTACCGCTGGGAGAACAACATCCGCGCCGCCGCCGTGCTGGGCGTGGTGGGCGCGGGCGGCCTGGGGCAGTTGCTGGCCTTCCACATGGGCCTGTTCCACATGGGCAAGACGGCCACCATCCTGGCGGCCATGCTGGTGCTGGTGGCGCTGGTGGACGGGGCCAGCCACGCGGCGCGGCGCGTGCTCACCCGCTGATCGTCTTCAACGCGGTGCGAGCCGGATCAACTGCCCGTCGCGGTCGTCGGTGAGCACGTAGAGCAGGCCGTCCGGGCCTTCGCGCACGTCGCGAATGCGTTGTCCCAGGTCGGCGAGCAGGCGTTCCTGCTCGACCACCTTGCCGCCTTCGAGCCGCATGCGCACGAGGTGGCGGAACTTGAGCGAGCCGGTGAAGAGACTGCCCTTCCAGGCCGCACCGTAACGATCGCTGCCCAGGAAGCTCAGGCCCGCCGGCGCGATGGAGGGCACCCAGTGCTGCACCGGCTGCTCCAGGCCGGCGCGGCTGGTGATGCCCTCGCCGATGCGGCCACCACCGTAGTTCTCACCGTGGGTGATGACGGGCCAGCCGTAGTTCTTGCCGGCCTCGGTGCGGTTGAGTTCGTCGCCACCCTGCGGGCCGTGCTCGATGGTCCACAGCGTGCCGTCGGGCGCGAGGGTGGCGCCCTGCACGTTGCGGTGGCCCAGGCTCCAGATCTCGGGCAGCGCACCGGCGCGCTGCAGGAACGGGTTGTCCGCATGGGCCTTGCCGTCGGGCGTCACGCGCACCACCTTGCCGTGGTGGTTGTCCAGCGTCTGCGCGTCCTGCATGCGCGAGTAGCGGTCGCCCAGCGTGAGAAACAGGCTGCCGTCGCCGGCCTGGACGATGCGGCAGCCGAAGTGCAGCCGGCTGCCGACCTTGGGTTTCTGGCTGAACACCACGCGCAGGTCCTCGAGCGCGCTGCGGTCCTCAGACAGGCGCGCCGAGGCCAGGGCGGTGGAGTTGCCGCCCGGGCCGGGCTCGCTGTAGCAGAAGTGCAGCGTGCGGTTGCGCGGGAAATCGCGGTCGGCCACCACGTCGAGCAGGCCGCCCTGGCCCGCGGCCTCGATCTCGGGCAGGCCCTTGAGCGGTTCACCCGCGCGGCCGTCGGCCTCGATCACGCGCATGCGCCCGGGCCGCTCCGTCACCACCATGCGACCTTCGCCGATGAAGGTGAGGCCCCAGGGGTTTTGCAGGCCGCGCGCCAGCACTTCGGGGGTGACGCCCTGCGCCAGCGCGCTGGACGCGACGGCCGCGCTCCAGGCGGCCAGGGCAAGGTTAAACAGGCGGTGGCGGCGGATCATGTTCAGGCGACTCCCATCAACGGTTGAAACACCGGCGATGGATGCGCCCCGGCGCGCGCGGTTCCCGCCGGCTCAGCCGAAAGGCCGCACGCCGAACAGGAAGCCGTGCGCCCAGAAGGCGAACACCGCGTACAGCACCAGGCCCGCCACCAGCGCGATGACGTCGTTCATCGCGCCCGGCGAGGCCCCGTGCACCGGGCGCAGCAGGCCGGCCGCGGCGCGGCGCTTGAGCGAGATGCGGTCGGCCACGGCCCAGGCGAGGAAACTGCCGAACAGCAGCACGCTGGCCAGGTCGCCGTTGGCCAGCAGGTGGGCCAGGGCCCAGAACTTGGTGGCCGCCAGCATGGGGTGCTTGGTGGCGCGCTGGATGCGCC
>VFQR01002440.1_pt1 | contig 11861 bp, 9 predicted proteins | sample 3512321 | NCBI WGS metagenome assembly VFQR01 (sample SAMN10412374, study PRJNA504923) | tailings metagenome | isolation source: Relicate 3 Philex TSF1 revegetated site | place: Philippines: Tuba, Benguet | collected 2017-08-29
GCTGATGCCGATGCCGAAGAGCACGACGGTTCCCCACGGGATCTTCGGCTGAGCTTCCTTCCAAGTCATGATGCCGATGCCCGGCAGGAACATCAGCGCGACGGCGGCGATGGTGGTGGATGAGGTGTCGAAGCGGTGCAGCACCCCTTCGGTCGACCAGAATCCGAGCAGCGCCAGCGAAATGGCGAGAAGCTTCTTCTCCGCCATGGTCATCGGGCCGAGTTCCGCGAGCGAGGCGGATATCGCCTCGCGCCCGCCTGGCACAGCCTTCACCTCGGGCCGCATCATGGTGGTCATCACCACATAGAGGGCGATGGTCATCAGGACGGCGAAGGGCGCGGCCGCGATGAACCATTCCAGCCAGGTGACGGTCTTCTGCAGGGTGCGCTCGATGAAGCCGACGGCCACCATGTTCTGGGCCGCCGCGGTCTTGATCCCGACGTTCCAGATGCTGGCCGTCTGTACCGTGGTGATCATCAGCATGCCGGCGAAGGCGCCTTTCCGGTCGACGCCAAAGGCCTTGATGATGCCGACCATGATGGGCACGAGGCAGGCGACGCGTGCCGTCGTGGACGGCACGAGGAAGGCCATGACGAAGCCGACGAGCATCGCTCCGACAAGCACCTGCCGCGTCTCGCCGCCGACACGCGAGAGGATGACGAGCGCGATGCGCCTGTCGAGGCCGGTCGCGGTCATGGCCGCGGCGATGAACAGGGCCGCCGCGACCAGGGCGAGAGCCGTGTTGGCGAAGCCGGAAAAGGCGAGTCCGAGGCCCGCACTGGTGCCCATCAAGACCCGGGGATTGGCAGGATTTGGCGAGAGGCCCAGCAGGAAGGCCATCAGCGCCGCGATGATCACGGCGGAGACGGCATAGTCGACCGCCTCCGTCATCCAGATGATGACAGCGAAGGCGAGGATGGCGAGCATACGGTGGCCGGCGACCGTCAGGCCCGCCGGCGTGGGCAGGATGAGGATCACCGCCAGCGCCGCGACCGCCAGCAGCAGGCCCCAGTGCTGCCTCAGCCAGGAGGGTGGTGCAACGGGCACGGGATCACCCGGCGCGAGAGGAATTGGCCCAGTCCGGCTATCGCTCATGGCACGCCTCCGCTGCATGATGAATTGCCATTCAGCGGCAGAATGCAGGGCGTTGCCTTGCGCAGGATCAACCCTGCGTTGGCGATCTCATGGCGACACTCGCGCCGCGAGGTCGGCGTGATCGACTGTCAGTAGCCCCGCGACCGATCGACGAGGCCGGGGAGGGGTTCGCCGCGCCGGTGGCGGGCGATGGTGTCCAGCACGAAGCGCACAGCCGTTTCAGGGTTGGTCATGCTGGCGATATGGGGAGTCAGGATGATCTTCTCATGCTGCCAGAAGGGATGGCCGGCCGGCAGAGGCTCCGGGTCGGCGACATCGAGCATCGCGGCGGAAAGCTGGCCGCTGTCGAGGGCCGCGAGGAGGTCGTCCTGCACAAGGTGGCCGCCGCGGCCGACATTGACCAGCATCGCACCCGCGGGCAGGGCGGAGAACAGCCGTGAATTGAGGATGCCGCGGGTCTCGTCGGTGAGCGGCAGGAGGCAGACAAGGATGTCGGTGCGCGCCAGGAACGCATCAAGCTGGTGCGTGCCATCAAAGCATTCGACGCCGTCGATCTGCCGGGGCGAGCGGTTCCAGCCGGCAAGGGGAAAGCCGAAGGCCTTCAGCCGTTCGAGCACGGCCTGTCCAAGCTGGCCGAGGCCCATGACCCCGACCCTGCGGCGCGCTGCGGCGGTGATCTGGATTTCCTTCCAGACCTCGCGTCGCTGCTGGTCGAGGAAGCGTGGCAGGTCCCGGTGGAGGGCCAGCACGGCCAGCGAGACATACTCGACCATGCTCTCGGCGATGTTCGGTTCGAGCATGCGCACCAGCGGCACGTGGTCGGGCACCTTGGCGAAGTCGAACTGGTCGACGCCGGCCCCGACCGAGAAGACCAGTTCGAGGTTGGGGAATGTCGCGGCGATGTCGTCGGGCGGCACCCAGGTGGCGAGATAGCGCACCTCGGCGGGGTCGCCGGTCTCAGGCCAGAGGCGGAAGGGCAGTTCGGGCGCCAGCACCGCGAGGTGCCGGCCCCATTCCGCGCCACGGACGGCATTGGCCTTGTAGAGCAGGGTCATCGCGGCCTCAGAACAGCCCGACCGGGGCGAGGGGCCGCCCGTCGATCAGGCGCTCGTAGGAATAGGCCGCCGGGTCGATGAGTGGCGCATCGCCCCTGACGATGTCCGCCGCCAGCCGGCCGGCAGCCGGTCCGATGCCGAAGCCGTGGCCGGAGAAGCCGGTGGCGAGGAAGAAGCCGGGAAGCTTGTCGACCGCCGAAATGACCGGAATGGTGTCGGGGGTGGTGTCGATGGTGCCGCCCCAGGCCTCGGCGACCTGGATGCCGTTGAGGTCCGGGTTTGCCTTGACCAGAGCCGCGAGCGCCTCCTCGACCAGCGTCATGTCGGGGGCAGGGTCGCGGACACGCTCGGCCTCGAAGGGCGAGGGCTTGTCGAGAGGCCAGTTCGTTCCCCGCAGCAACTGATCGAGGAAGGGCCTGCCGAAGGCAATCTTCAGGCCCTTGCGGCGCTGGCGGTAGGTCGGGATGAAGGTGCGCGCATAGCGGATGAGGTCCGGCGTCAGTTCCACCGTGCCGCGGCCGCGCAGCGCAAGCGTCAGGCCGCCGTCGAGGCGGCGGCGGATGCAGAAGAAGTCGGTGCCGAGCGCGCCGTCCGTGATCTCGGGGGCGGGCGTCGTGCGGCACGCGGTGGCGTTGACGAGGCCGACCGGCAGCTCGATGCCGTGGCGGCGGCAGAACAGCGACGACCAGGCGCCGCCGGCGAGCAGGGCGGCGTTGGTGCGGATGGTGCCCTTCTCGGTGACAACCCCTGTGACCCGCCCTGCGGATGTCTCGAGCCCGCGCGCCGCGCAGCCCTGGTGGATGGTCACCCCATGCTTGCGCGCCGCAACGGCGAGCGCCGGGACGGCCATGGAGGGCTCTGCCCGCCCATCGCTCGGCGTGTGCAGGCCGCCGACCCAGCTGTCGACATTGCCGGGCAGGCGCTCGCGGACCTCCGCGGGCGAGAGAACCGTCGAGTGCACCTGCATCTCGCGGGCGACCTCGGCCCATTTCTCCCAGGCGGCGAGTTCCTCGGGGTTCTTCGTCAGGAACAGGACGCCGGTACGGCGGAAGCCGGCATCCCGTCCGGCATCGGCCTGCATCTCCTCCCAGAGGCGGAGAGCTTCCCGCGCCAGCGGGATTTCGGCGCGGGCACGTCCCTGCTGGCGGCACCAGCCCCAATTGCGGCTCGACTGCTCGCAGCCGACATGGCCCTTCTCGACAAGGGCGACTGAATTGCCCTTGCGGGCCAGATGGTAGGCGGCCGAAACACCGATGACGCCACCGCCGATGACGACGACGTCGACGCTTTCCGGCAGGCGGTCGTCGCCCTGGATGCGGTCAAGGGGTGGCGACATGGCGAGAGGCTCCTGAGGCGATTGACGGTGTGCGGCGCATCGGGGGCGGCGTCACTTGATGTCGAGGCGCGGGTCCAGCGCGTCCCGCAGGCCGTCGCCGATGAAGTTGAAACTGGTGACAGCGAGAGTGATGGCGATGCCCGGGGCAATGGCGAGCCAGGGAGCGCTCGTCATGTAGATCTGGGCGTTGTTCAGCATGTTGCCCCAGCTCGCCGCCGGCGGCTGGATGCCATAGCCGAGATAGCTGACATAGGATTCCAGCAGGATCGCCTTCGCGACATTGAGGGTCGCCGCCACGACGATGGCTGCCATGGCGTTCGGCACCAGTTCCTTGAACATGATGCGCAGGTTCGACGAGCCGAAGGCGATCGCCGCGGCGGTGAAGTCGCGTTCGCGCAGGGCCCTCATCTGCGCCTCGACGATGCGGGCGACGCTCATCCAGGCGGTGACCGAGATGAGGATGGTGGTGGCGACGAGCCCCGGCTCGATCAGTGCGGCGAGGGCGAGCAGCAGGAAGATGGTCGGGAAGCAGAGGACGGCATCGACGAAGCGCATGAGTGCCGCGCCCAGAACCCCACCGTAGAAGCCTGCGAAGGTACCGATGACGATGCCGACCCCCATGGCGATGAGCATGGCGATGATGCCGATGGTGAGCGACACGCGCCCTCCCATCATCAGTCGCGCCAGCACGTCGCGGCCGAGTTCGTCGGTGCCGAGGATGTGCGCGCCGGAGAGCGGCGGCGCGAAGCGGTGCATGATGTCGATAAACTTGTCGTCGAAGGGCAGCAGGAACGGCCCGAAGACCGAGCCGATGATCAGCGTCACGATGATGATGGCTCCGCCCATCGCCAGCTTGTGGCGGCGAAAACGCTGCCAGGCTGCCTGGGCGGGTGTCAGATGCACGACGTCGTGGACGGGAATGGCGGTCATGGCTCAGCCCACCCGGATGCGCGGATCGACCACGGCATAGAGGATGTCGGCGAGCAGAGAGCCGATCAGCACCATGGTGGCGGAGAACATGAGGATGCCCATCACCACCGGGTAGTCGCGATAGCCGATGGAATCGAGGAAGAGGCGGCCCATGCCGGGCCAGGTGAACACCGTCTCCGTGACCAGTGCGCCGCCGAGCAGGGTCGGGAACTGCAGGCCCGCCACCGTGATCATCGGCAGGAGGGCGTTGCGGAGCGCGTGCTGCGACAGGATGCGCCATTCGGGCAGGCCCTTGGCGCGGGCGGTGCGGATGTAGTCCTGGTTGATGACGTCGAGCATGGAGGAGCGCATGAAGCGCCCCCACATGGCGGTCTCGACCAGCGCCAGCACCAGGGCCGGGGCGATGAGGTGATGCAGCATGTCGAGGAGCGAGCCCTCCTCGCCAACCGTGTGGCGGTTGCCGGAGGGCAGCCAACCGAGCTTGACCGAGAAGAGGTAGATCGCGATCAGGCCGAACCAGAAGGTGGGAATCGACAGCGCGACCATGGCGCCGACGGTGGCGAGCGAGTCGAAGATGGAATAGCGGCGGATGGCGCCGAGGATGCCCACCCAGCAGCCGAGGATCACCGCGATCAGGGTCGCGGTCGCCATCAGCTCGAAGGTGGCGCCGAGATGGGCGCCGATGATCCGTAGCACCGGCTCTCCGTCCCGGTAAGAGTTGCCCCAGTCGCCGCGCAGCATGCGCCACAGCCAGTCGGCGTACTGGACCGGCAAGGGACGGTCGAGGCCGAGCTGGCGGGTGATGCGGTCGAGGTCCTCCTGCGTCATCTGCGACGACAGGGCGAATTGCGACAGCGGGCCGCCCGGCGCCAGGTGCAGGATGGCGAAGCCCAGCATCGACACGATGAAGAGCAGCAGCACGGCCTGGCCGAACCGGTTGACGAGGTAGCGGGGCATGTCAGCCGATCCCGGCCAGCGTCCGCATCAGGCCCAGTACCATTCGCGGATGTTCCAGCAGTTCGTGGAGGTGTTGGCGTTGGGGCGGTAGCCGCGGAGATTGGCCTTGAGCCCCTCGGAGATCACACCTTGGTAGAGGGGGAGGATGGCCAAGTCGGCGCGGATCAGCTTCTGCAGCGCGCCATAGGTCGTCTTGCGCTCGGCGATATCGAACTGCCTGGCGCCGAGGGCGAGGAGGCGGTCCGCCTCCGGGTTCTGGTACTGGTAGGTGTTGAAGCCGCGGCCGCCCTTGGCGGGAATCGCGCCCGAGCCGAAGCGGGGCGTGACGTCCGGGTCGGCGCCGAGCATGAAGTTCACCGACACCAGAGCCGAGTTGAACTTCGACTGCTGCCAGAACTCGCCCCACATCACCGCCGGCGGCATGTTCTGGATACGCATGGCGGCGCCGATGCCGCGCCAGTCCTGCATCAGCAGCTGCTGGGTCTGCTCGCGCACCGCGTTGCCCGAGGTGGTCGAGTTGGTGAACTCGAGGCGGACGCCGCCCTTGGCGCGGATGCCGTCGGAGCCGCGCGCCCAGCCTGCCGCATCAAGGGCAGCATTGGCCTTGGCGGGATCGTAGACGTGCTGCGGCAGGCCCTGCTGGTAGGACCAGCCCTGCTGCGGCACGAAGGTTTCGGTGGGTGTCGGCAGGCCGTAGTTCAGCGCGTCGATGATCGCCTTCTTGTTGACGGCCATGTAGAGCGCCTCGCGCACGGTCTTGTCGGCGAGCGGACCGAAATCGAGGTTCGGCGCAATGTGCTCCACCGACGAGGTCGACGAGACGACGACGGTGCGGTCCCGCAGGGTCTTCGCCTCGGCGACGAAGTTCGGCAGGATGCCCTGGATGCCCGTGTAGTCCACCTGGCCGGTCCGGAACTGCGTGTAGAGCACCGTCAGGTCGGAGATGTACTTGAAGATCAGGCGCTCAACGTAGGGACCCTTGCCGTGATAGGCCGTATTGGCCGTCAGGAGGATGTTGTCGCCCGGCGTGCGCGAGCCCCAGCGGAACGGTCCGGTGCCGACGGGAGCGTTGTTCATCGGGGAGGCGTTGGGGTCCGGCGCCTTCTCGAGGATGTGCTTCGGCACCAGGAAGGTCAGCGACAGGATCGACAGATAGGGCGAGTAAGGCGCCTCCATCCGCCAGTGGATCTCGTCGGGTGCGACGATCTTGATATCCTTGACGAGGCTGTGGCCAACGCGGTTGCGGACCCGGAAGTTCGGGTTGTTGATGAGCTCCAGCGAGTACTTGACGTCCTCCGCCGTGAAGGCGGTCCCGTCGTGCCACTTCACTCCCGTCCGCAGCTTGATCTTCCAGGTCAGGCCGTCTGCCGACAGGCCGCCATTGGCGACCGTCGGCACCTCGCGGGCGAGGTCGGGAACGAAATTGCCGTCGGGGTCGATGTACCAGAGGGTCGAGAACAGCTGCCACCAGATCGCCTGGTCCACCTCGATGCCCGGCATGAGCGGATTGAAGACGGTCGGCTCCTGCGACAGGGCGGCGACGATCTGGCCGCGCGGCCGGTCGGGCGGGCTGGAGGGGCGGGCGGCCTGGGCGAAGACGGAGCCTGGGGCCGCGATGCCGGCCGCTGCGCCGGCGCCGAGCACCATCAGCGTCCGGCGGCTCGGAGCCACGAGTTCACCCGTCGTGCGGAATGGGCCATGCTTCGTGTCATCGGCCATCGTCCTGTCCCCCGTTGGCGTCGGCGCACGGCACGGCGATCCCTCGCGCCGGGAGGACCCGGCGCCAGCGGTCTGTGTCCGCGGCCTTCAGTGATCTTGAATTATCGGCAAGGAACTTCAACACTGCTAAACAGAGCTGTCAATGGCGTCGCTTGCGATGCTCGCCTGCCCGCAGAGGAGGTCTTCTCCCGGCGGGCAGGTGGCAAAGATCGGTGGCCGGAGGCGACGGGAGATTGCGCATGAGTGGCCGCAGTGCCGGACCGAAGACGAATGCCCTTGCGGCCCGGGCCATGACGGATGACGACGGCGACCAGCGCCTCGGCGAGACGATCCGCCTGATGCGCCAGCGCGCCGGCCTGTCGATCCAGGAGGTGGCTAAGAAGACGGGCCTGTCGACCGGCATGATCAGCCAGGTCGAAAGGGCCCTCGCCACTCCTTCGGTGCGGACATTGCGCCTGCTGAGTATCGCTCTCGACGTGCCCATCTCCTACTTCTTTGAAGAACATGCCGTGGTCTCCCCGGCGCGCTACATCGTGCGCAAGAACGACCGCCGCCTGCTGCGCCTGACCGCCAGCGGCGTGGTCAAGGAGGCTCTGACCCCGGCCGAGAAGGGCGAGATCGAGTTCTATGAGCTGACGCTCAATCCCGGAGGCTCCTCGGGCACCGACTTCGTGCAGCACACCGGCGAAAAGGCCGGCTATGTCCTCTCAGGACGGCTGCGCTTGTGGCTCGACCACGAGGCGCATGTTCTGGAGGCAGGGGACAGCTTCCGATTTCCGTCGACCGTGCCCCACATGTTCGACAACCCGTCCCAGCAGGTCGCCCGCATCATCTGGGTGACGACACTCGGTGCTCGCGCCTGACGCGGGAACCCGCCCTCCCGCCGGACGTTCTCCACCACAACGGAGGAGACGCGCCATGAACGAAACCCGTCGAGACATCGCAGCCCGGCAGACCGAGGGACAGCGCCCCGAAGCGCTGGCAACGTTCGCGGAAGCGGCGCGGGCCGACGGCAAGAAGCCCGACGACATCGGGCTGACCGCAACACCCGACACCTCGCCGATTCCGACAGATTCCGCCGAGAAGGACCGTGCCGCGACCAAGGTGCTCCAGCGTGGCGTGACGGGCCGCGACAACGGCGCCGACGAGGCGGTGGACCGGCTGCCCGACAGAACGCTCCAGGGCAAGTAGGGTCCGGAGGGGCGCCCGCGGCAACGCTGGCGTCGAATTCAGTCGGCCTTGAGAAAGACGATCTCGACGCGGTAGCCGGGACGCTCGCGACCTGGAAACGCCGGGCCGGACGTCATTGTTGCGCGCAAGCCGCGCACCAGATTGTCGATGACGACCTGGCCGATGCCCCGGGCTGTCGCCTGATCCGCGGGTAGACCGATGCCGTCATCCTCGATCACCAGCCTGCGTGGCATCGTCTCGGTCTCCGGCTCCAAGCTGATGCGGATGAGACCCGACATGTTTCGCGGAAAGGCGTGCTTCAGGGCATTCGTGACGATCTCGTTGATCAGCACGACGTAGCTCAGCGCATCGCGGCCCGAAACCACCATCTCCGGCATGTCGAGTTCGACGGCGATCCTGGTGTGGGGCTGAGCCTCGCGAATGGCTGCGATGGCCTCCTCGAGGTAGGGGCGGGCATCGACCTCGTCGGTCTCGATATTGAGGCGCATGCGGCGCTGGCCGGCTGCGATGGCATGGATGCGTTCGCGCGCGTTGGCGAGAGCCTTCTTTACATCCTCGCTCGTCTCGGCTCGGCTCTGCATGTTGAGCAGTGACGAGACCATGGCGAGGTTGTTGCCGACGCGATGATTGACGTCGCGCAGCAGGGCCTCAACGCGCAGCTTCTCGCGCTGGAGATCCTCCGTCCGCTGGTCCACGAGAGCCTCGAGCGAGGCATTGTCGGCGGCAAGCAGCCGCGCTTCCCTGACCTTCGACTGGAACTGCATCCCGCCGAGGACGATGAGCCCTGCGATGATGAGCAGCATGGCGGCGAGACTGCCGATGCGGGTGGCCTTTGCCCAGCGGAGCCGTGAGTCCAGGAGCGTCTGCTCGGCGAACTTGATCCGTTCGACGATCCGTGTCGCCTCGTCCATGGCGATGCGGCCTGACATGTCGGCGAGGCGCGCGACAGCTTCCTCGCGGTCGCCGGCCTTCATCAGCCGCTCGGAATTGCCTGCGAGATCGAAGACCTGCTGGAGTACCGGCCGCACTTGGTCGATCAGGCGCAATTGGCCCGGATTGTCCGAGACAAGGGCCTGGAGCTGTGAGAGCTGGCTGAAGACGTGCTCCCGGGCGCCGGCCGTCAACTCCAGAAAGGACTCGTTGCCGGTTGCGATATAGGCGCGGTTCCCCGACTGAGCCTGGCGGGTGTAGCGCAGTACCTGTTCCGAGCGTTCCCGTACCTCGAGCGAATGGATCGCCCAGTCCGTGGCGCGGGCCGCCTGCCAGTTTGCCCAGATCGAGAAGAGCGTCGCCGCCCCCAGGATCAGGAGGCCGGCCACCAGCGGGTTGAGGGCTACGAAGGCGCGAAAACGGGGCAAGGGACCTGCGGCAGCAAGCATCGGGGCTCCGGGGGACGGTTCGAGGGCCATCGTTAGTGCGACGACGTCTAATCCGGAATGTCAAAAGACATGCAGAGGCAGCAGGCTAGCAGCGTGCGGCAGACCAGACACATGGTTTCTGCATGGGACGGTGGAGCGAGGAGATGCCGAGCAAGTCGCAGTCGTCCGGATATTTATAGCAATGCATTGACATTTATCGGGTGGCGGATATCGTCCGCCGCGACGAGCCGCCCCATCTGGGGTGAGGCAGGCGCAGCCACCCCAACGCCGCGAAGGTGCGAGGCCGATGATCCTGAATGACGAGCAGCTGCAGATCAGGGACACGGCTCGCCGCTTCGCGCGGCAGAAGCTGGCGCCCGGCTATCAGCGCCGCGAGATCGATGCGCGGGTCGACCGCGACCTCATCCGCGAGATGGGTGAGCTCGGCCTGATAGCCCCGGAGCTTCCCGAGAACCTCGGCGGTTATGGCATGCCGAGCGTCACCAGCGGCGTGATCGCCGAGGAAATCGGCTACGGCGACATGAATGTCGCCTATGTGCAGATCCTGGGTTCGCTGAACGGCGCCATCATCGCCCGCCATGCCGCGCCGGAACTCGCGGCCGAATGGGTCGGACGCATCGTTTCGGGGCGCTCGATCGTCGCGATCGGCCTGACCGAGCCGCGTGGTGGTTCGGATGCCGCCAACCTCGCCCTGTCGGCGCGGCGCGACGGCGATCACTATGTCCTGAAGGGCGAGAAATCCTCCATTAGCATGGCCGACCAGGCGGATGCGGTGGTGCTCTTCGCGCGCACGGGCGCGCCCGGGGACGGAGCGCGCGGCGTCAGCGCCTTCCTCGTGCCGATGGACACTCCAGGCGTCTCGACCCTGCGCTTCACCGACCTCGGGTCCAAGGCCATCGGCCGGTCCTCGATCTTCTTCGACGAGGTGCGCATTCCCGTCGGCAATCGCCTTGCGGCAGAAGGCTCCGGCTTCATCCAGGTGATGCAGGGCTTCGATTTCAGCCGGGCGCTCATCGGCCTTCAGTGCATCGGCGCGGCACAGGCCTCGCTCGACGAGAGCTGGGCCTATGTGCAGGAGCGCGAGGCCTTTGGCGGGCCGATCGCACGCAACCAGGGCGTCACCTTTCCCCTCGCCGAGGGGGAGGGGCTGATCGCGTCCGTGCGCCAGCTCTGCCTGCACACACTCGCGCTGCGCGACGCCGGCCAGCCGCACACGTCGGAGGCCGCCATCTGCAAATGGCTCGGGCCGAAGACCGCGGTCGACGTCATCCACCAGTGCCTGCTGACCCATGGCCACTACGGCTGGTCGCTGGACCTGCCGCACCAGCAGCGGTTGCGCGACGTCATGGGCCTCGAGATCGGTGACGGCACGGCCCAGATCATGAAGCTCATCGTCTCCCGCGAAAAGCTCAGGGCGGCACGACAGTAACGGTTGGACGGACCGCGAAGAGTCCACGACCAACGGAGGAAACGACATGCTGGTAACACCCGAAGCGCTCGCGAGGCGCCGCAGCGCCGCCGGCCGGTTCTGGACGGACGAGACGCTGCTCGTTCATCTGGCGCGGGTCGTCGCGGCGACACCCGACAAGATCGCCGTCGTCGCCAACCGCAGCGAGACCGGCGAGTGCCGCCGCATCAGCTACGGCGAGCTCGACGCCATGGCCTCGTCGGTGGCCGGAGGTTTGGCGGCGCGTGGGGTCGGCCGCGGCGACGTGGTGTCGTTCCAGCTGCCCAACTGGTGGGAATTCACGGTTCTCCATCTCGCTTGCCTGAAGCTCGGCGCGGTCTCCAACCCGCTGATGGTGATCTTCCGCGAGCGCGAGCTCGCCTTCATGCTCGGCCTCGCCGAGACGAAGGTCCTCGTCGTGCCGGCCCGTTTCCGCGGCTTCGACTACCCGGCGATGGCCGCCGGCGTCCGCGACAAGCTGCCGAAACTGACTCACGTCTTCGTTGCCGGCGGGGAGGGGGCCGAGGCCTTCGACCGCCTGCTGGAGGGGCCCTCGCTGCCGCCGCAACCGCGCCTCGCTGCCGACGCGGTGATCCAGCTGCTCTACACCAGCGGCACGACGGGCGAGCCGAAGGGGGTGATGCACACCTCCAATACCATGCTCTCCAACCTCGGCCCCTTCGCCGCGCGCCTGCATCTCGGCGCCGGCGACGTGATCCACATGCCCTCGCCGATGGCCCATCAGCTCGGCT
>VFQR01002441.1_pt1 | contig 11858 bp, 7 predicted proteins | sample 3512321 | NCBI WGS metagenome assembly VFQR01 (sample SAMN10412374, study PRJNA504923) | tailings metagenome | isolation source: Relicate 3 Philex TSF1 revegetated site | place: Philippines: Tuba, Benguet | collected 2017-08-29
TGCGTACCTCTGCGTTTACCTTTGCCTCCTTTGCGTTTAATTTCCAACCTCAATTCCCCACGATATTACGAATTTTGAGTTGAAATTTATCAAAATACTCGCATTTTGACTCTCATGCTGCAAAAAATTAATCTCGAAACTCACACCTCAAAACTTTCACTTCCAAACGCTTCTCTACAACCCGTTATTTCAATTTCCCACCTTAATTACTACTTTGGGCGGGGAGAACTTTGCAAACAAGTTTTGTTTGATATTAATCTCGACATTTATTCTGGAGAGATTGTGATTATGACTGGGCCATCTGGTTCTGGTAAAACCACCTTACTAACACTCATAGGTGGATTGAGAACCGCTAAAGAAGGCAAGCTAAAAGTTTTGGGGCAGGAAATGTGTGGAGCCTCTAAGAAACAATTGATACAAGTGCGGCGGCAGATTGGTTATATTTTTCAAGCACACAATTTGTTGACTTTTTTAACAGCCAAGCAGAATGTCCGTATGTCATTAGAACTGCACGATGAATACCTCAAGCAAGACATGGATCGGCTAGCGACGGATAGTCTTAAAAGTGTTGGTTTAGGCGATCGCATCGATTATTATGCAGACAGTCTCTCTGGAGGACAAAAGCAGCGAGTGGCGATCGCCCGCGCCCTAGCCAGTCATCCGAAAATTGTTCTTGCTGACGAACCTACTGCTGCTCTCGATAAAAAATCAGGCCGCGATGTTGTGGATATCATGCAGCGTTTAGCTAAACAACAAGGTTGCACAATTTTACTCGTCACCCACGATAATCGAATTCTCGATATTGCCGATCGCATCATCCACATGGAAGATGGAAGGTTAGTACAACAAATAAGTGGCTAGTATCGCTACCGAGTCAGTCAAAAGAATTGATGTCCACCCTCGTTGTACTATTCAAATTGTAATTTTCTATTCTTTTAATACCATTAATTTTAGTTATTTGTGAAAGTCTGATGAGTCAAACCGAAGAACCAAAATATTACGTCTTGCAATCCTATGGTGATATTGAAATACGGCAATACGAGCCAAAAATTGTTGCCGAAACAGTCATTCAAGCTGAAAGAGATCGAGCAAATAAAGCAGGATTTTCTATTCTTGCCACTTACATATTTGGTGAAAACACCTCTGTAACCAAAATCGCCATGACTGCACCTGTGACGCAATCACAGTCAAGTGAAAAAATCGCCATGACTGCCCCCGTCATTCAACAACAAGCAGGAGAAAATATCGCCACTAAAGCTTGGGTGATACAGTTCGTAATGCCGTCACAATATACATTAACAACCCTACCGAAACCAAAAGACTCCCGCATTACTATCAAAGAAGTTCCCAGCAACAAAGTAGCTGTAATCCGTTTCTCCGGCTTAACTGGGGATGAACAATTAAAAGAAAAGGAAGCCAAATTATATGCTTTTCTCGCTCGGCAAGGTATGGAGGCAAAAGGTAAACCGATTTATGCTTTCTATGACTCTCCCTTTATCTTGCCTGCATTCAGACGCAATGAAATCATGCTCGAATTGAAATAAGATTTTGCTTTTTACTCTTAATCACTATAGTCATCCTATTTGATTTCTGAAACTATTTGTTGACATAGGGAGTAGGAAATAAATAGTGGCGAGTATAAAACTCATATTTGATTTGGTGAAAAAACTCAGTACATCCCTAAATTCCTTTTTTCCTGTTAAGAGTTCCCTTCTTACACAAATATGTTCATTAATCAAATCGGATTCCTATAGATTGATTTGTAACTCATTTACGATTGCTATACCAGTCGTAAATCATTTGTGAAATCTTGCATAGAAGCTGTTAATAGTCAACAGTATTAGTCAATTAATTTTAGAACCCAAGTCAAATATTTCAGGAGAAAAAAGAATGATCGCAACGACTCAGTTAAAAACCACCAATTCTGAGGAAATTTTTGCTGCTGCCCAAAAATTAATGCCAGGAGGAGTCAGTTCTCCAGTACGGGCTTTCAAATCTGTGGGCGGTAAGCCAATCGTGTTCGATCGCGTCCTTGGTGCTTACATATGGGATGTGGATGGCAATCAATATACTGATTATGTCGGCAGTTGGGGGCCTGCTATCTGCGGTCACACTCATCCGGAAGTGATTGCTGCTCTGCACGATGCCCTGAATAAAGGAACTAGCTTTGGTGCGCCCTGCTATCTGGAAAATGTACTGGCACAGATGGTAATCGATGCTGTTCCCAGTATCGAAATGGTGCGTTTTGTCAACTCCGGCACTGAAGCTTGTATGGCTGTTCTTCGTCTGATGCGAGCTTTTACGGGGCGGGAGAAGGTCATCAAGTTTGAAGGCTGTTACCACGGACACGCCGATATGTTTCTCGTTAAGGCTGGCTCTGGTATTGCCACCCTTGGCTTGCCTGATTCTCCTGGCGTGCCCAAATCCGTCACTAGCAACACCCTGACTGCTCCTTTCAACGACCTAGAAGCAGTAAGAGTATTATTCGAGCAAAATCGTGATGAAATTGCTGGTGTTATTGTTGAACCTGTTGTGGGAAATGCAGGTTTTATTCCACCTGCTGCCGGTTTTCTGGAAGGTTTGCGAACAATTACCCAACAGCATGGAGCGCTACTGGTATTTGATGAAGTAATGACAGGCTTTCGTATTGCCTACGGTGGGGCGCAGGAAAAATTTGGCGTCATTCCTGACTTGACTACCTTAGGTAAGGTCATTGGCGGCGGTCTACCTGTAGGGGCTTATGGCGGTCGCCAAGAAATTATGTCGATGGTTGCTCCAGCTGGAAGCGTGTATCAAGCGGGAACGCTGTCGGGGAATCCACTGGCAATGACAGCAGGGATAAAGACCCTAGAGTTGTTGCAGCAACCAGGAACTTATGAATATCTCGATGGCCTTACCAAGCAACTCGCAGAGGGAATGCTGGAGATTGCAAAAGAAACAGGTCATGCTGCCTGGGGCGGTCACATTAGTGGCATGTTTGGTTTCTTCTTTAACCAAGGCCCGGTTCGTAATTATGAGGATGCCAAAAAGTCAGACTTGAGTAAATTTGCTCGCTTCCATCGCGGCATGTTGGAACATGGAGTTTATTTAGCTCCATCTCAATTTGAAGCCGGATTTACTTCTTTAGCCCACACAAAAGCAGACATCGACCGCACCCTAGAAGCGGCGAGGGCAGTTTGTTTTTCATCTATTTAAGCCACAATCCCTGGTAGGGGGGTACAGCTAGCTGTGCCCCCCTACAACGTGGTGTATTTAGTGAAAATTGCTGTATTATCAAAATCTCCTTGCATCGCCGCGTCACCGTGTCCCCGCGTCAGTCCTAATCAGGACTTACGCAAAAATAACGTAATTCCGTCATTACGAGCGATAGCGAAGTAATCCCCCCTGACGCTGGGATTGCTTCCCTACACTCCGTTTCGGTCGCAATGACAATATCGGCGTTGCGTCAGTCCTAATGTTCTGTGTTCACCCAGAATTAGATAACAGCTCCTAAGGAGGTCAACGTGGCAGTTGTGGCCTCAGTTAAACCTTTAACTCCGAAAATATTCATTTGCTCATAGGGCTTACTGGCTCTCATGGTTTTTAAGCATTTGCCTGTTACGATATCCCAAAGTCTAATGGTTTCATCGTCACCGCCACTAACCAAGGTTTGGTTATCTGGACTAAAGGCAAGCGACCAAACCAAACCTGTATGTCCGTGCAAAACTTTTAGACACTGACCCGTGCAGACATCCCACAACTTAATTGTCAGATCGTGACTGGTACTAGCCAGTATCCTGCCATCAGGGCTAAAGGCGATGGATTGCAACCAGTTTGTGTCTGCTGGCAAAACTTTGAGGCATTCACCAGTACGTGGATTCCACAACCTGATTGTTCTATCTGGACTAGCACTTGCTAGGGTATTACCATCAGGAGCGATGGCAATCGACCAAATCCAACTCGTGTGTCCTTGCAAGGTTCTGAGGCACTCACCTGTGTGAATATCCCACAACCTGACTGTTTGATCCCAGGAACCACTGGCTAATATTTCTCCTTGAGAAATGAAGGCAACTGACCAAATGGCAGCTTCATGCCCCTGTAAGGTTTTTAAGATTTGACCAGAACGGATGTTCCAGAGTTTAATCGTAGAATCTTCACTACCACTTGCTATTGTCTGGCTGTCTGGACTCAAGGCAATGGATAAAACTGCTGCGCGATGTCCTTGCAAGGTTCTTAAGGTTTGACCAGACCGAACATCCCATATCTTTACTGTTTTATCTCCGCTACTGCTAATTAGCATATTTCCTTGAGGATGAAAGATTGCGGAATAAACCCAGTTGCTATGTCCTTTTAAAACTTTGAGGCATTCACCAGTGGCGGTATCCCATAACCTGACAGTGCGATCGCGGCTACTACTAGCAACAATTTGACCAATAGTTGACGGCAAACTGGCGCTCACAGGACTAAAGCTAACAGAGAGTATTTGATTGGTGTATCCTTGTAAGGTATTGAGGCATTCACCTGTGTCTACACTCCATAGCTTCACAGTTTGATCGTGTCCGCCGCTAGCCAAAAGCTTACCTTGGGGACTGAAGGCAACTGCAAAGACCCAACTGAAATGCCCTTGCAGGGTTTTGAAACATTCACCTGTATCGAGACTCCATAACTTCACCTGATGATCGTGCCCGCCACTAGCCAAAATGTCGCCTTGGGGACTGAAGGCCACTGAAAACACTCGATTAGAATGCCCCAGAAGCGTTTTGAGACACTCACCCGTTTGGGTATTCCATAGCCTAATGCTTCGATCTTCGCTACCACTTGCAAGTATTTGATGGTTTGGACTGAGGCTAATTGACCTGATTCCACCATTGTGATGTTTTTCAAAGCTTTGAATACACTCTCCTGTGTTGATATCCCACAATTTAACAGTGCGATCGTCACTACCACTCAACAGTTGACTCTCTGCTTTGAAAACAACAGAAAGTGCCCAACTTAAATGTCCTTGCAGTGTTTTCAAGCATTCTCCAGTACTGGTATTCCATAGCTTCACGGTGTCGTCATCGCTACCACTTGCTAATGTGCAATTATCTTGACTAAATGCAACCGACCAAACCTCGTTTGTATGCCCTTCTAAAGTGCGGAGGCACTGACCGGTACTCACATCCCATAGCTTAATTGTGTAATCTGTGCTACCGCTAGCAAGAATTTTGCCATCAGGACTGAAGGCTAGTGATGTTACCCAACTTTTGTGCCGCGTGCAGATTAAGACTGGTTGCACATCCCTCACTTGGTACAGGTGAATTTCTCCATTACTGTCACCTACCGCCAGAAGTTCTCCATCAGGACTAAAGGCTACTGCATAAATAGCGCCAAAGGTTTGACTAAAGGTACACCTTGCTATATTTGCGTAAGCAAAATTCGTGTTTTGTAAATTTACATCTCGTAAATCGGCCTGCCAAATGGTTAAGCCAGAGAAATCATAACCAGTTAAATTAGTTCCTAGCTGATTGAGTAGATTAAGAATATTACCTGCTAAATATCCCGGTTCTAAGGGGGACTTTTCTTGCTGGTGAAGTAAGATTTGAGTCAGTTGATATTCCAAGTTTTTTTTGCCTTGAAACAGTTGAATTAATCGGTCGATGGTGGGATAGAGAATGAGACGAATTTGAGTTTCTCTGACATAGTCTTTGGCAGTAGCTTTAATTAGAGCATGACTTCTAAAAAGAGAAAATTGGTGTTGAGCAATTTCTTCAGACACTTCCTCAACCAAGCGACTTGTCACATACTCCATCACCACTGGCTGTAGAGTAAAACAGACTGCATGTCGTTCAATGAGCGATCGCCGTCCCAAAGATTCCAGCGTTTCTACTAAATTAAGTTGCGGAAAAGGCGAGACTAAATCTTCTCGTAATTTGGAGAGGCTCACTGGTTCGCGATTAATGGCCAGCCAGTACATTATGTGCTTTCCCCCATCAGATAAACGCTCAAATTGTTGTTCTAATAGGTCGCGAAGATCTCCAAATACGGTGGTTTCCTCCTTTAAAAACTCAGAAATATAACCATCAAATAAATCTTGAATCGTAGTTCCGACAATTTTTAAAGCTAAGGCATTACCTCCATAGCGTCTTACCAGTGCGTTGAATTGAGTTTCTGCACCCTTGAGCCTCTTACTTTTAAGAATTTCCTCTCCATCTCCTTCTTTGAGTCCACTCAATCGCAAAGTTCGTACCAGCAAAGCTTCTCCTTCCAAAGAAGCCACCTCTTTGGGTTTTTCTCGCGTTGTCAGTAGCAAGCAACTGCGGTGATCTGCTTCACCAACTCGTTCCAGGAGTTCGCCATACTGCTCGTATCCCAGGCTATATTGTCCGGTTCGACTTCCACCACGGAACAGAGCATCTACATTATCGAACACCACTAAGCAGCGCATCTCCTTAAACAAGTTCAGCAACAGAGAAATCTTTTCACTGAGGCTTTCTGGCAATTCTGTTTCAGTTTCTTGCTCCTCAGACAAAAACTCGATGATGCCACTTAAGAATGTATCAATGGGTGGAGCGTCATACAGCGATCGCCAGACAATACAATCAAATTTATCCTGCATTAGTTCTGCCAATTTGATGGACAGACTTGTTTTCCCGACTCCACCCATTCCCAAAATGGTGACTAACCGACAGCAATCCTTCAGTAGCCACTCATCTAAAATATTGAGTTCCTCTGTACGTCCGTAAAAGGCTAAGACAGAAACAGCTTCCCCCCAATCTTGACGACAATTGGAATCTGAGGTGGAATAATAGCCTTCGTATAGGGAGCTACCAAAACCAAGAAAGAGAGCCTCAAGTGTTCGCTTGTCAACTCCCTTCCTACGATTCAAAACTTTTCTAATTGTTAGAGGGTCTAAGTTAGTGCGGTGGCTTAACTCTTCAAGAGTGAATCTCTTGCCAAAATTATCTTGAAACTCAAACTTGTGCCTTGCTTCCTCAAACTTCTGTAAACCAATAGAAGTGAGTATAACTCCGCGCTTACGTCTTGGCATACCCAAATTCCTCTAGGAACAAAAATATATTTAGCACAGAACTTAAGTACTTTTTCACCCATAGATATATTTATTTGTAAGTCATATCTCAGCAGTATAAAAAAATGAGGATAGTATGTGCTATCCTCATTTGATTTCTTGGCTATTTGTTAATTTTCTATCAGACCAGAAAAGAGTTAATTATTATAGTTGTGGTACGTACTGTTGTTTTTCTGGAACCTCAGCGTACTCAGCTACAATCTGACGGAATTCTTCGCCGTCGATGGTTTCTTTTTCGATGAGCAAATCTACCAAGCGATCGGTGACGGTGCGATGGTCACGGATGATTTTTTTAGCAGTTTCATAGCAATCTTCAACGATCGCTCTCACTTGTCCATCGATGCGAGAAGCGATGGATTCTGAATACTCAGACCGGGTTGTCCAGTCACGACCCAAGAACACTTCGCCCTGTTGGCTTTCCAGCGACAGAGGTCCTAAATCTGACATCCCAAACCGGGTTACCATTTGCCGCGCCATTCCTGACAACTGCTGCAAATCTCCACCTGCGCCAGTGGTTACTTCCGCAGCGCCAAAAATCACTTCTTCCGCAGCGCGACCGCCCAAAGCACCAGTAATCCGAGCTTTTAACTGGGAACGAGAAATTAAACCTTGTTCTTCGTTGGGAGTAAACCAAGTCAAACCCTGTGCTTGTCCCCGTGGAATCAAGGTAACTTTCTGCACTGGGTCGTGGTCTTTTAACAAAGTTCCCACTAAAGCGTGTCCAATTTCATGGTAGGCAATTAAGCGCTTGCTCTTGCTGTCTACCAATGGAGTACCTTCCATCCCAGCTACTACCCGATCCACCGCATCATCAATTTCCCGGAGGGTGATAGCTTCTTTGCGTCTTCTAGCGGTGAGAATTGCCGCTTCGTTGAGTAAGTTAGCTAAATCAGCACCAGTGAATCCAGGAGTGCGGCGAGCGATCGCTTCTAAGGATACGCTAGGGTCTAGTTTCTTGTTACGCGCGTGGACTTGTAGAATTTCCAAACGCCCTTTGATGTCGGGTGAATCTACTGTTACTTGGCGATCAAATCGTCCGGGACGCAACAATGCTGAGTCTAATACGTCTGGGCGGTTGGTAGCAGCAATAATAATGATGCCTGTGTTACCTTCAAACCCATCCATTTCGGTTAGTAGTTGGTTGAGAGTTTGCTCTCTTTCGTCGTTACCGCCACCGATACCAGCACCCCGTTGTCTACCCACAGCGTCGATTTCATCGATGAAGATGATACAGGGAGCGTTATCTTTAGCTTTCTTGAACAAATCGCGGACGCGGGAAGCACCCACACCAACGAACATTTCCACGAACTCGGAACCAGAAATGCTAAAAAATGGTACGCCAGCTTCCCCAGCGATCGCTTTTGCCAGTAAAGTTTTACCAGTTCCAGGAGGCCCGACTAACAGCACTCCCTTGGGAATGCGTGCGCCCACAGCTGTAAATCTTTCTGGTTGTTTGAGGAAGGTGACAACCTCTTGCAATTCTTCCTTAGCTTCTTCAATCCCGGCTACATCGTCAAATTTGACCCCAGTTTTTGCCTCCATTTGGAAGCGGGCGCGGGATTTGCCGAAGTTCATTGCTTGACCGGGGCCGCCGGGAAGGTTGCTAGAACGGCGGAACAAAAAGAATAATCCAGTAATCAATAAAACAGGAAACACTAGATTGCCCAACAATCCCCAAATTGCACCATCATTCCGCATGGGGTGAGCATCAAAACTAATTGCCTTTTCTTTAAGCTTGGTAATTAACTCAGGGGCGTTAACAGGCAGATCCACCCGCCACCTTTGGACGTGATTTTCCAAGTCTGGATCGCGGGCTTCTAAAATTGCTGTTCTACCGCCTTCGTAGAGATCGACACTGATGACGCGATCGGCATCCAAATATTCTAGGAAACGACCATAGGTCATCCGAGTATTGGCGGCATTTTTAGTCATATCCGCAGGCGCACCTGCGAAAGCCCCTTGCCAGAAGAAAAAGCCAATTACCAAAGCCGGCAACGTCCAGAGTGCCAGGACTTTCCAGGAAAATTTCATGTTAATTTGCCTCTAGATGTTTATACAACTCATTACCCTTAGCAATGTAAGGTTTATGATTTTGTCACTTTGAGCCGTTAAACGGATGTTCATAAATCCATTTTGTTTAATTTGATTTCTTACATGCACAGTTCTAAAGGCACTAGACCATTATGGCTATGCCAATAAGAATCTTAATTAAAGTTAACTTAATTTTAATACAATATCGCACGAGAAAATAAAGAGAATGGGCATTGGGCATTGGGTATGGGAAGGCGTGGGAGGTGTAGGAGGTAGGGGAAAAGGTTAAAGGGTAAAGGATAAAGGGATAAATTTAACCTTTCCCCCTTACCCCTTACCCCTTTCCCCACACCCAATGCCCCATACCCTACTTCACTTCTGTCATTTGTAGAGTGTAAGGAAGATACTTGCCTTTGTCGTAGGAACCAACCCAAATTTGGTAAGTTCCAGCCAGCCATTCACCAACAATGCCGGCATTTTTATTGTCAAAATCGTCATTGCACCAAGTACCACCAGGGCCCTTCACAATCATGGTGGTATCCTCAGGGCTTTGGACTTGTAGCTTAAGGTAATCAAATTTACTTGTTAATACTAATGTGTGGTCTGGTGTTTCATCGACAAATCCAGTACAAGGGCCGGTGGCTGTTTCTGTTCTACCAGCTATTTGATTTCCAGATACTGAGCCTCCACTCATCCCGCGGACTGTCAGTGGGTCTGGGGAAAACTGGGGGCCAATGGTCACATCTCCAAATATCGTTGGCGCTTCTTGGGCATCAGCCATAACACTAACTGAAGTGATGAAAAGCGTAACTATCATCAACGATAATTTCATCCCTCTATTGAGCGCTTTTGTTGGCATTGTAATTAGGTTTGCTTCTAAGTGCTTTTGAAGACATGAATTTTACATACCAAGTTCCCAATCTGAGGAGAATTGACTAGGAAAGCGAATAGGGCATTGGGCATTGGGCATTGCGGAAGCAGCAGGTGTGGGAGGGGTGGGAGGTGTGGGAGGATGAGGAAGAAATCTTTCCCCCCACACTCCCCACACTCCCCACACTTCCCTATCCCCTCATCTCCCCATCTCCCCACTCCCTACTGTCTACTTTCAGTTATTGCTCTATTTAAGCGCGGTCGATCTAAACCAATTTGATTTAGTAGTAACCAAGATTGGATGAGGTCGGGGCCATGAACGTCTCCGGTTAAGGCTGCTCTTAGCGATCGCATGACTAAGCCTTTTTTGACTTTTTGCTCTTTGACCACTTGTTTAATTATGTCCTGAGCAGATTCCTCAGAGAGTTGTGGCTGATTTTCCAAAGCTGTGACAATACCCTCAAGCACAGCAGCAGAACCTTCTTGCTTGAGTTGTGTTTTTGCTTCGTCACTAAATTCAACTGTGTCGCTGAAAAACACTTGACTCATAGCCACAGCATCTACTAATCGAGTCAAGCTTTGGCTAATTAAAGCTACTAGCTGTTCTAACCAAGGGCGAGTGCGTCCACCATCAAATTTATACCCGGCTGCTTCCCAATAGGGTATGAGTAAATCTGTGAGTTTATCTACAGGGGTATTGTGGATATACTGGCTGTTCAACCAATCCAGCTTGTCCCAGTCAAATTTAGCACCTGCTTTATTAACTCGCTCAAAGCTAAATTCCTTAGCGGCTGCTTCTAAGGTAAATATTTCTTGGGTTGAGTCTGGGGGCGACCAACCAAGCAATGTCATGTAATTTACCAAGCCTTCAGCAGTAAAGCCCATTTGCTGAAAGTCAGAAATGGAGGTGACGCCATCTCGCTTGGAAAGCTTACGCCCTTCTTTGTTTAAAATCAGTGGTGAGTGGGCAAATTCTGGGATTTTTGCCCCCAAAGCTTCATACAGCAAAATTTGCTTGGCCGTGTTGGCGATGTGGTCTTCTCCGCGAATCACGTGGGTGATTTGCATATCGATGTCATCCACTACAACTACGAAGTTGTATAAAGGTTGACCGCTACCCTCTTCGGAGGCGCGGGCGATGACCATATCGCCACCTAAATCACTACCTCGCCAAGACATTTTTCCCCTGACTAAATCATTCCAGACAATTTCGCGATCGTCTTCAATTTTGAAGCGAATCACAGAAGAACGGCCTTCTGCTTCAAAAGCAGCCCGTTGTTCTGGGGTGAGGTTGCGGTGACGGTTGTCATAGCGAGGAGCTTCGCCTCTAGCTTTTTGAGCTTCTCGTAGAGCCTCTAGTTCTTCAGAGGTGGTGTAGCAGCGATAAGCTAACCCCCGGTCTAAGAGTTGTTGTACTGCTTGTTTATAAAGATCCAAGCGTTGGGATTGAAAAAATGGCCCTTCATCCCAGTTCAGTCCCAGCCAGCGCAGTCCTTGAAGGATATTTTCAGTGTATTCAGGACGCGATCGCTCTAGGTCTGTGTCTTCTATTCTCAGAATAAACTTCCCACCGTGGTGGCGGGCAAATAACCAGTTAAATACAGCCGTTCTCGCTGTACCAATATGTAAATTTCCAGTAGGACTCGGCGCTATACGGACTCTGACAGTCACAGTTAATTCTCTCTTTTGCAAAGCATGAATAAATGTACCTTAATATTTAAAGATTAAGTTCTGAGTCCATTAAAGATAGAATTTCTTAGCTTTGTACTGATTTCAGTAATACTAAGTAACTAAGTTGCGTTACTCTGACACTCAGAACTCAACATTTAATATTTACGTTCATTAATTATGATTTTAGAACGGGACTGACGGGGCTCGAACCCGCAACTTCCGCCGTGACAGGGCGGTG
>VFQR01002442.1_pt1 | contig 11850 bp, 11 predicted proteins | sample 3512321 | NCBI WGS metagenome assembly VFQR01 (sample SAMN10412374, study PRJNA504923) | tailings metagenome | isolation source: Relicate 3 Philex TSF1 revegetated site | place: Philippines: Tuba, Benguet | collected 2017-08-29
AGCCGTACTGGCGTCCGCGAGAAGAGAGTAGCGTGCCAGAGCCCATGGAAAGGCTGCTCTCTGCGCTTTGGGGCAGAGCAAGAGTCATCAAAAAACACGCTATTAGAGGTTCCCAGACGTGCCTGGCGTGATCACGGCCGGCGACACCCTCGACGAGGCGCTCGCGCAAGGGGCGGAGGTGCTGGCCTTCGCAGCCGAAGATTGGGACCATTCGGGCCGTTCAGCCAGCGGCCGAGTAGCGGCTCTCGGGGGCACCCTTTCGGAACCCGGCCCGCGGCTGCGGCTCACGCCGCCTCGCGGCGCAGGCCCGCCAGCGCCGGGACGGCGATGAGGAAGGCGCTGTCGGCGAGGCTCTCCTGCCAGGCCGGATCGGCCCTGATGGCGGAGAGTTCGCGCGGGGGCGGGATCGGGTGGCCGTCCTCCTCCATCCCCTCGGACCAGAGGGCGAGCGCCTCGGCCGCCATGGCGAAGAGCTCGTCCATCTCGTCGGCAGCGGAGAAGCAGCCCGGCGCGTCGGGGAAGGTGATCCCGTAGGCGCTGTCCGGGTCCTTGTGGACGATGCAGATGTACGGCTTCATCGCTCGCCGCCCCGACCCGCCGCGCGTCAATCGTCCGGGCCGCAGCGGGCGTCGGCGATCTTGAATTCGGGCGGGTCGCAGGGATTGCGGTCGGCGGGGCACCAGGGGATACAGACCGGGCCGGCGGGGCCGCGATGGGCGAAAGGCGCGGGGGCCGGCGTCGGCTGGGCGTGGATCCGGCCCGGGCGCGGCGCGTCCCGGTCGCGGGGCTGGGCGAGCGCCGGGGCGGCGAGGAACGCGGCGACGGCGAGGGCGAGCGGGATCCGCATGGAACTCTCCTTTCCCGCACAACGCCGGCTCGCCGTCTCGGGCTCCTGCGGCGCCGGCGCGCAGGTCAGGCGCTCAGGATGGCGACGGCGCCGGCGAGGCAGAAGGCGAGGATCGCCGCAAGCACGATCACTTCCGCGAGACTGAGGGCCCTCGCCCGCTCGCCCGAAAACCCCAGCGCCCTCACCGCGCGCTCCGCGCCCGCGCGCGCCTCCGCCACCGGTCCATGCTCGTCCCCCCGATGGGCTCAGGATGGCCCGGGAGGGTGAAGGGAGCGTCAACGCCGGGCCGGCCGGCTCGGCGCGGCGACGTAGATCGCCGTCGCGAGGAGGAGGGCCACGCCGAAGGCGAGGTGGAGCCGGCCGAAGCCGGTCTCGGCGGGTAGCCCCGCCTCCGCCGCCGCGTGCATGAACAGGCCGGACCAGGCCTGGAACAGCCCGGCCCCGCCGATGAAGACGAAGTTGAGGAAGGTGATGCCCCGCCCGAGCAGGTGTTCGGGAAAGAACACCCGGGCGTGGCTCATCAGGAGCGCGTAGGTGAGGCCGAACCCGCCCGCGAGGGACAGGGCGACGATGGCCGGCCCGACCGGCATCGCCGGAAAAAGCCCGAGCGCCAGGAAGGCGAGGCCGGCGACGAGGCTGCCGCCGAGCACCGCCGGCTTCGCCCCGGTGAGGCGCTCGAGCGGCCCGTAGGCGAAGGCTCCGACCGACATGGCGATCGCCATGGCGAGCACCCCGTTGCCGCGGGCGATCGGGTCGAGCCTGTGGACCTGCTCGAGGAAGGGGCCGATCCACAGGCTGCGCTCGGCCGCCACGACGGCGTAGCTGACGAAGGTGAGCGGCAGGAGCGGCCACAGGGCCCGCAGGCTCGCGATGCGCCACAGGTCCCGGAGCGCCGAGACCCGGGCGCCGGCCCGGCTGGGCGTCGGCGGATCGACGATGACCAGATAGGCGACCACGGTCGACACGGCGGTGAGCGCGGCGATGCCGCCCATGCTGGCCCGCCAGCCCACGATCTCGACGGCCAGCGCGAGAGGCGTCGCGGCGAGCAGGTTGCCGAGCGCCCCGACCCCGAGCACGATCGAGGACAGCATGGCGAACCGGGTCGGCGGGTAGGCGCGGCCGAACAGGTACATGCTGCCCATGAGCACCGGCGCGCAGCCGATCCCGATGAGCGCCATCGCCGCCGCCATCGCGGCGAAGCCGCCGGCGAGGGCGAAAAGGATCGCCCCGAGGACGGCGCCGACCATGGCTCCGGCGATGGTGCGCCGGGCGCCGAGCGTGTCGAGGGCCCAGCCGACCGGGAACTGAGCGAAGGCGAAGGCGCCGAACCACACCGCCGAGAGCAGGCCGAGCTCGGCCGGTCCGAGCCCGAGGTCCTGCGTCAGGCGCGGGGCCACGATGGCGAGGAACGAGCGGAAGAACTGGCTCAGGACATAGGCGAGGCAGAGGGCGAAGAAGGCGGCCATGGGACGAGCGATACGCCCTGCCGTTGCGGCGGGCCAGGGCCTGCGCAGCGGAGGCGGGCTGCATCGGGGGCGGGCCGCGGTCGTGCGGACCTGCCCGTCCACTCGCAAGGAACCCTCGCCTGCGGGCGGGCTTTTCTCCGGCGCGATGGAGATCGACCACGACGCCTATCCGCCCGCCTACCTGCGCGCCATCCTGGAGCGGGCGCGCACGATCGCAGTGATCGGGGCGAGCCCGGAGCCCTGGCGGCCGAGCTTCGGCGTCACCCGCTACCTGCAGCGGGTCGGCTACCGCATCGTCCCGGTGAACCCGACGGCGCTCGGCGAGACGCTGCACGGCGAGCCGTTCCACGCCCGCCTCCAGAACGTCCCCGGGCCGGTCGACCTCGTGAATGTGTTCCGCCGCCCGGACGCGGTCGGGGAGGCGGTCGACCAGGCGATCGCCGTGAAGGCGCCGGCGCTGTGGATGCAGCTCGGCATCCGCAACGACGAGTCCTGCGCCCGCGCCGAAGCCGCCGGCATCGCGGTGGTCATGAACCGCTGCATCAGCGTCGAGCACTCCCGCCTGATGCGGTGAGCGCCGGACGCGACGCCGCGGTCAGCCGCGCTGGTTGATGGTCAGGTAGTCCCGGCGGGGGGCGCCGGTATAGAGCTGGCGCGGGCGGCCGATCTTCTGCGACGGGTCCTCGATCATCTCCTTCCACTGGGCGATCCACCCCACCGTGCGGGCGAGGGCGAACAGCACCGTGAACATGGAGGTCGGGAAGCCCATCGCCTTCAGCGTGATGCCCGAATAGAAATCGATGTTCGGGTACAGCTTCTTCTCGATGAAGTACTCGTCGCGCAGCGCGATCTGCTCGAGCTCGATCGCCACTTCGAGCAGGGGCTCGTCCTTGACGCCGAGCTCGTTGAGGACCTCGTGCGTGGTCTTCTGCATGATGCGGGCGCGCGGGTCGTAGTTCTTGTAGACCCGGTGGCCGAAGCCCATGAGGCGGAAGGGGTCGTTCTTGTCCTTCGCCTTGTTGACGTACTCGGGAATGCGATCGGCGGTGCCGATCTCCTCGAGCATCTTGAGGGCGGCCTCGTTGGCGCCGCCATGGGCGGGCCCCCACAGGCAGGCGATGCCTGCGGCGATGCAGGCGAAGGGGTTCGCCCCGGACGAGCCGGCGAGCCGCACCGTCGAGGTCGACGCGTTCTGCTCGTGGTCGGCGTGGAGGATGAAGATGCGGTCGAGCGCGCGCGCCAGGACCGGATTCGGCTTGTAGTCCTCGCACGGCACCGCGAAGCACATGCGCAGGAAGTTCGACGTGTAGTCGAGCTCGTTGCGCGGATACATGAACGGCTGGCCGATCGAGTACTTGAAGGCCATGGCCGCGAGCGTCGGCATCTTGGCGATCATGCGCATGGAGGCGATCATGCGCTGCTGCGGATCGGAGATGTCGGTGGAGTCGTGGTAGAAGGCCGACAGCGCGCCGACCGAGCCGACCATCACCGCCATCGGGTGCGCGTCGCGCCTAAATCCCTGGAAGAAGCGGGTCATCTGCTCGTGCACCATCGTGTGGCGCGTGACCCGGTAGTCGAAATCCGCCTTCTGCGCCGCCGTGGGCAGCTCGCCGTAGAGGAGCAGGTAGCAGGTCTCGAGGAAGTCGCCGTGCTCGGCGAGCTGCTCGATCGGGTAGCCCCGGTAGAGGAGGACGCCCTCGTCCCCGTCGATGTAGGTGATCTGGGACTCGCAGGCCGCCGTCGAGGTGAAGCCGGGATCGTAGGTGAACATCCCGGTCTGGCCGTAGAGCTTGGAGATGTCGACCACGCTCGGCCCGATGGTGCCGGGCTTCACCGGCAGCTCGACCTGCTTGTTGTCGAGGATCAGCATCCCGGTGCTGCCGCTCATGGCCCGCCCTTTCTCACCTGTGCAGGCCTGCCGCGCGGGTGACCGCGCCGAGGAGGCCCCTTGTCGAACTTGGGCGTTCCGGTAGCCCATCGTCACCCCCCGTTCAAGCGGCGCAGGGCGTGCCCGCCCTGCGCGCCGGACAGGACTTTCGGAGGGTGCGGGAGGGCCGAGACGGCCCTCCGTTCTCTCGCGTCAGCGGCCGGAGCGGGGTCCGCCCGAGATGTTGCCGAGGTTCTGCTGGTGCGGCGGACGCGACGGGTTGTCCGCGTGCGGGCTGCCGCGACGGATGCTGCCGGTGCGCGCGGCGCGGCGCTGCACCTGGCGCTTGCCGACGCGGCGCTTCTCGCCGCGCACCTCGACGAGGGTGGCGTTGTCGCGATCGACCTGGACCGGAGCCAGGGGCGAAGCCGCGGCGGGCGCGGCCGACAGGCCGAAGGCGACCACCGAGGCGGCGAGGACGGAAAGGCCGAGCTTGATCATGGGCTTGCACCTCCTGCGGCTCCGAGCGAGCGCTGGCGGGGCAACCCGCAGGTCCGCTGCCTCGTTCCGCACACCGTGGGAATGGCCCGTCCGCGGGGTGCCGATGGCGGCCGGAGGCGCGTCACCCCGCTCGACGCATCGCCGCCATGGCCGGGCCTGCCCCGGCCACCCACGAAGCCGCAGCGGAGTGCCGCGGCTTCCCCAAAGGGCGGCGGCCGGTCCGAAGGCGTGGGTGGCCGGGACAAGCCCCGCCATGACGGGGATGGGGTGGAGGCGCTGGGGGCTGAGCGAGCGCTGCCTCACCTTGTCGGCCGACGCCCTGGCCGGGACGACGCCCGGCCGTCAGGGTGGCGCCGGAGCCTGGTCGCGCAGGCGGGCGAGGCTCTCCTCGCGCCCGAGCACGGCCATGACGTCGAAGAGGCCGGGGGAGGTCGCGCGCCCCGTGAGCGCCGCCCGCAGGGGCTGGGCGAGCTGGCCGAGCTTCACCCCGGTCGCCTCGGCCTGCGCCCGCACCGCCGCCTCGAGCGCGGCCGCGTTCCACTCGGGAAGGGCTTCGAGCCGGGGCAGGACGGCGCCGAGCCGCTCGCGGCCGCCCTGGTCGAGGAGGCCCGCCGCCTTGTCGTCGAGGGCGAGCGGGCGCGCCGCGTAGAGGTAGTAGGCGCCGTCGAGGAGCTCCACCAGGGTCTTGGCCCGCTCCTTGAGCCCCGGCATGGCCGCGATCAGCCGCTCCCGCAGCGCCGGCGACAGGGTCGGGCCGAGGCCGCGGGCCGGCCCGAGCTCGGGCAGGATGCGCTCGATCCCGGCGACGAGGCGCTCGTCGGTGGCCTGACGGATGTAGTGGCCGTTGAGGTTCTCGAGCTTGGCGAAGTCGAACCGCGCCGGCGAGCGGCCGATGCCGGAGAGGTCGAAGGCGTCGGTCATCTCCTGCGTCGAGAAGATCTCCTGGTCCCCGTGGCTCCAGCCGAGGCGGACGAGGTAGTTGCGCAGGGCCTCCGGCAGGTAGCCGAGGGTGCGGTAGGCGTCGACGCCGAGCGCCCCGTGGCGCTTCGACAGCTTCGCCCCGTCCGGGCCGTGGATGAGCGGGATGTGCGCCATCTGCGGCACGTCCCAGCCGAGCGCGCGGTAGATCTGCGTCTGCCGGGCGGCGTTGGTGAGGTGGTCGTCGCCGCGGATGATGTGGGTGACGCCCATGTCGTGGTCGTCGACCACGACCGCCAGCATGTAGGTCGGGTTGCCGTCCGAGCGCAGCAGGACGAGGTCGTCGAGATCCTTGTTCTGCCACACGACCCGGCCCTGGACCGCGTCCTCGACCACCGTCTCGCCCTCGCTCGGCGCGCGCAGGCGGATGACGGGCTTCACGCCGGCCGGGGCCTCGGCGGGGTCGCGGTCGCGCCAGCGCCCGTCGTAGCGTAGGGGCCGGCCCTCGCGGCGGGCCGCCTCGCGCATCTCCTCGAGCTCCTGCTGGCTCGCGTAGCAGCGATAGGCGCCACCGGAGGCGAGGAGCTGCTCGGCGACCTCGCGGTGCCGGGCGGCGCGGGCGAACTGGTGCACCACCTCGCCGTCCCAGTCGAGTCCGAGCCAGGACAGCCCGTCGAGGATGGCCTGGATGGCCGCGTCGGTGGAGCGCTCCCGGTCGGTGTCCTCGATGCGCAGCAGCATCCTGCCGCCGTGCTTGCGCGCGAACAGCCAGTTGAACAGCGCGGTGCGGGCGCCGCCGATATGCAGGAAGCCGGTTGGGGAAGGCGCGAAGCGCGCCACGACGTGCGACATGGGACCGATCGGGTTGTGAGGAGAAGCGCGGCTGTCGGCGCGACCGGCGCTCGTGTACCATGGCGGGCTCACAGCGTTAAGTCGCGCCGATGGCACGGGTCCAGGCAAGGGTCGCGGCGGCTTGGCCGGGCCTCGTGGGGCTGCGGAGCGCGGCCGCGCGCCGGCCCTTCGGCGAGCGCGTGCGGGGCTGGATCGAGCGGGAGGTCGCGCAACGGCGCCTGTTCCCCTGGACCGCGGTGCTGTTCGGCTGCGGCATCCTCCTGTTCTTCGCCGCGGACGAGCCTTCGCCCTGGGCGCCGCTTTCCGGCGCGGGTCTCGCCCTCGCCGCCGCGATCGCCTGTCGGGCGCGCCCCGTCGGTCTCGCGGTGGCGCTCGCGCTTCTTGCGCTGTTCGCCGGCTTCGCCGCCGGCGTGATCCGCTCGCGCACCGTCGCGGCGCCCGTCCTCGACCGCATCCGCATCGTCGAGACCACCGGCTTCGTCGAGGCGGTCGAGCCGCGCACGGCCGGCGTCCGCTTCGTCCTGCGGGTCCACGAGATGGCGGGGGTCGCGCCGGCGGAGCGGCCGCGGCGGGTCCGCGTCACGAGCGCCGCCGCGGTCGAAGCCGGCGCCTTCGTCGCGGTACGGGCCCGGCTCCTGCCGCTGCCGGAGCCGGCGCGCCCGGGCGGCTACGATTTCGGTCGCGACGCCTGGTTTCGCGGCCTCGGCGCGGTCGGATCGGTCCTCGGCGCGCCCGAGGTCCGGCCGGCGCCGCATCCGCCGGACCGGTGGCTCGCGCTCGCGGCGGCGGTCGACCGGGCCCGCAACGACGTGGCGCAGCGCATCGCCGCCGCCATCGGCGGCCAGGCGGGCGCCCTCGCCGCGGCGCTGGTCACCGGCAAACGCGGGCTCGTCGAGGAGGAGACGAGCGCGGCGCTTCGCGGCGCCGGCATTTTTCACATCGTCGCCATCTCCGGCCTGCACATGGTGCTCGCGGCCGGCACCTTCTTCTGGCTCGTGCGCGCCCTCCTCGCGCTGTCCCCCGCCCTCGCCCTCACGCTGCCGATCAAGAAGATCGCCGCCGTTGCCGCGATGGCGGGGGCGGGGGCGTACTGCGTCTTCTCCGGCGCGGCGGTCTCGACCGAGCGGGCGCTCATCATGATCCTGATCATGCTCGGCGCCGTCCTGTTCGACCGCCCGGCGCTCAGCATGCGCAACCTCGCCCTCGCGGCGCTCGTCGTGCTGGCCCGGGAGCCCGAGGCCCTGCTCGGGCCGAGTTTTCAGATGTCCTACGCCGCTGTGGCCGGCCTGATCGCCGCGGCCGAATGGGCCCGAACCCGTCCCGTCGAGCCCGATGCGGGCTTCGTGCCCTGGCCCGTGCGACGGGTCTTCCGGGCCGTGCAGGGGCTCGCGGCGACGACGGTGGTCGCGAGCCTCGCCACCGCCCCGTTCGCCGCCTACCACTTCCACCCCGCCTATCCGCTGGGGCTCCTCGGCAACCTCCTCGCCTTGCCGGTGGTCTCCCTCGCGGTGATGCCGCTCGCGGTCCTCGGCGCCCTCGCCTACCCGTTCGGCCTCGACCGGCCGCTCTGGTGGCTGATGGGGCTCGGCCTCGACGCGGTGCTCGCCGTCGCCGACCTCGTCAGCGGCCTCGCCGGCGCCACCGTGCCGGTGCCGGCCTTCGGAGGGGCGGCCCTCGGCCTCCTCGCGCTGGCGCTCGTCGCCGCGACCCTGTTCGTCTCGGCCCTGCGTTGGACGGCTTTGGCCCCGGCGGCCCTCGGCCTGTGGCTCGCCGCGACCCCGTGGCGGCCCGACCTCTATGTCGACCGGACCGGCGCCGGGGCGGCCCTGCGCGGCCCCACCGGCCTCATGGTCGTGGGCCGCAGCTCCGCCTTCGTGATCGGGCAGTGGCTGAAGGCGGACGGCGATCCCCGCGAGCCGGACGACCCGGACCTGCGGGCCGGCGTCCGCTGCGACCCGCTCGGCTGCGTCGGCGGCACCGGCCCGCGGACGGTCGCGGTCATCGCCGACCGCCGCGCCTTCGCCGAGGACTGCGCCCGCGCCGCCGTGGTGGTGAGCCGGCTGCGGGCCCCGCCCGACTGCGCCGCGCTCGTGTTCGACGGGGCGTTCCTGGCCGGGCACGGGGCCGTCGCCCTGCGCTGGACGCAGGCGGGGCCGCAGGTCGTCACGGCCAGGGGCAAGGACGAGCGCCGGCCCTGGACGAGGACCCGCCTCGCCCCTGCCGCCCCGCCGCCGCCCGCACCAGACCCCTCCGCCGGCGCGGAGGCGGAGCCGTCGGAGCCCGCGCCCTGAGCCCGGACAGTTTGGAACGGCTCCACTTTAGAAGCCCTATAAACTATTGATCCGATTGAGTTTTCGGGTTGACGCCACCCTCCCCCGCGTGTTTCCTCCGCCGCGCTGCCGGACCGGCGGCTTCCGTCGCGGACCTTGACCCCGCGTTCGGCACAAGAGGACGACATGGACCAACTCACCCGCCGCGCCGTGCTCGGCGCCGCCGCGGCCGCGACCCTCGTCGCGAGCCTTCCCGCCACGGCCCAGGGGGTCGTCAACGTCTACACCAACCGCGAGCCGGGCCTCTATTCGGCCACCCTCGACGAGTTCACGAAGAAGACCGGCGTCAAGGTCAACGCGCTGTTCTCCGAACAGGGCCTCGCCGAGCGCATCCGGGCCGAGGGCGCCAACAGCCCGGCCGACGTGCTCATCACCGTGGACATCGGCCGCCTGCAGGAGGCGGTGGACCTCGGCATCGTCCAGCCGGTGAAGTCGGCGGAGGCGGAGAAGAACATCCCGGCCCGGTACCGCGACCCGGAGGGGCGCTGGTTCGGCCTGTCGCTGCGCGCCCGCACGGTCTACGCCTCGAAGGACCGGGTCGGCCAGGACGCGATCACCTACGAGGAGCTGGCGGACCCGAAGTGGAAGGGCCGCATCTGCACCCGCTCCTTCCAGCACCCCTACAACATCGCGCTGGTCGCGGCCTTCATCCAGAAGCACGGCGAGGCGCGCACCGAGGAATGGCTGCGCGGCGTCAGGGCGAACCTCGCCAAGCGCCCCTCCGGCGGCGACCGGGACGTGGCCAAGGACATCGGCGCCGGCGTGTGCGACATCGGCCTCGGCAACCAGTACTATGTCGGCCTGATGCGCAGCGGGACCAACCCCGAGCAGCGCAAATGGGCGGACGCCATCAGGGTGATCCTGCCCCGGTTCGAGGGCGGCGGCACCCACATCAACGTCTCGGGCATGGTGGTGGCCCGGCACGCGCCGAACCGGGACAACGCGGTAAAACTCCTCGAATTCATGACCTCGCCGGAGGCGCAGCGCGTCTTCGCCGACGTGAACTACGAGTACCCGGTCCGCCCGGGCGTGCCGGTGAACGAGCTCGTGAAGTCCTTCGGCGCGCTCGAGGCCGACCCGATGGCCGTCGCCGACTACGCCAGGCAGCGGGCCAAGGCGAGCGAGCTCGTCGACAAGGTCGCCTTCGACCGCTGATGCTCGCGCGGGTCCCCGCCGCCCCGGCGCCCTGGCGGCGCCGGACCTTCGGCAGCGCCCCGCGCTGGTCGATCGCCGTGCTCGCGGGCACGGCGGGGCTGATCCTCGCGCCGCTCCTCTCCCTGGCGCTGACCGCGGTCGGCGGCGACGCGACCCTGTGGGGCCGCCTCGTCGCCGACGTGCTGCCGCCGGCGCTCGCGGAGACCGCCCTTCTCCTCGCCGGCGTGGCCGTGCTCGCCGGCGGGATCGGCATCGGCACCGCCTGGCTCGTCACGGTCCACCGCTTCCCCGGCCGCGACCGGCTCGCCTGGCTTCTCGCCCTGCCGCTCGCGGTGCCGACCTACATCACCGCCTACGTCTACGTGGAGGTGTTCGACGCCGCCGGGCCGGTCCAGCGGGCGCTGCGCGAGACGATGGGCTACGCCACCCGGGCCGAATACTGGTTCCCGGAGATCCGGTCGCTGTCCGGCGCCGTCCTGGTGATGTCGGTGGTGCTGTACCCTTACGTCTACCTCGCCGCCCGGACCATGTTCCTCACCCAGAGCGCCTCGATGATCGAGGTGGCGCGCACCCTCGGCGCCGGCCGGTTCGAGCTCTTCCGCGCCGTCGCCCTGCCGCTGGCGCGCCCGGCCCTCGCGGTTGGCCTCGCGCTCGCGCTGCTCGAGGCCCTCAACGACATCGGCGCGAGCGAATATCTCGGCGTGCGCACGCTGACCGTCTCGGTCTACACGACCTGGCTCAACCGGGGCAGCCTGCCGGGCGCGGCGCAGATCGCCTGCGCCATGCTGGTGGTGGTGATCGCGCTCATCTGGCTCGAGCGGCGCGGCCGGCGCGACCGCCGCTACACGGTCTCGGCCAAGCGCTGCCGGACCGCGCAGCCGACCGCGCTGCCGCCCCTCGGCGGCCTTCTGGCCTTCCTCGCCTGCGCGACGCCCGTCTTCCTGGGCTTCCTGCTCCCGGCCGGCTTCCTGCTCGGCGAGGTGTTTTCCAGGGGTCTTTGGAGCCAGATCGACGCCGGCTTTCTCGGCCATGCGGCGACGACGGTCGCTCTCGCCCTCGGCGGCACCCTCGGCGCGCTCGCCCTCGGCCTCGTGGTGGTGACGGCCTCCCGCCTCGCCCGCCGCAAGGCGATCGACGTCCTCGCCTTCGTGGTCGGCCTCGGCTACGCGGTGCCGGGCACCGTGCTGGCGCTCGGCCTCCTCGGCCCCCTTGCCCTCGTCGACGGGGCGCTCAACGCGGTCTGGGGCGCGTTCACCGGCGAGCGGCTCGGCCTCGTCGTGATGGGCTCCTCCCTCGCGGTGATCACCGCCTACGTGATCCGCTTCCTGCCCATCGCGACCGGGTCGATGGCCGCCGGCCTCGACCGGGTCTCGGCCGGGCTCGAGGACGCCGCCCGCACCCTCGGCGCGCGTCCGCGCGACCTCGTCCTGAAGGTCCAGCTGCCGATGCTGCGCCCGGCGCTGGCGAGCGCCGCGCTCCTCGTCTTCGTCGACTGCCTCAAGGAGCTGCCGGCGACGCTGCTCCTGCGCCCGCTCAACGTGGAGACGCTCGCCACCCTCGTCTACGGCCACGCCTCCCGCGGCGCCTTCGAGGACGGGGCCCTCGCGGCGCTGACCATCGTCCTCGTCGGCATCTGGCCGATCCTGCGCCTCGTCAAGCGTGCCGAGGCCCCTCTGCCGCAACAGGCGGCGTAGGAGGCCGCCTCTGGGAGCACGTGCTCCCGCTCCCCGTCGGGGAGAGGCGCGCGCACCTTCATCCCCGCAGGCCGTGGCCGCAGGGGTGGCGCGGGAGGTCGGGCGACCTTCTCCGAGGGGCGTGTCGGAAGGGCCGGGTGTCGGAAGGAAACCCGCGGGCGAAAGCGCCCGGACCTCCCGCGCGCGGCGTTCTCGGGCCTTCGGTCCGGCGAACCCCCGA
>VFQR01002443.1_pt1 | contig 11846 bp, 8 predicted proteins | sample 3512321 | NCBI WGS metagenome assembly VFQR01 (sample SAMN10412374, study PRJNA504923) | tailings metagenome | isolation source: Relicate 3 Philex TSF1 revegetated site | place: Philippines: Tuba, Benguet | collected 2017-08-29
GTCAACGCTTATTACAGTGGTGTCTTTCCCTTAGTGGATAAAATATTGGGAACAGGACTATCTCTTAAAGGTAAAACCGTGGCTTTAACTGGAGCATCAGGAGCTTTGGGGCAAGCATTAACGGCTGAACTTGTCAAGTGTAATGCTAAAGTCGTGGCATTAACCACAAATCCAGAAAAATTAGGGGAGCAAATTGGGGTAAAGGTGATTCCTTGGCAATTGGGCAATGAAACTAAGCTCAGGGAAAGTTTACAGAAAATTGATATTTTAATTATCAACCACGGAGTCAATGTCTACACAAGCCGCACACCCGATGCCATTAACTCTTCATACGAAGTGAATACCTTTTCGGCATTGCGGTTGATGGATATATTTTTGACGACTGTCACAGGACCACAAGCCAAAGCAACCAAGGAAATTTGGGTTAACACTTCTGAGGCTGAGGTGTCGCCTGCACTGAGTCCACTTTATGAACTCAGCAAACGAGCGTTAGGAGATATTGTCACCCTCAAGCGGTTGGATGGGAATTGTGTAATTCGCAAGTTAATTCTTGGCCCCTTTAAAAGTCAACTTAACCCTTATGGAGTAATGTCTGCACAGCAAGTTGCTCGTGTGGTCTTGTTTTTGGCAAAGCGAGACTTCCGAAATATTATTGTGACAATCAATCCTTTGACTTATTTGCTGTTTCCCTTGAAGGAAATTAGTACTTGGCTATACTACCGAGTTTTTAGCCAGACAGCCAAAAGTAATTGACATACTCACTGACCCTGAAGGGTCGGTGAGTATGTCAACAGAGTGATTTTCATCGAGATCTTTCCTGTTTTAATTCACGTCGTGCTGCTGCTAAAATCAAGCGTTGTTCAGCACGGCCGATCGCCTGATATGTCCGTTCGATCGCTTCGGGTTCCACGGAAATGGAAGTTATACCCCATTCTACTAACCGATCAATAATTTCCGGATAGAGAGCTGGTGCTTGACCACAGATTGAACAAGGTATGCCAGCATTTTTAGCCATGTGTATCAGTTGACCGATGGCGCTCATCACTGCTGGATGACGTTCATCAAATACTTTTGCTAGCTGTCCTTGTTCTCGATCTACTCCTAGCAATAATTGGGTCAAGTCATTTGTACCAATGGAAATTCCTGCTACCCCTGCTTTGACGTATTCTGGCAGTAAAAACAACACGCTTGGCACTTCTGCCATCATCCACAATTCAAATTCTGCCACCTGTGTTAAAAGAGCTTGCTCAACTTGGCGACGACAAAAGACAAATTCTTCCACAGTCCGAACAAAAGGTAGCAGCAAATGAATGTTGCTGTAGCCAGATTGCTGTAGGTTTGCTAAAGCTTTCAGTTCCAACTCAAACACAGCTGGATTTTGTAGATAGCTAAAAGTCCCGCGTTCACCTAACATCGATTGTGAAGAGGATTGTAAACTATCACTCAACGATGGCAAATCTGGCGATCGCCAATCTAAAGAACGATAAAAAATCGGTCTTGGTGCAAAAGCCTGAGCAAATTCCATAATTTGCTCGCACCAACGCTCTAACAATTCTGCTTGACGCCCCCCTAAAATCCAACTATTAGGATGTTGTCCATCTAATATATTTAGTACCATCAATTCTGAACGTAGCAATCCTACTCCGTCCACAGGCAAGCTTTTTACTTGCTCTATCAAGCTGGACTGGCTCAAATTAACCAGCAATTTGGTAGCAATCATAGGTAGATGGGGTGATGAGGTGGTGAGCTGATGAGATGGTGGAGTGATGGGAGTAGTTTCGCCCATCTCCCCATTTCCCCATTTCCCCATCTGCCCATCTCTGGCTTCTGTTTTGATCCGATAAACTTCTCCTCGATCGCCATCAAGCAAAAGTCGCTCGCCAGTTTGAATTAAACTTGTGGCTGATGTTGCATTCACCACTGCTGCAATACCTAATTCTCTGGCTAGAATTGCAGCATGGCTGGTTAATCCTCCTTGTTCAGTAATAATACCAGCAACTTGTTGCAACAATGGTAACCAATCAGGTGTAATTGTTGGCACTACTAAAATTACTCCTTTTGGGAGTTGTTCTGGTTTTTGCCGGGAATCGATCATTACTAAAGCATTTGCCACAGTACGTCCTCCTGCGGCTGGGAGTCCCCTGATGAAGTTTACATGGGGGATTACAGATTGGGGACTGCTAACTTGGGTTAAATAAAGTTTGCCGGATGTGCTTGGGCTAGTGATAGTCCATTTAAGGTTAAAGTTTTTACCTAGTTCAGTTTCTAATTGAGTTCCCAGACCAATTATTTGTTCTAAATATTCTGGCTGTAAAGCGTACTGTTTTTGTTGGGTTTCCTGAAGTACGTAGGTAACCAGACAAGTTTTCTCTGATGTTAGCACTGACTCTACCAGAGGTTGGGAAAAAGTTCTAGGGTAAGCATCATCAACATCATAAGCCAGCATTTTATTGCCGATTTGTTGCTCTAAAATCGCCCCAGTTTGATTTTGAATGTAGTAGACATCTGGTAATACTTCGCCTTTAGCGATGGCAATTCCTAATCCCCAAGTGGCTTCAATTTCCCAACCAGAGGAGTTGGCTTTGAGTAAGCCGCTGGCGATGGTATTTTCCACAGGTTGCACCAAAACTCCGAAATTGATTTGTTGCAGGTTAATTCCTGTGTGCTGCCAATACAATAAACTTCTGGCACGAAATATTTGACTCCAGGTACATTTTAATGCTGTGGCGATCGCTTCCTCTTGGCAATGGCAAAATACAGACTCCAGTAACCCCGATATATTTCCCACGATTTGAGTATTATTCGCTACTGACAAACTAGGTCGAAAAATCAAACAGCTAGTTTGCCATTCTCTAGCTGCTGTGAGAATTCTATTCACCCACTGCTGTGGCACAGTTGCAGTGAGAATTTCTTCGCGCAAACGTCCAGCCACCTGCTGGAGTTGACGCCAATTACTGACATCTAGGTGTAACGAAGAATCAGGTAAGTCAGCAACTAATGATTCTGAACTGTTGAGATTTTCGAGAAATTGCCGCAAAACTTCTGCTGAAACCACAAAACCAGGCACCACCGGATAGCCACGTTGGATAATTCTGCTTAAGTAAAACGCTTTGTCACCTACTTTGGCGCGGTCTTGTAGTTTAATTTGGTCTAGCCAGTAGAGTTTTTCCACTCAATTTCTTAGTTGTCAGTTATCTATTCGTCGCTACAGCCATTCCTTATCTAAGAATGCAAACCTACATTGATTGACCCAAATAATATCTTATTGAAAAATAATCCTCACAAAGGTTTAAAATCAGATAATGTTTGAATCCCAACCTGATTGTATTCTGAATTCTGGATTATTCTTCAAAGCGGCCGACGGGTGTAGCACCAGCCTCTACAAATAAAAGAAACACTTTCTTTCCCCACTCCCTAACGCCACTTGCTCCACTTGGGGAAACCCCTGCGTACCCGTCAGTGGCTCCTCCCCACTCGCTACTACTCATGTTTCTTAAGAGCTATATTACCAATTAACGTAGTAAATATAATTATCCTTACCAGAACCAACCTTGCCAAACACTTACTACCTTGCAACTAATGATTGGTTAAATGTCATCTTCCGACTATGCATAGCCTTGCTGACTGGAGGAATTATCGGCTGGGAGAGGGAAATTAGGGGCAAACCAGCTGGTTTAAGAACTCACATGCTGGTAAGTTTGGGTTCAGCCTTATTCACCATCATACCTCTGCAAACAGGTGAGCTACAGACCAGTGCCGATGCATTCAGCCGCGTCATCCAGGGAATTGCAACCGGCGTGGGATTTCTTGGTGCTGGAGAAATTGTGCGGCAATCTTCCCAGCCATCAGAGCAACTTGAAATCAAAGGACTGACATCGGCGGCGGCTATTTGGGTTTCGGCTGGTTTGGGAATTGCTGCCGGTTGTGGTTTATGGCAGTTAGCATTAATCGGTAGTGTCCTCGCTTTTTTGGTTCTCAAGGTTTTTAAAATCTTAGAGAAACGTGACTAAGGATAACTTTGAGCGTGTTATTTTTTTTAACAATTATTGTTCCAATTTACAATACCTTTGCCAAATCGAAAAATATCCTGATTTGTAGGTTGGGTTTCGTGCCTCAACCCAACCTACGAAAAAAGCGTTAGCGATGCAGGAGCGTCTGAATAAAAGGGTTTAATATCATGTCCGATTGAATACTTATCATTAGGACTGACGCGGGGACGCTCTGACGCGGAGAAATTTTAATCATAAGTGATTATCCAAACTTGATATAAGACCCCCACCAAATTTAAAATTTGGTGGTCTTCAATTAGTGGTGAGTCTGAATCCCCCACTAATTCATTCTGAATTCTGAATTCTGACTTCTGAATTCTTATTCAAGAGAATTATGACTGTTGGATTATTTCTCCTGCCTTCACAAAAAGAATTTGTGAATATTTCAACCATTGGGAATCAAAAGAACCCAAATGAGTGGTAGTAATCAGGGTTTGAAAGCGGTCTTGAATAGCATCAAGCAATTGATTTTGCCGGGATAGATCTAGTTCAGCCAGGACATCATCAAGTAATAGCAATGGTGGCTCTTTAACGACTTCTTCAATTAATTGTAATTCTGCTAATTTTAAGGCGAGAACCAGGGTTCGTTGTTGGCCTTGAGAACCGTATTGACGAGCAGGTGTTTGGTTAATGGTTAATTCTACTTCGTCGCGATGGGGACCAACAAGGGTAGTGCCTTGGTGCAGTTCGGCTACGGTTCGCTGTTGAATTTTTGCTAAAAAAGCTTGCTGGACTTGTTCTGGTTGGTTATCTTCTAAAGGAATATTCGGCGCGTATTTGATTTGCAGAATTTCCGTACTACCGCTGATGCTGGCGTGCCAAGCACTAGCGATGTCAGCCAATCGCTGTATAGCGCGATCGCGGCGTCTAATTACCCGCGTGCCTGTGGTAGTTAACTGTGCATCCCACAAAGCGAGTTCTGAGTGTAGAGACGTTGTGTACAATGTCTCTACATGATTTTTTAAAAAAGCATTGCGTTGGCGTAACACATGGTTATACTGCTGCAAAATGTAAGCATAAACTGGTTCGAGTTGAATCAACAGGGTATCTAACCAATTGCGGCGACCTTCTGGGCCGCCGCGTACTAGTTCTAAATCCAAGCTGGAAAATTGTACGGCGTTGAGAACGCCGAGAAAATCCATTTGACGGCGTACAGATTCGCCATTAAGAGCAACGCTACGACGGCCATTGCGGCGGAGAGTTAAAGTCAGATCGCTGATGCCTGTTTGTCGCTCAAGATGTGCATTAATTTGGGCTGTGGCTTCCCCTTCTCTGATGAAATCGCGATCGCGTGCCATGCGGTGCGATCGCAATGTTGCCAACAACTCCACCGCTTCTAACAAATTCGATTTTCCCTGAGCATTATTACCCACCAAAATTGTTTTGGCAGCAGTAAACTCAACCTTCTGGTCTTGATAATTCCGAAATTGTCTCAGGTGTAGAGTTTTCAGGTACATAGCGAAAAGTTAGGAGTGAGAAGTTAGGAGTGAGGAGTTAAGAGTTAACAGTTAAGAGTTAGGAGTGAGGAATTTTGAGTTTTGAATGCAAAATATTCTTCAACTCCTAACTCCTAATTCCTAACTCCTAACTCCTAACTCCTCACTTTCTCAAACTGCCTTCTTACCCACAATGCGTAAGAATATTTTCTCCAATTCAATCCAGACAAACATTAAGGCACTGAAGCCAATACAAACTCCCAATTCTTCCAAAGTCAGGAAGTTAGTGCCAAAGAAGTTTCGCAGGGGTGGGATGTAAATTAGTAGCAGCTGCAAAATCGTGGTTACGACAACAGCTGCTAGTACAAATATATTAGAGAAGGGATTCATTTCGATGGTCAGTCGGTTGTTGGAACGAATGGCGATCGCGTGACCCATTTGGGCGATACACAAGGTAGTAAATACCATTGTTTTCCAACGTGGATCTGGGTTCGTGGGGTCACCGGACAATTGTTGGCAATAATTATAAGCCCATGCCATTAAAGCAATAGAGATAATCGCAAAGACAATGCCAATCCGAATCATATAAAAACCCAATCCCCTGGCAAAAATACTTTCGCGGGGACTAAAAGGCGGACGTTTCATCACATCTGGTTCTGGGGGTTCCACAGCTAATGCCAACGCTGGTAAACCGTCTGTTACCAAGTTCATCCAGAGAATTTGTAATGGGGTAAGAGGAACACCTCCCAAACCAATTAAGGGGGCGGCGGCAATTGTGATAACTTCGCCAATGTTACTGCCCAGGATGTATTTAATAAAGCGGCGGATATTGGTGTAAACGACTCTACCTTCCTTGGTGGCGCTGACAATGGTAGCGAAGTTGTCATCAAGTAACACCATGTCGCTGGCTTCTTTACTCACATCGGTGCCAGTAATGCCCATTGCAATGCCGATATCAGCTTGTTTGAGGGCTGGGGCATCGTTGACGCCATCACCTGTCATGGCCACAAATCTGCCCCGGCGTTGCAGTGCTTGGACAATTCGCAGTTTGTGTTCTGGGGAAACCCTGGCATAGATGCTGACCAAATCAACGTTTTGCTCTAGTTCCTGGTCAGTCATGCGCTGCAATTCTTGACCTGTGAGCAATCGGTCATCTTCTTTGGCAATTCCCAAATCTGTGGCGATCGCTCGTGCTGTTAATTGATGGTCGCCAGTAATCATCACTGGGCGAATTCCTGCATCCCGAGATTCTTGCACGGCTGCCCTGACTTCTGGGCGCGGTGCATCTAACATTCCCACCAATCCCAGCCAGACCAAATCTTGTTCCGATGTTTCGTCTGAACCATCTGGCGGAATCTCAGGGAGGGGTTTGTAGGCAAAACCTAGCACCCGCAAACCTTTACTTGCCATGTTGTCGTTTTGAGCCAGAATTTTCTGACGTTGTTCTTCACTCAAAGGAGCTGAGCGATCGCCCAAATAAATCTGAGTGGAACGTCCTAAAATTAATTCTGGCGAACCTTTGCTAAACATCAAGTAAGGTTCAGATTGTAAAAAGTTAGCAACTGCTGGGTCAATGGCATTTAAAGACGCTTCACTCGTCGCAACTTCCTGCACCTGAGAAATCACACTCATCCGCTTGCGTTCGGAGGAGAAGGGAAACTCTGCAACCCGCAGTAACTTACTATTCCACTGGTCTTTTTCAATTCCCGCTTTCCCCGCCAGGGTAACTAATGCCCCCTCTGTGGGATCTCCCAAAATCGCCCATTCGCCTTTTTCTTTTTGCAATACGGAATCATTACAAACAGCACAGGCAATTGACAAAGCTGAGATTTCTGGCGACTCTTCTAGAGAAATTTTTTCACTATCTAAGAGAAAATCTCCTGTGGGGGCATAACCTTCTCCAGTGACGCGAAAAGTTTTGTCATTGGTGAAAACCGATTGCACCACCATTTTGTTTTGAGTCAGGGTGCCGGTTTTATCAGAACAGATGGTGGTTACAGAACCCAATGTTTCCACTGCTGGCAGTTTGCGAATCAAAGCATTCTGGCGCACCATGCGCTGAGTTCCCAAGGCCAAGGTAACGGTAATTACCGCAGGTAGACCTTCTGGCACCACAGCAACTGCCATACTCAAGGAGACTTCCAAAAGTTCTTGGATATTGCTAAAACCTCTGGCTTGGATGACACCACCGATGACAACGATGGCCACGAGAATTAAGGAACCCGTAACTAGGACATTGCCCAATTGAGTCATCCGCTGTTGTAAAGGCGTTGGTTCGCTTTCCACCGACTGCAACATGGCAGCAATTTTGCCTAGTTCGGTTGTCATGCCGGTGTTGGTGACCAGAACCTTTGCCCGTCCTTGGACGATTTCAGTTCCTTGGAATACCAAATTGATGCGATCGCCCAAATCTGTTTCTTCTGGTAAATTTATTGTTGCCTGTTTATTAACAGCTTCGGCTTCACCAGTCAGTGCTGATTCTCGCACTTGTAAATTAGACTGTTCGATCAACCGTCCATCTGCGGCTATCTGCATCCCAGCTTCTAGCAGCATCACATCTCCTGGGACTAGTTCCTTAGCTGCTACCTCCACCAATCTCCCGTCGCGCATGACTCGCACTAAGGGAGAGGTGAGTTTTTTCAGGGCTGCTAGGGCTTTTTCCGCACGGCTTTCTTGGACGTAGCCGAGTATGCCATTGAGGATAACAATTGCGAGGATAGCGATGGTATCTTTAAACGGCACCTCGCCGGATTTTGTACCCGATTGCAAAGCTATAAGGTCTAAAACCCCAGAAATCAAAGCTACGCCAATCAGCATCAATAACATAATGTTCTTGAACTGATCTAGCAAAATTTCCCAAGTACCACGGCCACCATGTTCTTCAAGTTCGTTGGGGCCGTATTTTTGCAACCTTTGTTGAATATCTTGGGATGTTAAGCCACTGTCTGCGTTACTATCAAGCAGGTCTAGCGCTTTATCAACTTCTAAACTATGCCAAACGGCGGCACCTTCAGGCAGAGAATGAGCAGACATCGTGTAAGTCACAGGAAATGGTTACAGAATTTGATCATAATTTAGTGATGGCTGGAAAACCATCTCCTAAAGTTACATTAAAGCAATACTAAATCTTATGAGTGTAGAGGCCATGCTTTTGATTTGCAAATTTTTCTTCTGCTGACATACATGTGTTATTTCTTACGAAAGAGTTTTTGGCAACACATTCTACTGATAATTGATAAATAAATAGAAGTCTGAAGTTGGGCTACACAGGATATGCCACAATTAATTTTAGGCTGGCGTTGCTTGAACTTGCATCCAGTTTTTAGCCAAGATGCATGGCACGATCGCATTTCTGGATTGGGAATTTTGGGTCAAGTTGCCAGCCTGGTTTGGCTTTGTAGCAAACTTTTCCAGACGAATTTGGAATTGCTTAAACGTGCTAAACCATTTAATAAATATTTAATATGAGTTCTGTACTTCCCACTTTGACTGCTAGCCAGATGTTTGGGCAAAAAATAATTCGACCGCTTACTGCTGCTACCCTGTGCGGTATCACTTTCATTAAAGATAGACTGATTGCCATTGACAGTCTTAAAGGGCATCTACTGGAAATCGATCCCACCTCTGACAACAGCAAAATTCTCAATCCCCATCAAGTTAAGGAATTTACCGATGTCACTGGTTTAGCGACATGGGAGGATACACTTTGGGTGAGCCGCGATCGCAGTGTTTATTTATGTAACCTGAATGCTTTGGGTCTAGAACATTTCGTGACGTTGCCTTATCCAGCTGACGGGGTTGCTGTTTGGGAAACAACAGTCTACATCAGTTGCCAAAGGTTAGGCTACATTCTGATTTTCGACCGGGAAACCCGAAAAGAAATTACCCGGTTTTATGCCCCTGGAGTCGGGGTAGAAAACTTGGCAGTTACTCAGGAAATGTTATGGATTTGCGATCGCACAGAACAAACAGTTTACGCGATGGATAGGGCTACTGGAGAAGTTCAATTTAGTCTGCTGACGCCCTTTGAATCGCCTACAGGCATAGCAATACATAAAAATGGCGAAACTGGCAAAGAAAGCATCTATGTCGCCTACGCCTCTGAGGAGCCTTATATCCGGGACAATCCAAATGCTGACCCGAATCATGAGCTAACTTACCGCGATCGTACTTTTATTCATCCCCTGTATTATCATTACGAGCCAGATAAGCGTTATGCCCTCTCTAATGGCTATCTGATAGAAATGTCTTATGCTGAAGAAATTGCACCCTTAGACGAAGTTTATTTACCCGAAGTAGAATGGCGCATTGCCCTACCATCAGAAACTGAACGTCAAAAGGTGAAACACGTTGAAGCCATTGGTATACCCTTCACCGAAGAAGTCATAGATGGACAACGCGTGGCAGTATTTAAATTTGATGCCCTCACCCCAGGGGAACGCCATATATTTGGCTGGAAAGCACTTTTGGAAGTTCGCGGAATTAAATATCGCATCACACCCAAAGATGTGGAAGATATACCCGAACTTTCACCAGAATTGCAAAGCCGCTATCTAGTGGATGACGACGATTTAGCAATGGATACTACCGTTGTCCGCCGTGCCGCCAGAGATGCTGTTGGTTCTGAAACCAATCTTTTGCGGAAAATGTATAGCATCCGTAATTATGTTTACGATGAATTATCGTATGGCATTAAACCTTACATAGACACACCAGACATAGTTTTAGAACGCGGTGTTGGCTCCTGTGGAGAATATGTCGGCGTTTTACTTGCCCTATGCCGTTTAAATGGCATCCCATGTCGCACCGTAGGCAGGTATAAATGTCCACCTAACGGCGAACACCAAGGCGTACCGCTACAACCTGATTTTAATCACGTTTGGCTGGAATTCTACGTACCGAATTTTGGCTGGTTACCAATGGAATCGAATCCTGATGATGTTGGTCATGGCGGACCATATCCCACACGCTTTTTTATGGGCTTGTGCTGGTATCACATTGAAATTGGGAAGGGTATCACCTTTGAAACTGTGACCAGTCAGGGTGCGCGGTTAACCAAAGAAGATATCCCCATTGGTGATTTAGCGATTAATCATATTCGTTTCACTATTGTTAAGGAATTACCACCTTTTTGAATTTATTTGGGTATGGTGTCAAGGATGATTTCTAGCGATCGCCCTGCCGCTTTGCTACGATTCTCTTGAGTCAACCATGATGTTGAGTTGTCAAAGTCTGCTTGAAAGTAGAAGTAGTTCTATAACTTCCAAAGGTGAAAAATGCCTACCTTCACACTGACTAATGAACAAGTTATTGAGTTAGTCAAACAGCTACCCAGCGAACAACAGATTGAGGTGTTTAGATTTTTACTGCTACAACAGTGGGGGCAGTGGGAATTCTTGTCACGCTATGGAGCAGATAGAGTCAAACTCGTTGCTCAAGAACGAGGTCGGGACTGGGATACAATGACTGAGGATGAGCGAGAAGCCTTTATTGAGGAAGTGGTGTATGAGGATTAGTGCGATATAGTGTTGTTTTTGATACCAATAAGAGGACTTTTCAAACATCCTCTTAGTCATGCACCTTTAAACTGGGCATTGGATGGGGCTGAGTTGAGTTAACTTGTGAAAACTCACAGATAGAATTAAATGGACAAAAACGACAGTGATAACCGGGATTGGGGGGAAAAATATCGCTAAAATTCTCGGTTTCTTCCTGATATTTTTGTAAATCGTGTTGGTGTTTGTGGGCAATATTCGCTAATTCAAATTTTAATGATTCTAATTCACTATTGTTAATACTAATTAAGTCCGATTTTTTACATATTTCTAGATTATAAAATGAAGCTACAGCTTGTCGTCCTGGGTAAAGATAACGAGCCGCTAATAAATAAACTAAAGCTTGTCGTCGGTCAAAAGCCGATTTTCCAGTTTTGAAATCTAAAATATGTAAAGTGCGATCGCTTTCAATAAAAACGCAGTCCATCGCTGCATATAAGCGAAAGCAAGAATTTTTTTGTTCGATAACAATCGGTTTGGGAAAACCTTCATCACCGGGAGTTAACTGGATAATATTTTTATCCAAAAGCAACGGCGCATCATGATATTTTTTCAAAATTTGTAGCACCCGTTGTCTGACTTGTTCGCTTGAAGTGCCTAATTTTAGTAGCTGTGCAACTTTTTCTACGCCATCTGATTGCTGCAAAAGGTGTCTGTGATTATGAAACTCATAAACGCCTTTTTGGGCAAGTATCCCAATCCGCTGGGGTGCGGTGGCTTTCGCTAATAGTGCTTTGACTTGTGGTTCGTTTTGCCGCGCTTTGATAAACCCCCGTCTCATCTGGCAATGCCAGCGTTCTTGCCCT
>VFQR01002444.1_pt1 | contig 11846 bp, 8 predicted proteins | sample 3512321 | NCBI WGS metagenome assembly VFQR01 (sample SAMN10412374, study PRJNA504923) | tailings metagenome | isolation source: Relicate 3 Philex TSF1 revegetated site | place: Philippines: Tuba, Benguet | collected 2017-08-29
TGTTTTATCTATTACCAATTGAGTATGGGGCATGGGGATGAGGGAGATGAGGGAGCAGGGGAGGCAGGGGAGGCAGGGGAGCAGGGAGCAGGGGAGAAAATCTTCCCCTCTGCCCCCCGCCCCCTCTCTGCCCAATACCCAATACCCAATACCCAATACCCCATTTACTATTTAGCAAGACCGTGTTCTAGAGCAAAACGAACTAACTCTGTACGGCTATTGGTACCAGTTTTACTAAACAAGCGGCTGACGTATTTTTCTACGTTGCGGACGCTGGTTTCTAAACGACGGGCGATTTCTTTGTTCATTAACCCCTCGGCGACTAGGTTTAAAACACTTTGTTCTCTGGGGGTCAAATCAATTTTAAAAGGAGCTGGCGATTGGGAAATGGCATTTCTTTGAGTTAGCAAGGCCTTTATTTGGGCTATCTGATTGGCTAGTTCAGCAATATCAGGGGTTTCAAGGTCATCTGCCGTAGTTGGTGCTTTAGCGGCGCGGCGGGCTAGCAAATTTTCGACTATGGCGACTAACTCATCTGGGTCGAAGGGTTTGGGAAGATAAGCATCGACACCAGCTTGATAACCTTGGATGCGATCGCCTGTCATCCCTTTAGCTGTTAAAAATACCACAGGAAGTGCTTGGAAACGTGGGTCTTCTCGCAGTTGCTTAAGGAACTGATAGCCATCTACTTGGGGCATCATCACATCGGAAATCACTAGATCGGGTGTATTCACCTGCATCAATTCCCAACCCTCAACGGCGTTACTGGCGATTTGAACGTTGAAACCACTCTCTTGCAAATAATCTTTCACGGCTTCCCGTATCCCCGGTTCATCATCCACCAGTAACAATTGTGCTGACATTGAAAATATCCTTAAATTTACCTTTTTCCAATTTAGCGAAAGTTGGCAGGCATTGATCGGGAGTTAGGAGTTAGGAGTTAAGAGTTAGGAGTAATGAATTGGGAAGCCTACACTTACCTGTCTCTTAAGTGTAGGTAGCTCACAGGGAATTCTCTGATTCAATTTCAACTGCACCTAGTAGCCTTAACGAAGTTTTCTGTGCATCGGTTAAGCCTCGGACTTTGGCAATATTCATTCCTTCGTAGGGTCGTGGGGCTTGGAGTGTTTTGCAGCATTCGCCAGTTCTGACATGCCACAGTTTAATCGTTTCGTCGTGGCTTGCACTCCCAAGCATCTCACCGTCGGGAGTAAATTTCACTGACCACACCCGATTTGTATGTCCTGTTAAAATTTTCAGACATTTTCCTGTATTTACGTCCCATATCCGCACTGTTTGGTCATCACTGGCTGTGGCAAGTAGGGAACCATCGGGGCTAAATGTCACAAAATAAACACCACTGCTATGCCCTTCTAGGGTTTTAATACATTTACCTATGCTTAAATCCCACAACTTGATGCTGCGGTCATCGCTGGCGGTAGCTGTAATTTTACCATCAGGATTAAAGGCGATCGACAATACACTATTTTCATGCCCTTGAAGAGTTATCAAACATACACCTGTATTCGCATCCCATAGTTTCGCAGTGTAGTCTCCGCTGGCGCTTGCCAAAGTTTGACCATCAGGACTAAAAACACTAAACCAAATCCAACCACTATGACCGTTTAATGTTTTTAAACATTTACCTGTCTGCACATCCCACAATTTTAAAGTGTGGTCAGCGCTACCAGTCAACAAAGTTTTGCTATTAGGACTAAAATCCACAGACCAAACCCAATTACTATGTCCGTGCAAGGTCTTGAGACATTCACCTGTCCTAGAATCCCATAATTTAACTGTGGTACTGCCACTTGCTAAGACTTTACCCTTAGGGCTAAAGGCAACTGATACAACTAAACTGGTATGTCCCTGTAAGGTTTTGAGACACACGCCTGCCTTAACATCCCATAATCGCACCTGAGAGTCACTGCTACCACTGACTAAAGTTTTACCATCAGGACTAAAGGCAATTAATCGAAATCCATTCGTATATCCTTTGAAAGTTCTTACACATTGCCCGGTTGTGCTATCCCATAGCTTAACAGTGTGGTCTTCACTGCTACTAGCAATTATTTGCCCATTAGGACTAAAAGCAATTGACCAAACTTGACTGGTATGTGCCTGCAAAGTCTTCTGACAGCTACCCGTAGCTAAATCCCACAACTTTACACTTTGGTCATAACTGCTACTGGCAAGGGTTCTACTGTCAGGGCTAAAAGCGATTGATTGCACAAAAGAAACATGTCCCTGCAAAGTATTAAATAATTCCCATGTTTTCACGTTCCATAATTGAATAGTATAGTCATCACTCACACTGGCAAAAGTTTGACCATTCGGACTAAAAGCAACAGCTTGTATAAAATTGCTTCGTCCTGGGAAAGTTTTGAGTAACTCACCTGTATGTACATTCCATAGCTTAATATTTATATCATTGGCACTACTAGCTAGAATTTGACCATCAGGACTGAAAGCGATCGAGTAGGGTTGAGAGCTATGTCCTCTAAAAGTTCTTAAAAGTTGACCATTATAAACATTCCATAATTTAATAGTGAATTCATCACTAATACTTGCAAGTAATTGGCTATCTGGACTGAAGACTACATCAAATACCCAACTGATATGTCCTTGAAATGTTTTTAAGCAAATACCTCTATTGACATCCCATAGTTTGGCGCTTTTATCATCACTGCCAGTCGCTAACATTTGACCATTGGGGCTAAAAGCTAGTGAAATAATCCAATGAGTATGTGCATTCCATCTCGAAAGTAGTTTTCCGTCAGCTACTTGCCATAATTGCACCTCACCTGCAACACCACCAGTAGCTAAAACTTGTCCATCGGGACTAAATGCTACTGCCAAAATACTGCCAAAAGTTTCGGTAAAAACTGACTTCGATAAATCAGCATTTTGGAAGTTAATGTGATTTAAAGTAATATTTTTCAGATATGCTTGCCAAACAGCGAGGTTTGAAAAATCTGCATTTTTTAAATTGGCTCTGAGGTAGCAGAGTATATTCAGAATATTTCCTCCAGTATAGCCTGGTTGAGTTTGCAAAGAATTCTGTAATTTTTTCAGAATTTGATACAGATAATCTTCTAGTCTCTTTTGGAGGACAAAATGTGCCAATAATTTATTAACTAATGGTTTTAATATTAAGCAGAATTGTGAGTCTCGGATATAATCTTTAGCAGTAGCTTTAATTAAAGCGTAAGAGTTAAAAATCGAAATTATATCTCCACTAATTTCATTAAATACAGCAGTAATTAGTTTTTCTGTAACGTATTCCATAACAACAGTTTGTTGGGAAAATGTTACGGTATGATTAGCAATATGATAACTTGTTTCAATTAGCGATCTTACTTTTAATGACTCTAGGGATTGAATGAGTTCTCTTGTGGATATATCTGGTACAATATCCTGTTGTAACTCAGCTAAAGAAACTGCTTCTCGATTAATTGCTAACCAGCACATCACCTGTTTTTCTAGAGGAGATAAGCGTTTACACTGTTGGTCTAAGAGTTCCCAAATATCGCCAAAAACAGAGGTATCACACTCTATAAATTGTAAAACATTGCCAGCAAATAATTCTTGGGTTGTATTTGCAACTATCTTTAAAGCTAAGGGATTACCGTTATAGCGTGCGGTTAGGAATTCTTCTTGTTCTGGCGAAGCAGAAAAACCTTTATCTTGAAAAATTTCGTGGATCTCTAATTTGCTTAATCCTGTAACTTGCAGAGAACGAATGGGTAAATTTTCTCCTTCTTGGAATCCTAAACCTTTCGGTTTCTCGCGGCTAGTTAGTAATAAGCAGCTTTGATGGGGTAGTTCAGCAATATACCGAAATAGTTGTCCATAACTTTCATATCCTTCTCGATAGTTTCCGGCACTTGCACCACTAGCAAGAACTGTTTCAACGTTATCCAAAATAATTAAACACCGTGAAAGGCTTAAATATTTCATTAATAAAGCTAGTTGTGCTTCCTCGGTGTCGAGTAAATTTATTTCTTGTTGATTAGATAAAAATTTAACGAAGTCTAACAGAATATTCTGTATGGGCGGTGCATTGCGTAGAGAACGCCAAAAGATATATTCAAACGCATGTAGGTTAGCTTCTGCAACCTTAACCGCGAGGGTAGTTTTACCAATACCGCCCATCCCTAGTAAAGTTATCAGACGAGGGCGTGAAGCGTAGTTGTCGCCTTTAGAATCGCCCACAATCCACTGACTCAAGGTTGCTAATTCACTGCTACGTCCATAAAAGCGGGAAACGTCGATCGCTTCTCCCCAATCGATGTGAGGACTCAAAGTCGGGGATATCTTAGCGCCATTTTGCTGCTGTGCGGTTCGCTTCAGGACACCGTGGAGATTATTTTTGGTAACTTTTTCACCCAAAGCTTGAGAAAGCGATCGCCATAGTTGCGAACCAACATCTTTAATGTGACCAGGGTCGTATGTGACTTCATCGGCCATTTTTAAGTAAGTTTTCCCTTCCCAGGTATGGCGAAATACAAGCTCTTGGGCTTTTGTTAACCGTCCTCGTTCTAATAATTGCTCAACGAGTGCGATCGCTTCTTCAACCGTCATTTATTCGGTAGTAATACAGGTTAACTACAATATTCCCACGTTCGACTTGATTTTTCGCAAAAGTTTTCTCCTATTCAGGATCGCATTCAGATTGCCAAAAATCAAAATAGCGATCGCACTACTATTATCAAGCCTAACAGCAGTTTGCTATAACCTAAGTGTATTGCCCAGTCCCCAGTACCCAATCCCTTACCACCGAGGGTTTGCCTTAATTAACGCCTCTGTCTTTGAACTATTTAACGGAACCGAAAAAAAATGTCCTTGGCCATATTCACAGTTCAATTTTCTCAAAAGTGTTAATTGCTCTTGAGTTTCTATTCCTTCGGCAAGCACATCCACACCTAGCTTATGTGCTAATGTCACAAGTATTTCAGTAATTTCTAAATTTTTACTATTAGTGTTGATTGAACTGATAAAAGAACGGTCTATTTTTAACAAACTAATGGGAAAGTTATAAAGACGACCCAATGAGGAGTAGCCTGTACCAAAGTCGTCAATTGATAAGTGAATGCCCAGCTCACGAATTTCTGAGAGTGTGGTACTTAGGCGATCGCCATTTTCCACAATTACACTTTCAGTAATATCTAGCACTAAGGTATCAGCATTTAGACTAGTTGATTGTAAAATTTCCCTAATCTGCTCAATCAAATCTGACTGGAAAAATTGCTTGACGGAGAGATTGACAGTGATTTTCTTGAGCAAGTTGGCAGGATAGGATGCCTGCCAAGTTTGCATTTGGGCACAGGCTTCATGTAACACCCACTTGCCAATGGAGAAAATTAGTCCAGTTTCTTCGGCTAGGGGAATAAAATCACTCGGACTCAGCAGACCACGCTCTGGATGCTCCCAACGTAACAGTGCTTCAAAACCTAAAATAAAGCCATCAGTGAGGGAAACAATTGGTTGGTAATAAACCTGCAACTCAAGACGCTCAATTGCTCGCCGCAAATCGGTTTCTAGCTGCAATTTCGCCAGAGCGTTAGCATACATGTTTGAGTTGAAGAGTTCATAACGCGCTCTGCCCAGCATCTTAGCTCGGTACATTGCCGTATCAGCGTCTCTTAAGACATCTTCTGGCTGTTCATAATTAACTGTCGAACTCAACGCGATGCCAATACTTGCTGTTGTGAAGATTTCTTGTCCGTCAAGCTCAAAGGGTAACTTCAGTTCGTGTTCAACGCGCTCAGCAACTTTGATGGCATCTGACACATCTTGAATTCCCTCCAGCAGGATTGTAAATTCGTCTCCCCCAAGCCGTGCTGCTGTATCTATGGAACGTACACATACTTCTAGCCTAGTGGCAATGGCTAGCAGAAATTGGTCTCCTTTATGGTGTCCAAGACTGTCATTGATGACTTTAAATCGATCTAGGTCAATAAACAGTACAGCAAATAGGTAATCTGAATGCCTTTTAGAATAATTAATCGCATGTCTTAAACGGTTAATAAATGCAACACGGTTTGGCAAACCCGTCAATGCATCATGAAATGCAAGGTGTAGCAGTTGCGACTCGGCTCGTTTACGCTCTGTAATTTCAGTCAACAATTTTTGATTTGCTTTTACCAGTTCTGCTGTCCGTTCTGCTACCCGTATTTCTAACTCATCATAAGCTCGGTGCAACATTTCTTGAGCTTGTTTGCGCTCAGTGATATCGCACAGCAGCCAACGCCAGCCAATTTGCTTCCCTTTTTCGTCGTACAATGTAGATAACCTAATACTAGCGGGAAACGGTTTTCCTCCTCGTGGCTGTAGATTAATTTCCCAGTTGAGTAGCTGCTGAAAATTCTTCATTTGAGAGCTAAACAATTGGCGGTCGTGTTGAGCAATAAAGATGATTAATGGTTTACCTATTAGATATTTGTGACCGACATCAAGCAAGGTTGCTGCTGCATGGTTAGCTTCTTGGATTGTCCCTGCGGTATTAGTTACTAAGTAAGCATCTGGAGCGAACTCAAACAAATCTTGGTAACGTTGGCGCTCTTTGTCTAGCGCGGCTCGCGTTAGTTCTAACTCTTGGGAGACTATTAATAGTTCTTCTACAGTGGCGTGAAGTTCGTCAAAGGCTTGTGTTATTATTTCTTGTTCTAAGTTGGGCTTAGTGGTACTGCGTTGCAGTAGTTCGTGTACTTGTGAGCGCAATTTTTCTATGTGTTGGCTAAAGCCGTCTACGTTCATGCGGCTCGATTCGGAAAACTATGAACGGTAGCTGCTTGGGAGAAGCATATTCTATACTTTCCTTGAGCTTGGGATTCAGTTGAGTAGGGGAATGGAGATTCTGAATGATAGAACAGAATCTATTGTATTAATAGTGTAATATTAATTCACTATCATTGTATTTGCTTTACCTATTTTTTAATATACTTCTTAAGATACATTTAAAAAATCAAAGACTTTTGTCAGATAAGGTTTTCAGTTGCTGCTTTGGTGCAGAGAAAACTGTTTATTGCTTAGTAGCTTGGAATACTGTGGATATTACAGAAATAGAATTGCAGCTATCTGGCTAAGCTTTCTAGTATTTTTATAGCCGAGCAATAGTTTTGGCATTCTCTGGCAGTTTAGCTTCTCTTTGTCCAGCTGTACGCGCTCTGGCTGTAAACAGACCAATGGGAGTATTTAATAAATCTACGAGAGTGGCTTTACCCGCGATCGCCTCTCTTATATCTCTTGGTACTTCTTTGATTAACCAACGTACCAAACGATAGCCACATTCACCAAGTGTAATATCTCGCATTAAATCTATACCATGCAGTTCGTGTAAATAGCGATTGGAACGCCCATAACGCCGCCACTGACTTTGCAATTGGGAAAGTGTAGTCCGGTGGCGGTGCTGGACAATGGCATTGGGGGCAAATTCCAAACGCCCGATGTTTTCGGCCAAAATTCGCCAGCAAATGTCTGCATCGCCACCAGTGGTAAGATGGGGACGAAATAATCCTGCTTTTTCTAAGGCAATGCGGCGAATTGCCAAATTAGCGGTTTGTCCATAGGGACGAAAGGAATGTCCAAGGGTGTGTTTTTGCGACAGGGTTTCTTCACGGTCTGCGTGTTGTTCTAACAAAGTTTTCCCTGGTAGTGCCAAAATTTCCCCGGCAACAATGACCGCTTCTAAGTTGACAAAAGGCTGAATTAATGCATTTAACCATTGGGGTTGGGGACGGCAATCTGCATCAGTAAAAACTATAATTTCGTTTACAGCCGCACGAATTCCAGTATTCCGAGCTGCGTAGGAGCTTTGAATTTGATTTTCGCTCAGTGGGCAAATGGTAATTGGGCAGTTTTCGGCAGCTGTGTTGAGTAAGGTGAGAGTGCGATCGCTACTGTTATTGTCCACCAATAAGTACTCTACCCTGTCTTTGGGGTAAGTTTGAGATAACAGACAATTGAGCAAATCTGGTAAATCTGCCTCACCGTTATAAATAGGAACAACCACCGATACCATTGGCAAAAAGCTGTTGGCGGTGGTTGTATCAACTGGCTGATAATTCATAAATTTGAGATTTTGGAGATGGAACTAGTAACTAGTATTCCCAATTAAAATTAGAATTCAGAATTCAGGAGTCAGAATTCAGGAGTCAAGAGTCAAAAATCAATAAGCAAAGCCAGAGAAGCTTTGCCAAAACGTCACAATTAAACGCTTTTATTCATTGATTAATAAAACTCTCAATCCTTGCTGACTTCTGAATTCTGACTTCTGAATTCTGACTTCTAAAATTTCAAATCACCAGCGCGGACGCTCATGGGTTGATTAGGTTGATTGATCGGCGGTTGGGCGAAGTTGTTACCTGATAAAATTGCGATCGCTCTAGCATATTGTGGGTCGCTTTGAGTTCCAATTAAATCTGGATTAGAAGCCAACTGACGTTCCTGGGCGTCTGTTAAGTCTAGCTTGATATCTGGGGTAATTCCTTTATGGTTGATATCGGTTCCCAAAGGTGTGTAGTAGTGAGCGATGGTGACTGCTAAGCCAGAACCATCGGCGAGTTCATGGACTGATTGCACTAAGGCTTTGCCAAAGGTTTGACCGCCAACAACTACGGCTCGCTTATTATCCTTGAGTGCGCCTGTGAGGATCTCGCTAGCACTGGCTGAATTACCATCTACCAATACTGCCAAGGGACGATTTGTTAAAGCGGTGCGATTAGCTTTGGTTTCCTCACTGCTTCCCAGACGGTTTACTGTCTTAACAATGCCGCCATTATCTAACCACATGCGAGCAATTTCAATGCTAGCTTGTAACAAACCGCCGGGATTTCCCCGCAAATCCAACACATAAGAATCTACCTTCTTATTGTTCAAATCGCGGATGGCTCGTTGCATTTGCTCTGCGGCGTGGCCGCTAAATTCCCGCAAACGGATATACCCAACGCGGCGATTTCCTTCTTGTTTGAGGGTATAACGCACTGTTGGTACTTCTATATTTGCTCTGGTGAGTTTTAGTTCAAAGGCATTTTGCCCTGCGCGTCTCATGCGTAAGCTGATGGGAGTACCAGCTTTACCACGAATTAATTTGGAGGCGTCATCCACTTTCATTTTGAGAGTGGCTTTGCCGTCAATGGCCAAAATTTCATCGCCTGCTTTAATTCCAGCTTTCAACGCCGGAGAATTGTCTATGGCTTCGACAACGGTGAGGCGCTGAGTTTTTTCGTTGACTTCCATGCGAATACCAATCCCAGAGACTTCCCCAGAGGTTTGGCTAGTCAGGGCTTCAAACTGTTTGGGGTCCAGGAACCGAGTGTAGGGATCTCCCAAGGTTTGTAAAGCTTCGCGGATGGCAGCATAAGCTTCTTCACGAGAAGAATAGTCTTTAGTCAACAGGCTTTGTCTGGTTGCTTGCCAATTTTGTTGATTAAATTTGCCATCAACATATTCATGGTTCACCAGTTGCCAAACTTGGTCAACTATCGCTTTCGGGCTGTCTTGTTGACTGAGGGCTGCACGTACACCGCGAGTCCAAGCAGAACCGAATACAGACATGGTAGCAGTCGTGGCGATCGCTCCACCAATCAAGGCTACTTGGAGGGGCGAGTAACTTTTCGCAGATTGGTTCATGTATATTAGCTGGAATAATTGTGTTGTTGACAGTTTAGCAATCAGGCTTTCTGAAAATTTTTAAGTTTTTATACTCCAAACTCACCTATGCTTTCTTGATTCTTTGACATTGTAATTATGCCAAAAATTCTGCATTAGTTATCAATAACGATTTCTGAGTTTGTTTGCCTTCTCCGGAAGGCTATACTGACGATGTGACACTTTGGCCGCCGTCATCTTTGTACCTTAGATTACTTTTATAAGATAGCACTTCGATCGCTTAATTGCAGTGATGTTGGACACTCATCAAATGGGCTTTTTTGATATCAGTCATGAAACATAAATTTATTATCAAAACATTAATTTCCATTAAAAAAAGTTTGGTAAATCGGTGGCAATTGTTACAAAAACTAGCTCTTGGATTGTACTTTGTTTTGGGTGCTTGGTTGATTTTTACTACTATAACCTTAGTTTCTGCTTCTTCGCAGCCAGTAGATGCCTTCTTTGTCCTTGGTGGCAGTATTCGTCGAGAAACTTATGTTGTCCAACAAGCAACACAATACCCGCAAATTCCAATTTTAATTTCTCATGGTTCGCCAGATCCTTGTATATGGTTAATTTTTCAGCGGGAATTGGCAAGTTTAGAAAATGTTTGGTTAGAAAAGTGTGCAAATTCTACCTTTGAAAATTTTTATTATGGTATTCCATTACTGCGTAAATGGGGTATACATAAAGTCAAACTGATTACCTCTCCGACTCATTTACCCAGGGCTAAATGGATGGCGCAGATTCTTTTGGGCGCTCATGGGATTTGGGTAGAGCCAGACATCGTTCAAGAGTTAGGTGTTCCTGGTAATCATGAATCTTGGCTCAAAACTGGACTAGATTTAACGCGTAGTATATTTTGGGCGATTTTAAGTCAAATTATTCAACCGCAATGTTCAAATGTTACCAGACTTGCTGATGTGGATATACAAGCTTGGCAAAGTCGAGGTTTTAAGTGCGAACATCAAGGAGGAGTGGGTAGGTGAGGGGGATGAGAAATGATTTTTGGTTTTTGGAGCGATCGCTGTCTGGTATTGTTGAAAATAGGCTTGGGGTTAGTTGAATATGGCAGAAATTCAGTTGGCGATTGAGGGTGAAGATGCGATCGCAGCAACAGAGGCGCTTTTGGAAATTCCTGGTATATCGGGTAACTATCGGGTGAGTTCAGATGCAGCCGAAAGAGAGGGAGTTACTGCTACAGTTGCTACTATTGTTGGTATTGTTGGAGGTGCGATCGCCATTGCTGAACAAATTCGCAAGTGGTATCAAGAGTATAAAGCTAAACAGTCTGGTAAAAGAATTGCAAAGGTGTTGATTGTTGGGCGTAATGGCAGACGCATCCTTTTGGAGGATGCAACTTTAGAAGAGATTCGCCAAATTTTGGAATCGTAGAGATGCGATGAATTTATTAGAGGATGTTTGAAAAGTCATGATTGATGTAAGTACCTGTGCAAAATTAATTATATATTAGCATTGTCTGAAATGCTTGTCACAAGCTCATTCCAGCTTAAATAAATGTTCAATTAATTTTGCGTGAGTACCTATCAAATATTTTTTACCCCACCCTAACCCTCCCCTTTCTAAGGGGAGAGAACTAGATTTCTGGTTTCCGGAATTAGGGATGATAGACTTGGGGAAAATACTGAAATCTCTAATTTATAGAGCAAGAACGTGCAAATTCTCCACCTTGACCTGAAGCCAGTTGATGAGAATTACGTAGAGCTACGTTACTTTATTGATAATCCAGATAAGTATAAGAAGCGATCGCTCCCTCTATCAGAAATCGCTGATTTGATTAAGTTGGCAAAACGAGATTATTACGTTACAGATTTACCAGAGGATTATACGGTAACTGGGCGGCGGTTGTATGACTGGTTGGATGGGAGCGATCGCACTCTACAACCTTTGCTAGATGAGCATCGGCGTGAGGGGATTGTTTTAGCTATTGCAGCCACAGAAAAATATGCTCATCTGCCTTGGGAAGTGTTGCACGATGGCGTTAGCTTTTTGGTTGAGCGAGTCCCGGCGATTGTCCCGGTGCGCTGGGTGTCAGATAGCGCGGTAAAAAAATTGACTATTGATGGCGAACCAGAAAACCGGGCGCTGCAAGTTTTGTTTATCGCGGCTTCGCCGTAAAAAGATACTGGTACGAGACGCATAGCGCGAGCTACAAAGCGTCACAGCCTAAG
>VFQR01002446.1_pt1 | contig 11841 bp, 16 predicted proteins | sample 3512321 | NCBI WGS metagenome assembly VFQR01 (sample SAMN10412374, study PRJNA504923) | tailings metagenome | isolation source: Relicate 3 Philex TSF1 revegetated site | place: Philippines: Tuba, Benguet | collected 2017-08-29
CTACTGGCATCTGGTGGACTACCCTTTTCCCTGGTTTAACAATGACATGCATGGTTGTAGGGTTATCACTACTTGGTGAAGGGTTAAACGAATTTGTCAATCCTCGTTTACGAAGAGAAAATAGAATCCGAAAGTAAATATTGGGCATGGGGCATGGGGCATGGGGCATGGGGCATGGGGCATGGGGCATTAGCAAATGACAATTGACAAATAATAAATAGTAGAGAGATTTTTGTGAAAGATAATCTGACATTAATTGCCGCCGCTACTGGCGGGTTCATGCTATCAGTCGCCCTTGCTGGTATCTTAAGAGGTACTCCAATTACAGTTTGGCAGGAGCGATCGAATGTTCGTACCACTACTGTTGCTAATTTACGAATCGCACCTAATAAGACAGAAAATTTAGAATATTTTCGTGCCAAGATTGTAAAACCGTGAGGAATTGGGGAGTAGGGAATAGGGAGTGGGGAGTGGGGGAGATGAGGGAGATGAGGGAGATGAGGGAGATGAGGGAGATGAGGACGCGGGGACGCGGGGAATAATCAATGCCCAATGCCCAATGCCCCATGCCCCATGCCCCATGCCCAATGCCCCATGCCCAATGCCCCATGCCCAATGCCCCATGCCCAATAACAAATGACAAATGACAAATGACAAATGACAAACGACGTAATTGGCATTGATGTCGGGGGAACAGCAATTAAGCTGGGACGTTTTACATCTGATGGTACTTGCCTGCAATCTTTGACTTTGGCGGCTCCCCAACCAACAACGCCCCAGGCTGTGTTGGCGGTGTTGGTAGATGCGATCGCTCAAATCGATCCAGATAATTGTAGTATTGCTATTGGTGTGGGGACTCCTGGGCCAGCCGATGCAGCGGCGCGGATTGCGAAAATTGCCATTAACTTGCCTGGATGGATTGACGTGCCTTTAGCAGACTGGTTGGAAACTAAAACTGGTAAACCAACCGTAATTGGTAATGATGCTAACTGCGCTCTTTTGGGAGAAGCTTGGTTGGGAGCCGGTCGCCAGTTTGAAAATTTGATTCTCCTAACTTTGGGAACTGGGGTTGGTGGCGCAATTATCCTCAATGGCAAATTGTTTGTTGGACATCAAGGAGCTGCTGGAGAACTCGGTTTAATTTCATTCAACCCTGACGGACCAATGTGCAATAGCGGTAATCAAGGCTCTCTGGAACAGTATGCTTCTGCTACTGCCATCCGTCGCCGTACTCTCAAGGAACCCATCGAATTAGGTAACCTTGCCCAACAAGGAGATACCGCAGCCTTGACTTTTTGGCAAGAATATGGTATATGTTTGGGGATTGGTTTGACAAGTTTGGTTTATGTGCTGACACCAGAAGCAATCGTCATTGGTGGCGGTATTAGTGGTAGCTGTGAGTTTTTCTTACCAGCAGTGAAGGCAGAAATTGAGAAGCGAGTGCAGCCTTTATCACGAGAAGGTTTACAGATTTTGCCAGCCCAGTTAGGAAAATTTGCTGGGATGGTGGGTGCAGCAAAGTTGGCATGGCAGAAATATTCAGAATTAATGTAATGCTTTAGCGTAGTTTATCGTATTAATCTTGTTGATTTCCTCGAATCAAATAACGCACTTCTTCAAGCAAAATATTAAACCTTTGATCGTTTTCTGCTTGGCGTTGTTTAATTAAATCTATCTCTTGTTCAAACATATCCATCTTTTGTTGATTTTGAGCAGCGACTTGCAGCAATGCTTGGGCTGTTATTCTCAAGCTATCAACGCTTGATGCTAGTTCATCGAGCATTTCATCTGTCCAACGTTCAGTTGCCATGTTCTCTAGCTTTTAAGACTGAATTTGATTATAAACTTTATGACCCAAACACAAGCCGAACCAAAAATATTTACTTTCGATGAATTTATCAAGTGGTATCCAGAGAACTCAGAACAGCGCTACGAATTACATAATGGGGTAATTGTTGAGATGCCCAAACCCAGAGGTAAGCATTCAAAATTAACAGGTTCTCTGGTTGAGAAATTACTTATAACTATTAGAGAGATAGCTAAAGGTGATATTTGGTTTATTCCTAGAGAATCGATTGTTAAACCTAATCGCAATCAATCAGGTTACGAGCCAGATATCATTGTTCTAAACCAAGAAACTATTGGTATTGAAACACGTTGGGAAAGTGAATCAGTTATTCAAAATGCAACTTCAGTCAAATTAATAGTAGAAGTTGTTAGCACTAATTGGCGTGATGATTACTATGACAAGTTCGGGGACTATGAAGAAATGGGCATCCCTGAATACTGGATTGTAGATTATGCTGGATTGGGGGGACGTGATTTTATTGGCAATCCCAAACAACCTGCTCTTTTTGTGTGCGAATTAGTTGATGGAGAATATGTCAAGAAGCTATTCAAAGGTAGTGATGTGATTGTTTCCCCCACCTTCCCAAAACTCAACCTGACCGCGCAACAGGTTTTTGATTTGGCATTGTAAATAGACATAAGTACAGCACTTTGCAAGTAAATGAAGTACACATCTTAAATGGTGCGTTAGCCTTCAGCATAACACACCCTACAAAACTAATTAATTACGAATTACGAATTATTTAATATTAAGACAAAAAATATCCTGTTGCTTTCTCAACATATTTCACAACTTTTTCATAGGATTCAGGATTACTCACAGGATTGATGATGATGGGAATAGTACCATCTGGTAACCAAAAAGTTATTCTACCGTTCGGTTCATGACAAAAGGAACTAACGCAGTCGAGGTTAATTACATATTCATTTTTTTCGTAAATAATTTTCACCCAGTAGGCATGATTTAATTTCAATTCGGTAACACATTCTATATAATCAAGAACCTTTTGATAATCTTCTAGGTTATTTTGCGGATTAATCACTATGGGAATGGCGCTATCAGGTAACCAAAAAGTAACCCTGCCATTTCGTTCATAACAAAAAGCATGGACACGCTCAAAATTTACTACATATTCTTTCCTCTCGTAAAGGATTTTCACCCAGTACGTCACAACATCTCCTCAAGTCCGAAATTTATGAATGATGCACCCTGTATGTCAAATGTACCCAAGCCCTAAGTTAATGTTGCTATCCGCTAATTCAAAATCAAATTAATTTTTTGAATTATGAATTATGAATTATGAATTATGAATTATGAATTTTTATGAAACCTCCAATGGTGTTGGTGTAACAGAATTTGACAGAGAAATCGCCGCTTGAATGAACCCTTTAAATAAGGGATGAGGGGTACTGGGGCGCGATTGAAATTCTGGATGAAATTGGCAAGCCAGAAAGAATGGATGCTTGGGTAATTCCACAATTTCAACTAAGCGTCCATCAGGAGAAGTACCACTAATCACATAGCCAGACTTTAACAACAAATCGCGGTAAGTATTGTTGAACTCATAGCGATGTCGATGTCGTTCATAAATCACATCTTCTTGATAGAGCTTAAAAGCCAGAGTATCAGGGAGAACGCGACAAGGATATAGTCCCAAGCGCATTGTACCCCCTAAATCCACTACTTCCTGTTGTTCTGGCAATAAATTAATTACTGGGTCAGTTGTATAAGCGTCAAATTCAGCACTATTAGCGTCTGTTAATCCCCCTACATTCCTCGCCCATTCAATTACAGAACATTGCATTCCCAGGCATAAACCCAAGAAGGGGATTTGGCGATTCCGTGCATATTTAATGGCAGCTATTTTGCCATCCACTCCCCGGAGTCCAAAGCCTCCTGGGACAACTATGCCGTCAACGCCTTGAAGGTGGGTTTGGGCTGGTTCAGTTTCTAAAATTTCTGAGTTCACCCAACGCAGACGGAGTTTGCCATAGGTGGAGATTGCAGCATGATTGAGTGCTTCGACTACAGATAAGTAAGCATCACTTAACTGCACATATTTACCGACAATGGCAATTTCTACTTCGTGTTTGGGACTATGTAAACGTTTTACCAGGGTTTGCCATTGAGTTAAATCTGGTGTGCGTTGTTCCATTTGCAGCAAGTCTAGGACTTGTTCTGCCATTCCTTCCCACTCTAGATTCAGCGGTACTTCATAGATACTTTTGGCATCTTGGGAGGTGATGACACATTCTTCTGGAACATCACAAAATCCCGACAATTTTTGTTTTAATTTTGTGGGTAGGGGGCGATCGCTCCGACAAACTAAAATATCTGGTTGAATGCCAATAGATCTCAGTTCCTTGACTGAATGTTGTGTTGGCTTAGTTTTCATCTCACCAGCAGAAGCAATCCACGGCACCAGCGTCACGTGCATGTACAAGACATTCTGGCGTCCCACCTCTTTACGGAACTGACGAATTGCTTCCAAAAATGGCAGCGATTCGATATCTCCCACGGTACCGCCAATTTCTGTAATCACTACAGATGGATTTGTACTTTTAGCAACTCGCAGAATTCGTTCTTTAATTTCATTGGTGATGTGAGGAATCACCTGTACAGTGCCACCTTCATAGTCTCCGCGCCGTTCTTTATTGATGACTGCTTGGTAAATCGAGCCAGTAGTCACGCTGTTTAATCGGGACATCGAAGTATCGGTAAAGCGTTCGTAATGTCCCAAGTCCAAATCTGTCTCCGCGCCATCCTGGGTAACGAACACTTCCCCATGCTGAAACGGACTCATCGTCCCAGGATCTATATTGATATAAGGGTCGAGTTTGAGAATCGATACCGAATATTCCCGCGATTTGAGCAAACGCCCTAGACTTGCTGCTACAATGCCTTTGCCAATACTGGAGACTACGCCTCCAGTTACAAAGATAAACTTAGTCATAGTAGTTTGAATTTCTAACAACTTCTAAAAATACATCCCGTCATTGTGCCATAGTGACTGTGGTCAAACAATTTTGGATTTTGGATTGCCAATTTTGGATTCAAAGAGACCTTTCTGGATAGGGGCTTTAGGATTTTGGATTTTGGATTTGTTCTGCCCAGCTAGGACGAGGCATGAACCGAAATAATTTTTAACCTAAAATCTAAAATCTAAAATCTAAAATTGGCAGGGTCAAACTTCCGCGATCAAGCTTGTGAAAAACCTCTCAGGATTATTAATATTAGGCTGTATTCTCACCTCCTCCGTAGCCTTGGCAGAGCCATCTCTTCTAGTCGTTTTTCCCCAGACAAACTACCAAACAAGTGCCCAAAAAATCTTTTTTCTGGGCACAGCACCTCCCGATGGAGAAGTTTCGATCAATGGTAAGCCAATTACCCGCAGCAAAGCTGGTCATTTTTCTCCAAGTTTACCCTTGCAGTTGGGAGAGAATCTGTTTACTGTGCGTCACCGCGATCAAGAACTCCAGATTAAGGTGACAAGGGTTGCCACTATGCCTGAACTTCCACAGGGGTTGGCCTTTGCAAAAGATTCCCTCACTCCGGCTGCTGACATTGCCAGACTACCGGGAGAACTTATTTGTTTTAGCGCGATCGCACCCCCTAACGCCAGTGTATCTGTCCAGCTGGCTAATCAAACTGTTACCCTTTTGCCCCAACCCCAGCAAGCTCAACTACCAAGTAATTTGGCAGCTTTGACGGGGCAAAATCAGCCACATGGCCAGTCTAGCGTAGGCAAGTATGAGGGTTGCACTACACTGCAACAACCTGATACTGATACCTTCAGCCTAATTTACGGCAACAACATCATTTCTGGTGCTGTTGTTCCAGACTCAAGTCAAGAGGTAGATTTGGGACAACCTCAGTTTCAACTGACGCTCAATGGCAAGACGATAACTCAACCAGGGAATGGTAAAGTTAAAATCCTCTCAAAAGCAAAGTTACCAGTTGCTCTGGTGACAGTAGACGCAGGTGTAGCACGCACTGGCCCTAGTACCGATTATTCTCGACTCACACCACTGCCCAAGGGCACACGAGCAGCAGTTACAGGTAAGGAAGGTGAATGGTTACGCCTAGACTATGGAGCTTGGATTAATAGTCAGGAAACCCGCATTTTACCCAATGCAGTTCCGCCACAAACAATAATTCGCAGTGTCGGATACCGTCAAGTCCCTGGTGCGACAGAGATGGTTTTCCCCTTACAAGTCCCCGTACCTGTGAGCGTACAACAGAGCGATCGCGCTTTTACTCTCACTCTCTACAATACTACTGCCCAAACGGACATTATTCGCTTGGATGATGACCCCTTAATTTCTCGCCTAGATTGGCAACAGGAGACACCAAAACGAGTAAAATACACCTTTAACCTTAAAAAAGCTCAACAGTGGGGATATAAGCTGAGATACGACGGTACAACCCTGGTTTTGGCTTTGCGCCATCCGCCTAAAATTGGGAACACAAGACGAAAGCCTTTAGCTAATTTCAAGATTGTACTAGATCCAGGGCATGGAGGTAAAGAATCTGGTGCCAGTGGGCCAACTGGATATTTAGAAAAAGATGTCAATTTGGTAGTTTCCAAGTTGTTACGGGATGAGTTGGTGAAGCGAGGGGCGACGGTGGTGATGACGCGGGAGGATGATCGGGAAGTTTCTTTAGTAGAGCGTCAAGCAATTATTAGTCAAGAACAACCAGCGATCGCTTTTTCGGTACATTACAATTCTCTACCTGATAATGGCGATGCTGAAAACACCCAGGGTGTCGGCACTTTCTGGTATCATCCCCAAGCTCATAACTTAGCTGTGTTTATGCAGAAGTATCTAGTTAAACAATTAAACAGACCTTCCTATGGTGTCTTTTGGAATAACCTAGCACTGACACGTCCTCATGCCGCGCCATCGGTGTTGTTGGAATTGGGTTTTATGAGCAATCCTGAGGAATTTGAGTGGGTGGTGAACCCAGAGGAACAAAAGAAATTAGCAAATGCGATCGCTCAGGGGATTACTGAGTGGTTTAGGAGCGATAAATTTAGATAACTAGAGTTTTGCCTTCATTGTATTTGGTGGAGTGGGATTAGCTAGTTTCTGCTCAATGCTGCGCTCGGTCTTTGTTCAAGTTTTTTGACTTTTATAGTGCGATCGTCAAAACCGCTGCTACTGTATCAATCGAATAAAATGAAAGTTCAGTTGTTCCTGCGAGGTGTCCGATGAATATGCTTGAGCGCCGCCGTCAACTTCAACAACAGATTGCTCAACTTCCAGATGACCAACTGACTTAGGTTGAGCAATACATAGCATTTCTTGTTTTTCAGAAAACAGTTCCATCTCAATCAGAAGGACGGCACAGTGATACACGGGACTGTAATTGGACTCCAGGCAAGAATGAGTGTGATTATTCTTCCCCCAGAACAATTTCACATGGTTAACTAGATACTTTGCTATAGAGAACCTTAAACAGGGAACAAAGTTCTTAATAAACTTAAAAATGCTTATCTAAACCAGCTTGTTTCAATACTGCATTTGCAGTATGACGTGATTTTATTTTACTATCAACTACAAAGTTATTATCTGTAATTGGGCTATACCAAATTTCATGATCTCCTTTCCCTTGCCTTTTAAAATAACATCCGGCTTCTGTTAAAAGGTTTTTAACTTCAGGAGTAAAAGAAACACTCACTAGCCAGCCACTTTGATTGATTCATGACGATGGGTTGTTAAGTATAAATCAATGTAATCTTTGTTGCCAAATTCAACTCTATTTAATTCAATAAGTTCTGGAATCATAGCTTTGAGTTTTGCTGTTAACACCTCAATAGTGCAAGCTTCTGTAACCAACCCAGGTAGGTTATCACTGCTAGCTACCCAAACATCAACCTCAGAATCCCAAAAAGCGCTTACTTTGACAATAAAAGTATTCATAATTCGCTTTTTTAGCTATCGCACGTATGTAAACAATTTCAATTCAGAACTTTGAAAATTTTGCAAGTAACTTACAAAATCAGATACAATTTTGACTTTTTTTCAGATGCGTAGGCGTAGCCCGTCGTAGACATTGCTGATTTACCTACTACTGAAAAGCTGGGTAAATATTACTCTACTGTATCTGGATCGATACCCATTGCCCTGAGCCGTTCTGCTAATTGTGCAGCTTTTTGTTCTGCTTGCTTGGCTCTTTGTCTTTGCAAGTCGGCTTCTTCTTTACCAAGCAGTAACAGATTTCCCTCTAAATCCCACCAGCGCAACCAAAATTGCTTAGGATTATTCAAATAACTTCCCTGCCATAATCCTAATTCAACTCCCAAAGGAGGAATTGGGTAGTGGCCTCGCTCATTAGGCTGCATTTTGTGGTAAGAGAAATCTACTAGATGAAAAACCTCTAGTTTGTCATTACTAATTTCATAAATGACATAGTAAGGAATTCGGATTACTCGCTCATATACCCAGAATTTACCCGGTTTTGCCCCTTCTCGACTCCCAACTAGAGGTAAAGGTGTGACATCTCGTTCTTCATCGCCATTACCGCTAGCTAGTTCTATGGCAATCAATGGGGGTATGTATTCCCGCCACAAAACATAGGAGCGACGATTTTTGCCATCTAGCCTTGGTGGAACGCCAGGAACATAAAACCAGTCTGGTGCTACTGCTCCTTTCTCTGGTGGTTCAGTCTCTCGCCAATAGATACCACAATCTTGACCAATGCAATACTGTCCATCTGGATGTAAGCGTTGCAAAATTTGAGCAATTGAATCTGTGAGAATGATGGTTTGGGGATGCTCTTGAAAATTTTTCACAAACGTACCATCAGACTCTGGTAGTTGAGTGTGATCGGGAAACTGAGGCGGTATGGCAATATCAGCAAGTGTTTCACTCATGCTTGTCTCAATGACAAATTTATTTAGTGCTTTACGCTTCCCACAAGGTATTAGGAAATATTATAACACCTTGCTATATCTGGATTTCAGTGCTTGTACAGTGCCAAAATCCTTGGGATTGCGAGTAGAAATAGATGAAATCTGATATTTTGAAATTGTATGTCTTTTAAGATAGTCCCCATTGTGGGAGCGATCGCTATTTTATTAAGCAGTGGTGCTGTGTTTGCCGAAAGTGTTGGCGTAGCGATCGCCAAAGATGCACAAAGATATGTTACTGTAGGGCACGATAAATTAGGAAATAGCATAGCCCTGGACACAAAAACTATTAAGGGCACAACATACAAACTTTACGGCATCTATGGAGAAGGCATCTTCGAGACTACATTCAATGCCTCGTGTACAGAATCGCGGCTTTTTCTCAATCGCATAGCAATTTACGATTCAGAGGGAGAGTTACTCCAAGAAGATAAAGAAACAGGAGAAATACCCTTTGTCGCAGATTCTTCACCAGGCAAAGGAATGCAATTTGTCTGTGAAAAGATTGGCGCTCGTGGTTGGTAAGGAAGTGGGGAGTTAGGAGTTAGGAGTTAGGAGTTAGGAATTCTCACCTCTGCCCCCTGCCCCCTGCCTGTTCATCTCCCTCATCTCCCTCATCCCTACTGCCTATGGACAATACAACGTGTCACGCGTATCTCGTCCGGTAATTGGATTAGTTCCTTTTGCGCCTTTGCACAATTTTTTTTGTTCATCTGGACGCAGCAGCACATCAGTAAAATCTGCTCCGTCAATGATTGCACCATCAAACTTGGTGTTAGCAGCAAACGCCCCCTCCAAAATTGCGTTTGTCAAATTTGTTTTGATGAAGCGAGCTGAGTCTAGAGTGGCATTTCTCAAGTCAGATCCTTCCAAATTTGCAGACTCCAAATTTGCGGCAAAGAAACTGACACCGCTTAAATTAGTATGGCTGAAGTTGCTCTGGCGAAGATTAGCTTTGGTAAAGCTGGAGTCTCTTAAATCACGTCCGGAAAAATCAGCCCCCACCAAAATTTCTTTATTGTATTCGAGTGCCAAAGCTGCGGGAGCAAAACCCACGGTTACCGTGATGCCAACTATTCCCCAAAGAAATAAGCTGAGTATGCTTGCCCAAATCAAATAATATCTTTTACGCTCCAACTGCAACTCATTATAGGATGAGTTGAGCTGAGAAATTGTGATGCGATCGCTTAACCTAGAATTCATGGAATTCATGATGTTTTTAGTCAATGACTAACCTTCCTCCATCTCATTATCTAAAATCTGGTCATTTTGGAGAAGACTTAGTAGCCCAATGGTTGCAATCTACAGGTTGGATAATTCTCCATCGTCGCTTTTCTTGCCGCTGGGGAGAAATTGATATTATCGCCGAACATTCTGGAGAAGCCAGGAAGGCAGGGGAGCAGGGAGCAGGGAGCAGAGGGGAAAAATTTTTTCCCCATCCTCTCATACTTTCCCCACCTCCCACGCTCCCAATGCCCAATGCCCAATGCCCTATGCCCCATGCTCAATCAATATTGGCATTTGTTGAAGTGAAAACCCGCAGTTCGGGTAGTTGGGATGCAGGGGGAAGAAGCGCAATTACCCCACAAAAGCAAGCGAAAATTTCGCGTACAGCTGGAATGTTTTTAGCCCAGTACCCTGAAAAAGCAGATTATCCCTGCCGATTTGATGTTGCTATTGTCCACTCTCAGGAAATATCAAAAAAGATGACTGGGGTTACAGCTACTCAAGAAGCTCTCGCCAGTTCATCAGTAGCCGGATATGAGTTTAGGCTGCAAGAATACATTCTTGCAGCTTTCGAGTGTTTAATTGATAATGACAATGGTTAATCGGTAACGGATAAAATATTTTGATTACCAATGACCAATAATTTTGTACTAGAGTGATAACCAAATCGGATCACGCCAAAGTTTCTGGACAGTAGCCTAAGCCCCGGACAAATTGTTGCCGGAAAGCTTCGATTTCATCTCTCTCTGGGCTACCATGAGAGACGATCGCTACCTGATAGCGACGCATGACATCCACAGGGCACTGTCCTGCTTCCAAACTCCAAAGTGCCATCTGTACCCTCATTGGTGGTTCGTAGCTAATTCCTAATTCATTTAGAAAAGCCCGAAAGTCACCATCTTCTTGAGGCGAGACTTGACCTCTGAGTTTGATCCTAACCACCCAGCCATCAATTTGATGAATTACGGTGACGAACGAAACAGGCATCTGAGGTCTGGCGTGCAGGTGTTGAACAACTCTCAGAGTTAGACTGGCATTAGCCAAATAATACAAGTATTCCATGTTTGTTGGTGCTTGGGATCAAAGCCAATCCTACATATCTATATTCGTAAATCTATGCTTGTTCCCGGTAGGGTAAAAGCCCCCGTTTTTAGATGGGGAGGTTTACCCAATTTTGATGTTGAGTTTTGCGTGTTACTTAATAGTATCTATTTTCTGGTTAGAAATAAAATTGAGTAGTGATGTCATGTAGTTGCTTATAAGCGTAAGCTCAAACCAATTTTTTTAAAGCGGTATAAATACTAATAAATGAAGCAAGAAATATCACGATTTAATCTGAATAACACCTTTACTTCACAAACAAAAGATTTGGAGTTAGATTGTTCTGTAGCCGGGTATGACTATGAACTACCTCCAGAACTAATTGCCCAAAACCCAGCATTTCCTAGAGATAGTTCGCAGTTATTGGTGGTTAATTCTCCCACTACAGGCATCGAAACAGCGCCCCTAAACCACATTTTTCATGATTTACCTGCACTGTTGCGGTCTGATGACCTGTTAGTAATGAATAATACAAAAGTTATTCCAGCGCGGCTTTATGGTCATAAATCCACTGGTGCCCAAATCGAGGTGTTGCTGCTAGAAGAGAGGCAACATAACTGTTGGTTAGCTTTAGTCAAGCCAGGAAAACGCTTTAAACGAGGAGCGAAGATTTTTTTTGATGTGAGGGGAGCGAGGGAAGAGGATGCGGGGACAGGGGGACGCTCTGACGCGGGGAATGGAAAAGCCAGAAGTGAGCAGAGGGAAAATTCCTCTCCTGCATACCCTACTCTGAGTACCTCAGTTTCTTCTT
>VFQR01002448.1_pt1 | contig 11835 bp, 13 predicted proteins | sample 3512321 | NCBI WGS metagenome assembly VFQR01 (sample SAMN10412374, study PRJNA504923) | tailings metagenome | isolation source: Relicate 3 Philex TSF1 revegetated site | place: Philippines: Tuba, Benguet | collected 2017-08-29
CTCCTTCCGCCAGTCGCCGCATGGCGGACGGCGCATGAAGCCGCTCTACCTCGTGATCCACTACACGGCCGGCCTGTCGGCGAGTTCGGCGGTGAGCTGGTTCCTCGATCCCCGCGCCAGGGCCTCCGCCCATCTGGTTCTGGGGCGGCAGGGGGCCGCGACCCAGATGATGGCCTTCGACCGAACGTGCTGGCATGCCGGGGTGAGCGCCTGGCAGGGCCTCGACGGGCTCAACAGCCACTCCATCGGCATCGAGATCGTCAATGCGGGACGGCTGGTGAAGGGCCCCGGCGGGCGCTGGCAGACCTGGACCGGCGAACCGGTGCCCGACGATCAGGTCGTCGTGGCGCGCCACCGCAACGAACGGCAGGAGGCGGGCTGGCATGCCTATGCCCCCGAGCAGATCGCCAACGTCGTCGCCATCGGAGCCGCGCTGCACGAGGCCTACCGGTTCCGCGACGTGCTGGGACACGAGGACATCGCGCCGCGGCGCAAGGTCGATCCGGGCCCGGCCTTCCCGCTGAAGGCGGTGGCCACGCGCATCCTGGGACGGGGATAAGTCGGCGATGCCCGGCAGATCACGGAAAGGTGAGGCAGGCCGCGCGATCGTCGCCGGCCTCATTCTGCTCGTCATGGCCGGCCCTGGGCCGGCTGCGGCCTCACACCATCGTGCCGCGAGCCATCTCGGCGGCTTCGCGGATGGCGGCGATGTTGGCGGCATAGGCCGCCGGGCCGCCCTTGAACACCGCGGAGCCGGCGACCAGCACGTCGGCGCCAGCGGCCGCCACGAGGCGGGCGGTATCGGGGGTCACGCCGCCGTCCACCTCGATGAGGATGTCGCGGCCGGCCGTCATCTGGCGGATCTGGGCGATCTTCTCGACCTGGCTGGCGATGAAGGCCTGGCCGCCGAAGCCCGGGTTGACGGACATGACCAGCACTAGGTCGACGAGATCGAGCACGTAGTCGAGGGCGCTGGCGGGCGTCGCCGGGTTCAGGGAGACGCCGGCCTTCTTGCCCATGGCACGGATCGCCTGCAGCGAGCGGTGGAGGTGGGGGCCTGCCTCGGCATGGACCGTGATGACGTCGCAGCCGGCCTTCGCGAAGGCCTCGAGATAGGGATCGGCCGGGGCGATCATCAGGTGAACGTCGAAGACCTTGGCCGTGTGGGGCCGCAAGGCCTTCACGACATCCGGGCCGAAGGTGATGTTCGGCACGAAATGGCCGTCCATGACGTCGAGATGGATCCAGTCGGCGCCGGCGGCGTCCACCGCGCGCACCTCCTCACCGAGCTTCGAGAAGTCGGAGGCGAGGATCGAGGGGGCGATGAGGATGGGGCCGGTCATGGTCGCAGGGTCCTCGCTGGAAGCCGTTGCGCGGCGGGTAGCATGGGCGAAGGTGCGCGGGCAATGAGGGTCAGCCATCGCTTGCGATGGCGCGCCCCTGTCGGCAATGTTGCGCCGCCCCCAGAACAGACAATCGGTCGCGGCGACAGGTACATGACTGACATTCACGACGTCCTCGTTCTCGGTGCCGGCATGGTCGGCGTCTCGACGGCGCTCCATGCCCGGATGCGCGGGCTCCACGTGGTCCTCATCGACCGCCGCGAGCCGGGCGAGGAGACCAGCTACGGCAATTCCGGCGTCATCGACGGCGGCAATCTCTATCCCGTCGCCATGCCGCGCGACGTGCCGACGCTCTTCAAGCACGCGCTGAACCGCCAGACGGCCTCGCACTATCACCTCTCCGCCCTGCCGCAGGTGGCGCGCTGGATGTTCGATTACTGGCGCTGGTCGGCGCCGGAGAAGCTGGAAGAGACGGCGCGCGTCATGCGTCCCTTCTTCGCCCAGGCGGTCGAATCCCACCGCGAACTGATGACGGTCGCCGGTGCCGAGCGCTATTTCCGCCAGACCGGCTGGCTGGAACTCTATCGCAGGCCCGAGAGCCTGGCGGCGCAGGATCGCCGCCTCGCCCTGTCGCGCGAATACGGCATCGACAATGTCAAGCTGACCCAGGCCGAGACGCTGGAGCTGGAACCCCATCTGAAGGGCACGTTTGCCGGCACCATCTGGTGCAAGGGAGCCGACACGGTGTCGAGCCCCGGCGGCGTCACCAAGGCCTATGCCGAGGCCTTCGTGAATCAGGGCGGGCGATTCTCCATTGGCGACGCGATGACGCTGGAGAAGGTGACCGGCGGCTACCGCGTGCAGACAGCCGACGGTCCGGTGATGGCGCGGCAGGTCGTCGTCGCCCTCGGCATCTGGTCGAAGGCTCTGGTGGCGAAGTTCGGCTATTCCGTGCCGCTCTCGGCCAAGCGCGGCTATCACCGCCATTACAAGGCCGCCGGCAATGCCTTCCTCAACCGGCAGGTCTGCGACGAGGACGTGGGCTATGTCATCTGCCCGATGGAGCAGGGCATCCGCCTGACCACCGGCGTCGAGATCGCGCTTCCCGATGCGCCGGCCACTCCGGTTCAGGTCGAGCGGGCCTTCCGCTCGGCGCGCGACCTGTTCGACCTCGGCGAGCCGGTGGAGGCCGAGCCGTGGATGGGGCGCCGCCCCGCGACGCCGGATTCACGGCCGGTGATCGGGCCCGCTCCGCGCCACGAGGGGATGTGGTTCGCCTTCGGCCACGGCCACTGGGGCTTCACGCTGGGGCCCGCGACCGGCAAGGCGCTGTCGATCGCCATGCAGGGCGCGCCGCAGCCGCTGGATCTGTCGCCCTATCGCATCGACCGGTGGTGATCGCGCTCAGGCGGTGATGTCGAGGAGGCGGGCCGTCGGAGAAGCGGCTGCCGCAGTGTTCGACAGGCCGGCACCCTCGGCGACGGGCTTTCCGGCGCGAAGCGCGGCGAGGGCGCCCTCGAAGACGACGGCAGGATCGGGCAGACGCCCGGCTTCGCGGTCGAGCTTCTCCTGCTTCACCGGGTCGCGCGTCGGATTTTCAGGATCGAGCCCGCGCTTGGCGTTGCTGATGTCCGTGCAGTTGGCGCAGCGATAGCCGTTGACCATCTCAATCATGGGCCATCCCGTCCGATGAATGACAACTTCCCGGCTTCGCGGCCGGAGGTGGCATCGTTACGCGGCTGCCTGTCAGACGTGATGGTATGGTGAAGGAAACGTTGAGACCGACGGCGGACTGTCCGGTTGCGTCGTGGCGGGCGATCAGACGCTGAGGTCGAAGAGCCTCGCCGCAGGCAGGGGCAGTGCGCCGTTGCGGGACGGCCGGGCGACGTCGACGGCGGGCACGTCGCTCGTCGCGCCGCTGTCCGCCAGGGAGCCGCCGAACACCACGGCCGGCGGGATCGCGCGGCCCACCCGCGCGTCGAGCTGTTCCTGCTTTGCAGGATCGCCGCTGACGTTCTCGGGGTTCAGCCCGCGACGGGCGTGGCTGACGTCGGCGCTGGTCGTGCAGACGAAGCCGTTGACCATCTCGATCATGGGATGATGCCTCCGCTCGATGTGTGCTTCCCCAACGTCCGCCATGGCAGAACCGCGCAACCAAGGCCAGCGAAGCCTCTTCGCGTGGTGTGCTGTCGGTTCAGGCAATACCGCCAATTGTCCGCATCTGGGCGTCGACAAGCTTCCGGGGGCATGGCTTAGTCGGCTGGACGACCCCGCCGCCTGGAGCACCGCATGTCTGTCGAAACCTGGCTCGCCTTCGTCGCTGCGTCGACCATCCTGCTGGTCATTCCCGGTCCGACCATCCTGCTGGTGGTGTCCTATGCCCTCGGACGCGGCTGGAGGACGGCCTTTCCCATGGCAGTCGGCGTGGCGCTCGGCGACTTCACCGCGATGACCCTTTCCATGCTCGGCATCGGCGCCTTGCTGGCGACGTCGGCGACGGTCTTCACAATCCTGAAGTGGATCGGCGCGGCCTATCTCGTCTGGCTCGGCGTGAAGCTGTGGCGCGCCGGCGGTTCGCTGGCTGCGGAACCGCGGCAGGACGCTGCCTCCAGCCTGAAGATGCTGGGCCACGCCTGGCTCGTCACCGCCCTCAATCCGAAGAGCATCACCTTCTTCGTGGCCTTCCTGCCGCAGTTCCTCGACCCCAGGGCCGATTTCTGGCTCCAGATGGCGATCTTCGAGGCGACCTTCCTGACACTCGCCTTCGCCAATGCCTTCGGCTACGCGCTGGTCGCCTCGCGGGCACGCAAGGCGGTTCGCGACCCGCGCACCATCGGTGTGGTCAACAAGATCGGCGGTTCCATGCTGATCGGCGCCGGCATCGCCACGGTGGCCATGCGCGCCGGGCAGAACTGACAGCTTCAGCGCGTTCCGAAGCGGTCCTTCCAGGCCGGCAGCGCGCCGGGGAAGGGCAGGGCGGTCGCCTCATAGAGGGCGCGGGCGCAGGCGCGCGCCAGCACCGAGGCGGCGGTGAACCCGATGGCCGCCATGTCGCGCGCGTAGTCGGCGACGGGAACGGCACCGGTTGCCGCGGCGAAGACCGTGTCGCCGTCGAGCGGCGTGTGGATCGGCCGGATCGCCCGCCCGAGGCCATCCTGCGCCATCACCGCGAGGTGCGTCGCCTGGCCCTTGTCGAGCACCGCGTCCGTGACGACGAGGGCGATGGTGGTGTTCTCGGGACGCGCCCCCTTCAGCTTCAGCGCGTGGGCGTCGGCGGGAAGCGGGGAGGGCAGGCCGCGGCCGCCGAATTCCGCCCCGATCTCGTCGGTCGCCGCCCAGAAATGCCCCGACGCGCCGATGGTGGCGCTGCCGACGGCATTGACGATGACGATGGCGCCGACGCGGTGTCCGGTGACCGACAGCGCCGAGGCCGAACCGATGCCGCCCTTGAGGTCGGCGGTCGTCGCCCCGGTTCCGCCGCCGACGGTGCCGAGGGGGACGGGATCGGCGCTCGCCGCGGCGGCGGCCTGATAGCCGAGGTCGCGGTAGGGCGAGAAGCGGCCCCAGGCCTTGTCGCCGCCCGATAGCAGGTCGAAGACGATGGCTCCGGGCACGATCGGCACCCGCATGGCGCCGATGAGGAAGCCGCGGCCGTTCTCGGCGAGCCAGGCGCTGACCCCGCCGCAGGCGTCGAGCCCGAAGGCCGAACCGCCGGAGAGGACCACCGCATCGACGGTCTGCACCGTCTTGTCGGGGCGGAGCAGTTCGGTGTCGCGGCTGCCGGGCGCACCGCCGCGGACGTCGACGGCGCAGACCGCGGGCTGGTCGAAGATGATCGCCGTCGTGCCCGTGGCGCGGGCGAGGTCGGTGGCGTGTCCGACCTTGAGGCCGGGAATATCGGTCAGGGTGTTGGATGCCGTGCTCATCACGGGCCATCACGCCTGTGCGATTGGGGCAAGTCAACGCTTCCGCTCGGCGCGCCCGACATATAGAGGAAAATGAATGGCTTGACTGCGGCGCCCCGCCGCGAGCATGGCGGAACGTGAATGCCCGACGTCACCCTCACCGCGGCCCTGCTCGCGGGCCTCGTGAGCTTCCTGTCGCCCTGCGTGCTGCCCCTCGTGCCGCCCTATCTCGTTTATCTGACCGGCGCGACGCTGGACGACCTCGCCGGAGCCGAGGCGAATCCGGCTCTGGTGCGGCGCGCCGTGCTCCTGGCGCTGGTCTTCGTCGCCGGTTTCTCCACCGTCTTCGTCATCATGGGCGCCTCGGCCTCGGTGATCGGACACTATGTCCGCGTCTACTCGGCCTCGCTGTCGATGGCGGCCGGCGTGCTCATCATCATCATGGGCCTGCACTTCCTCGGCCTCTTCCGCATCCCGCTGCTCTACCGGCAGGCGAAGATCGACATGGCGCCGCCCAAGGCGGGGCCGCTCGGCGCCTATCTCATGGGCCTCGCCTTCGCTTTCGGCTGGACGCCCTGCATCGGCCCGGTGCTGGCGGCAATCCTCGCCGTGGCGGCCTCGGAGATGACGGTGCACAAGGGCGCCGGTCTTCTGGCGGTCTATTCGCTCGGCCTCGGCATTCCCTTCGTGCTGGCGGCTTTTGCCATCAAGCCCTTCCTGCGCTTCGCCGCCTCCATGCGGCAGCGCTTGCGCATCGTCGAGATGGTGATGGGCGGGCTGCTCGTTCTCACCGGCCTCGCCTTCCTGACCGGCAAGATGTCGACGCTGGCCTTCTGGCTGCTGGAGACCTTCCCGGCGCTGGGCTCGATCGGCTGAGGCGCGGGCCTCAGGGGCGCGGCCCCATCAACCGCCGGAAGCGGACGATGTCATTGGCGACCATCGGCAGCATGACCTCCGGCGCACGCTCGGCCGCCTCTGGCACCGTGGCCATGAGTTCGGCGTAGCGCTGGCGCAGCCCCTCGCTGTCGAGGGCCTCGCCGATCGCCTTGTTGAGACGCGCGATGATGGCCGGCGGTGTGCCGGCCGGGGCGAAGAGCGCGTTCCAGTTCTGCAGCTGGAACGAGGGCAGTCCCGCCTCCGCCGCCGTCGGCACGTCCCGAAGGCCGGCGACCCGCGCGGGAGAGGCGACGACGAGGCCGCGCACGCGGCCGGCATTGACGGCCGAGCCGACCGAGGTCGCCGCGTCGCAGACGCCATCGACGTGCCCGCCCATGAGGTCGTTCAGCGCAGGACCTGCGCCGCGATAGCTGACGAGCGCGACATCGACGCCCGCTGCTTCCATGAAGGCGCGGCAGATGAGGTAGTTCTGCGATCCGACGCCGGCATGGCCGAGGCGGATGATGCCGGGCCTCGCCTTGGCGTCGGCGATGAAAGCGGCGAGCGTCGTGGCCGGGAAATCAGGCCGCAGGGCGATCATCGAGTTGGTCTTGGCGATGAGGCCGAGGGGCGTGAAGCTCTCGGGGGTGTAGCGGATGTCCGGGTAGATGGCATAGGCGGCGGCGTTTGTGCCGGAATTGCCGATGAAGATCGTGTAGCCGTCGGGGGCGGCGCGGGCCGCCCGGGCGAGTGCCACGGTTCCGCCGGCGCCACCGACATTCTCGTGGATGATGCGCTGGCCCAACCGTCGCGACATCTCCTCGGCGACGATGCGCGCGATGACGTCCGAGGTGCCGCCGGCCGCAAAGGGGACGATCATGGTGATCGCACGGGAGGGATAGGCCTCCTGGGCGCGGGCGCCGCACGTCATGGCGGCGGTGATCGCGAGGATGGCGAGCGGCACGAGACGGGTCATGGTGGATCCCCAGAAGAGCGAGCCCGCCCGGATCGCTCCGGACGGGCTCTTCAATGCAGGCGGTGGCTATCGGCCGGACATCAGTTCTCGAAGTAGGAGACCTTGCCGTCCGGGCCGGCGCGCCAGGTGTACATCACGTAGTCGGCGCGGGTGATGTCGCCCTTCTTGTCGTAGGAGATGTCGCCGATCACCGTCTTGAAGACGTGGCCGGTGCGCATGAACTCGGCGATCTTCTTCGGGTCGACCGAGTTGGTGGCGACGGCGGCCTGCTGGAAGATCTGCACGGCGGCGTAGCTGTAGAGCGTGTAGGCCTGCGGCTCGAAGCGACGGGCGGTGCGGAACTTCTCGACGACCGCGCGGGCCTCGGGACGGTTGCGCGGGTCCGGCGGGAACGTCATGAGCGTGCCGACGGCGCCGGGGCCGGCGATGGCGGCGAACTCGTTGTCGGCGATGCCGTCACCCGACATCAGCGGGGCATTGACGCCCTGGTCGCGCATCTGGCGGACGATGAGGCCGCCCTCGGTGTGCAGGCCGCCCCAGTAGACGACGTCCACATTGGCCGCCTTGAGCTTGGAGATCAGCGCCGAGAAGTCCTTCTCGCCGGTGTTCACGCCTTCGTAGATGACTTCCTTGAGGCCGGCGGCGTTCATCGCCTTCTGGGTCTCGTCGGCGAGGCCTTTGCCGTAGGTCGTCTTGTCGTGGACGATGGCGACGCGCTTGCCGGCGAACTGGCGGGCCAGATAGGCGCCGGCGACGGCACCCTGCTGGTCGTCGCGGCCGCAGGTGCGGAAGACGTTCCACAGGCCGCGCTCGGTGTAGCGCGGGTTGGTCGAGGCCGGGGTGATGGCGACGATGCCGTTCTCGGCATAGACCTCGGAGGAGGGGATCGACACGCCCGAGTTGAAGTGGCCGACGACGAACTTGATGCCGTCACCGACGAACTTGTTGGCAACGTTCACGCCCTGGCGGGGGTCGGAGACGTCGTCACCGACGGAGAGCTGGATGCGCTGACCGAGGATGCCGCCGGCAGCGTTGATGTCTTCGACAGCCTGTTCAACGCCCTGGCGCAGCTGGGCGCCGAACGAGGCGTTCGGACCCGTGATCGGGCCGGCGACACCGAGACGGATCTGCGCCTGGGCGGGTATCGCCATGGCCAGACCCAGACCGAGCGTCAGCCCGGCGAGGAGTTTTGTCTTCATCTCTCATCCTTCCCAAGAGGGGTCACGTGGTGGCCGAGGCCGCCGCGGAGGCCGGCAAGAGCCGTCCTTGACGGGGGATCGAACACCCTTTTCGGGGTCTTGTCAGCCCATCCGGATGCGACTGATGCGACATCAGGTTTTTTCCGGAGGGGAGGACAGGGGGGCCGGCCGTTCCGCCCAGGTGAGCGGGCCGGTGCGTTCGTAGAGCCACCAGTACTGGCTGGCCATCTGGCGGGCACGCGTCAGGCGCCAGGCCATGAGTCCGATGGCGGTGACCACGATGGTGTCGACAATGTAGTAGCGCAGCGACAGGAGCGTGCCCTCGAACAGCGCGAAATGGCCGAACCGCACGGCGAGCCCGAGGATGAGCAGATAGACGATCGTCTGGGGCACGCTGCGCCAGGTCTCGGCGCAGGCCTTGCCGGTCATGAAGGCCAGCCAGCCGCCGAGGACGACGGTGACGAGCAGGAACAGCCAGACCGAGGGTTCCTCGTAGAGAATGCCCTGCATCAGTGCCGCCCTCCCTCGAGATAGGCGGCGCGGACCTCCTCGCGGGCGAGGAGTTCCTGGCCCGTCCCGGCCATGGTGACGGCGCCGTTGACCAGCACGTAGCCGCGATGGGCGAGCTTCAGCGCGTGATAGGCATTCTGCTCGACGAGGAAGACGGTGAGGCCCTCCTGCCGGTTGAGCTCACGGATGGCGTTGAAGATGCCGGCGACGATGAGCGGGGCCAGGCCGAGCGAGGGCTCGTCGAGCAGCAGCAGCTTCGGCCGGCTCATCAGCGCGCGGGCGATGGCGAGCATCTGCTGCTCGCCTCCGGACAGCGTCCCGCCGCGCTGGTCGCGCCGCTCCTTGAGGCGCGGGAACATGGCGAAGACCTTCTCCAGGTCGTCGTCGAAGAAGGCGGGGTCGGTGAGGGACGCCCCCATCTGGAGATTCTCGTAGACCGACATGCGCGGGAAGATGCGCCGTCCCTCCGGCGACTGGGCGATGCCCATGCGCATGATCTGGTGCGTCGGCAGGCGGGTGATGTCCTGCCCGTCATAGACGATGGAGCCGCGGCGGGCCTGCGGCGAGCCGCAGATGGTCATCATCAGCGTGGACTTGCCGGCGCCATTGGCACCGATCAGCGTGACGATCTCGCCCTTGGCGACGTCGATGTCGATGCCCTTGAGGGCCTGGATCGAGCCATAGAAGGTCTCGACGCCACGGGCGGTGAGCAGCGCGGTCAAATGCCCACCTCCGCCTCGACCTTCTCCACCTCGCTGTCGTCGACGCCGAGATAGGCGGCGATGACCTTGGGATCCTCGCGCACCTCGGCCGGCGTGCCGTCGGAGATCTTGGTGCCGTAGTCGAGGACGACGACGTGGTCGGAAATCTCCATCACCACGCTCATGTCGTGCTCGATCAGGAGCAGGGAGGTGCCGTGTTCCCGGCGGATGAAGCGCAGCAGTTCGTTCAGCACCAGGCTCTCGCGCGGGTTGAGGCCGGCTGCCGGCTCGTCGAGGCAGAGAAGCTCGGGTTCCGTGCACATGGCGCGGGCGATCTCCAGCGCCCGCTGCGGGCCATAGGAGAGGTCGCCGGCCGGGTCGTCGGCACGGTCGGTCAGGCCGCACTTGTCGAGCCAGTAGGCGGCCTTCTCGACGGCGGCCTTCTCGGCCCTTGAATAGGAGGGCAGGCCGAGGATGCCGCCGATGGACCAGGCGGACGCCGTCATCAGCGGATTGTGCTGGGCGACCAAAAGGTTCTCCAGCACGGTCATGCCCGAGAACAGACGGATGTTCTGGAAGGTGCGCGCGACCTTCGCCTGCTGGGCGATGCGGAAGTCGGGCAGCCGCTCGAGGTACTGAACGCCGCCGCTGGCCTGATGCAGCGTGATGCGCCCCTGGCTCGGCTTGTAGAAGCCGGTGATGCAGTTGAAGACCGTCGTCTTGCCGGCTCCGTTCGGACCGATGACGGCGGTGATGTCGCCGCGCTTCGCCTCGAAGGACAGGTCGTTGACGGCGACGAGACCGCCGAAGCGCATGGTCAGGTGTTCGACCGAGAGGATCGCGTCGCTCATCCGTGGCCCTCCTTGACGAGGTCGGAGGAGACGGCACGGCGCGTTTTGAGGAAGGCGGTGGGCATGCGCGTCGAGACGAAGCCGCGCGGCTTCCAGATCATGATGACCACCATGGCGAGGCCGAAGATGAGCATGCGGTACTGGACCGGGTCGAAGTCCTTGCCGAAGATGGCCTTCATCCAGTCGAGTTCACGCAGCAGCTCGGTGCCGCCGATCATCGCCACCGCGGCGATGGCGGTGCCGAGGAGCGAGCCCATGCCGCCGAGCACGACGATGGCGAGGATCACCGCCGATTCCATGAAGGTGAAGCTCTCGGGCGAGATGAAGCCCTGGCGCGCGGCGAAGAACGAGCCGGCGAAGCCGCCGAACATGGCGCCGATGGCGAAGGCGGTCAGCTTGGTATTGACCGTGTTGATGCCGAGCGACCGGCAGGCGATCTCGTCCTCGCGCAGGGCCTCCCAGGCGCGGCCGACGGGCAGCTTGCGCAGGCGGTTGGATACCCAGGCGGTGAGCAGGGCGAGACAGACGATCACGTAATAGAGGAAGATGGTGCGGTAGACCGGACTGAACTCCAGGCCCCAGACCGCCGCGAAACCCGTGTCGGAGGCGTTGAACGGCGTGCCGAAGAAGGACGGCCTCGGGATCGAGGAAATGCCTTCGTAGCCGTTGGAGAAGGCGGTCCAGTTGATGAGGACGAGGCGGATGATCTCGCCGAATGCGAGAGTGACGATCGCCAGATAGTCGCCTCGTAGTCGCAAGACCGGAAATCCGAGGATCACGCCCCAGAAGGCCGCGAGCAGACCGGCGATCGGCAGGCAGATCCAGAAGGCCCATAGGCCGAGGTTGGGGAAGGTCGCAGGGATCACCTTCGTTGCCATCAGCGCATAGGCATAGGCGCCCACCGCATAGAAGGCGACGTAGCCGAGGTCGAGCAGGCCGGCGAGGCCGACGACGATGTTCAGGCCCCATGCCAGCATGACGTAGATGAGGATCTGGATGCCGAAGTTGTCGATCCACTTCAGGGCGCCGGAGCCGCCGGTCAGCGACAGGATCATCATCGGATAGACGAAGAGCGCGACGAGGGCCGCCGGTGGCAGGCCGTTGCGGATGACGGCGCGCACACTCGGCGGGATCAGGCCCCAGACGAGATGGGAGCCGATCGCCGCCGTCGTCTCCGGCCGGACGCGCATCATCCACAGCGAGATGAGGAACCGGCCAGCGGCGACGATGAGGACGACAAGCGCGATCAGGTCGTAGCGGGGCTCGACGATGAGCCTGTTCTGCATGTCCTGCGTCGTCTTGAAGGCGAGCAGGGGACCGAACACGCCGAGCGCGATGATGGCGGAGAAAAGGGCATCCTTGAGGGCGCGCACCATGGGAGCGGGGGCGGGGGCGGCGCTGTCCGTCAGGCTCGTCACGGGATCACACCTTCTCGACGTCGGGACGGCCGAGGATGCCCTGGGGCATGAAGATC
>VFQR01002449.1_pt1 | contig 11832 bp, 12 predicted proteins | sample 3512321 | NCBI WGS metagenome assembly VFQR01 (sample SAMN10412374, study PRJNA504923) | tailings metagenome | isolation source: Relicate 3 Philex TSF1 revegetated site | place: Philippines: Tuba, Benguet | collected 2017-08-29
TTCACCTTTTGGTAGCCAGCTACCAAAGGTTGCTGCGCTACTACGTGAAATTTATTTACTGGTAAGAAAAAACGTAGTTTTTTATAACCTTTAACTACGTTAAAGTGTAGATCCTTACTCCGTTAGGCTACCAAAAGGTGAAATTTATCAACTACTGCGTTACTAATTTTTTCAAAAATAAATTGAGGCATTATAAATTATAATGCAATTTATAGTTTTAATTTGAAAAATTAAATTAAATTGCTTATAGTATTTTGTAGAATTACTTGATTTTTTAATCACATAATTAGTATCATAAATTAGAAAAACTAATTTAGTAAATTAGAATAGTAATTACAAAATTAAATTAATTATTTAATTAATTTAAAATTAAAACACATTTAATCTTAAAATTAAATGTGTAATATATTAAGAGGATTCATTATGGAAGTAAATATTCTTGGATTAATTGCTACTGCATTATTTATTATTATTCCAACATCATTTTTATTGATACTATATGTAAAAACTGCAAGTCAAGAATCATAATTCTAGTTAATAATAAAAACTAAAAAAAGTGTAAGTGAAATATAATCTTCAAGCATACAATTTGTACAAGGTACAAATTTGTTGCAAAGTTGTATGCCTAACGTTTTTGTATACAAAAACCTGCCATCTACCTTTGGTAGTTGGCTGGAAGTAAGCTTACCTTTGCTAGCTTAACGCAGTAAGGTTAGAAAAAACTTCGTTTTTTACTTATCAGCTACCAAAAAATTGGCTTTTAGTAGACTTAACGGAGTAAGGTGGGTAAGAAAAAACTTTGTTTTTTCTAACCTTACTTCGTTAGGCTTTTGCTAGCAAAGCCTTACTTTGCTAGTAAAAAACTTTGTTTTTTATCTACCAGGTTTTCCAACTTATAGAAAGTTTTCTCGGAAAACTTTCTATAAGCAGGGTTTTATTTATAAAACCTTAAAAAACATTTTATTTTTGTTATTAAATTTTGATTTGGTTAATTAAAATTTGTTTAAATTTAGTAGCAAAGCAACTTACTTACAAGTTGCTCGCTACTTACGTGACTACAAGCTGACAATTATAAAAATTTTTTACAAGTGAATGTTTTTACTACAGATTTTATTAGATTTAATTAAATTTATAATTTATCTAGACTAATAATTAAGTTGTTTTTTACTTCCTTTGTTAGCATTTGTATTTAAAATAATTATTTTTTAAAACGAAGTGCTCACTTATGGTGTTTTTAACTAAAATTTTACTTTCAATTTTATTCATTCAGTTTGTAATTTATTATTATTTTTTTAAATAATAATTTTTTTTATAATTTAAATTAGCAGCTTAATTTGGTAGTAAGAAATTTATCTTAAAGTTACTTTATTTTAAATTTATTTCAAAATAAAATTTGTGTTTTTATTTCAGTTTTTTAAGATTTTTGTAAGTAGTTTAAAAAAACTTTATATTTTATAAAGTTTTATTAATTGAGTTTTATTTCTAATTATTACTAAATTATTACTAAATTATTAGTAAATACTTATTTTTTTAACTAAATAATATTTTTTTTAAGTAAAACTTCTAATTTAAATAGAAAACTAAATTAAAGATGTTGTAAGTTAATGTTTAATTCATAATAAGATAATATCAAATTTTTTTTATAATAAGTTAACTTTGTTTATAGAATTCACTTTTATTTTTTTATAAGTTAATTTAACTTAAATCAATTTTTTTTTATAAAATAAAAAACTTATTTTAATAATAAGATTATTTATAAATATGGTTTATTAAAATTAAATTAGTTTTTGTTGGACAAAGCAAAGTGCAGTCTTACTGCAGGTAAATAAATTTCACGTAGTTAAATCTATAAACTGCAGGCGTGTAAATAAAATGTTTTTCAACTTATAGAAAGAAAAAATGAAATTTTTTTTTTCTATAAGCAGGGTTTTATTTATAAAACCTTAGAAAATATTTTATCAACTAGTAAAATCTATTAATAATCTTTAGTTGTTAAGTTCAGATATGATTTAACAAATTAATATTTGTTATAAATTAATATTTGTTATAAATAAAAATTTGAAAAATATAATAAAAAAATACATAATATAGAATGTATAAATAAATATTATTTTTCTAAAAGGGATTGTAGTTCAACTGGTTAGAGTACTGCCCTGTCACGGCAGAAGTTGCGGGTTCGAATCCCGTCAGTCCCGATCTATTACATAGATATGTTGTATCTATGGTAAATTTAAATTATATATAATTTTTATATATAAATTATATGCAATAATATAATTTAAGTTATTTTTTTATTTTTTTTATATATTTTCATATATAATTTATTTAGAAAATTAGTTCTAGTACATAAAAAATAATGTTTTATATCAATAAAACAACGTTTCCGTCAAAATAAAATTAAAAAAACTCTATAAATTATAATTTGCAATAAATATTTAATTTTACTACACTTTATTAAAAAAATAAAAATATAAAATAGATATATCAAAAATAAAAATTTACTATTTTTAAGGAGAAAACTATGCCTATTGGGGTTCCTAAAGTACCATTTCGTTTACCTGGAGAGCCGTCAGCTCAATGGGTTGATTTATATAATCGATTGTATAGAGATCGAGTTTTATTTTTATGTCAAGAATTAGATGATGAATTAGCAAACCAATTAATTGGTATTATGGTATTTTTAAGTGCTGAAGATAAATCTAAAGGACTGTATATCTACATTAATTCTCCTGGAGGTTCAGTTACTTGTGGAATTGCAGTATATGATGGGATGAATTATGCTAAAGCAGATGTTACTACAATTTGTGTAGGGACTGCTGCTTCTATGGCTTCTTTTGTTTTAGCAGGCGGGGAAAGAGGAAAAAGAATTGCTTTACCTCATTCTCGTATTATGATTCATCAACCTGAAGGCGGAAATCAAGGGCAAGCTTCAGAAGTTCTTTCTGAATCTGAAGAGGTAATCCGACTTCGACGAGAAGTTGCAAAAATATATGCTCAACGCACTGGTCAAAGTTTAAGTAAAATTTCAAGAGATATGGATCGTGATCAATTTATGTCTGCTCGAGAAGCAAAAGAATACGGAATTGTTGATCAAGTTGCTGTTGATGTAAAATGGTCAAAATAAATAACTTTATTTTATTTTGAATTTATTTTTAAACATACAACGTTTTTGTATACAAAAACGTTGTATGCCAGGTTTTTGTATACAAAAACGTTGTATGCCAGGTTTTTGTATACAAAAACAAAATAAATTTGAGAGTATTTTTTTACTGTATTAGCTTAGTAACGCGTTAATAAATTTAAATTTATTAACGCTTTACTTTATTAGATTAATATTTTATAAAATTATTAGATTAACATTTTATAAAATTATTAGATTAACATTTTATAAAATTAACGAATATATTCTAGTATTTTTTATCACTGATTTTTCACTGTTACTAGATTTTATCTAATAAAGTTTAAATTTTTTAAAAAGCCTATACTAATTTTATAATATATGATAAAATAATATTTAGTTATCTATATAACTATAAAGCCTAATTGTGATTAATTATAATTTTAATTACTTTGTTTTATGTTTTTGTATACAAAAACCTGCTATCTACTTGTAAATAAAATGGTTTATAAAAAACCATTTTATCAACTAGTAGATAGTTGGAAGTTTGATTTTTTAAATCAAAACCATTAAGTATTTAAAATTACTTGTAATAAAAATTTTTAGTTGTAAAAATTTTTTTAATTGTTCAACTACTAAATTAAATTTAGTATTGCTAAATTTAATTTTCATGCTTTTATAGAGCATTTTAAATATAAAAAATATTATTTAATAATAGGATAGTTTACTATGAGTAAAGTTTATGATTGGTTTGAAGAACGTCTTGAAATTCAATCTATAGCAGATGATATTAGCAGTAAGTATGTACCTCCACATGTTAATATTTTTTATTGCTTAGGCGGAATTACATTTACATGTTTTCTTGTACAAGTTGCAACAGGTTTTGCTATGACTTTTTATTATAGACCCACTGTTGCAGAAGCTTTTGCGTCTGTTCAATATATTATGACTGATGTAAATTTTGGGTGGTTAATTCGTTCTATTCATCGATGGTCTGCAAGTATGATGGTTTTGATGATGATTTTACACGTTTTTCGAGTTTATTTAACTGGAGGGTTTAAAAAACCTCGTGAATTAACATGGGTAACAGGCGTTATAATGGCTGTATGTACTGTTTCATTTGGAGTAACAGGGTATTCATTACCGTGGGATCAAGTTGGGTACTGGGCTGTAAAAATTGTAACAGGTGTACCTGACGCTATTCCTGTTGTGGGTTCTACTTTAGTAGAACTTTTACGTGGTGGAGTTGGTGTTGGCCAGTCTACTTTAACTCGATTTTATAGTCTTCATACTTTTGTTTTACCGTTATTAACAGCAGTTTTTATGTTAATGCATTTTTTAATGATTAGAAAACAAGGAATTTCAGGTCCACTTTAAATTTTAAAAATAGAAAACAAAAATGATTTAATTTTTAATTAAATAACTTTAAATATTGTCTAATAGCTAGGCCATATCTAGTGTTAAAAGCATTTCATAAATAGTTTTTTAGCAAAAAGATTTTTTTAGAATTAATTTATAACATTTTACTGATTTTTTAATTCAATTTTCATATAGAATTTAATTAGCCTAACGCAGTAAGGTTGGCCTTTGCTAGCAAAACCTTGCTTTGCTAGTAAAAAACGAAGTTTTTTACCTACCAGTAAATAAATTTCACCTTTTGGTAGCCAGCTACCAAAGGTTGCTGCGCTACTACGTGAAATTTATCAACTAGTACTCAATTTTTTAAATTAAATTTTATTCGTTTTTTTGGTAGCCAGCTACCAAAAGGTTACTACGATACTAAATAACTTATTTGTAGTCTCAAGTAATTAAAATGAATAATAAATTATTAAAATAAAATTTTAATTTAAATAAAATGACGTTTAATAACTTGTCTTCATATATAAATATAAAGTAGGTTAATTTTAGAAAACATATAACAGGAGAAATTTTTCCATGGCAGTTACAAAAAAACCAGATTTATCTGATCCCGTATTAAGAGCGAAGATGGCTAAAGGAATGGGCCACAATTATTATGGTGAGCCTGCTTGGCCAAATGATTTACTTTACATTTTTCCAGTTGTTATTTTAGGTACATTTGCCGGTGTAATTGGATTAGCTGTGTTAGACCCAGCTGCTATTGGTGAGCCAGCAAATCCATTTGCTACACCATTAGAAATTTTACCTGAATGGTACTTTTACCCAGTGTTTCAAGTTTTACGAACTGTTCCTAATAAATTATTAGGAGTTCTTTTTATGGCTGCTGTTCCAGTAGGTTTATTAGGTGTACCATTTATTGAAAACATTAATAAATTTCAAAATCCTTTCCGACGCCCAGTCGCTACTTTAGTATTTTTAGTAGGGACTTTAGTTGCAATTTGGCTTGGAATTGGCGCAACATTACCAATTGATATTTCTTTAACACTTGGGCTATTTTAATTAATTGACTACAGTTTTTATGTACAAAACTTAAACATATAATAAAGTTATATGTTTAAGTTTTGTAATGAAACTTTGGATTTTAGCTATGCTACAATCTTAGAAATAAGAGTAGCCTTTGCTGGTGCAGTCTCGCAAAAACCTTTTGGTTGTAAATTTAATTACACTTCGTATAATTAAATTTACAACTAACAAGTAAGTTGCTTGCGACTTACGATATTAGTAAGACATTAGTTGATAAATTTCAACTAGTAAAATTTATTTACAATAATAAAAATCAAAAATTTTTATTATTACTGCGTTACTACCAAAAGGTAGTTGAGAAATTTTCATCAATAGAAATTTATTTACCTGCAGTTGAGAAATTTCACTACGTGAAATTTTTTTACTAGCAAAGCAAGGCTTTGCTAGCAAAGGCCAACCTTACTGCGTTAGGCTAGCAAATGCAAGCTTCTGTAATATTTTTTACAAATTTGTGTGAAAAATATTACAAAAGCCTAACAAAGTACCATATACATACAAAATTGTATACTAACAAGCAAGTAGTTACTAAAATTAAACAGAGTTTAATTTTAGTAACTACTTGCTTGTTACTTGCTTTCTTACTAATTTATCTATATAATAAAACAAAAAATAAATTTTTTTATGGCTAAAAAAAGTATAATTCAACGCGAAAAAAAACGTCAAAAATTAGTAATCAAATATCTTAAAAAACGTTATAGTTTAAAGCTTCAAATGAAACAAACTGTTTTTTTAGAAGAAAAGCTAAGTATTCAACGAAAATTACAACAACTTCCTCGTAATAGTAGTCCAGTGCGACTTCATAATCGTTGTATGATTACAGGTAGGGCACGAGGTTATTTTAAAGATTTTGGGCTATCTCGCCATGTATTAAGAGAAATGTCGCATCAAGGTTTTTTACCGGGAATTACTAAATCAAGTTGGTAATATTTCTAATATATATGTAATTAAAGCCAAGTTTCACGTCTGCTTTATTTACATATATATAATATGTTTTCAGTATAAATAATTTTTTTCTCAAAAAAGTAGTTTGTGTTAGTATTATTAGTAATGCGGGATAGAGCAGTCTGGTAGCTCGCAAGGCTCATAATCTTGAGGTCGCAGGTTCGAATCCTGCTCCCGCTAATATTTTTAATTTTAAATAGTTGACATAATACTAATAATTTAGTATTATAAATATATATTTAAGCCCCCATCGTCTAGAGGCCCAGGACATCTCCCTTTCACGGAGGAAACGGGGATTCGACTTCCCCTGGGGGTATTTAAAAAAATTAAAAAAAAATTTTATATAAATAATTTATATAAAATTTTTTTATACGTATGTTATAAATATATATAAATTTTTATATATAAAATTACTTTTTTATACGTGAAAATTAAATTATAATTTGACAGCTAAATTATATTTAAATACTATTTGAAAATAGTACTATTATATTTTTAATATTATATTTTTTAATATTATATTTTTAATATTATAGTTTTTAATATTATATTTTTTAATATTATATATTTTCAAAAAAAAACAATAAAAATTGTTTTTTATTTTTTGTTAGGCCTACAGTAAATAAATTTCAAATAGTTTTTATTGACTGTATACTTGAAAATATAAAAATCATAATTTAAGAGAATCAATAATTTATATTAAATTTTTTTTTATAAATTTAATTTTTTTTTTATCAAAAAGGTATTCAAAATGACTAGAGTAAAACGTGGTAATGTAGCCCGTAAAAGACGTAAAAAAATATTAAAATTAACCGAAGGATTTAGAGGTTCACCTTCAGTTCTTTTTCGACCTGCAAACCAACAAAGAATAAAATCTTTAAAATATTCTTATCGAGATCGAAATCAACGAAAGCGAGAATTTAGAAATCTGTGGATTACTAGAATCAATGCAGCAGTACGGTTATATGGATTAAATTATAGTGAGTTTTTACATGGTTTAAAAAAATCAAATATGTTTTTAAATCGTAAAACCCTTGCTCAATTAGTAATTAGAGATCAAGAAGCATTTTGCCAATTGATTCAATCATTTAATTAATTGTGACGAAAAAAGTAAAAATTTATTTTTAATAAAAAAATATCAAAAATTAAATTAAATTTAGTTTAATTCTAAAAAATCTAATAATGAGAAATTTTATAATTTCTCATTAATATAAAAAAATTTATTAATAAAAAATTACAAAATTTTTTATTAATATAAAAACTGTTTATAAATAGATAATTTATTTGCATAGCAATCACTATTGCTAAAAAATTTTTTTAAAGAGTAATACTTTATGATTTTTTCAAATAGAAAAACAAAAATACACGCGCCTAAAAAAAAACGTATCATACCTATTGTTCAACGTACATCAGATTCGAGATCAGTATTAGTTCAAAGAACAATAGATTACAAAAATATTGTTTTATTACGAAAATTTATCACTGTCGAAGGAAAAATTCTTCCACGTCGAATTAGCGGATTAACAGCTAAACAACAACGTAATATGGCAAAAGCTATAAAAAATGCTCGAATGATTGGACTACTTCCATTTATTAAAAAAAGTAAACCTTCTTCATAAAACATAAAAAAATTAATAGTCAATGTTTTTGTATACAAAAACCTGGCCTTTGTTATATTTTTCACACAAAAGTGTGAAAAATATTACAAAGCCTTGTAAATAAAATGTTTTCCTGGAAAACATTTTATCAACTAGTAGTAACTAAATTTAAACTAGTTTAAATTTAGTTACAACCTTACTTTGTTAGGCATACAACGAAGTTGTATGCTTGAACTCGTATTTCAATTTTGTTGCAAGTGTTGCAGAGATTATAAAAAATACTATGTATTTTTTATTACCTAAGAAAAAACGAAGTTTTTTCCAAGCATCCAATTTGTACAAGGTACAAACTTGTTGCAAAGTTGGATGCCAGGTTTTCCAAGTTATAGAAGGTTTTCTCAGAAAACTTTCTATAACCAGGGTTTTATAAATAAAACCTTCGAAAACAAACCAAGGGTTCGGAAAACCTTGTAAAACAAGCTTTGCTTGTTTTATTAGGGTCAATTAAAAATTTTTTATTTCTAAAAAAAACAAGCTTTGCTTATTTTTACAAATTCTCCAAACCAGCCTTTGCTCGTGACACATAAAAAAATAAAATTTTTGTATAATATTGACAATATTTGTAACAACTTTGTATTTGTACAATTTCCTTTGCTTTGTTTATATTTCCACTTTGTCCGTTGTTAGTAAATAAAGCTTTGCTTTATTAACAGGCAAGGCAAAGGGAAATATAAATCATTAACTTGTCAATTACTTTTTACAATTGCAAAGTAATTGATAATTTTGTGTATTATTAATAGTACAATTTCTGCTTGATTGAAAAGTAAATTTTCTTTACTACACGTCTTGTAGGACTTGAACCCACGGCATTAGGTTTTGGAAACCTACGTTCTACCAACTGAACTAAAGACGTTCAACAAATTTATATTTATACAAATTTTTTACTATTAAAAAATGAATCGGGATGACAGGATTCGAACCTGCGACCTCCTGTTCCCAAAACAGGAGCGCTACCAAACTGCGCTACATCCCGATTTTTGCATATATATTTTTTAATATATTAAATAAGCAATAGTAATATTTAATATTTCATATATTGTATATATTAATTTTTTACTAATCATTAAATAATAAAAATATCAAACTTTTAATTATTATATTTACATTTATAATATATAAATGTATATTTTTAAATTAGTTTTTGCAAGTATTTTTTATATAAAAAAAGAGTTTAAATTTTTTTTTTAATGGTATAATTCAAGATAGGATTAATAAAAAAATATTTTTTAACTTGAAAAATAATTACTAGCAAAGCAAGCTTGAAGTAAAACAAAGCGTTTTCGAAGGTTTTATAAATAAAACCTTGCTTATAGAAAGAAAAAATTTCGTTTTTTTTTCTATAAGTTGGAAAACCTGATATAGAATTTGTACAAAGTACAAACTTGTTGCAAGTTGTATGTTTGGAAGTTTTGTTTAACAAAGGCAAATTTTAATAAATTTTTAAAAAAGGACGTCTTTAAATGAAATATTTTACTACTTATCTTTCTACTGCTCCAGTTATAGCGGTAATTTGGTTCACTTTTACAGCAGGATTATTAATTGAAATTAATCGATTTTTTCCTGATCCATTAGTTTTTTCTTTTTAAGATTCAAACTAAAAAAATTTTGATTTTTTTAGTATAAAAATTACTTTTAAATAATTTAAAGGTAACTTTTCTTTTTTGTTGTAATAAATTTTTACTTTATCAAATGCTTACAGCATAAATCAAATTCATTTATGCTGTAACTATATTGCAATATAAGTTTTGTATACAAAAACCTGCGATTTACTAGCCTTTGCTAGCAAAGGCTTGATGCGCTAGTAGATGGTTGGAAATTGTTTTTAAACATAGCTATTACTTTAATAAAATTATAAACTTTATTCGCATAAATTTTAAAATTAGATAATATAACAAAATTAAAAATTTATGGAAAAAAAAGAATTTAACAATGATTCAGCATTCGACCCAGATTTACAGGAACAGCTAAACAAAGTAGTTGATGTTACAAAATTAATAGATTTTTCTGATGCTAATACAAAAGAAAATTTTTTTGTAAGTCAATACCTTGATCGGCGAACAAAACCTTTATCATCATATTCACTGGTCGCTGTTGTTGTTGAAATGAAGTTTTTAAACATGGAAAATAAAGTAGGTGGTAAAATAGTATCTGGTCAAGTTGGTGAAATTTGTGGAGATCCTGCTGAGCCATATGAAGTAGCTTTTATCGATAGACCTGATCTTAATTTTAGTGAGCATGAATTATTTGTTTCACTAGGTTTTTCTAGAAATGACCTTTTATTACTTGTTGAAAATTATAATGACTTAGATAATGAAACAAAGTCAATCCCTAAATTTGATTTAAATAACGAAAAAAATTTACAACAAGAAGAATTCCCATTTACTAGTGAAATAGAAAAATTTTTAGCAGAAACAGCAAAAAATATCAGTACAAATTTACCACCGCATTATGAAAATAATTTAAAATCTGGAAAGCTTGTTACTAATTTAAATCAGGTCGCTTTCCAATGGGTTGACATTTGAAACGAGTGATTGGAATGACACAGCGCGAAAAAGTCAAATGCCAGGGGTTGCAGTTTTAGCTTCTCCTTCTGTAAATTCTGAATTTAAAAATAATAAAATAGGAGTACTACCTGCTTCAGCACTTTTCATTGTTGGTGTGCTATTTATGGTTTTATATGGTTGTTTTTTTCAGCTTAAAAAAAAAAATACAAAAATAAAAATTTTTTTGCAACCGACACAGAAAAAATTCTTGAAAACCAAGTTTTTGTATACAAAAACCTGGCATACAACGAAGTTGTATGCTTGGACAAAATACAAGAAAAGCTTGATGAAATTTATTCTGGACAGGAAGAAATAAAAAAAAAATTAAAAAATTAAAATAATTCTGTTTTTTGTTTTGTTGTATAACTATAGATATATCTTTTTTGTTAAAAAAAATAGTTTTATAAAGTTTGTACATTTTTTGTTTATGTTTTAATAAACATAAAACTTAAGTAAAGCAATAAATAAAATTTTTATTTTGTGGTTTCTAGTTTTTTTATTTTCAAAAATTATTTTTTTAAACTTAATAATTAACTAAAAAAAAATTACTTGCTTTTTTATAAAAAAATGGTATACTATAAAATAACAAATCTAAATATTTAGTATTTAATTTTGGGAAATAAAAATCTTTTTTTAGACTTAAAATTTATTATGACTGCAATTTTACAACGACGTGAAAACGCTAGCCTATGGGCTCGCTTTTGTGAATGGATTACTAGCACTGAAAACCGTTTATACGTAGGCTGGTTTGGTGTGTTAATGATTCCTACTTTATTAACTGCAACTTCTGTATTTATTATCGCTTTCATCGCTGCTCCTCCTGTAGACATCGATGGTATTCGTGAGCCAGTTTCTGGTTCTCTTTTATACGGAAACAACATCATTTCTGGTGCTGTAGTTCCAACTTCTAACGCAATTGGTTTACACTTCTACCCAATTTGGGAAGCTGCTTCTTTAGACGAATGGTTATACAACGGTGGTCCTTACCAACTTGTTGTTTGTCATTTCTTCTTAGGTATCTGCTGCTACATGGGTCGTGAGTGGGAACTTTCTTTCCGTTTAGGTATGCGTCCATGGATCGCTGTAGCTTACTCTGCACCAGTTGCAGCTGCTACTGCTGTATTCATCA
>VFQR01002450.1_pt1 | contig 11822 bp, 10 predicted proteins | sample 3512321 | NCBI WGS metagenome assembly VFQR01 (sample SAMN10412374, study PRJNA504923) | tailings metagenome | isolation source: Relicate 3 Philex TSF1 revegetated site | place: Philippines: Tuba, Benguet | collected 2017-08-29
GGCCAGAGAACAGTTCCCTGAGGCCAAAGTGACCGGACTCTTTGTTCTCCTGAATTATCTGATCGACAGCCTGCTGCAGGATCAGCGCACAGATCTCATGGTGGGTGCCTTCGGCCTGATTGCCATCATGTCGATTGCCTACCGCTCGATTGTTATGGGCTTTGTTTCCCTCGTGCCCAATGTGCTCCCCATCATGCTCCTCCTGGGAACCATGGGCTGGCTCGGTCTACGCGTCAATATTGGTACTGCCATGATTTCCAGCGATACGATGGGGCTCACCATTCACGACAGCATTTTCTATATGTCGGCCTACCTGAGGGCCAGACGGTCTGGTCTCAATTTTCAAGGGGCCTTAGGAGAAGTGCAGACCGAAGTCCGCAAGCCGCTCATCTATTCGAACGTGGCTTTAATCCTCGGATTTTTAGTGCTGACAACCAGCCACTTTGTCCCCTTGATCACCTTTGGAGTTCTCGTCAGCACTGCCATCGCAGGCGGGTTACTGGTGAATCTGCTCCTCTTGCCTCCACTCCTGCAACTGGTGGATCGACCCTGGCTGGGCCTGGCACCAGACTCTGCACGGACTGCTGGCCCTGAAGATACCTCTGGCCCTGAGCAGACCGCTGGTACTGAGCAGAATCTTGTTGAGCCAACGTCTTCAGTTTGACCCTACGAAACCTGGCTCACCAAACGAGAGCTGGCTCAACTGATCCGCACGACAAAATTCCCGGGCAAGCGTCGCACCAGCTTTTTGATCTCCAGCACGGTCAATGTCGACAAAGCGCGCGAATACTCCAGACCGCACTGTGTCAGCACCGTATCGACAGGCGTGGCTTCAATCCCGACCAGTTGCAGCAGTTTTTGCTCCTGATCATTCAGCAACAGTTCCCGAGGCTGCTGTACGACCTGCCCTCCCGGCTTTTGCACCGGTGCCGAAAGGTGTCCCAAGGCTTCCAGCACATCTTCGACATGCCGCACGAGGATGGCACCATCTCGAATCAGCTTGAGGCAACCTTTTGAAGCATCGGAATCGACTCGTCCTGGAACTGCCAGTACATCGCGGTGCTGCTCCATGGCGTGACGGGCAGTATGGAGTGAGCCACTTTTTTCAGAGGCTTCAATCACCAGCGTGGCCAGTGAGAGACCACTGATAATGCGATTTCTTTGAGGAAACTGCGGTGCAATCGCCGGGACATCAGGAGCATATTCGCTGATCAAAGCTCCCTGTTCGACAACTTTCCGGGCCAGTTCGATGTGTTCTCGCGGGTAAAGTTGATTGATCCCCCCTCCTAGAACAGCGAGAGTTCGACCACCCGCCTCTAAGGCGGCCCGATGGGCCAGACCATCCACTCCACGCGCCAGCCCGCTGACAATAGTGACCCCTGCGCGAGCCAATCCGCCGGCAAAGTTCTTTGCCATCTGCTCGCCGTATACACTCGGGCTGCGGGATCCGACAATTGCGACGGACAACTGGTCTGCGGCAGTCACGGTTCCTTGAATGAAGAGGACCGGGGGCGGTCGATCAATTTCCTGCAGGCGGGCTGGATAGTCGTCCCGGTCAAGACAAGTGGCTCGAATGTTCAGCGCTTCACATTGCTGAAGTGTCTGTCGTGCTTCGGCCCGATCACGCCCTAAAGAGACTCTGCTGGCCAGAGTGGGCGACAATCCCGCCTGTTCCAGCACAGCGGCACTGGCTTCGAGCACAGCCGTTGGACTCCCCAGATGTTGAATGAGCCGCTCGTATGTGGCCGGGCCGATTTTGGGAATCAGCATCAGTTGCAGGGCGTCGACTAGGGCAGCATCTGTCATCCCGAATCACTCTCTCCTGATGGTTGCCCATCCTCTGGATCGTCGTGCTTTCGACCATCCACCGCGAAAACATAACATTTTTAGATAAAAAATACCGCACAAATGATCACATTTTATAGATCGTCAAAGCGTTTTGTGCCAGCCTTTTGATCTTCCACGCTCGATTCTCCGTTACTGACAACTGACACATACAGCGAATTCCAATGGTTCAACTCACCGCATTTGTGATGATCGGGACTGAATTGTTTGCCAATCAGTTCATGGAACGACACAACGTGTCAGCTTCACCGCAAGGGAGTCCGTCTTATGCCCAGAATCTCTAAATCTCAGGAAGTGAATTCGAGAGCCATGCACAGAATCCATCGCTCACTGTTTTTCACCCCCTTGCTGGTGGGGTTGATTTCCCTCACGGGCTTTTCAAACTCTGCCCGGGCCGAGACGTCGATACAGGATGAAGCGAGTTTCTTTTCACCTGCTGCGAAAGAGACCGCCCTCAGTCGGCTCAAGGCTCTCGAAGCGAAGACGGGGCACGAAGTTCAGTTACAAACGGTCGCCACACTCCCCGAACCGTGGAAAGGTCAACTCGCCAGCGGTCAGCCCAAGCAGGGGGTGTTTGTTGATTTCACCAAAGATCGTGGCCAACTGGCTCGGGCGAAAGGACTGTTCATCCTCGTGGTGAAGGATCCGGCTCATCTGGAAGTGGCTGCTGATCGTCGTTTAAGGAATGCAGGGTTTACGACCAACCAGCGGAATGCCGTGGCGGAAACTTTGCTCAATGGCTTTCGAGCGAAAGATTATGACGATGGCTTGCTCGCCACCGTCGATCTCATCGAGAAAGAGTTCGGCTCACTTCGTTCTCCATCGGCAGCACCAGTGCAAGGCAAAGCTCCTGCTGCTGCTCCCGCCAATACTTTACCAGTAAAGCCAGCCGGTGAGGGTGATCTTGGTGGCTGGGGATGGGTGCTTGGCATCGGAGCCGTGGTGCTGATCGTCATGATTGACATGTCACTGCTGCGGGCTCTCTTCGGTGGTGGAGCTGGAGCCGGCGCCGGGATGGGTGGAGGCGGTGGCATGGGCTTTGGTGGTTCATTGCTCACAGGCCTGTTCGGTGCCATGGCTGGCCACTATCTGTATGACACATTCTTCAACAACCATAGCCACGGCAGTGCGTTTGGTAATGATGCCGCCAGCGGCATGGATGACCCGAATCGCAACGACTGGGGCTCCGGTGGCGACTTTGGTGATTCCAGCGGCTTCAGCGGTGGAGATTTCGGCGGTGGTGACTTTGGTGGCGGTGGCGATTTCTAATTGCCAACTCCTGCTTCCGATCAGGAGTCAGCCAACCAGATACTCCTCTGAGAGCCATTGCTGGATTGCCAGCAGTGGCTCTCCTGCTTTTGATTCGACAATGAATCTCGTCGTTGAACCCCAGCCCACAAAAACCTCGTCCCTGAATCTCCCCCGAACCTTCGTGCTCTTCGTGGCCTTCGTGGTGAATTCATCTTTCGTGACGTAGCGTGGACGATCGCTCGCCTGAGTGAGGCTGAGCATCCAACATCACACCATGTCGTCGCTGGAGTCTTGAAGGCTCAAATACGTTCGAATTGCCCTCATCCCGGCCTTCTCCCGTCGGAACGGGAGAAGGGGTAAAACCCTCGCCCGCGTCTGCGTGGGAGAGGGTGGCACGAAGTGCCGGGTGAGGGTCTTTCCGCTGGATGTGTATCGGTCAGTGAGGTATCCGGAAGGGGTGCCGATTGACTGTCAGAGAGTGAAGATGAAAGACAGCTCGCGATAGAGCTGGTTGTGAATAGATGCCCAAACACGTTCGAATTGCCCTCATCCCGGCCTTCTCCCGTCGGAACGGGAGAAGGGGTAAAACCCTCATCTTCAATCCCGTTTTCCGTGGAAGAAATACTTCACGAGTTGCCGATTAAAAAATGGTGCCGCAGTCAGATTGATGGCATACTGAATTGAAAGCTATGGCTGGATTATCTGCCCAGATGCTGCTGGTCGATTGAGGTCGGGAGGCGAGATGACTACTCTCCACACTACGTTTCCTGCGACGGATCATGCCGTATCTTCTGCGCCAAACGAAAAGTCGGTTGCGGTTGCCTCTTCGCCAGCGCAAAGTTCCACGCCGACTGGCAACGAATCCCTCTCGTGGCTGGGAATTCGCCCCAGTCATGCGGCGGGCTTTGTTCTGAGTGTGGCATTTCATGCCTGGCTGCTCATGACGTTATTTCGACTTGAGATCATTTCACCATTCGAAATGATCTACAGTTCGATTGAAACCCGGTTTTCTGCCGAGGTCGAACCCCCCATCGTGCTGGAAGAGACACCTGTCTTCGAGCTCGCCAACCCGGACGATCGTGAGTTGCCTCAAGTCATGGCCATGAACAGTACCGCTGTGGGCAAGGCCATTGCCGATCGTCCCGAGCTGGCCGTCCCTGCCGAATTCCGCCAGCGGTTTGAACTCGCACCACCGGCTCCACCGATTATTGATATTCCCGAAGGTGTTGAACTGAGTGACACAATTGTCGTACCGGGAACAACCGGCCAGGCCATGGTTCAGTTGGATGCCGCACTCGATCGGATCACCTGGGAGATCGCTCAAAATCTCAAAGAGAAGAAAGTCCTCGTCGTCTGGGTGCTTGATGCTTCAGCCAGTATCGTCAAGCAGAGGCAGCAGATTGCCAGTCGTTTGAAACGCATCTACAGCGAGCTGGATGCACTTGATGAGAAAGGTGAATTTGGTCGGGCGACACAACCACTGATCAGTGGCGTCGTGACCTTCGGAGCTTCGACGAACTTCATTACACCTCAGCCCACCGACGATGCCGATGATGTGACGCGTGCCATCGCTGAAGCACCGACAGACCCCAGTGGTGTTGAGAATACATTTACAGCCATCTCTCAAGTTCTTTCACAGTGGGGAGACTACCGTCACACACAAAACCGAAGACTCATGATTCTGGTCATTACCGATGAAGCGGGCGATGATCATGGCCCGCCGCTCGAACTGGCCATCAACCGATGCAGGAGCTTTGGAGCGAAAGCCTATGTCGTCGGCCCGGCCGCACCTTTCGGGCGCCGGCAGGGCTTTGTCGATTATGTCGCTCCGGAAGATGGAAACACTTATCGACTGCCAGTGGACCTGGGCCCCGAGACAGTCGTTGCCGAAGGGGTGGATCTTCCTTTCTGGTACGACGGGCCGCAGTACACCTATCTGAGCAGCGGCTTTGGCCCTTATGCACTCACCAGGCTGGTTCATGAAACCGGTGGGATCTACTTCATGACGAATCTGACCACCACTCAGTCTTTATCGATCACAGGTGAGTTTGACAGTCAGAAGATGAAACCCTTCGAGCCCGAGTATCGCTACGGCACACCTCAAGACCTGCTGCGAGTGCTCTCGAAAAACCCGTTGCGAGCCAGCGTGGTGACGGCAGCCGAGTTCAGCCAGGCCACGAAGATTCGTTCGCTCGGAACGCCACCCATGGAGTTTCGCGTGCAACCAGGGAACTTCCGTCAGCAACTGACGAGGGCTCAGGAATCGGTCGCGATTACTTCTGCAGCCATTGAGCGGATTCTTGCCAACTATCCCCAGGGAATGGAGCGACAGGGGGCTGACAAGTTCCTCGCCCAGGAAAAACATCCTCGCTGGCGTGTGGCTTTCATGCTGGGCTACGGCCGTTTACTGGCACAGAAGGCGAGAGCCTACGAATACAATTCGGCCTGTGCTCAACTGAAGACCAAAATGGGCGATGAAGACGTGGCCAAAAGGAGCAACCACTGGATCTTCCGCCCTGAGCCTGAATTGCAATATGCCCCAATCTTCAAAAAGACGGCCGATCAGGCCAGTAAACTCCTGCAGATGGTCATTGACGAAGCCCCGGGAACACCCTGGGCGCTCCTGGCTCAACGCGAGTTACAGGATGGTTTTGGCATCCGCGTGGTGGAGCGGTTTATTCCTCCACCACCTCCTGTTTCTGCAAGGCCACAGCCCCCGGCCCAGCCTAAACTTGCACCCAAGTTTGCGCCAGAACCCAAGCCCAAGACGGCTGCACAACCGCCACCGCCCAAACCCGTCTTGCCCAAACTTTGATACGGCTGCCAGCATTCTGCAGTGATTGAAGCGCTATGCGTGCGGCGCCGGGCTGCCATTACTGACAACTTGGTGTCATAGCCCACCCCAACAGAAGTGATGGTGGGTGGCCCGGCCAACTTGTGGCCGGGTTGTCGTGGCTTTGCACAACGACAAGAAGCCGCGCAATGCGTATGACCTGCCACCACTCTTGACTTTATCTTGTGTGGCACGACCCTGCAGGCTTTGCGAAAGGGCGTGGTCTTTACCGGGGTGATTGGGTTCAGATACCTTCATCCGCTCCGCGTTTAGAGCGCTTTGTCAGCACGAATGCATCCGTGAGATGCCTTCCATTCTTTTGACCTATCTGCGAAAGGCGATCAAAGTCCTATGACCTGGGGGCAAACGAGGACGTTTGACCCCAGCCACCCAATTTTCAACCCACAAGCAGACAGTCACGTTGACCAAGTTGTGTGTTGTTGACTTCGGCTCTGAGCAAACATGCTGGATCGATAATCACTTTCTATTGATTTCAGCGATGTGCTCAAGCGTTCGACGAGGCCATCTGGCAAGGAAATGGAAAGTCCCGGTCACGACCAGCTCAGGTAATGCCCTATCGAGAGATTCACCCGTCAATCACGCCAGCCAGCTTCAAGAAATTCTTGAGCAGGTCGATGCCCCCCTGTGTGAGAAAACTCTCCGGGTGAAACTGCACGCCATGAATCGGGTAGGTTTTGTGCCTTAACCCCATGACCTCGCGCGGATGACCAGCGTCTTCGACCCAGGCAGTCACTTCCAGATCGGTGCTCAAAGTCGCTTCTGGCACAATCAGACTGTGATAGCGCGTGCAGGTCATCGGATTGGGTAAACCTGCGAACAATCCTTCTCCGTTGTGATGCACATTCGAAAGTTTGCCATGCATCAATCGAGGAGCGCGAACCACCTCGGAATCGAAGACCTGGGCAATCGATTGATGTCCCAGGCACACGCCCAGAGTCGGAATGATCGGCCCTAAGGTTCGAATCAGTTCCATCGAAATACCGGCTTCAGTCGGTGAGCAGGGGCCTGGCGAAACGACAATGGCCCGGGGATTGAGATCAGCCACCTGTGCGACCGTGATCTCATTATTCCGCACGACCTGCAGATCAATCCGGGAATCAATTTCGCCAAACCGCTGGACCAGGTTGTAGGTGAATGAATCGTAGTTATCGAGGACAAAGAGCATGCACATTCCTCTGGCTGGTACCGGTCTGAAATCTCCACGGCCTGCCCAACAATCGTCAAAAACAAGGCCCTGTTACTGTAGCGAGGGAGTTTCCAGACGGGTACTGTCAGGAACGTCCCATTCTTGAGCGCGTCCTCTGGACACAAGTTGGCTCACTCGGGTTCTTTTGAATTCGTGTGCCGAGTATTGTCAGTCGTTTCGGTCATCAATTTTTCTGATCAGCAGAATCGATCATCATGCCTATGCCCATTCTCACCTTGGATCAATTCCTGAAACAGCAGGGCTGGGTCGCGACAGGTGGCCATGCCAAGCTCGTGATTCAGGAAGGGGAAGTGATCGTTAATGGCGAGGTCGATCTCCGTCGCGGCAGAAAAATGCGGGTCGGCGATGTTGTGGAATGGAATGGCGAACGAGCCGAAGTGCCTGAAGGGGCTGGTGCGCTGCCTGCCGCTGAGGCCTGATTCGACCTCTCGAATGGGTGGTTGGGGTCAAACGTCTTCGTTTGCCCCCAGGTCTTTGGACTCTGATCGTTTTTGACGAACAGCATGAAAAGTCATGAATCTATTTGTCGGATGAAGACATCCGACCCCTGCTACCTGACAGGATGAAAACATGAAGTAAAAAAGCGTGACGTCCACGCCCTTCCGCACTGTTTTGATTTTGGAGGCTTCAGGGTCGTGCCACCCAAAAGCGTGCCACCCAAGACAAAGTCAACAGTGGTGGCAGGGCATGTGCATGGCGCGGCTTCTTGTCGTCGTGCAAAGCCACAACGACCCGGCCACGAGTTGGCCGGGCTACCGCAGGGTGGAAGTTATGTGAAATAGACAACAGCTCTTGGCAAGCATGGCACACAGCAGGTGAGCATGCCCATAGAGTCCATCAAGAACAGAGTACAATCAATACAAAAGCAAGCCGCTGCTCGATCCATCGATCGGCAGCGGCAAAGATCATCAAGTTGGTCTGGTCTCAATCTCTCCGAATCTCATCCGTTAATGGATAGCGATTTATGGCTAGGCCTTGCGACCCGCGAGAGTCAGACCCTGGAGAGTCTGAATCAGACCATATCCCGATTAGACCATGTCCTTCAGGCTCTTGAGAGCACGAATCTTGACGGTGTTACGGGCAGGCTTGGCCTTCACGACCATCATTTCGCCAGGCTTGAAGGGGTTAGCACGCTGTGTGGCCTTGGTGGCTGGCTTACGGACCACCTGAATCTTGAGCAGGCCAGGAACTGCGAAGACGCCAGGGCCCTTCTTGCCGACCTGCTTGCTGATGAGATCGTTCAGGGCGGTGAAGACAGCCTGTACATCCTTCTTGGAGAGCGAAGTCGATTCCGCAATCGCTGCGAAAATATCGGTCTTGGACAGGGGCTTTTTGTCTTCGGTTGTCATTCGATTCTCCTGATGGCAGTCAGATCTGAAAATGCCAGTCGAACTCCGCAATTGATACTGACGTTTGGTCAGTCCAGATTTTTGGCGAGCAATTGGCTGTGATGAGAGGATAAACCATATCCTCGAACGAAAGGTATCTAACTGCTGTGAAAATTGAATGTCAATGACGCCCCGACTCAAAAACCCCTATTTTTCAGGAGTTTTCTGGATTTCTGGCCTGTTGATGCCCGTTCTGCCCCCATTTGACAGCAGAAAACCGAAATTCAAACCCCGGAAACTCCCCAGTTTCATCCTCTGTGCGAGCGACGAAAATTCCGTTATGCTCTGCTTGCGAGGCCATTTTCGCCAGGAAAAGGCTCGCCAGATCCCTCTGATACCCTCCCTTGCCAATCAAGATCAGACAGCAAATATTCTTGATTGATTTCCCCATTTCCACTGATTGAAGAGAACCAACGGATGGCCGACTTCCTGATCCGCACAGGCTCATCGACCGGCCGCAAATTGAGTCTTCCTGCCCGGGAATTGATCGTCGGCCGTGATGACAAGGCCGATATCCGTCTCAATTCATCACTGGTCAGCCGCAGACATTGTCGAATTCTCCCCGGATCTATCCTCAGGCCCGGCGTTGAGACCGTCATTGTCGAAGACCTCAAAAGTCAGAATGGTACTTTTGTCAATGAAGTTCCTATTTCTGCACCGACAACATTAGAACCTGGCGACAGACTGCGGATTGGCGCCATGATCTTTGAGCTGGCTGGTGCTGAGTCGACAGGTTCACGAACCTCGACCTCTGATCCTGTGGCTGCACGCACCGGGTTTGCTCGCCCCCCAGCGACTGCGGCTCCTTCGGAATCTGATATTACGGATTGGCTGTCTCTACCAGCCGGACAAAAGCCGGGCCAACCCGGAGCCTCGCCGAATCGTTACGGTCTTGATCTTCCCGGTCATGATCTTCAGGGGCAGGATCTTTCCGGAAAAGATCTTTCGGGTCAGGATACGGCTGAGATTGGTGTCGAAGTTCTTGATGCGGTTCGAAAGAGTCTCGAAGCCAGGTCATCCTCCTCTTTACGGGATGATGCAGAGATTTCTTCTGTCACGACGGCACCAGCCAGTGATGACTCGCCACAACTGGTTCCTGCTGCACTCTCAGGCGAGGCCGCTCTACCGCCCAATGAATGGACATCCCAGGCGGCAAGAATCATTCAGCAGTATTGGAAAAACACCACTCCTGGCTCTTGAGCAGGCATTATGAGAGATGGCCGTGTATTGTTGAGGATCTCTTAACGATGCGACTCATGGGCTGATCACAGGTTCTCTGGCTCGTCGATTCACATTCGATTCTGTAGGAATTTCAGGCATTCATGCGAATTATCTCTGGTCGATTTCGTCGGCGAACATTGCAGGCCAATCCGGGAAACACAACGCGACCTATTACAGATCGTGCCAAGGTCATTCTTTTCGACAACATTGAACGATTTTTCAAAGGTCAGCGTGTCCTCGATATCTTCTGTGGCACGGGTTCTCTGGGACTGGAAGCGCTTAGCCGAGGTGCGGAAACCTGCGTCTTCATCGAGCAGGATCATCGGGCATTCGAACTCCTGAAGGCAAACATTGCCCATGTCGGTGCAACAGAGATCGCTGTCCCCTGGCGTGTCAGTGCGCTCAAGTCGTCACTGAAACCGAAAGGAACTCCGTGGTACCCTTACGGGCTGGTATTTTTTGACCCTCCCTACGTCATGCTCAAGGATGTTCGGCCTGGCGAACCACTCTACCGCATGTTTCTGCGACTGGCTCGACCCGATATCACGACCGAGGATGTGCTCGTCGTCTTACGCGGGCCAGAAGGTGCAGAGTATACGCTTCCCGACTGCTGGCAGATTGAACGGAAGATGAAAGTGGGGAGCATGGAGCTGGCACTCATCCGCAAAGCTTATGCGACGCCGCTGCCTGAGAACCAGACAGATGACGATTCGGGTGTTGAAAATGAAGAACCCGGGTGTTGAAAACTAAGAATCACAGTCGGGAAGTTGAGCAGGACGGCCTGCCGGCCAGGATCACTTGCGAATGATATCCGGGCCATCTCCACAGGTCTTTTCGTAGCCGTTCTTCCCTTTGACGTATTTGGTGAAACCCATCTTGTCGAGATTTCGGTCGGAGAGCTTTGTCGAATCAGACTGAGCACTCCAAGGTCGCGAGATGGCAGCCGATGTCAGGCAGCGGCGCACAGGGAGACCTGTCTCGGGATGCACTTCCAGAGCTGCTGCTGAAATTGACTGGAGAATCTCGAAGCGGTCACCACCCGAGCCATCCGGCAGCACTTCTTCATACACATACAGTGGCATGATCCAGCTCCCTCCACGGGGAAACTTCCAGGCAATCTCTGACGAAGAGACTCCGCTTAACCAAAAAATCAGGCTCAACCAAAAATCAGGCCAGGTCGCGATCTTCAAACAGAATGAATGCCAGCAGAATACTGGCAGCAATGTAGCACAGGGCGTAGAGCGTGGCCGTCGCCAGGTAAATTGGTGGCACCATCGTTCCCGTGGAAATCGCCGTGCTCATGTTGAACCATTCGAGTCCCGGGAGCACAATCGAAATCAGCTTGGCCATAAAGGCGACGAACTCAAACTTGATCGCTCCGGCCTGCACGAGCTGTGGAGTCAGGTTCCCGATTACATAGATTGGGAAGCAGATCGCCATGTTGACTACAAAAGGCAACCGGGTCGAGATCGCCACGCTGATTGCCCCGAGAATGGCCACTTCCAGGAAGGTCAGCACCAGACCAGGGAACATCTGAATGACATCCGGGAGACGCTGGAGTGCTGTGGGAATCTCTTTGCTCGATTCACGGGCATCGTAGCCAACTTTGTAGAAAATCAGCAGTCCGAAGACGATCGACACCGGAATCATGTAGAGCAGCACGGTCTGCAGAATACCGATGTATTTGCCGAGGATGAACTGCCTGCGAGTAATCGGCTTGGAAAGCAGCGTCATCGCTGTCTTGCCTTCAATCTCATCAGCAATACTGGTGCTGGCTGTCCATGTCGCAATGAGCAGGCCACAAATCAGAATGGTGGTGAGCCCGCATTCCTTGAGCATCTTGAGATCTTCACCCAGCGAAAAGAACGGCAGCCAGGTGTTGATCAATAGAAACACAATGGTCGCTGTGACCGAAAGCCAGAAGACGGGTTGCCGCACGGCTTCCTTGGTCGTGGCACGGGCAATGATCCCGCCTTTCGTGCCATACGAATAAGCCAGCAGCCCCCCAATCACAATCAGGGTTCCAATGCCAAACAGCACCCAGTTGCCCAACTGG
>VFQR01002451.1_pt1 | contig 11822 bp, 9 predicted proteins | sample 3512321 | NCBI WGS metagenome assembly VFQR01 (sample SAMN10412374, study PRJNA504923) | tailings metagenome | isolation source: Relicate 3 Philex TSF1 revegetated site | place: Philippines: Tuba, Benguet | collected 2017-08-29
ACACCCACTCCTCGACCATCGCCACCTTCCAGTCGTCGAGGTCGGGCGTGATCACCGAGTTGCCGCTGCCGGCGCCGACGATGACGAGGTCGTACTGCTGCATGGGGCTCACCGTACCGGCGGCCCCGCCGGCCACGTCAGGACGTGACGCCCGGCGCGGCCACCGCGCGGTGGAACTTGCCCATCAGGTGCGGGCCGGCCACCACGGGGGCGTGGCGGGGCGGTTCGCCCGGCGCGAGGCAGGTGGGCAGGCACTCGATCTGGGCGTGGTAGTCGGCGTTGTGGAAGAAGGCCATGCTCTGGCGCCGGGTGGAGCCGCCGGCGTCGGGCGGCGGGGGCACCACCCGGTGGAGCGTGGAGCGCCACCGGTCGTTGGTCCACCGCGCCATCAGGTCGCCGAGGTTGACCACGAAGGCGCCGGCGGTGTGCGGCACGTCGGTCCACGCCCCCGTGCGCGGGTCGAGCACCTGGAGCCCGCCGGGCGCGTCGTCCTGGAGCAGCACCGTGAGCGTGCCGTAGTCCGTGTGCGCGCCGGCGCGCAGCTGCCCCTCCGCCACGTCGCGGGCTCCGAGGTCGGGGTAGTTGAGCGCTCGCAGCGCGCTCGGCGACTCGGCGATGAGGGCGTCGAACCACGTGGCCTCCAGCCCGAGCGCCACGGCGAAGAGGCGCATCAGCCGCCCGGCGAGCTCCTCCATCGAGGCGAAGTAGGCGGCCAGCGCCGGCTCGAGCGACGGCAGCGCCGGCGGGAAGGGCGTGGGTGCGAACGCCCACGCCTCGCCCGGATCGGTGATCGCGTGCGCCGGGCGCCGGAAGGGCCCGACGTTGAAGGTCTCCTTGAGGTCCGCTGGTGCGGGCCGCCCCGGTGCCTCGTCGTCGAGCGAGCGGTGCAGCGCCTCCACTTCCATGGCCAGGTAGCCGTAGGCGTCGCCCTCGTGGCGGCGGGCGGCGCCGAGGCGGTCGGGGAGGGGCAGGTCGAAGAAGCGGCGGGCCTCGCGCCACGCCGCGTCGACGACGTGCGCGTCGACCCCGTGGCCGACGATCTGGAAGAAGCCGACCTCGGTGCAGGCCGCACCGACCCGTGCCGCCGCGTCGGGCTCGCGGAGGTCGATGGTCGGGATGCCGGCCGCTGCCATGCCGGCGACGTTACCGGCGGGCTCGCCGCTCGCCGGGGCGGGCGACCGGCCGCGCGAACAGCGCCTTGAGGTAGGCGCCCTCCGGGAAGCCGACGGGATGGTCGAGGGGGTGGCCGGTCCTGCGCACGTCGGTCAGGTCGGCGCCGCCACGCGCCGCGCCCACGTGCACCGCTCGGGCGTGGTCGGCCTCGCCCACCCGGGCGGAGCACGACGCCTGCACCAGCAGCCCGCCGGGTGCCACCACCTGCACGGACAGCTCCGCGAGGCGCTCGTAGGCGGCGATGGCCCGGGGCACCGCGGCGGCGTTCGGGGCGAACGACGGCGGGTCCACCACCACCACGTCGAACCGGCGCCGGGCGTCGACGAACGCCTCGAGCGTGGCGAACGCCTCGCCCACGGTGGTGTCGTGGTGGCAGGCCGCCACCTCGGGGCGGTCGACGTTGAGCGCCATGTTGCGTCGCGCGGCCGCGATGGCGGCCGGCGCGGCGTCGACGCTGTGCACCGAGCGGGCCCCGGCGGCGGCGGCGTGCACGGAGAACCCGCCGGTGCAGGAGAACACGTCGAGCACGCGCGCCCCGCGCGACTGGCTGGCGACGGCGATCCGGTTGTCGCGCTGGTCGAGGAAGTGGCCGGTCTTCTGGCCCCGGATCACGTCGGCCTCGAACCGGAGGCCGTGCTCGAGGAACGGCACGGGGCCGTCGACGTCGGGCCCCACCACGGTGCTGCCCGGCGCGAGGCCGTAGAGCTCGGCATCGCCCATCGCCCGCGACGTGCGCAGCACGATCGACGCCACCGGCAGCGCGTTGCGCAGCGCGGGCACCACGGCGGCGAGGTGGGGGATCCACGCCGGCGTGTACAGCTTGAGCACGGCCACGTGGCCGTAGCGGTCGACCACGAGGCCCGGCAGACCGTCGTTCTCGCCGTGCACCACGCGGTAGGCGGTGGTGCCCGACGCGGGGTCGGCGAGCGGGGACCGGCGCTGCGTGGCGGTGAGGATCCGGCGGTGGAACCAGGCGTCGTCGATGGTCGCCGGCGATCCCGCGTGCAGCACGCGCACGCGGATCGGAGATGTCGGATCCCACAGGCCGATGGCCACGAAGGCCCGGTCCTCGTCGAACACCACGGCGAGGTCACCGGGCGCACCCTCGCGGCTGACGGAGCGGATGGAGCCGTCGAACAGCCACGGGTGCCCGCCGCGCAGCTGGCGCACCGCGTCGCGCGTGGCGCGCACCGCGAGGCGGGTCGGGGACGGCCGGGGGAGGGAGGCCAGCAGCGCGGACGAGCGATCCATCCACACATGGTGCCCGCTCCCATCGTCTACTGTGCGCTCCGTCGGCTCGGGGCGCCGACGCAGGGCAGGGACCCCGGCATCGCCCGGGCGGGGAGCGTCCGGCCGAGCCGGAGCACGGGCAGGCTCCGGCATCGCCGGAGCGGGGGAGCACGATGACCCGAACGTGGGTGCAGCAGGCGCCGGCGCAGGCTGCCTCGCGCCTGCCCGCGGTGCGCCTCGTCGGGCTCCGCAAGGCCTTCGGCAGCGTCACCGCCCTCGACGGCATCGACCTCGAGATCGACGACGGCGAGTTCTTCTCCCTGCTCGGGCCGTCGGGGTCCGGCAAGACCACGTGCCTGCGCCTGATCGCCGGGTTCGAGCGGGCCACGAGCGGCCGGGTCGAGCTGCACGGCGCCGACGTCTCGGGCCTCCCGCCGTTCGCCCGCGAGGTCAACACGGTGTTCCAGGACTACGCGCTGTTCCCCCACATGACGGTGGAGCAGAACGTCCGCTACGGCTTGATGGTGAAGAAGGTGCCGGCGGCGGAGGCCGCGGCCCGAGCCGACGACGCGCTGGCGATGGTCCGCCTCACGGGGTACGGGTCGCGCAAGCCGGCGCAGCTCTCGGGCGGCCAGCGCCAGCGGGTCGCGCTGGCCCGCGCGCTCGTCAACCGCCCACGGGTGCTGCTCCTCGACGAGCCCCTCGGGGCGCTCGACCTCAAGCTCCGCCACGAGATGCAGCTGGAGCTGAAGGCCATCCAGCGCGACGTGGGCATCACCTTCGTGTACGTCACCCACGACCAGGAGGAGGCGCTCACGATGAGCGACCGCCTGGCCGTGTTCAACCACGGCCGCATCGAGCAGGTCGGCCGGCCCGCCGACGTGTACGAGGAGCCGAGCACCGCCTTCGTGGCTGCGTTCCTCGGCACCTCCAACCTCGTCGACGGCGAGCTCGCGCAGCGCCTCACCGGCTCGTCGCGACCGCACAGCCTGCGCCCCGAGCGGATCGAGCTCCTGGCCGGCGACCCGGCCGACGATCCGGCCGACGGCCGCGTCGTGCTGCCCGCCTCCGTGGTGGAGGCCACCTTCCTCGGGTCGATGACCCGCTACCGGGTCAGGGTCGACGGGGCCGTTCCGGCCGACGGCGTCGCACCCGAGCTCGTCGTCGTGGTGCAGAACGTGGCCGGCGCACCCCCCGCCGACCTCGCTGCACCGGGCCGCACCGTGCGGCTCGCCTTCTCGTCAGCTGCTCTCCGCCCGGTCAGCTCGGGCGCGGCCGCTGACGGGCCGTGACAGGGGCCCCGACGACGTGGCCCACGGCAGAGAGGGGATGGCATGAGGAGGACGAGGACCCGCACCGCGATGGCCCTGGGCGCGGTGGCCGTGCTCGCGCTCGCCGCCTGCGGCGACGACGACGAGGACGTGGCCGACAGCCCGGTCGTGCAGCAGCTCGGTGACAACGAGGGCGAGCTGTCGATCATCGCGTGGGCGGGCTACATCGAGCGGGGCGACACCGACCCCGCCTACGACTGGGTGACGGGCTACGAGGCGGAGACCGGGTGCAAGGTCACCGTGAAGACGGCGGCCACCTCCGACGAGATGGTCACGCTGATGACGGGGAGCAGCGGCGAGTTCGATCTCGTCACGGCCTCGGGCGACGCCAGCTTGCGGTTGATCCCTGGCGGCACCGTCCAGCCGATCAACATCGACCTGATCCCGAGCTACGGCACGGTGGACGACCGGCTGAAGGAGGCGCCATGGCACACCGTCGACGGCAAGCACTACGGCACGCCGTACCTCTGGGGCTCGAACGTGCTGATGTACAACACCGACGTGTTCCCGCAGGCGCCCACGTCGTGGAGCGTGGTCTTCGAGGAACAGGACCTGCCCGACGGCACGAGCAACAAGGGTCGTGTGCAGGCCTACGACGGGCCGATCCACATCGCCGACGCCGCCCAGTTCCTGAAGGCCCACAAGCCCGAGCTCGGCATCGGTGACGTGTACGCGCTGAACCAGGCGCAGTTCGACGCGGCCATCGAGCTGTTGAAGCAGCAGAACGCGCTGGTGAACAAGTACTGGCACGACGTGTTCGTCCAGATGGAGGACTTCACCAGCGGCACGACGGTGGCCAGCGGCACGTGGCCGTTCCAGGTGAACCTGCTGCAGGCCGATGGCCAGCCGATCGCCAGCACGGTGCCGAGCGAGGGCGCGACGGGCTGGTCCGACACGACCATGCTCCACGCCAAGGCGAAGCACCCGAACTGCGCCTACCGCTGGATGGAGTGGTCGCTCAGCCCGAAGGTGCAGGGTGACGCGTCGGCGTGGTTCGGCGCGGTGCCATCGGTGCCCGCGGCCTGCCAGGCGAGCGAGCTGCTCGGCCCCGACGGCTGCGCCACGAACGGGTTCGACAACTTCGACCGCATCGCCTTCTGGAAGACGCCCGAGTCGAACTGCTTCGGCGACTCGCCGGAGGGCACCTGCGTCCCGTACAGCAAGTGGGTCGAGGCCTACCAGTCGATCCTGAACATGTGACGTGGCGGGTGCGGGCGGGCCGCGTGCCCGCCCGCACCACGCTCCGGCACCGCCAGCCATGACCGTCACCACCCCGCCGCCCACCGCCGCTCCGGAGCCGTCGCCCGACGGGCCACCGCCCGCGCGCGGCGCCCCCGGGCCGACACCGGTGGCCGCCACGTGGGGGCACGCCGTCTCCGCATTCTTCTGGCGCCATCCCCGCGTGCGCCTCGGGCTCGTGCTCGCCCTGCCGCTCGCATGGTTCCTGGTCGTCTACCTCGGCTCGCTCGCCGCGCTGCTCCTGCAGAGCTTCTACTCCCTCGACAGCTTCAGCGGCACGATCGACCGGGGCCTCACGCTCGAGACGTGGCGCTCGCTGTGGAGCGCGCTCACCCGCGACATCGTGGTGCGCACCGTGGTGATGGCTGCGGCGGTGACCGTGGGCGCCGCCGTGATCGCGCTGCCCGTCGGCTACTTCATGGCCAAGGTGGCGTCGCCGCGGGCGAAGGCCGTGCTGTTCGTGATGGTGCTCATGCCGCTGTGGTCGAGCTACATCGTCCGCGTGCTCTCGTGGCGGCAGATCCTGAACAGCGCCGGCGTGGTCACGTGGTTCGCCGACCGCCTGGCGCTCGGCTGGGTGATCGACGCCGTCCTGCGCGCGCCGCTCATCGGCGGCGACGACCTCACCACCAGCTTCGCCGGCCAGTACGTGGTCTTCCTGTACATCTGGCTGCCGTACATGATCCTGCCGGTGCAGGCGGCGCTCGAGCGCGTGCCGGCCTCGCTGGTGGAGGCGTCCGGCGACCTCGGCGCACGGCCGCTCACCACGTTCCGTCACGTGGTGTGGCCGCTCGGCCTGCCCGGCATCGTCGCCGGCTCGATCTTCACCTTCTCGCTCACGCTGGGCGACTACATCATCCCCCAGCTGGTGGGCCCGTCGAAGCCGACCATCGGCCTCGCCATCTACCAGTACCAGGGCGTGGCCGGGAACCTGCCGCTCGCCGCGGCCTACACCGTCATCCCGATGGCCATCATGGCCGTCTACCTCATGGCCGCCCGGCGCATGGGCGCGTTCGAGGCGCTGTGAGCCGCTCCTCACCCACGTCCCGCCACCTGGTGCTGAAGGTGGCCGTGGGCGCGGCACTGCTGTTCCTGTGGTTCCCGCTCGCGCTGATCGTGCTCTACGCCTTCACCACCGACGAGGTGGTGCCCACGTTCCCGCCGCCGGGGCTGACGACCAAGTGGTTCGGCGTGGCTCGCGACAACCCCGAGATCTGGGACGCCGTGTGGTTGTCCACGCGGGTCGCTCTGCTCGCCACGCTCGTGTCGCTGGTCCTCGGCAGCATGGCCGCCGCCGCGGTCGCCAGGTCGCGGTTCTTCGGGCGCGAGGCGATCTCGTTCCTCATCGTCCTGCCCATCGCGCTGCCCGGCATCGTCACCGGCATCGCCCTGCGGTCGGGCATCAACGAGCTGTCCATCCCGTTCGGGACCTTCACGATCGTCGCCGGCCACGCCACGTTCTGCGTCGTCATCGTCTACAACAACGTCCTCGCCCGCCTGCGGCGCACGTCGGGGGCGGTGATCGAGGCCTCGATGGACCTCGGCGCCTCCGGGATCCAGACGTTCCGCCACGTGCTGCTGCCGTCGGTGGGCACCGCCCTCGTGGCCGGGGCGATGCTCGCCTTCGCGCTGTCGTTCGACGAGATCATCGTCACCACGTTCACCGCCGGGAACCAGAAGACCCTCCCCATCTGGATCCTCGGCAGCCTCAACCGGCCCCGCAACCGGCCCGTGCTCAACGTGGTGGCCATCCTCGTCATGGCCGTCACGCTGGTGCCGGTGTTCGTCGCGCAGCGGCTCGCCGGCAAGGAGTCGGCGCAGCGCGTCTGAGGCTGCAAGCATCGGGGGATGCGCATCCTCCTCACCAACGACGACGGGGTCAACTCCGTCGGCCTCCACGTGCTGGCCCGCGCGATGGTCCCCTTCGGCGACGTGGTGGTCATCGCCCCCAACGCGGAGTACTCCGGCGCGAGCGCGGCGCTCGGTGCGCTGCACCTCATGCAGCCGGAGGTGTGCCGGCTGCAGATGGACGGCATCGAGGAGGCGTGGTCGGTGAGCGGGCCGCCCGCGCTGTGCGTGATGTTCGCCCGCCTGGGTGCCTTCGGGCCGCCGTTCGACCTGGTGGTGTCGGGGATCAACCCCGGGGCCAACGTGGGACGCTCCGTGTACCACTCCGGCACGATCGGGGCGTGCCTCAGCGGCCGCAACGGCGGGGTCTCCGGTGTTGCCGTCAGCCAGGCCGTCGCCGGGTTCGGTGTGGAGGGCCAGGGCTGGGACGAGATGCTCATCGGTCAGCGCTGGGAGACCGCGGCGGAGGTGGCCGCGGCGTTCGTGCGTGGGCTGGTGGCCGACATGCCCGCCGAGCCGGTGGTCGTGAACATCAACGTGCCGAACGTGGAGCTGCACCAGGTGGCCGGGTGGAAGCGGGCGGCGGTGGGCCTCGAGCCCCCGCGCCGGCTGTCGACGGCCGTGCTCGAGCCGAAGCAGGGCCACGACAACGCCTACCACGTGCGGATGACGTGGGGCGACGCGGTGGAGCTGCCCGAGGACACCGACGGCGGGCTGATCGAACGCAACTACGTGGCCGTCAGCTACCTCACCCGCCTCGCCGACCACGACCGGCCCGACATGGGCAGCGCCGAGGACGAGCTGCACGCGGTCCTCGCCGGCGCCAGAGCCTGACGGCTCGGGCTCCGGCGGTGCCGGTCTGACTCGTCAGGCGCCGGTGTAGCGGCGCACGGCCTGGATCTTGGAGGCCGAGGGGATCGTCCCGATCTTCACCACGTCGCCGGCCCGCGGGGCGTGGATCCACTGGGTGGCGCTGATCGCGATGCCCACGTGGCTGATCACGGTCTGGTTGCTCGACGAGAACGTGAACACGAGGTCGCCGGGGCGGATGGGCTCGGCCCGCCAGTCGACGGCGGTGCCGCGCGTGGCCTGCATCGCGCTCTGGTGGGGCAGGTTGACGCCGATGGTGCGGTAGGCGGCGGCGGTGAGGCCGGAGCAGTCGAAGGCGTCGGGCCCGGCGCTGTTGAACGCATAGGGCTTCCCGAGCTGCGCCCGGGCGAAGGCGACCACCTGCTCGGCGGGCGACGCCGCGGGCGCCGCAGGGGGTGCGGCCTGAGCCGGTGCCGGGGTGGCGGCCGGCGCGGGGGGCGGCGGCGTGCCGCCGGCGGGGATGACGAGGGTCTGGCCCGGCTGCAGGATGCTGTCGATCGTCAGCGAGTTGGCCTTCATCAGGGGCCCGAGGCGCAGCCCGTAGCGGGTGGCGATGGCCCAGAGCCCCTCACCGCGCTGCACGGTGTGGGTGGTGGCGGGGGCACCGGCCGGCGCCGCGGGAGCGGGCGCGGCGGGCGCTGCCGGGGCGGGCGCGGCGGGGGCGGGCGCGGCAGGGGTGGCCGGGCTGCCGCCGGCGGGGATCACCAGCACCTGGCCCGGCTGCAGCACGCTCGCGGCGGTGAGCGAGTTGGCCTTCATCAGCGGGCCGAGCTTCACGCCGTACCGAGCGGCGATCACCCAGAGCCCCTCGCCCCGCTCCACGGTGTGCGTGGTGGCGGGGGCGACGGCGGGCGCCGCGGGCGCGGCCGGCGCCGCGGGTGCAGCACCCGGCGCGGGGGCCGCGGGCACCTGCAGCACGTCGCCGGGGTGGATCACGCTCTCCGTGGTGAGCTGGTTGACCGACAGCAGGTCCGCGAAGCGGACCTTCAGCTTGCGGGCGATCGTGAACAGGTTGTCGCCGGGCTGCACCGTGTACGTGCTGGTCGCCGGCGTGCGCGGCGCGGAGGCGGGCGCCGCCGCACCTGCGGTGCCCGTGGGCACGACGGGTGCGAGCGTGGCGAGGGCGAGTGCGGCGACCACCGTGCGGCGGGCGAAGGTCGTTCGGCGCATGACATGTTGATCGGCACCGGCGGCCGTCCACTTGAGGTGATCTTGACGTTGCCGCCTCCGGAGCGCGCGCCGCGTCGCATCATGCCTGCTCAAGTCGGCGACCGTACTCGGCCCCCCGCGGTCCCTCCAACGCCGGCCGCGACCACCCGACCGCGGTGAGCGTCCCCTCCACGAACAGCGGGAGCCCGCTCACCTCCACCGTCGACTCCTCCCACCGGAGCTCGGTCTCGGTCGGGAGGTGGGCCGACCCGCCCGCGGCCGCCATCGCCGCCTCGACGCCGGCGCGAGCCGTGGCGGTGGCCGTGGCCAGGGCGGCGTCCCGGTCGCCGTGGTGCACCGGGCCCTCCGGCGTGTGCACCACGTAGTGGCCGGGCTCCGGCGACGACACCGTGCACGACACCTCGGCGCGCACCCTCCCGGCCACCGCGCCGACGGCGTTGGCCACCCCGGCGTGCTCAGGCACCACCACCTGCGTGCCCAGCAGCGCACCCACCCGCGGCACGTACGTGGCCGCGGCGGCACCGAGACCGACGAGCGGCAGCGCCAGGCCGGCGTGGAGCCGCGTGGTGGGTCGAGCCTCCGGCGGCGTGCGCGTGGCGAGGCGGTCGATCGCTGCGGTGACCACGTCGGCGCCGACCGCCTCCGGCGGCAGCCCGTCGGCATGGAGCGCGCTGGCGAGCACCGCCTCCGCGACCGAGCGGACGAGCGTGTCGACGGTGGCGGAGGCGACGCTCGGCCCGTCGGGCGCGATCGCCCTGCCGGTGCGGTCGCGGCGGCGGGCCAGCAGGGTGGCCGCTCCGCGTGCGGCGTCCGCGTCGAAGGTCGCCTGGCTCCCCAGGACGTGGCTCGCGTCGGTGGGGGTGAACCTGCCCCACTGCAGCGCGCCGCGGCGGACGAGCCTGGTGGCGGCGCGGCGGAGCGCCGTCGTGGTGAGCACGTCGGCGGCGGCCCGCACCGGGCCGACCGCCTCCAGGAGGGCCGCCTCGACGTCGTCGTGCGGGGTGCCGGCCGGGCCCGTGTCACGGGCGCGCACGAGGAACGTGGCGTCGAGCCCGGCTCTCGCCGCGGGCTCCACGCCGTCGCGGCGCACCTGGCGGGCGAGCGCGTCGTGGACGACGTCCGGCGACCTCATCGCCAGCACGCCGACCGGCACCGCGCGGCGGGGGCCCACCGTCAGCCGCGCGCCGGCGGCGCGGTCGTCGTGGTGCACCTCGCTGTCGCCCCCGAGGCCGAAGGTGTGCATGGCCACGGCGCGCACCATCGTGCGGTGCCCGCCCACGACGGCGCCGTCGGCGGAGACCGCCGGCACCCCGTCGCGCAGCACCGCCACGTCCGTGGTGGTGCCACCCACGTCCGCGACGACGGCGTCGCGCAGGCCCGTCAGGTGCGCCGCACCGACCAGGCTCGCCGCGGGGCCGGAGAGGATCGTCTCGATCGGTCGCTCGCGCACGAAGGCCGCCGACACGAGCGAGCCATCGCCGCGCACCACCATCAGCGGCGCACGCACGCTGCGGGCCTCCAACGCCCGCTCGGTGGTGTCGACCAGTTCGTCGATGATGGGGACCAACCGGGCGTTGAGCACCGCCGTGACGGCGCGCCGGGGGCCGTCGAGGCGGGACGACAGCAGGTGGCTCGGCGTGACCGGCCGCCCGGTGGTGCGGCGCACGAGCTCGGCGGCACGCAGCTCGTGTGCCGGGTTGCGCACGCTGAACTGCGACACCACGGCCACGCCCTCCACGTCCGGAGGCAGGGTGGCGAGCGCGCGCACGAGCGCCTCCTCGTCGAGGCGGGCCAGCTCGCTCCCGTGGGGGTCGTGACCGCCTGCGACGAGGATCGCAGGGTCGCCACCGAGCGCGGCGGCGAGGCCGGTGCGCTCCACCACGCCGTCGTCGAAGCCGATGACCACGGCGGCCACCCGCCGCCCGAGGCCCTCCACCAGCGCGTTGGTGGCGAGGGTGGTGCTGAGCGCCACGAGCTCGACGCCGGTCGGCGACGCATCCGGCGTGCTCGCCAGCACGGCGTCGATCGCGCCCGTGATGCCGACGCTGAGGTCGTGATGGGTGGTCGGCGACTTCGCCGCGCCCACCACCGCTCCCGCGCGGTCGACCAGCACCGCGTCGGTGAAGGTCCCGCCGGTGTCGATGCCCAGCTGGTGGGCGCGGGGCGTCGTGGAGGAGGGGGCCAGAGCGCCGCAGGCTAGCTTCGCCCCCGTGGCGCAGCCCCTGATCGAGCGGTCGTCCGGCGGGGTGCGGGCCCAGGTGGTCATCCCGTGCTCGCCGCTCGACCCGACGCTGCAGTTCTTCACCACAGAGCTCGGCTTCGCCGTCGACGCGATCTTCCCGGCCGACGCCCCCGCGGTGGCGGAGCTGTCCGGCCACGGGCTCGCGGTGCGGTTGCAGCCCGGCGACGGAGAGCCGGGTCGGCTCCGCCTGGTGGGCGGCGCCCACGAGGCGCGAGTGGTGACGGCGCCCAACGGCACCGTGGTGGAGCTGGTCCCGGCCGCGCCACCGCTGGTCGTGCCTCCGCTCGAGGCGTCGCTGGTGGTGACCGCGCCCGGCGGCGACGGCGCGTTCGCCACCGGGCGCGCCGGCATGCAGTACCGCGACCTCATCCCGGGGCGGCAGGGTGGCCGGTTCATCGCCAGCCACATCCGCATCCCCGGCGCGGGGCCCGTGCCCGACTACGTGCACCACCACCGGATCCGCTTCCAGGCGATCTTCGTCCACCGGGGCTGGGTGCGCCTGGTCTACGAGGACCAGGGCGAGCCGTTCGTGCTGCACGGCGGCGACTGCGTGCTGCAGCCGCCCGGCATCCGCCACCGCGTGCTGGAGAGCGGCGACGGCCTGGAGGTGGTGGAGATCGGCTGCCCCGCCGAGCACGAGACGCACGCCGACCGCACCACGCCGTTGCCGACCGGTCTCGACCACCCCGAGCGCGACTTCGACGGCCAGCGCTTCGTGC
>VFQR01002453.1_pt1 | contig 11808 bp, 11 predicted proteins | sample 3512321 | NCBI WGS metagenome assembly VFQR01 (sample SAMN10412374, study PRJNA504923) | tailings metagenome | isolation source: Relicate 3 Philex TSF1 revegetated site | place: Philippines: Tuba, Benguet | collected 2017-08-29
CGCAAGGCGCTGCGCTCTCACTTCACGCCCGTGTCGGCAAAAAGGGTGGCGAGCATGTCCTCGGTCAGGTCGTAGCCGTAGAACAATTTATAGAAACGTACCGCCTCTGCCCGCATGTCGAGCTTGGCGTGCTCGGGAAAGAAAAGCGTCACGAGCCAGCGCAGGCCAATCAGCCGGTTGAGTGACGGCGGTCCGTCAATCCACCCGAACGGAAAATCCGGTGCAGCCACCAGCCTGCCCTCGCGAACCGCCTTCACCGCGGACCATGCCTGATCCTTTTGCGCAGCGGCGACAAACTGACGGTTCAGCGTCACGATGATTTCCGGATTCCAGGTAAGCACCTGTTCGATCGAGACTTGCGCCAGCCCGGTACGCCCGCCTTCGCGCCTGGCCACGTTACGGCCGCCGGCACGTTCGAGAATTTCGGTGTTGATCGATCCTTCGACGCCCGTCTCCAGACCGTTTGCCGCGCGGGCGAGATACACGAGCGGACGTTTGCCCGCCCCCACTTTCGCAAGCACGGAATCGACCAGCGCGAATGTCTCTTCCGCGTAGCGCGCGATTTCCTCGGCCCGCGCTTCGGCACCGAGCATTTTGCCGAGCAGGCGTGTCGATGCCGGTGCGTTCTCGAAGCGCCCGTCGATCAGCACGACGGGAATGGATGTCTGTATCTGCACGCGGTCGGCGAGCGAAATGTAGGTCGGCGCGACCGTGCCGTAATCGACAACGAGGTCGGGCTTGTTCGCGATCACGACCTCGAGGTTGGCGGTATCGCCACGGCCCGTGAGGCGCCCGAGTTCGGGCAGTGCCGCCAGACGCGGCGGCAGAAAAGGCCTCGACCCCTCGCGCAGCCGGACCGGCCAGCCGATCAGCTTTTCGGGTACCAGTACCGCGATCGCGACCGAGGCCGGCGAGCCGGCCGCAAACACCCGCTCGATACGGTCGGGCAATCTGACTGTTCGCCCTGCGGAATCCGTGATGTCTCGCGCAGCCGTGGGTGCACTGCAAAGCAGGCCGCAAACAGCAAGCACCGGAAACCAGCGTTTCATTGAGCCGTTTTCTCCCGCTAACCTTGTAGGACGGGCCAAAAATTGCGGCAAGAAAGGTCGTCACGGCCACGCAAGTCCGCTAAGAAAGATTCGATGGATTTAGTCACGACCACGACCGCTCTCGCCGAAGCCTGCGAACGACTTGCCCGCCACCCCTTTGTCACGGTGGATACGGAATTCCTGCGCGAGAGCACTTTCTGGCCCAAGCTCTGTGTCGTGCAAATGGCCGGGCCTGACGAAGCCGTCGTCATCGATGCGTTGGCGGACGGCCTCGATCTCGATCCATTTTTTCAACTGATGGCGAGCCCTTCCATCGTGAAGGTATTTCATGCGGCCAGACAGGATGTCGAAATCTGCTGGCACCGCGCGAAGCTGATCCCAAAGCCGATCTTCGATACGCAGGTCGCCGCGATGGTGCTCGGTCATGGCGATTCCATTTCCTATGACCAGCTCGTGCAGCGGCTGACCGGCGACCAGATCGACAAGACTTCCCGCTTCACCGACTGGTCGCGCCGTCCGCTTTCCAGAGCGCAATATGAATATGCGATCTCGGACGTGACGCATCTGCGACAGGTCTATCTGAAGCTGAAGGCAGACCTGGATAAAGGAGGCCGCAACGACTGGGTGCAGGAAGAAATGGCGATCCTCACCTCGCCGCAAACCTATTCGCAGGAACCGGAGCGTGCATGGGAGCGCCTGAAGACACGCGTGAAGCGTCCGCGCGAACTCGGCGTTTTGATGGAAGTTGCCGCCTGGCGCGAGCGCGAAGCGCAGACGCGCGATCTGCCGCGCCAGCGCGTGCTGAAGGACGACGCCATCGCCGAGATCGCGCAGCAGCAACCGAAGACGGCCGATGAACTCGCCCGCCTGCGGGCGCTGCCGAAAGGATTTGAGAAATCCAAGTCCGGCGAGGCAATCGTGTCCGCCGTACAGGCAGGGCTTGCGCGCGACCAGCAAAGCCTTCCGAAAATCGCGCGCGACCGTCCGCTGTCCAATGGCGCCAGCGCGACGGTGGAATTGCTCAAGGTGCTGCTGCGCATGACCTGCGAGCGGCATGGCGTTGCGGCGAAGGTCGTCGCGACGGTGGACGATCTTGAGAAAATCGCGGTTTCCGACACGGCCGATATTCCCGCGCTCAAGGGGTGGCGGCGCGAACTGTTCGGCGAAGAAGCGTTGAAGCTGAAACGCGGCGCCACCGCACTCGCGGTTCAGGATGGGCGCATCGTACTGATCGATAGAGCCAAACCGGACTAGCGGATCACCGGCTCGCGGCCGATCAGCTTTCCAAGCTGGCGCACGCGGTTGAACAGGCGCTCGCCATTGAGTGCCGCGAGATCGTCCTCAAGTTTCAGCACCAGCTTGCCCTTCTGCACCGTCAGGGGTGCGCGCGGAAGCACGCCGGGCATGGAAGCCGATACGAGATAGGCGACCCGGAAGGCTCCGCCGATCACGCGCGCGCGGTCCAGCATGCGGGTCGAAGCCAGTTCACGGATGCGCGGAGAAAGCTCGTCGTCGCGCTGACCGATGCCCTCGTGACGATAGAACACAGAAAGCGCAAGGAATGCGCGGCCCGGGTGATCGATACCGACGAAGGTCGCGTGCGCGATGATGTTCAGCGACTGCTCGCCCCGGTAATCGGGATGCGCACGCCAGCCAATGTCGGCGAGCAGACAAGCCGCATGCCGGAGCCGGCGATCGTTGTCCGTTTCCTCGAAGCCGGTGGACTCCATGAACTGGTCCATCCATTCGACGAGTTCCTGCCCGTGTTTCGGCGAACGGGAGCGTAGTTCGTTCAGTTCACGGGCCGCGGTTAGCAGCGGGTCCGACGCTCGAGTATCCTTGTCGAGCTGGCTGTACAGCAGCCCCTCGCGAACGCCGAGCGCGGAAACAACCACGCGCTTCGGCTTTCCGATGCGAATGAGCTGTTCCAGCACCAGTGCGCCGTAAGGCAGCAGCGGACGACGCGCTTTCGCCACCACTTCCACGTTATCGAGCGTATCGGGATCGACGCGGCGAACGAGTTCGGAAAATTCCAGCGCTTCTTTTGCCGGAAGCGAATAGCCGTGCATCACGCTCAGCGGATAGCCGGTCTGGCTCATGTGCAGGCGGGCCAGCGCGCGCCAGGTGCCGCCGATGGCGTAGAAGGTGCGGCCCTGCAATGTCTTGAGCAGACGCTCGTCTGAGAGTGCGGCCTCGACGATCTTGTTCGCCTTCTTCACGGAGTGTTCTGCGGTGTCGGAAAGCGCCAGGCCGCCCAGCGGCAGGGTTACACCGATACCGATATCGGTATTGCGAACCTCGACCAGTTCAAGCGATCCGCCGCCGAGGTCACCCGCAATACCGTCGGGCTCATGAATACTTGCGACGATGCCGAGTGCAGCAAGCTTGGCTTCCTTCGCACCGGTTAGCACCTCAACTTCGGCGCGGGTGGCCGTGGAGGCTTCACGAATGAAAGCGGGTCCGTCCTTCGCGTCACGCACCGCCGCGGTCGCGATCACATGCAAATCTTCGACATGCATTACATCGCAGAGCGCGCGAAAGCGCCTGAGCGCTTCGATCGCGCTCTTGACGGCATCGGCGGGCAGCTTTCCCTTGGTCGCGACCTCGCGTCCTAGCCCGCAGAGAACTTTTTCGTTGAAGATCGGCGCCGGGCTGCGGCTCATCCCCTCGTACACGACAAGGCGAACGGAATTCGAGCCGATATCGACCACCGCCACCGGACGGCCGAGCGGCAGCCTGCCGCGCGCTTCGGCGGGCAAGGACTGCGCGTCAGCTTCGCCTGACGAGACTACGCGGTGAAGAATCTTTGAGAGATTTGCCACGTCCGGACAGACTCGGGTTGGTCATGAAGTAGCGATGGGCATTGAACGATTCCTCGCCTTCACCCGGCTTGATGCGTTCGCTCGTTCCGTCCGGCAGTACGCGCCAGCTCTGCTCGTTGTCCTTCAGGTTCGCGACCATGATCTGGTCGAGCACCTGCTGGTGGACGGTCGTATTGACCATTGGACACAACACTTCGACGCGGCGGTCAAGGTTGCGCGGCATCATATCCGCAGATGAGATGTATACCGTGGCTTTTGGATGCGGGAGGCCATAACCGCCTCCGAAGCAGTAAATCCGTGAATGTTCGAGGAACCGGCCCACGATCGATTTCACACGGATTTTTTCCGACAGCCCCGGGACGCCCGGCCGCAGGCAGCAGATGCCGCGGACGATGAGGTCGATCTCCACGCCTGCCCTGCTTGCCTCATAGAGAGAATCGATGATGTGCGGATCGACCAGCGAATTCATCTTCATCCAGATTGCGGCGGGCTTGCCGGCCCGGGCATTCGCCGCCTCTTCCTCGATATGCTGGACGATGCGCGAACGAAGATTGACCGGAGAGACCGCCATCTTCTGCAACTCGGCGGGCTGCGCGTAGCCGGTGATAAAATTGAAAATCTTGGTGACGTCCTGCGCCACGGTCTCGTCCGAGGTGAAGTAGGAAAGGTCCGTGTACACGCGCGCTGTCACAGGGTGATAGTTGCCGGTGCCGACATGCACATAGCTGACGAGATTTTTTCCCTCGCGGCGGAGCACGAGCGAAAGCTTGCTGTGGGTCTTCAGTTCAAAGAACCCGAATACGACCTGCACGCCCGCCCGCTCCAGATCGCGCGCCCAGCGGATATTGGCTTCCTCGTCGAAGCGGGCTTTGAGCTCGACCAGAGCTGTGACGGATTTTCCGGCTTCCGCCGCTTCCGCCAGCGCCTTGATGATCGGGCTGTCGGATGAAGTGCGATAGAGCGTCTGCTTGATCGCGACCACGTCCGGATCGCGCGCGGCCTGTGTCAGGAACTGCACAACCACGTCGAACGATTCATAAGGATGATGGACGATCAGGTCCTTCTGCCGGATGGCGGCGAAACAGTCACCGCCCTGATCGCGGATGCGTTCGGGGAAGCGCGGATTGAACGTCTTGAACTTCAGGTCGCGCCGCTCGACCGAAATCAGTTGCGAGAGATCGCCAAGCGCCAGCGAGCCCTCGACCAGCGTGATCTCGTCGCTGTCGGCCTGCAACGCGCGCGCAACGAAGGCCTGCAATTCGTCAGGCATCGCGGCTTCCATTTCCAGCCGGATGACGGAGCCGCGGCGGCGGCGTTTCAGCGCGCTTTCAAAAACGCGAACGAGATCCTCGGCCTCTTCTTCCACTTCGATGTCGCTGTCGCGCACGATCCTGAACGCGCCATGACCGCGCATGGAGTAACCGGGGAACAGCCGGCCGATGAAAATGCCGATCGCTGTCTCAAGCGCCACGAAGCGAAACTCGCCTTCCTTGCGTTCGGGCAAGCGGATGAAGCGCTCGATCTTGGCGGGCACGCGGACGATTGCGTTCATGCCGCGGCCGTCATTGGCGCGCGCAAGCTGAAGGGCGAGCGTGAAGCCGAGATTCGGAATAAACGGAAAAGGATGCGCCGGGTCGATGGAGAGCGGCGTCAGCACCGGGAAGATGTGATGGAGAAAATGCTCCTCGAGCCAGCTCCGTTCGCTTTTCAGTAAATCCGGCCCTTCGATCAGCTGGATGCCCTCGCGCCCAAGATCGCGGCGAAGTTCACGCCAGCGCGCCTGCTGCTCGGCGGAAAGTTTCGAGGCTTCGGCGGTGACCCGCTTCAACTGATCGAGCGGGCTAAGTCCGTCAGGGCTAGGCGTGTTCACATTGGCGCGTACCTGCCCCCTCAGGCCGGCGACGCGTACCATGAAGAACTCGTCGAGGTTATTCGCGGAAATCGAGAGAAACCGTAGCTGCTCCAGCAGCGGATTGTTCGTGTTGGCGGATTCGCGCAGAACGCGGCGGTTAAATTCCAGCCAGGAGATTTCGCGGTTGATGAAGCGTTCGGGGCTGCCCGCAATGCCGAGGGAGAGGTCATGGGCCGGCGGCGGAGATTCGACGGCGTCCACCCGCAGCGCATTCATGGGGGTGACGTCGGCGGACATTGCGGAACGCTCCAATAAGGGGGTCGGAAATCCTTATACCACGTCCCTGCATGAAGGTTTCATGACAGCGGAAAATCGCTGAAAAAACGGAGGTTTATGCAGGCTGTGAGCTGTCGCGCAGCAATTCCGCAGCAAGCACGCGAGTGATCCTGCGGCCCCGTGAAAGTGCTGCCCGGTCGAGCCGCTCCACGATTTCTTTGGCCGACGCCAGCGAGCGCTCGATGCGCGGCAGGAGATAGGCGACGGTGTCCTCGTCGATGGTCATCTGTCGATCGGCGAACAGCTTTACAAGCACGGCCGCCACCAGCCGGTCGTCAGGTGCAGAAAGCTGAATCACAGGTACTGCCCGCAAGCGTGAAGCGAGATCGGGAATCGAGGCTCCTTCCAGATCGAGCCGGCTTGCCGCCGTGAACAGGATAAAGCCGGATGTTTCACGCGCGAGATTCATCAGATGAAAAATCGCAGTCTGGTCGGCCCGTCCGAGTGAAAAATCCTCGATGACCAATGCGCCGGTAACGAGCGAACGCTGGACCTCGCCATTTCTTAACAACGCCGCGTCAGCGATGCGGGCACCGGAACGCTCCGCCCAGATCGCCGCGAGATGGCTCTTGCCTGAACCCTTCGGACCGGCAATCGCGGCGAACGGCCCCGGCCACTTCGGCCACGCATCCACGAGCGCAAGGGCTGCTTCGTTCGATGGATTTTGCAGAAAATCCTCGCGGTGAAAACTTTCCGCGTGTGGAAGATCGAGCGCCAGTTGGGTCGCGCGCGCTTCACGCATCAAAACGTCCTCAACGCTTGCGCTTGGGTTGGCCGGTGTAGAGCGGGCTCGCGAGATATTGCGAAAGCGCGAACCGCGACAGCACGCCGATGACGGCCGCCACCGGCACCGCCACCAGCAATCCAACGAAGCCGAACAGATAGCCGAAAGCGAGGAGCGCGAACATCAGCCAGACAGGATGCAGCCCCACGCTGTCGCCGACCATTTTTGGCGAGAGAAAATTTCCTTCGATGAACTGTCCGACGAAGAAGACTGCCGGAACCGCCGCGACCCACGTCCAATCGGGCCAGAACTGTGCGAGCGCCACGCCCGTAGCCAGAAAGAAGCCGACGATCGAGCCTACATACGGAATGAAACTGATCAGACCGGCGGTGATCCCGATCAGCAGGCCGAAATTCAAGCCAAGCAGCGTCAGGCCCACCGCATAGAACGCGCCGAGGATCAGGCATACGCTCGCCTGTCCGCGCAAAAATCCGGCGAGCGACTGATCGATCTCGCGGGCAAGGCGGCGGATCGTATGCCGGTGCTGGCGCGGCAGCCATGAATCCACCTTGTCGATCATCGTGTGCCAGTCATAGAGCAAATAAAATGCGACAACCGGCGTGATAACGATGAGGCTGAGCAGTGAGATCAGCGCGCGGCCACCGGACCAGACCGATGCCAGCAGCGTGCCGAGCCAGCTCGCACCCTGTCCGACAAAATCGCCCACGGATTTCTGGATCTCCGGCAGCCGGTCGCCAATGAGGCTCTGCAGCCATTCCTTGTTTTCGGCGGTGAACACCGCCTGCTGGAACTGCTCGACGTAACCGGGGATACGCTGGATGAATCCGGCGATCTGGCTTCCGAGCAGCGGCGCCAGCAGGACCGCCGCAAGTACGAACACCAGCACGAAACTGATCGTGACAATCGTCGTCGCCAACAGCCGGTTGAGACCTAACCGCTGCAGGCGATCCGCTACGGGGTTCAGGAAGTACGCGAGCGCCATGCCGGCCACAAATGGCAGCAGCATGTCGCTAAGCAGCCAAAGAAAAAAGATGAATACGACGAGAACGCCGAGCCAGAACAAGAGCTGCCGCTGAAATTGCATTTTTAGCGGGGCCTGTTCCCCGGCGTCACGAAGCCATATGGCGCATCCAGCCGGTGAGATAGGCCGCGGCTGAAAGTCCGGTCAATATTGCGACGGCACCAAGTGCTGCCGCAAGCGCCATGCCAGGATCGAACTTGAATGCATTGGCCGCCAGCACGAGGGCAGCGAGCAGGAGTTGCGCCATCGTATTCAGCTTGGAAACCACCAGCGGCTGGATTTCCAGCGGGCGGCCGACCAGCCAGGCCAGCATCACCGCGCCGACAATCATGATGTCCCGGGAGACGACTGCTATCACTATCCACAGGGGCAGCGAGCCCGCGATGCCGAGCGTGACGTAGATCGACATCAAAAGCACCTTGTCGGCGAGCGGGTCGAGATAGGCGCCAAACTCGCTTTTTGCCTCGAGCCGCTTTGCAAGGTAGCCGTCAACCGCATCCGAGACGGCCGCCAGCACAAACAGCCAGAAAGCCACCAGATAGTTGCCAGTCATGATCGCCCAGACCACGATCGGGACGAGCAATATACGCCCCGTAGTGATCAGATTCGGAATGTTCACGCGTATTTCCCCCGCGAGCGTGCCCGACATAGAACGCCGGAACGCGTCTGGCAAACCGCAGAAGTACGCGCCGTTTGCCGCCTTGCGAACGCGCCGGAACCGGGCTAACCCCGCGCTTTCAGGCGAGCCGAAATGAACGAAAAAAAGGGCCTTAGCTACCGCGATGCGGGAGTGGATATCGACGCTGGCAACCGGCTCGTCGACCTGATCAAGCCGCTGACCCGTGCCACGGCGCGGCCGGGCGCGGACGGGAGCATCGGGGGGTTCGGCGGTGTATTCGATCTCGCCAAGACTGGGTATCGCGACCCGCTCCTGATCGCCGCGACCGACGGTGTCGGCACCAAGCTCAAGCTCGCCATCGATGCCGACAAGCATGACACGATCGGAATCGATCTCGTGGCGATGAGCGTCAACGATCTCGTCGTGCAGGGTGCGGAGCCGCTGCTTTTTCTCGATTACTTTGCGTGCGGAAAACTCAATCCTGAACAGGCGCGCGATGTTGTTTCCGGGATTGCCGAAGGTTGCAAGCAGGCGGGCTGCGCGCTGGTCGGCGGCGAGACGGCAGAAATGCCGGGCCTCTATTCGGCAAAAGATTATGACCTCGCGGGCTTCGCGGTCGGCGCGGTCGAGCGGGACAAATTATTGCCGCGCAAGGATGTCTCGGCCGGCGATGTCATTCTCGGACTGCCCTCTTCCGGTGTGCACTCGAACGGATATTCGCTCGTGCGCCGGGTCGTCAGCGACTGCGGAGCTGCACTCGACAAGGATGCGCCGTTCGCGCCGGGCGTGAAGCTTTCGCATGCGTTGCTCATGCCGACGCGCATTTATGTGAAAGCGATCCTCGCGGCGCTAAAAGCAACGAACGGAATCAAGGCCCTCGCCCATATCACCGGCGGCGGCTTCACGGACAATATTCCGCGCGTGCTTCCCGATGGAACAGCCGCGAAAATCGACGCCTCGAAAATTCCGGTGCTTCCGGTTTTCAAGTGGCTCGCCAAAGCGGGCAACATCGCCGAGCTTGAAATGCTCCGCACCTTCAATTGCGGAATCGGGATGATCGTCGTCACTGCAGCCGGCGAAGCGGCTGCCGTTTCCGCGGCACTCACCAAAGCCGGTGAAACCGTCGTGCATCTCGGCGAAATCGCAAAGGCAAGCGGCGATCCGCACGTGATCTATTCGGGCAAGCTCGGCCTCCAATGAGGAAACGCAAGAGCGTTGCGATCCTTATTTCCGGCCGCGGCTCCAACATGGCCGCCCTGATCGACGCCGCGAACCGCTACGGATTTCCCGCCGAGATCACGCTCGTGATTTCCAACCGGCCCGACGCAAAGGGGCTTGCGTTCGCGGCGGCGAATGGAATCGCAACGGTCGTTCTCGATCATAAGCTCTTCGACAGCCGCGAAAAGTTCGACGAAGCGCTACAAAAAATGCTCGAAGCCCTGCGCATAGATATCGTTTGTCTGGCGGGCTTCATGCGCATCCTGAGCGATGGCTTCGTGGAAAAATGGCGCGGGCGCATGATCAACATCCACCCTTCCCTGCTCCCCGAATTCAAGGGTCTGGATACGCATGCGCGCGCCCTCGCCGCCGGTGCGAAAAAGCACGGCTGCACGGTACATTTCGTGGTGCCGGAACTCGATGCGGGTCCGGTGATCCTGCAGGCGGAAGTACCGGTCGAAGCCGGTGATGACGAAGCAAAGCTCGGTGCGCGCGTGCTTCAGCAGGAACACAGGATTTATCCGATTGCGCTTCGGATGCTTGCCACAGATGAAGTGCGCCTCGAAGGCGACCGCGTCGTCAGGAGCGGGTAAAATCAGTTCGGAGGAGCCGGCAGTTTGCCGCGCGCGCGCGAGGGCTTGTCGGCGTCCGGCGTGATACCGCATTTGCGCTTGACGTCGTCGGGCTTCAGGTTTCCGAGCGTCGGGATCACGCTGTAATTCGAATAGAAGGCGAGATCTTCCTTGCCCATCGCCTTGGACATGGTCTGCCCGTAGCACTCGCAGCCCTTCTTGATCTGCGCATTCAATCCGATGAAATCACCGGCGTCCGTGGTGCACTGTTCCTGCAACTTCACACGAACCTGATCGACACTCATGTTGCCGGCACCGACAGGCGGCTGGCCGGGCTTGCTCTTGGCGGGCGGCGTTGCGGATTGCGTACCTACAGTTTCCACGCACGCGCCCAAGGCGAGCGCGCATGCGAGCATGGATGCCTGAAGAATTCTCAGCCGGATCAAGGGGAGCCTCAACGATTGGAAATCGTGAGTTCCTTTTTTCGCTCCCCGGGCGAAAAGTCAATGCAACGCGTGTGCCCTACTTGGCCTTGCTCCGCGCCCTTTCCATTGACATCCCGCCGGCTGCGCGCCGTTTGCGGCGCTTGGCAAGGTTCGACAGAAACCAGCCGATGAAGAGTACAAGTGCCGCCCCGACCGCGGCTGCCGGATATTCGAGCGAATGGGCGGTATTGGCGCCGAGGAAGTTCGCGACGGCCGGATCGGTGACGAACATTTCCCCTGCAACCCAGCCCAGAAGGGCCGCGCCTGCGGCAATCAGGAGCGGGAAGCGGTCGAACAACGCAGTGATCAGCGTGGCACCGGCAATGATCAGCGGAACGGAGGTTGCGAGGCCAATGCCGATCAGGAGCCAGCTGCCTTTGGCGGCGCCGGCAATCGCGATCACATTGTCGAGGCTCATGACGAGATCGGCGACCGCAATCACCCGGACCGCGCGCCAAAGGTTTTCGGCGGCTTCGACGCCGCCTTCCTTGTCGTCCTTATGCGGGATGATCAGATCGACCGCGATCCAGACAAGGGCCAGTGAACCGGCGATCTTGAGGAACGGTACATCCAGCAGGGTCGTGACCAGACCGGTAAAGATCACGCGCAGCAGGATGGCGACACCCGCACCGAGAACGATGCCCCAGAAACGGGTCTTCGCAGGAAGGGAGCGGCAGGCAAGCGCGATGACAACGGCGTTGTCACCGGACAGCAGGATGTTGATCCAGATGATCTTGCCCAGCGACAGCCAGAAATCCGGCGAATCGAACCACATACCGCTCTCCTATCCCCAACCCCGTATATTTTCGGGTTTCTGTATCGCTCGCATAGACGAGCAAAAGCCCGCTGCCAAGGAAAACCGGACAGCGGGCTCCGTAAATTTACAGGGATAGATAGGACCTATCGGCCGGTTGGAAAAACGGCGCTTCAGCCGACGATTTCTGCTTCCGTGAAGAAGTGCCCGATTTCGATCTTGGCGTTTTCCGCGCTGTCGGAGCCATGCACCGAGTTTGCTTCGATCGACTCCGCGAAATCCTTGCGGATCGTGCCCGCGGCGGCTTTCGAGGGGTCGGTGGCGCCCATGACTTC
>VFQR01002454.1_pt1 | contig 11806 bp, 11 predicted proteins | sample 3512321 | NCBI WGS metagenome assembly VFQR01 (sample SAMN10412374, study PRJNA504923) | tailings metagenome | isolation source: Relicate 3 Philex TSF1 revegetated site | place: Philippines: Tuba, Benguet | collected 2017-08-29
ATTCTTTCTTGTTAAATGGTATAACAAATCACACCCAAAAGGTAAAACTCATAGAGGCAGAGAGTAGCCTAAAGCGACTTTGACTTGTGATAGAGTTTGATTGGCGATCGCTCTCGCTTTTTCGGCTCCATCCCGCAACACAGACTCTAAATAGCTTTTGTCTTCAGTTATCGCCTGATATTTTTCTTGGATTGGTTTGAGAGCCTCAATCATTGTATCTGCTAACAATGGCTTGAATTGTCCCCAGCCCATATCCTGACACTCAACTGCTACATCTTCTTTTGTCTTTCCAGAAAGCAAAGTATACAGAGTTAATAAATTATTGCATTCTGGACGCTCTGGGTCGTCAAAAATCAAACCACGAATCGGATCGGTTTTACAACGCTTAATTTTGTATTGAATTTGCTCTGGGGAATCTAGCAAATTGATGCGGCTTAAATCTGAAGGATCGGACTTAGACATTTTGCGCGTACCATCTGCCAAACTCATCACCCTTGCGCCTTGTTTGGGAATTAAAGGATCTGGTAACTTCAAAACTGGACGATCTGGTTTACCAAATTGGTGATTTAACCGAGCTGCAATATCCCGTGTTAATTCCAAGTGTTGCTTTTGGTCTTCACCCACTGGGACTTTATCCGCTTGGTAAAGCAAAATATCAGATGCCATCAGTACTGGGTAATCCAGTAAACCTGCACTCACATTTTCTCCCTGTTTGACGGCCTTTTCCTTAAACTGGATCATATCTTGCAGCCAGTTTAGGGGTGTAATACAGTTGAGCAACCAGGTGAGTTCGCTGTGGGCTGAAACGTGGGATTGCACAAAAATGGTGGAGTGATTTAAATCAAGACCACAAGCTAGATACAAAGCAACAAGGGTATAAGTATCAGCTGCCAACTGTGTTGGGTCGTGTGGCACTGTAATTGCGTGTAAATCAGCCACGAACAGGTAATTTTCGTATTCGCTCTGACCTTCTACCCAGTTGCGAATGGCTCCCAAGTAGTTGCCTAGATGGTAATTGCCGGTTGGTTGAACTCCAGAAAGAACACGTTGCTTGCCCATAAATTCTCAACTTAGTGATCTCAAATCTGCGCTAATTAAGTGGCGGTCTGGTAACAATTTGCTTCTCTTTTCTACAAGAGGCTGCATTAACCCAAACGCACCTACGCAAAACTCATTTAATTTTGACATTTTCCGTGTCAACTCGCCGTTGGGGAATTAGAGATTTAGTTATGACAGCGGATTTGCGTTGAATTTCGGTAGATTGCAAAGTTTCTATCTGGAAGCTTGAAAAGACTAAGACTCAGGTTTACGCTATTCAATCATTATGCCTCTAACCAAGACTGCAAATCAGCCATACTGGTAAAATCTAACAGTGCTTCGCCAAGATTTTCTAATTGTTCTAGGTTGAGAGCTGCAATGCGATCGCCCACATCTTGAGGTAATTCTCCCACACGTCGAGTTAGTAGACGATAAATAAGCGATCTTTCTCCTTCTTCTCGTCCCTCTTCTCGTCCCTCTTCTCGTCCTTCTTCTCGTCCCTCTTCTTTGATTTCTCGATAAACTCTCGTTTCTTTAAGTGTAATTCCTAGCATTTGTTCAACCTCCCTTTGGCTTAATCCTTCAAATTTGTACACCATTATCGTTGTCACTAAGTCAATTATGGCGCGACTTGCAGTTTCAGGCTGCTCAACACAAGAACGCTCAAGCAAATATCTGGCTTCAGAGGGTGCAAGTTCTTCCTTTACCGTAGTCAATACCATCAACGCAACCCATAAAGGTAATTGACGAATATCTCCCAATTCATCTAGATACACCCGATGCACTTGGTTTCCATGAAGCTGAGTTCGATGGGGATAAATATCAGTTTGTTCGACACTACGTGAAGGATAAATGATTACTGCTTGCCAATCACTAAATCTGGCACGGTTGCGGTAGAAATATAACGACGATTCTGCAAAGACCCGTTCATACAACTGTTCATCCTTTTGGAATTGCACCTCGCAGAAATATATAACACCAGGACTTTCATTTTCTGGTGGCAGAAATACTCCATCGATTTCAAACTTTGGTTCTTTGACAGCTACCGAATCAAATCGATACGCATCTGCATTTTGGGTGGATTTGTCAATAGTTCAAATAGTAAACTGGGTGATTGTTGGAATAGTTTGTAAAATATTGAATCTCGGCGCATGAAGGATTTTACTGATTTTTCTGTTGATAGCTAATAGTTTCTAACAAAACTAAGACTTACGCACAAGCAATAGAAAATCGCTAAAATTCAGAGGTGACTGCGGCTTCGGTAGAATGGGTACTATCGAGAATCCCTTTAAGAATTTGAGTCAAGGGTTCTAAATCTTCAGGGATGCGATAAAGTGATAAGTCTTGGGTAATTTGTTGTTGGGTTGGATCGTATTGGCTGAATTGCCAAATATCGCCAGTGGTGACGGCTCCGGTCAGGGGAGTGAGTAGCGATGCAATACCTTGTCGCTTTGCTAACCATAGATTCAAAGCAATTAATTCGACTGCAAGTTGAACAGCTCCACGGGTAAGGTCGGCGTTTTTGGCTTCAATCACAATTAAGTTGTATTGATTGTTCAAGTAGTAATCGAGTTCACCTTTAAGGTATTGATTGACTTCAAGGGGATATTCAATTTGAATTGGGGTTTTAACGGTTTGTGCCAGTTCTAATAAAATCGGAGCTACTAGAGATTCGCGGCGAGCAGCTTCGCTAGTTAAAGTAATGTAGGGCAAATATGCTTCAATCCGCCCTCGCAATGCGCTAGTATCCCAAAATGAATGGGGTAAAGAAAGTGGCGATCGCTTAAAACTACACCCCAAATCTCCTAAAATGTCTATTGCAGAAAAGCGCATCTCAAAGTAGCTACGAAATGTATAAGAAGCGCTCAGATTTAGAACAAGGGGATTGGAGACCAACATAAAAATGCACCCTCATGGATTGGATTTGAGCTATGGAATTTGGGTTAATTCTACCTTGCATAACGAATGTGTCGAATTCCTCTTGTTTACACAATTAGAAAAAATTTAAGTTTTTGTGAGAGAAACTAGCAGTAACCTGGGAATTGTGAGTTAATTTCTCTACTCCGGGGAGTCTGCTGATGAAAGCTTTACTACTCTGGCCTATAATGCCCAATTCTTTCTGGTCTTACCAGGAAACTCTTGATTTGGCAGGATTACGCGCTACAAATCCACCATTGGGTTTAATTACAATAGCGGCAATGCTACCAAGTGATTGGGAAATTAGATTAGTTGATCGCAATGTCCGTCTAGAGACAGATGAAGACTGGGATTGGTGTGAGTTAGTTGTCATCTCTGCAATGATTATCCAGAAAAAAGATTTGTGGGAGTTAATTAAAAAAGGGGCAGCGTTAGGTAAAAAAGTGGCAGTTGGTGGTCCTTTTGCGACATCAGTGCCAGAATTCGCCCTGGAAGCAGGAGCTAATTATTTAATTTTGGATGAGGGAGAATGTACTGTCCCCTTATTTTTAGAAGCATTAGCAAGGGGAGAAACTTCTGGGATTTTCCGCGCGACAGAAAAACCCGATGTCACTCAAACACCCATACCCCGTTTTGACTTATTAGATTTAGATGCTTACTTAGCAATTACGCTGCAATTTTCGCGGGGCTGTCCATTTCAATGTGAATTTTGCGACATTATCACTTTATTTGGTCGCAAGCCACGCACCAAAACACCAGAACAAATGCTAGCTGAGATGGAAGTCTTATATCAAATGGGCTGGCGGCGATTGGTATTCATCGTGGATGACAATTTTATTGGCAATAAACGTAATGCTAAGCTTTTATTGCGATCGCTAATTCCTTGGATGCAAGAACGCAGCTATCCATTTATGTTACTCACAGAAGCGTCCTTAAATCTCGCCGAGGACGATGAGTTGATTGAGTTGATGGTGCAAGCTGGTTTTAGGATGGTATTTATGGGCATTGAAACGCCAGATGTCGAAAGTCTAGCGGTAGCCAATAAAGAACAAAACACCCGCCAATCGCTATCAGAATCTTGCTACAAAATTACACGAGCCGGACTACAAATTATGTCTGGTTTTATTATTGGTTTTGATGGTGAAAAAAAAGCAGCAGGACAACGCATTCAAACATTTGTAGAAGAGACTGGTATTCCCCAAGCTCATCTTGGTTTGCTGCAAGCTTTACCAAATACAGCTATGTGGAATCGTCTCAAGCAAGAAGGACGCCTCAAAGAAGGATCGATGGATTTCATGGGTTCTCAAAAAGCGTTGATGAACTTTGTACCTACCCGCCCATTAGAAGAAGTTATTCGGGAGTATATTGAGACTTTTTGGAATTTGTATGAGCCGATGCTTTATCTCAAACGCACCTTTCACCACTTTAACTTGATGCAAGATAAGCGTCCCAAAGGCAAACGTCCTCTGACATGGCATGAATTACGATTATTTCCGGTAATTGTTTGGCGACAGGGTATTGTTCGGTCAACTCGTTGGCGTTTTTGGTGGCAATTAATGGCGATCGCTCTCCAAAAACCGGATTTATTGTATGATTATCTGGTAGCATTGAGTTTTGGCGAACACTTCTTTAGCTTCCGTCATGAAGTTAAACTAGAACTAGAAACACAACTAGAAATATTAAAGCAACAGCAACAAGCACAACAGATAGAAAACGCAAATTATCAGTTGTCGGCTGTGAATTGAGTTTGGCAAGTAGAGACAAAATTAATTCTGTCTCTACTTGACAAACACCCCATTTTAAAACTCATGATTTCTCATCTCTTTGCGTACTTGACGGTTCGTTTTTCTTTTATCCCACATTCCGCACTTCAAAATGTATTATCTCTATTTTCAATAAAAATTCCTAATAATGTTCAAGTTATTAAGTATTAGTATTGAATACTATTGGTAATTTATGTTGTTGATTTAACTATCATTAAACAGGTTTTGGAAATCTATGCGTATTACATGATGAAGTACGTAAAGTCGATTTTATACATCCTCTGAAGATAAACTGCGTCTACGCCCTTTTTACCTAATAGACATAGAAGTGAAAATGAGGCACAATTTATGAATTGTGTATACCAAGTATTTTGGGCTTAACTGAACCGTATTGAATTATAGATTCATATAATTCTTGATCATTAAAATCTTTTACCTAATCTATTTTGCAAAAATTCTCTAATATAACGTAAGCCGCGCCTGAGACTATCTGCAAGTTTGCTAAAATGCGTCCTTGGGAAATACCAGCTACTAAAGCTGGTAACCTACTTGTCCTCCTATTAATCCAAGAAATCCTGTGCCAAAGTGCTGAATCTCGAAAAAGTTTGCTTGCTCTGGTGAGGTTTTGTAAATTCGGAATGTCTTCATAATTCCCAAAGTAGCAGCACTTTCTAGAGGGCCAACAAAGCTAGTATCTCGGTCAAGAAAATAGGGTTGACTAGCCCAATAAGCCATCTGATTTGCATTCAAAAAGTAGGAAGCTGCATGTGGATTTAGGGGACGACGAAAGGTAATTGGTGTATTCATAATTGTACCCTTGAGTTCTGGTTGCTCCTGCACATTTTGAAAGGGAGCAGTTACTCGCAAAGCCAAATCTCCATCTATGTAAGCTTTGCGAACCAAACCATGAGGTGAGATTTCATAACGATTTGGTTGAAGTAAGTTTAAGTCGCCTGCTTGCTGGGTAAACCAGTTTAATTTTACAAAAAACCAAGGATCATGGATGATTAGATCATCTTCAATAAAACAGTAGTAATCATATTGACCAAGAAAACTTTGCAGAACAGCTTGGCACTCAAACTCCAAAAGTAGAGGTTCTACATTGGTAGGATGATGTTTATATAAATCGGATGGTAGAGGAAGCTGAGTTAGTAGATGATGGTCTTGAGTTGTACAAACAACAATATCAATTTCGTGGGCTTGGGGCTGATTAGCAGGGAAAGCTAGTCGCTGAGCAATGTCGATGATCCTTTGAGATTTACCAAATAATTGGTGTAAGGCAGTAAGGTTTTGAGTGAAAGCCTGCAATCGGGGTTGGGGGTCTTTGCGTTGGGAACCATATCGACCTTCACTGCTAGGTTTGAAAAAATGGGGAACAGTAAAAAGAATTCGCATTTTAAATATCGCTTTTGTTTGTCATTGGTCATTGATCATTTGTCATTGGTCATTGGTTATTTGTCATTTGTCATTTGTCATTAGTGAATGCCCAATGCCCTATTCCCAATATTTAATTTCCGCCAAATCCTTTAGAAACTTTAGCAGTTTGGCACTTTTTAGTATCAGAAATTTTATTAGCTAACATCCATTGCAAATGCTCTGGTAAAAGTTTAGCCACATCATAATTTTTGAGAATTGTCGCTCGCGCATTGGCACGAATCGCATTCATCTCTTGAGGATTATCCAGGGCTTCTTCAACCCGATCCGCAATATTTTTGGGAGAAAAGAAATCTACTAGCAGTCCATTAACGCCATCTTGTATGACCTCTAAGACTGGCGCAGTACTGGAAGCTACTAGTACACATCCCACTGACATTGACTCTAACATCGACCAGGATAACACAAAAGGACGAGTTAAATAAATATGAGCAGAAGAGGCTTGTAATACCTGGAGATATTCATGGTAAGGTAAGCTATCTGTAAAGTGCAATCTTGATAAATCTAAAGATAATTTTTCCAGCATTAATTGTTTATAAGTCTTGCCATCGGGGAGATTTTTTCCATAAGCAACTCTATCTTCTCCCACAACTACTACATGGCATTTTGGTCGTCGCTGCTGAATTAGGGCTACGGCTTCCATAAACTGGGGAAACCCTCTATAAGGTTCCATTCCTCGTCCCACATAAGTTACTAACTCTTCCACATGGGAAAGGTCGAGATTTATTCTTGGTAAAACTAATTTTGCGTCTGGTTTGGGAGCAAAAAATTTAGTATCAATCCCATCGTGACAAACAGTGATTTTATTATGATATTCTTTAGGAAACTGTTGCCGCTGCCAATGGGTGGGAGAAAGCCCGCGATCGCAGCTATACAAATCAGTCAAAATTGGCGCATTTTTTACCCTAATTCGGCATACATCATCAGCATTTAATGGTTCGTTGGGATCAAAATCGGCATCGGAACCATGAGCATGATAAAACCACTCAAAATAACACAACAATTCTGCTTTAGGAAACACATCTTTCATAAACAAAGTCGGTCCCCAACCAGAATGACCATAAATTATATCTGGAACAAAACCCTCAGCTTTTAATTTTTCTGCGATGCGATAAACGGCTTGACCAGTAAGCACAGCATTTTCTAAGTTGCGAACGTAATGATGGGTTTGGGGAGCAGCTTCACGAGAAGGAGTATAAATAGCTTTATTAACACCAAATATTTCTCCTTCGCGGCGATTTGTGCCATAGACAACTTTGAAATTCTTATTTTTACCCAAAAACATAGCGAGATTGCGAAATTGCGCGGGGAAGTTAGGATGTAAAAATAAAATCTGCATTGGAATAATTTTAATTAGCTTATTGTGTAGATAAAATAAAACAGAATTCAGAAGTAGTTTAGAATGATTAGTACATAAACAAGATGCTTTATTTGTAAAAGTTTAAAATCATACCTCACTTGCCATTTTTGAATGCAACTTGGTATAAATTGCGTTCACAAGTAACATCCCCCTCATCCCTCCAACAAATACAACTACACGCTACTTTACTAAGCCGTTGCCGCGAAATGCGAAAATAATTGGAAATTCGTGTAACGACCATGAAATTTATTGGCATTGATTTAGGCTGGAAATCCCAACCCAGCGGACTGTGCTGCTTAGAATGGATAGATGGACAACTGCAACTACTAAGTTTAGACCGCAAAGAAGCCATTGCAGATATCCTGACATGGATTGATGACAGTGTACAACCAGACGAACCAGCCATCATCGCCGTAGATGCACCCACCCTCATACCCAATGACGCTGGAAGTCGCCTCCCCGACAAACTCACCCACAAATACTTTGGTAAATATCACGCCGGCTGCTACCCAGCTAACAAAAATCTACCCTTTGCCGATCGCACCATCAACTTTGGCTTAGAATTAGAATCACGCGGTTATATACACGCCCCCACCATCGAACCGCAAAAATTTGGCAGATATCAAATAGAAGTCTTTCCCCACCCAGCAATTGTTCATCTCTTCAACTTAGAACGCATCCTCAAATACAAAAAAGGACGCCTTGGCGAACGCCGCCTAGAATTAATCAAACTTCAAAACTATCTTCTTGATATTCTCCCCTCTCTTTCTCCTCCTGTGCGTCTGTGCAATTCGTTTTTTCTAGAAATTCCTACCACAGGCGCAGCCCTCAAAGCAACTGAAGATAAACTAGATGGCCTAGTTTGCGCTTATGTTGGTGCATACTGGTGGTATTGGGGAGAACAACGTAATTTGGTACTTGGCGATCGCACTACTGGATATATTGTTATTCCTCAAAGAATTTTAACCTAAAATGAGCGTTGGGAAGTAGGATTTTATCTCATGCAGACACGCAGAGAACGCAGAGGAGGAGTGTTAGATTATAAGGTAAGAGAACTTCAAGCCCAATTTCCATTCTTTTTTAGAGAGGTTTTATGCAAGGAGTTAGTTCTAATTTGAGTTTAAAAGAGCTTTATGAAATTGATGAGCATCTCTGGTTAGAGGAAACAATTAAATTATTGAAAGCTAATCATTTAGAAGAATTAGATTTAGAAAATTTAATTGAGGAGCTAGAAAATTTGAGTCGGAGAGACAAAGCCAGGGTTACTAGTTTACTAGAGCAAGTTATTAGACATCTTTTATTGCTGGAATATTGGACAGAAGAATCTCAATATAATTCTGGACATTGGAAAGCAGAAATTAGAAGTTTTAGGACTCAGTTAAAACGTAATTTGACAACCAATTTATCTCAATTTTTAGAAAAAGAATTGGCATTAATTTATGATGATGCTTTAGGGTATGTTATTGAAAAAACTGAAGGCAAACTAGATAACTTGCCTCAATCTTGCACTTATACCTTAGAACAACTATTAGATATTAATTATCTACCTTAAATTATGTAGAATAAAAAGCAATACGCATCGCTATCAAATTTCTGATTTCATCTGGTTTTTAGCCAGATAGTGTTCATCGAGAGCGCGTCTTAGCATCATTTTAATCACTGCTTCACGACTAATATTGAGTTCGGTTGCCATTTTGTCCAGTTCGTTGAGCATAGGAATAGGAATTTCCTGGTTTGTTGCCACTATATCCTGTCGTCTTCGTGAGGTCATCTGACGGCGTGTTCCGATCCTTGTTGTTGTGCCATCAAAATAACGGTCGATAACTTCCTCTACTGCATCAATTTTATCCTCCAGTTCTTCAATAGAAATATTGTTCATAGATTTCTCTCTCCCGTCTAGTACTTTTCCAATAAGTAATTAACCAAATATATTCCCCTTGTTCGTCATAACGAACTTCGTAAATAACTGAAAAAAGGGTGTTTTGCAGAGATCCAATAGCAATAAAAGAAAAGAGGGGAAAAGGTTAAAGGGAAAAGGGAAAAGGCATGAACAGGTCGCCCACAAGGGGCGAGGTTTTTACCTTCCCTACTTTTGATGCGGATTATTTCGCCCACAAGGAGCGAGGTTTCTACCTTTCCCCCTTCCCCTTCTTGATAAATTGTTCTGGGTCATCTCGTTTCATTTGTTCTACATAGTCGCCTGCCAAAATAGTAGCGATTTCTGACAAAGAATATCCTCTATTTTGTTTAAGAAGCTGACTTTTGCGATCGTCCCAGTCAAATCGCATTTTTTACTCAAAAATTTTGATTATTTTACTAATAATTATACTGCAAGAGACATTCTCTCAAGATTTCCTTGATAAAAGGCGTTGCTAAACTTAATCAGCAACGCCTAATCTTGAGTATTCAAAAACTATTTTTTACTCTTCTTGCTCTGCCCAAGCAATCAATCTTGGTTCATAAGGATTAGCCAGATGTTGATTTTTCGGCAATACCCGCAAAGACAAGCCTTGCAAACCTGAGGTGGTGTAGGTAATATTAGCCGTGTAAGTACTCAATCCTTGGGCATCTTCGCCTTGGTAATCCATCACCACTGGTACAGCGTTGACAATATCACCATTGGCATCGATCGCACCTTGATATAACTCTACCTGCACATCATCGTTGTTCAAAGTTGCCAAGTCAACTTTAGCTTTGACAGCCACAGTTTGATTAACTTCAATATCCGCAGGTGTGGATACATCAATATCTTTGATTCTGATGTTGAACCAGTGTTCGCCCAGTTTTGCTTTCCAAGCGGCTAGTTCTTTGGCTGGGGCATAGTTATCAACGGTCAAGGTATGATAGCGATCGCTAGCTGGAAAATAAGCCCTAAGAGCATATTCTCCTACCATCCGCGCTGTATTAAAGAATGGACAATTCAAGCGAATTGCATCTTTCATTTTGGCAACCCACGGCCGCGGTAAGCCATCACTATCGCGATGTTCATAAAATAGCGGTACAACTTCCTTCTCTAACAAATCGTAGAGGGCGTTTGCTTCTACTTCATCTTGATAGGTAGGATCGTCGTAATTTTCTCCATGTCCAATTGCCCAACCTGTGCGGACGTAATCAGCTTCATCCCACCAACCGTCTAGTACACTTAAATTCGGTAATCCATTCATTGAGGCTTTCATGCCACTGGTACCAGATGCTTCCCGTGGGCGACGTGGTGTGTTTAACCAGATATCACAACCTGCTACCATCAACCGCGAAATGTGAATGTCGTAATTAGGAACAAACACTACTTGCTTTTCTAAATCCTGTTCGCGGATAAAGTGATTGATGTCGCGGATGAGTTCTTTTCCGGGAATGTCTTTAGGATGTGCTTTCCCAGCAATCACAAATTGCACCTTTCGGTCTTTGTTGGCTAATAAAATCCGCTTGATGCGTTCGACATCGCGCATCCACAGGGTAGCGCGTTTGTAGGTGGCAAAGCGACGAGCAAAGCCAATGGTGAAAGCGTAAGGGTCTAAAACTTCTTGGGCTTGGACAATTTCTGAGGGTGAAGCGCCGCGATCGCGTAAATGCTTGACCAAATGTTCCCGCACGTACAATATCATGTCCAAGCGGCAGCGTTCGTGATTCCGCCATAATTCTTCATCAGGTATGGCGTCCATCCTCTCCCACAATGGACTGTCTACTGGTGCTGATGACCAATTTGGCCCCAGGTAGCGATCGTATAACTCTTGAGTTGATTTGGCAACACAACTCCGAGCATGGACACCGTTGGTGATGGCGGCGATGGGCACTTCCTCTACTGGCACTTTCTTCCACAAGCCCTGGAACATTTGCCGGGACACTACGCCGTGCAGTTGTGCTACACCGTTGGAAAATGTGGCCATTTTCAACGCCAACACTGCCATACTGAAAGGCGCAGATAAATCACCTGTATTTTCCCGCCCCAGTCCTAAAAACTGCTCTTTGGGCAAGCCAAAGATTTCTGCATAGTACCCCAGATAATACAAAACTTTATCGGGAGAAAACAAGTCAATACCTGCTGGTACTGGTGTGTGAGTAGTAAAGATATTGCTGGAAGCTACCACCTGTTTGGCTTCGGCATAACTCAATCCTGCTTCCTGAATCAGCAGTCGGATGCGTTCTAGGGCGGAGAAGGCGGCGTGACCTTCGTTCATGTGGTAGGCGGTAACGTTCAGCCCCAAGGCCTTGAGCATTTGCACGCCACCGATCCCCAACATAATTTCCTGGTGGATACGCATGTCGATGTCGCCACCATAGAGTTGGTCTGTGATGT
>VFQR01002455.1_pt1 | contig 11803 bp, 11 predicted proteins | sample 3512321 | NCBI WGS metagenome assembly VFQR01 (sample SAMN10412374, study PRJNA504923) | tailings metagenome | isolation source: Relicate 3 Philex TSF1 revegetated site | place: Philippines: Tuba, Benguet | collected 2017-08-29
GATGGTCGAGCTGCAGAACGCCTACAGCGTGAATGCGCGCGTGATCTCCACGGTGCAGGCGATGTGGGAGGCGCTGTTCGGCGCGGTGCGATAATCATGGCGATGATCTCCACCATCGGCTTCACGGCGCTCGACCAGGCGCGGCTGCGCCAGGGCATCGAGACGCTGACGCGCCAGGTCTCCACCGGCCAGCGCGGCGAGGTGCATGGCGCGCTCGGCACGGAAGCGCGGCGCGCGATGGATCTGCGCGGCGACCTCGCGCGGCGCGAGGCCTATGTCACCGCGGCCGACACCGCGCTGGGGCGCATGGGCGCGACGCAGGGTGTGCTCGCCCGCCTCGAGACCATCGCCTCCGACCTCGCCGCCGAGACGGCCCGCGCGCGAACCCTCGGCGCGGTGGGCGTGGAGGCGCTGGCGCGCAGCGCGCAATCGGCGCTGGCGGAGGCCGCCTCCCTGCTCAATACGCGGCACGGCAACGAATACCTGTTCGCCGGCAGCGACCTCGCCAGCGCGCCGGTGCCGGATGCGGCGACGATCCTGACGGGCCCGCTCGCCACCGCGATCGGCGCCGCGGTGGCGACGCTCGATCCGCTGAACGCGGCGACCGTGCTGGCCGACACGGCGTTGGCCGCGACCGACCCGCTGACGCGGCCTTTCAGCGCGCATCTCGAAGGCCCCGCGCTCACGGAGCAGCGGCGCGCGGTGCAGGTGGCGGATGGGGAGCGCGTGTCCTGGGGCGTTCTGGCGAGCCAGGATGCGGCGGGCGAATCCGCGCTCTCCTGGGGGCGGGAGCTGCTGCGCGGCCTGGCGACGCTCGCGGCCCTGACGCCGACTTCGGCCGCGCAGGGCGCGGGCTATGACGCGCTGCTGGCCGGCGTCGCGCAGGGGCTGGGCGGTGCGACGACGGGCCTCGCGCAGGAGCGCGGCACGCTCGGCGCGGCGGAGCGCCGCGTGGAGGCCGCGCGCGAGCGGCACAAGGATGTGGAGGTGGCGCTGCGCGCGCAGCTCGGCACGGTGGAGGAGGTGGACATCGCCGAGGCCTCCACGCGGCTGCGCCAGACGGAGCTCCGCCTCGAAGCCTCCTACAACGCCACCGCGATGCTGGCGCGGCTCTCGCTCGCGGCGCTGCTGCGATGAGGCCGCGGCCTTCAGCCCCGGTTAAGCCGAGGGCGGCATCATCGCCGCGTGCCGCCGCGCCGTCTTGCGCGGCGGCGCGCCCCGAGGATCGGGCACGCGGCAGGCCGCGTGGCGGCGAAAATCGCGCAATCGCCGGCACTGGCCGGCTGCCGGCGGAGCGGCCCGACTTGCCGCGGCGCCGACAGGTTGGGAGTTGAGCATGTCCACCTTGGTGCTCGAGATGCGGGCAGGCGACCTGATGGTGGTGAACGGCGCCTCGCTGCGCTTCCGCAGCCGCACGCGCGTGGAGCTTGTCGCGCGCGCGCGCTTCCTCTTCGGCAAGCAGGTGATGCAGCCGGAAGGCGCGACGACGCCGGCGCGTCGCATCTACTTCGCGCTGCAATGCGCCTATGTCGGCCCGGAGGAGGAGCGCGAGAAGGCCATGGCGGATGCGCATCGCCTGGTCGGCGAGTTCCAGGAGGCGACGACCTCCAACATGGCGCGCCAGCTGCTGGACCGCGCGCTCGCGCTGGCCGAGCAGGATGAGTGGTACCAGGCGCTGCGCCTGACGCGCCATGTCATGCGGCATGAGGCGGCGGTGCTCGGGCTCGATCCCGTCACGGGCGCCAAGCTCGCCGCGGGGGCTTCGGGCACGGCTTAACCGGGCCTTCATCCGCCCCTGGCAGAAGCGGGGGCGGAGGCGGCTTCGCGCGAGGCGCGCGGCCGCCGGGACCGCGGTGCGGTCCATCCCGCGGAGGGCGGCAAAACGCTCACCCCGCCGCGGAACGAGTGGGACAGGAGCGGGGACGATGTCCTCCATCAACACCAATGTCGCGGCGATGGCCGCGGTGCGTTCGCTGAACATGATCGGCAACGACATGGGCAAGACGCAGCAGCGGATCGAGAGCGGCCTGCGCATCAGCGCCGCGAACCACGATCCCGCCGTCTTCACCATCGCCCAGCGCATGCGCGCCGACCTGAAGGGCCTCTCCGCCGTGGTGGACAGCCAGAATTTCGGCCGCGCCGCGCTCTCCGTCGCGCGCGATGCCGCGACCCGCATCTCGAACGAGCTGGGCCAGCTCAAGCAGACGATCACGCAGGGCCAGCAGCAGGGGCTCGACCCGACCACGATGAACAACCAGATCACCTCGGCCCTGTCCAACATCGATGCCTTCGCCGATTCGGCGAACTTCAACGGGGTGAACCTGATCAACTCCAACACCGGCTCGCTGCAGGTGCTGCGCGAGATCGGCGGCTCCATCACCCAGATCCAGTCCTCGGACCTGCGTACCTCGGCCGGCGGGCTGAACCTCGCAGGCCTCACCGTCAACCAGGGCGCGCGGCAGATTGCCTTCGACAGCACGCTCCAGATCTCGGACGGCACCGGCTTCTCGGTGACCGTCGGCACCACGACCTTCGTGTTCGAGTTCAACAGCGATGCGACGCTGGCGGGCTCCGCCGGGCCGAACACCATCGTCCGCGCGGTGGAGTTCACCGACACGGAATCGCCGCTCCAGCGCCTCGGCAGCCTCCTCAGCGCGATGGCGCAGGACGGGATCAACGCCAGCTTCGACAACAGCGGCAACATCATCGTCCAGAACGCCACCAACGTCGGCAGCGGCGGCAACGGACTCACGGCGGTGACGGGCGCGACGGTCTCGCAGATCGGCGGCGCGCAGGGCGCGATCGCGCGGGTGGACGGCGCGATCAGCACGGCCGGCACCATCCTGGCCCGCATCGGCGCCTCGGTGCAGCAGGTCGAGGGGCTGCGCGACTTCAGCGTCCAGCTGCGGGATTCCTTGCGCGAAGGTCTCGGCGCGCTGGTGGATGCGGACCTCGCCGAGGAAAGCGCGCGCCTCACCAGCCTCCAGACGCGCCAGCAGCTCGCGACGCAGTCGCTTTCCATCGCGAACCAGCAGAGCCAGTCGCTGCTGAGCCTGTTCCGCTGAGTGACCGGGCGGGGCGTTCGCGCTCCGCCCACCCTTCGCTTCCTTCGGAGGATCCGGAGCCGCATGAGCATCCATCGCTACGCCGCCGCGCAGAATGCCGCGGCGAGCCCGCGCGAGGTCGAGATCCGCGCCTTCCGCTACGTCAACGGCCTGATGGCGGGGGCCACGGATTTCGCGCAGCGCATCGCGGCGCTGCACAAGGTCTCGCAGCTCTGGGCGATCCTGGTCGGCGACCTCACGCTCGACTCCAACGCGCTCCCGGCCGAGCTGAAGGCGCGGCTGATCTCGCTCGGCCTCTGGGCGCAGCGCGAGGCGGCGGCGCGCATGGCGGACGAGGGAAGCCTCGCGCCACTTATCGCGCTGCATCGCGACATGATCGCGGGGCTGGAAGGGCAGGGCGCGATGCTGCCGCCGGCCATCGCATCCGCGCCGTTCCAGGCGGCGGTCGCCTGAGATGCTGAGTGGCATCGGCGCCCAGGCTGCCCTTGCCATCGTGGAGCGGCAGGGTGCGGCCTTGCAGGAACGCTTCGCCGCGCGCCGCGACAACGCCGCCGATGCGACCAGGCTTCGCGAGCAGGCCGGCCGCCTGACGGATGTCGATTCGCTGCTGAAGGACCGCCGCAGCCTGCTGATGGTGCTGGAAGCCTTCCAGCTCGAATCCGAGGTGAACAAGATCCCGCTGCTGCGCCGCGTGCTGACCGAGGATCCGGCCGCGACGACCAGCTATGTGAACCGCCTGGCGGACCCGCGCTGGAAGGCCTTCGCCGAGGCCTTCGCGCCAAGCCGCGCCGTCAGCCTGACCGCCGAGCAGATCGCGGCCCAGCCGGCGGAGCAGCTGCGCGGGATGGAGCTCGCACGTGTCGCCGGGCTCGATTTCCTCCAGATCCAGGCGCTCTCCGGCGAGCAGCTCGCGGCGATGGATCCGCGCTGGATCGCCGCGATCTCGCCCGAGGCGATCTCCGGCATGGATGGCGAGGATGTCGCGGCGCTCACCTCGGATCAGGTCGCGGCGCTCCAGCCCGCGCAGGTCCGCGCGCTGCTGATCTGGCAGGTCGCGGCGATCGAGCCGGCGGATGTCGCCGTGCTGTCCGCGGAGCAGCTCCGGGCCTTCACGCCCGCGCAGCTCACCGCCTTCACGCCCGAGCAGATGGCCGCGCTGAGCCAGGAGCAGATCGCGGCCTTCAGCGCCAGCCAGGCCGCGTCCTTCGACGAGACGCAGCGCGCCGCGCTGACCGAGGCCGGTCGCGCGCAGCTCGACCGCGCGCCCTTCCTGCCGGAGCCGGAGATCGCACCCGCCCGCCGCGTGCCGCTCGGCGATCCGCTGCTGGTGCAGCGCGTGCTGGACGGCCTGATGGTGAACCGCTTCGAGAAGGCGATGGGCGAGGCGAATCCCGGCATGCGGGAGGCGCTGTATTTCCGCCGCATGGCCGGCAGCGTCACCTCCATCCCCCAGCTCATGGCGGATCGCGCATTGACGGAGGTGGTGCGCGGCGCGCTCGGCCTGCCCGCAAGCTTCGCCGGGCTGGAGTTCGAGCAGCAGCGCGACATCCTCGCGCGCCGGCTCGACGTGGCGAAACTGCAGGACCCGAAGGAGGTCGCGCGGATGGCCGCGCGCTATGTCGCGACGCGCGAGCAATCCGCCACGCCGGCCAATCCGCTGCTGGCGCTCTTCGGCGGCGGCGGCGCGAGCCTGACCGATCTGGTGGGACGCCGCGTCTCGATCACCCGGTGAGGTCGAGCGAGGCGGGCGGATCCTCGGCGCCGCTGCGATAGGCGTCGAGCTGGCGCGGCGAGGGGATGGAATGCACCACCTCCCCGCCGCGGTCGCGGATCTCGACCACGAGAAGGTTCAGCGCCGCGTCCACGCGCAGGGCCGGGCTCAGCGGCGGCGGCTCCAGGCGCGACGGCGCGGCTGGCGGGTCAGCAGCCTGGGGCGGTCGGCTGACGGGCGCGATCGGGGCGAGGCGGGCGACATCGCGGATCATGGCAGATCATCCGGGTTGCGATCAGCGTCGCAGTCTGCGCGCGCCTCGTGAAGAAAGCGTTGCGAGGCACAGCGAGGCTGGCCGCACACGCTTCGTCAATCTTGTCCTGTCATGCTGCCGCCTGGCCGCGCGATCGCCGCGTGGCGGCATGCGGCAGGATGCGGCGTGGACGGATCAACCGGCGTGGTGCGGGACCTTTCGCGGCAGGCGGCACTCGCGTCCCTGCCGCCGCTCATCGCGGCGCTGGAAGCCGCGCCCGGCGATGCTGCGCGGTGGCGCGACTTCATCCTCGGCCTCGCCGATGCGGAGATGTTCGATGCCGCGCGCCAGGCGCTGGGCCAGGCCGTCGCGTTCGGCCTCTCGCGCGCCGATGCGGGCGCGCTCGAGATCCTGCTGCGCATCCGCGCCGAGCACGGCCCGCCGCGCGACCCCGCTCCCGAGCCCGAGGCCGCTCCACCAGCGCCACGGGAGGCGGCGCCGCCGCCGCCCGCCCTGGTGGCGGAGACGCGGCGCCTCTATGGCCTGTTCGAGCGCAAGCGGCATGGTCGCGTCGTGCATCACGCACGCGAGATGATCCGCCGCTGGCCAGCACATTCGGCGGGCCACGAATTCCTCGCCGCGGCGCTGGAAGCGCTCGGCCGGCCCGCGCAGGCGCTGGCGCCGGCGCGCCGCGTGGTCTCGCTCGCGCCGGCCGATGTCGGCGCGCGGCTCCGGCTCGACCGGCTGATCGCGGCCGCACGCGGCGAGCCCGCCACGGAATCCGGCTTCGGCCACGCGACGCTGCCGGCCGAGGCCGCGCTGGCGGCGGAGGCCTGGAAGCGCGCGCATGCGCTGCATCGCGAAGGCCGTATCGAGGAGGCGATCGCCGCCTATCGCGAGGCCGACGCCGCCGCGCCGGATGTCGCGGAGCTGAAGCACGCGCTCGCCGCGCTGTTGCAGGCCAGGGGGCAGGCGGAGGAATGCGTCGCGCTGCTGGCGCGCGCCGTGGAACTCAAGCCCGGCTCGCTGCATCTGCGCCAGGCGCATGCCGGCATGCTGCTGCAGGACATGCGCCATGCGCAGGCGGCGGCCGCCTATCGCGCCGCGCTGGAACTCGACCCCGAGAATGGCGAATCGCTCGTCGGCCTTGCCTGCGCGCTGAAGGCGACCGGGCCGCTCGCCGAGGCCGAAGCGGTTGCGCGCCGTGCGCTCGCCGCCGGGGAGGACAGCGTCTCCGCCCATTCCACCCTCGGCCACATCCTCCAGCTCCAGGGCCGCACGGAGGAGGCGCTCGCCAGCTTCCGGATCGCGCTGCAGCGCGACCCGGATGAGGTGCTCGCCGGCTCCGGCCTGCTCTTCTGCGAGACGCATAGCGGGGAAGCGGATACCGCCACGCTGTTCCGCAAGCACCGCGCCTATGGTGAGCGGCTGGAACGCCGCATTGCGCCGATCGTGCATGATCGCGCGGAACGCCGCCATGCCGGCGCGCCGCGCATCGGCTTCGTCTCGGGCGACCTGCGCGCGCATGCGGTCGCGCATTTCGTGGCGCCCTTCCTGTTCGAGCTGGCGCGGCGCGGCTTCGCGCTGCACGCCTATGCGACGCTCGCCTCCGACGATCCCGTGACGCAGCACCTGAAGCAGGCCTTCGCCTCCTGGACCGAGGCGCAGGCGATGACGGAGGAGGCGCTGACGCGGCGCATCCTGGAGGATCGCATCGACATCCTGTTCGACCTCTCGGGCCACACCGCGCATCACCGCCTGCCGGTCTTCGCGCGCAAGGCGGCGCCAGTGCAGGCGAGCTGGATCGGCTACCCCGCCACCACCGGCCTCGCGCGCATGGACTACTTCCTCTGCAACGCGATGCTCGCGCCGCATGGGCTGCTGGAGGCGCAGTTCACCGAGAAGCTGCTGCGGCTGCCCTTCTCCACCGTCTTCGATCCCTTCCGCGTCGAGCCGCCCGTCGCGCCGCCGCCCGCCGCGGCACGCGGCCATGTCACGCTCGGCAGCTTCAACCGGCTCAGCAAGGTGACGCCGGCGGTCATCGCGCTCTGGGCCCGCATCCTGCACGCCGCGCCGGAGACGCGGCTGATGGTCGCAGCCGTGCCGGACGCGGCGGCGCGTGAGCGGCTGCTCGGCGCCTTCGCGGGGCACGGCGTGGACCTCGCGCGGATCGAGACACAGGAACGCACCACCTTCGACCGCTACCTCGCCCTGCATGGGGAGGTGGATCTGCTGCTCGACACCTTCCCCTATGCCGGCGGCACCAGCACCTGCTTCGCGCAGTGGATGGGCGTGCCCACGCTGACGCTGGCGGGCGAGACGATGCAGGCGCGCGTCGGCGCCTCGCTCAACGCCCATGCCGGCCTGCACGGCTTCATCGCCGACAGCGCCGATGACTATGTCGGCAAGGCAGTCGCCTGGTCGCGGATGCCGGAGCAACTCGGCATCATCCGCGCCGCGCTGCGCGGCCGACTCGCCCGCAGCATGACGGAACCGACCCGCGTCGTGGACGGGCTGGAGGTCGCGCTGCACGGCATGTGGCAGCGCTGGTGCCACGGGCTGCCAGCCGAGAGCTTCGACATCGCGCTCGATGCCGGTTCCATCCTCGATCAATCCGGAGAAGCCGCATGGACGGCGTGATCACGCCCTTTCGCCGCGCCGAGGCGCCGGTCTCGCTCGGCGCCATCCCGGTCGCGCGGCCGAGGCTGCCATCGGCCGATGCGCTGCTGCCCTATCTGCGCCGCATGGACGCCGCGCGCATCTACGCCAATTGGGGCCCGCTCAACACGGAGCTGGAGGCGCGGCTGGCCGCGCGCTTCGAGGCCTCGGTCGTCACCGTCTCCACCGCGACGGATGGGCTGATCTGCGCGTTGCGCGCGGCGTTGGAGGACAAGCCGGCGGCGCAGCGGCGGGGGCTTTGCCTGATGCCGTCCTGGACCTTCGTGGCCACCGCGCATGCCGCGATCGCCGCCGGCCTCACGCCCTGCTTCCTCGATGTCGAGGAGTCCACCTGGGCGCTCTCCCCGAACCGCGTGCGGGATGCGCTGCTGCGCGTGCTGGCGCAGCGCCCGCCGGGCTGGCCGGAGCAGCCGGTGGCGGCGGTGATCGCGGTCGCCCCCTTCGGCCGGCCGCTCGATCCCGCGCCCTGGGATGATTTCGCGCTGCGCACTGGGATCCCCGTAGTGATTGACGCCGCCGCCGGCTTCGATGCGCTGACCGTCGCGCGCACGCCGATGGTGGTCTCGCTGCACGCGACCAAGACGGTCTGCGCCGGGGAGGGCGGCTTCGTCGCGACCACCGATGCCGATCTCGCGCGGCGCGTGAAGCGCACCGCCAATTTCGGCTTCTTCGGCGCCCGCGTGGCGGAGGTGGCGGGGCTCAACGCGAAGCTCAGCGAATATCACGCCGCCGTCGCGCTCGCCTCGCTCGATGCGTGGGAGACGCGGCGCGCCGAGTACAGGGCGGCGGGCCAGGCGCTGCGCGCCGGGCTGGAACCGCTCGGCTGCCGTTTCCTCGATGGCTTCGCGGAAGGCTGGGTCGGCTCCACCTGCGTGCTGCGCCTGCCGCCCGGCCGGCATGCGCATGACGTCGCGATCGCGCTCGGGCTGGAGGGCATCGCGACGCGCGCCTGGTGGGGCGGCGGCTGCCATGCCAATCCGGCCTTCGCGCAATGCCCGCTGGTGCCCGGCACCGATGCCCTGGTCACGACACGGCGCCTGGCCGGCGGCACGATCGGCCTGCCCTTCTACCCCGATCTCGGCGCAGCGGAGATCGCCCGGATCGTTGCGGCGATGGCCGCGGTGCTGGGAGAGCGCCGCAAGCGGCCGCGCGGGAGTGCCGCGTGATGCGCGCGCTGGTGCTGGGCGGCGGGCTCGGCGGGATGATCGCCGCGCGGCTGCTCGCCGCGCGCGGCTGCGCGGTGACGCTGCTCGAAGCCGGGCCGGCGCTGGGCGCGGGCTGGCGCAGCCTTGCCACGCCCTTCGGCGCCGCCGATCTCGGCATCCGCGTGCCGCGCGAAAGCGGCGTGGCCTGGGCTGATGCGCTGATCTTCCACGAGCACGGCCTCGACTGGCACCGCATCGGCGCGCTCCCGCGGGAGGCGCATGTCGTCGCCGGCCGACTGCGTGGCGAGACCGGCTGCCTCGATGCGCGCGGGCTCGATCCCGCGCTGCTCGCCACGGCGCGCGCCGAGCTGATCGCGCGCGCGGAGACGCCCGATCCCGGCGCGGCCGCGCCCGATCTCGCGGCGCGGTTCCGCGCGACGCATGGCCCGACGCTGCTCGATGCCGTGCTGCGCCCGGCCTGCCTCTCGCTGCTCGGCGCCGAACCCGAGTTCCTCGCGCCGCTCGCCGCGCAGGGCCGGCTGCCGCTGCGCATCGTCGTGGCGGAGCGCGCTGAGACGGAGCGGCTGCACCACCTCGGCCATCTCGCCGCGCGCCTCGCACATCCGCGCGCGGCGGATGCGCCGCGCGGCAGTGGCGGCGACTACCTCCATCCGCGCGAGGGCGGCATCGGCGCCTGGACCGCCGCGCTGGAGGCGGCGTTGCGCCGCGCCGGCGTGACCATCCGCACCCGCGCGCGGCTGGCCGGCCTGTCGAGCCTCGGCGGCCGCATCCGCGGCGCCTGGATGCTGGATGGCTCGGACCTTGCCTGCGAACTCTTCGTCCTCGCCGCGCCGCCGCGCGCGCTGCCGGACCTGCCGGACGTGCCGGAGATGGGCATGCCGGTCGCGGCGCAGCTCGTCGCAATCGAGGGCGGCGGGCCGCCGCCGCTGGAGTGGCTCGTCTCCTACGATCCCACGACGCCCTTCATCCGCCTCGGCTTCCCGGACCGGTTCGAAGGCCGCGATCCACCGCGTGGCGCGCCCTGGCGCGTGATCGCGGAATCGCGCCAGCCGACGCCGGTGGCCCCGACGCTCGGCGGCCTCGGCCTGCTGCCGCGTGGCGCGCGGGTGGTGGCCGATGTGCCGCTCGGCACGGGCCGCTTCGCGGTGGAGACGGTCGAAAGCCGCGCGGCGCGGGAGGCGGCGCTAGCGTGTCTCGCCGGCTTCGACAATGCCATGGTGCTGCGCGGCGCGACCGGCGGCCATGCGCTGGTCGGCGAGATCGTCGCGGATGCCGCGGCACTCGCCCTTCGACTGGATGCGCCGAGGGCGGCGGCATGACCGCGCATCAGGCGACGCTGCGCGCCATCGTCGCGCCGATCGAGCAGCGCTTCGCGGAGCGTGGCGCGACGCCGCAGGGCCTCTGGTGGCCCAATGCGGAGGACCTCGCCACGCGCTATGCGGTGTTCCTCCGCCCGCTGCTGCCGGCACCCGGCGGCGGACGGCTGCGCGTGCTCGATGTCGGCTGCGGGCTCGGCTTCCTGGCGGATTGGCTTGCCGCGAACGGGCTGCTCGACGCCGTGGACTACACCGGGCTCGATGCCAGCGCGGCCATCCTGGAGCGCGCCCGCGCACGCTGGCCGGCGCTGCGCTTCATCGAAGGCGATCCCCTCTCCGGCGGCCTGCCGCGCGACAGCTTCGATGCCGTGCTCGCCATCGGCATCTTCACCGCGCGATTCACCAATACCGTGGAGGGCATGCGCGCCTACAGCGAGGCGACGCTCGAGGCCCTCTGGCCGCTGGCCGCGCGATGCCTCGCCTTCAACGCGATGAGCCGGCATGTCGAGTGGGAACGCGAGGACCTGTTCCACTGGGCCGTGGACGATGTGCTGCATCTCTGCCGCACGCGCCTCGCGCGGCATGTCACGGTCAGCGGCGATTACGGGCTGTGGGAGCACACCTACCATGTCTGGCGAGCGCCGCGCCGTGCCGGCGGCGTGCTGCCGGCCTGCTGGCAGGCGGCGTGACACCCTTCGCCGATCCGCGCCATGTCGCGGCGCTCGCGCGCCCCGGCGAGCGCGTCGTCCGCGTCGCGGCCTGGGATGGCGCGGCGCTGCTGCTGCGCCCGATCCCGGGCACGGCGCTTCTGGACGCGGCCGGGCCCTATCCGCTGCTCGGCTTCGATCCCGCCTGGGACATCGCGGCGGGCTTTCGCGCGCTACGCGCGGCCGGGGCGATCAGCGCGGTCATGGTCGCCGATCCGCTCGCGCCACCCGCGGACACCGCGCGCTTCGCCCTCGCGCGGCGCTACAAGCGCCATCACCTCGTGCAGGACGCCTATGCGCCGAGCGAGCACCACCGCGCCGAGCTGCGCCGTGCCGCGCGATGCTGCGCGGTGGAGGAGATTCCCTACGCGGCGGCGCTGCCGGCCTGGCAGCGCCTCTATGCCGGGCTCGTCGCGCGCAAGGCGCTCGCCGGCAGCCTGCATGATTTCGGTCCCGACTACGCCGCCGCGCTGGCGCCGTTCGGCCCGCGGTGCTTCGCCGCGCGCGATGCCGATGGCGTGGTCGCGATGGCGCTTTGGCTGCGGCAAGGCCCGATGGCCTGGTATCACCTCGCCGCCGGCGAGCCGCGCGCGCGGGCGATCGGCGCGGGCTACCTCGTGGTGGATGCCGCGATCCGCGCGCTGCTGGCGGAGGGGGTCGAGACGATCCAGCTCGGCGGTGGCCTGGCGGAGGCCGATGCGCCGCCCTGCGGGCTGGATCGCTTCAAGGCCGGTTTCGCCAACGCGGCGCGGGTGAACCTGCTGCTCGGCGCGGTGCTCGATCCGGCGGCCTGCGCGGCGTTGGGGGGGGCGACGGGCGGCGCCTTCTTCCCCGCCTATCGCCGCCGGAAAGACGCGGCCTGAGGTTTGACGCGCCGCAGCAACGGGCCGAGACTGAGGGCCGGTG
>VFQR01002456.1_pt1 | contig 11800 bp, 11 predicted proteins | sample 3512321 | NCBI WGS metagenome assembly VFQR01 (sample SAMN10412374, study PRJNA504923) | tailings metagenome | isolation source: Relicate 3 Philex TSF1 revegetated site | place: Philippines: Tuba, Benguet | collected 2017-08-29
TGTGTGGCCGCGACACCGGCCACGATGCGCAGCGTGTACAGCACGCCCAGCGTCACGCAGTCCACCAACACGCGCCGCTTCAGGTAGAAGGTGTAGGCCAGCGTGAGGGCGTAATACACGCCGAGGGCCAGGCCGAACGCCGGCGGCAACTGCAAGGCGAAGACCACCGACAGGCTCAGCAGCAGCACCGTGGCCACCAGGGCCTGCGGTACGCCGATGAGGCCGCTCGCAAAGGGCCGCAGCCGCTTGCGCGGGTGAGCCCGGTCGCTTTCGAGGTCCATCAGGTCATTGACGACATAGACCGACGACGCACACAGGCCATAGGCCAGGAAGGCCAGCAGCGCCTGCATCACGAGATGGGATTCGAAGCGGAAGGCGCCCAGCAGCGGCAGGAACACCAGCAGGTTCTTCAGCCACTGATGCAGGCGCAGGGTCTTCAGCCAGGTGCGCAGGGACGCCGTGGCGGCTGGAAACTCGCGCGCCACCTGGCCCTGCGCCCGCGCCGCCTTGGCGACGCTGCTGCCCGCGGCCACCACCACCGCCTCGCGGGCGCGCCGCCAGACGGGCAGGTCATCGGACGAATTGCCGGCGTAGTCGAAGCCGCGTTCGCCGAAGCGAGCCACCAGGCGGCTGGCCTTGGCCTCGCCGGACAGGTTGGTCTGGCCATCGCTGCCGATCACTTCGTCGAACAGGCCCAGGTGGCCCGCCACGCCATCGGCCAGGCGCTGGTCCGACGCGGTGCACAGCACCAGTTGCCGCCCGCCCGCCCGCTGCTCGCGCAGCCACGCGAGCAATTCGGGCGCGTAGGGCAGGCTGGCGTAGTCGGGGGCGACGTGGTCGACGATGCGCTGCTTCATCCAGGCCTTGCCGCGGGCGAGCCACAACGGCAGCGACAGCAGCGACAGTGGGCTTTGCCGGGCCAGCAGCAGCGTGGTCTCGTGCAGCAGGTCGGTCTGGATCAGCGTGCCGTCGAGGTCGACGACCAGCGGCGGCTGGTTCATGGTGGCGGAAACGTTCATGCTTGAGCGGTGGACAGCGGCGCCGGGGTGCTCCGCACGAGGGTGGGCAGGACCAGCAGGCCCAGACCGCTCGGGATCCAGAGTGTGCAGAGTCGGGTCAACAGGGTGGCGGCCACGGCGTCTTCCCAGGTGGCGCCCATGCGGGTGAGTGCAAAGGCGAGTGTCGCTTCCATGGCGCCCAGGCCGGCGGGCAGCATGCTGGCCGCGCCCACGAACAAGGCCGCAGAGAAGGCGGCGATGCAGGCGGCCAGCCCCAGCTCCGGCGATACCGTCTGCGCGAACAGGCCAAAGACGGCGGCCTGCACGCCATAAGCCAGCCCGCCCAGACCGACCCAGACGGGCAGGCGAGTGGGTGTCCACAGGGGGGCCCAGGCCCGCAGCGGCGCGATCAGGCGCCAGCGCTCGGGCAGGTGGCCGCGGCGCACCCAGGCCGCCACGGCCAGGGAGGCGATGCCACCGAGCCCGACGATGGCGATGAAGAGGCGGGTCTCGACGCCGGCGCAGGCCGCAGCGATCAGGCCCAGCAGGGCGACGCCGATGACGTCAGACAGGCGGTCAGCCAGGAAAGCCGCCAAGGAATCGGGCACGCGCACGCCGTGGGGCTTCAGCAGCAGGCTGCGCAGGGTCTCGCCGACTTTGCCAGGCGTCCAGGTCAGCGCAATGCCGGCCCAGTAGATCGCCAGGCTCGTGCGCCAGGGCGGCGTGCGCCCGAAGCAGGCCAGCAGCAGTTGCCAGCGCAGGAAGCGGAACAGGATGGCGGCCGTGCAGAGCAGCCCGCCCCACAGAGCGGTAGGCAGGCCGATCCGGCGCAGCGCGGCCGTCACAGCGTCCAGGTCCGATTGGGCCAGGGCCGCGACGTACAGCGCCAATGCTGCGACCAGCGCGATGAGTAAAGGTCGCGCCCAGCGCCCCTGCAGCATGAGTTCCCCGCTCTGTTGCTTTGCAGCATTCTAGAAAGCAGACATGACTTTCAGCCACCCGCAATGAAGGGGGCTGAGAGCGCTATCGAATCCCCTGACCGGCCCACTGTCAGCTATCGGTCAGAATCTGCGCCATCGAGAAGGAGACAAGGCCATGGAGCCCATCTGGTTGAAGCACTACCCGGCCGCCGTGCCTCGCGACGTCAACACGTCGCTGTACCCGAGCCTGGTCGACCTGCTGGACACCTCGTTCAAGAAGAATGCCGCCAAGCCCGCCTATCTGATGATGGGCAAGCGCATCAGCTTTGCGCAGGTCGACGAGGCCTCGCGGGCGATGGGCGCCTATCTGCAGAGCCTGGGCCTGGAGAAGGGCGATCGCGTGGCGATCATGATGCCCAACCTGTTCCAGTATCCGGTCGCCGTCGCCGCGGTGCTGCGGGCGGGTTTCGTGGTGGTCAACGTCAACCCGCTCTACACGCCGCGCGAGCTGGAGCACCAGCTCAAGGACTCGGGCGCCAAGGCCATCGTCATCATCGAGAACTTCGCCTCGGTGCTGCAGCAGGTGCTGGCGCATGTGCCCACCAAGCACATCATCCTGGCCAGCATGGGCGACATGCTCGGCTTTGCCAAGGGCATGATCGTCAACTACGTCGTGCGCAAGGTGAAGAAGATGGTGCCGGCCTTCGAGCTGCCCGGCGCCGTGCGCTTCAATGATGCGCTGGCCAAGGGGCGCAGCCTGGGCTTCAAGCCGCACAAGGTCGGGCCGGACGACATCGCCGTGCTGCAGTACACCGGCGGCACGACGGGCGTGTCCAAGGGCGCGGTGCTGCTGCACCGCAACCTGGTGGCCAACATCCTGCAAAACGAAGCCTGGTACCAGCCCGCCATCAAGAAGGTGCCGGCTGGCGAGCAGATCGTGACCATCTGCGCGCTGCCGCTGTATCACATCTTCGGCTTCAACGTGAACATGATGCTGTCCATGCACATGGGCGGCGCCAACGTGCTGATTCCCAACCCGCGCGACCTGCCGGCCATGTTCAAGGAGTTGAGCGCGCATCGCTTCCACAGCTTCCCGGCGGTCAACACCCTCTTCATGGCCATGGCCAACCACCCCGAGTTCGGCACGGTGGACTGGAGCCATCTGGTCATCGCGGTGGGCGGCGGCATGGCGGTGCAGCAGGCCACGGCCAAGCTCTGGCTCGAAAAGACGGGCTGCCCCATCGTCGAGGGTTACGGCCTGTCCGAGACCTCGCCCACGGCCAGCTGCAACCCGACCGACAGCACCGCCTACAGCGGCACCATCGGGCTGCCCATGCCGTTGACCGAGCTGCGCCTGCTGGACGACGACGGGCACGAAGTGCCGATGGGCCAGCCCGGCGAGATCGCCATCAAGGGTCCGCAGGTGATGGCCGGCTACTGGCAGCGGCCCGACGAAACCGCCAAGGTCATGACGGCCGATGGCTTCTTCCGCACCGGTGATATCGGCACCGTCGACGAACGCGGTTACTTCAAGATCGTCGACCGCAAGAAGGACATGATCCTCGTCAGTGGTTTCAATGTGTATCCGAACGAGGTGGAGGATGTGCTGACGCAGATGCCGGGCATCCTGGAGTGCGCGGCCGTCGGCGTGCCCGATGCCAAGGCGGGCGAGGCGGTCAAGGTGGTCATCGTGAAGAAAGACCCGAATGTCACCGAAGCCGACGTTCGTGCTTACTGCGAGGCCAACCTGACTGGCTACAAACGTCCGAAGATCGTGGAGTTCAGAACCGAACTGCCCAAGACGCCCGTGGGCAAGATCCTGCGCCGGGAGCTGCGGGACAAAAGCTGAGGCTGGTTCCAACCGGCGTCGCGCCTGGGCGTGACGCCAACCGTGGGTGAGGCCTGACAACGTGTTCGAACTGCTCTACGCCAAGACTGAAGCCGGCCGCGCGGAAATCCGTGCTCGCGCGCTGCCGCTGTCGCGCACCGCGCGCAACCTGCTCCTCGTGCTGGACGCCAGCAAACCGGCCGCCGACTGGCTGCGGCTGGTGGCGGGTGCCACCGAGGCCGACTTCGAGACCCTGCGCCAGCAGGGCCTGATCGCGCCGCAGAATGCGGCTGGACAGCCCGTGGCGGTGCCGCCCGTCACCGCGCCCGCTCCGCTGACACCGGCGGCCGCGCCTGCGGCGGCAGCGGTGTCCGCACCGCCGGCCGGCTCGCCGCTGCTGGACCGCGCGGCCCTCTACACCTACCTCAGCGGCGAGGCCACCAAGCTGCTTGGCCCCTTCAAGGGCTATGCCTTCGCGCTGGAAGTGGAGCGAGCCGACAGCCTGCCGGCCTTGCAGGCACTGGCGCTGCAGTTCGTCGAGCGGGTGCAGAAGGCCAAGGGCGACGCCGCCGCGGCGGGTGTGCGCGAGGCGCTCGGCCTGCGCTGATCTGGGACACTGGCGGGCCTGCCAGCTGCCACGCTTCGCCTTGCCACGCTTTTACGTCGACACCCCGCTCACCGGCGCCGGTGAGCTCGCCCTGCCGCCCAGTGCCGCCCGCCATGTGCAGGTGCTGCGCCTGCAGCCTGGCGATGCCCTGACCCTTTTTGATGGCAGCGGCCCCGAATGGCAGGCCGAGGTCACCGCCATGGGTAGCAGCGAGGTGCGGGTGAAGCTGCTCGCTGCCGGGCAACCGCAGCGCGAACTGGGCCGCCAGGTGACGCTGGCGGTCGTGATGCCGGCCAACGACCGCATGGATTTTGTTGTCGAGAAGGCCACCGAGCTGGGCGCCGCGGTGCTGCAGCCCCTGATGAGCGAGCGTTCGGTGCTGCGCCTGACCGGTGACCGCGCCGACAAGAAGCGCGCCCACTGGCAAGGCGTGGCCATTGCGGCGGCCGAGCAATGCGGGCGCACGGTGCCGCTGCAGGTGGCGCCGGTGCAGACGCTGGCCGGCTGGCTGGCTGCGCTGCCGCCCGCCGTGCCTGACGAATGGCGCGGCCTGCTGAGCCCGCGGGCCGCCGAGCCCCTGGCGCCGCTGGTGCAGCCGCGTGCGGTCTTCCTGAGCGGCCCGGAGGGCGGGCTGAGCGAGGCGGAGGAGGACGCCGCCCGCGCCCGCGGCTTTGCGGCCGTCAGCCTTGGCTCGCGCGTGCTGCGTGCCGACACGGCGCCGCTGGCGGTGCTGTCCTGGATCGCGCTCACGTGAACCGGCGCCTCGCCCTGCTCGTGCTGGCGCAGGGCCTCTTCCTCACCAACAACATCTGCTTCATGGCCATCAACGGCCTGGTGGGCCTGGCGCTGGCGCCGCAGGCGTGGATGGCGACCCTGCCCATCTGCGCCTACGTCGCCGGCGGCGCGTTGATGGCGCGGCTGGTGGGGCGTCACCAGTTGCGCTTCGGCCGTCGGCGGGGCTTTCAGATCGGGCTGCTGGTGGCCATGGCGAGCTGCACGCTGGCCTGGTGGAGTGTGACCGCGCACCAGTTCTGGGGCGTGGTGCTGGCCACGCTGATCGCGGGCTACTACAACGCCGGCGCGGCGCTGTACCGCTTTGCCGCCACCGAACTGGTGGCACCGCAGCGCCGCGAGTCGGCCATCTCCTGGGTGCTGGCCGGAGGCTGCCTGGGCGCGGTGCTGGGGCCCTGGGTGGCGCGCACCAGCCGCGATCTGCTCGTCACGCCCTTTGCCGGGGCCTACCTGATGCTGATCGGTGTGGCGCTGGCCGGGCTGGTGCTGGTGTCGCTGATCGACTTCCCGCCGTTGGTGCGCCCAGCGCCCGGCGCGGGCGGGCGGCCCAGCGCTGAGTTGCTGCGTCAGCCGGTGTTCCTGGTGGCGCTGGCGGCGAGTGCGCTCGGCTATGGCGTCATGAACCTGCTGATGGCCGCCACACCCATCGCCATGGGCCAATGCGGGCTGCCGTTCAGCGATGCGGGCCTGGTGCTGCAGTGGCATGTGCTGGGCATGTTCGTGCCGAGCTTCTTCACCGGGGCCGTGATCCGGCGCTTTGGCGTGCTGCGCGTGATGGGGGTGGGCGTGCTGCTCAACCTGGGCTGCGTGGCCTTTGCGCTGGCCGGCCAGGACCTGCCGCATTTCCTCGGCGCGCTGCTGCTGCTCGGTGTGGGCTGGAACTTCCTCTACATCGGCGGCACCACGCTCTTCACGCAGGCCTACCGGCCCGAGGAGAAGACCCGGGCGCAGGGGCTGCTGGACACCGGCGTCTACACCACGATGACGCTCACCTCGTTCTCCTCCGGCGCGCTGGTCACCACCGGCGGCTGGCAGTGGATGAACTGGGCGAGCCTCGTGCCGCTGGGGCTGTGCGCGATGGCGCTGGCCTGGCTGGCCGGCGTTCAGCGCCGGTCGCGCTGAAGGTATTCCTCAGCCATCTGCTGGCCGATCAGCGCCAGCTTCATGCGCGCCAGCGCGCGGCGGTCGAGGTCGCGCTGGGTGACGAACAGCGGCGCGCCGATGCGCAGCCCGGTGATGCCGCCGCTGTCGCCCACCGTCGGCAGCAGGGGGTAGATGCGCAGGCGCAGCACCAGCGTGTCCTGCTCGTCCACGAACACGGCCGTCTCGGCGAGCGTCAGGCAGCGCAGCCGCTCGGCTTCCTGCAAGAGGGCGTGGCCCGCGCCTTCCGGGTCGATGTGGACCGACGACACGGTCATCGGGTAAACACGCCGGCCCGCGGCATCCAGCGTGTCGGCCACGGCGGCATTGAAGCGCCGGTTCAACTCGTCCCAATCGGGCGCGCCCTGCTGCGGCGGATTCCGCCCTTGACCAAACACCAGCATGCACGGGCTGGCCGCCTGGGCGAGCGTCGCCGCCAGCGCCAGCAGCGCGGCGGCCAGGCCTTCACGCCAGCTCATGGCGTCACGCGGTCAGGCCGGGGCATCGCCCTCGGCCGGCTTGCGGGCCGAACCCTTGACCAGGTCGAAGCGGAACAGCCGGCATTCGATGGGGCCGTTCCACATCGGCACGCGGCGGGACTCTTTCAGCCGCATCCGGCTTGGCAACTTCATGTCCGGGCTGAGCATCCAGGCCGTCCAGCCGGCGGGGTTCTCGGTGTACTGGCGCTTCCAGTGCGTGGCCAGGCGGGGGAAGAAGTCATCGCCGCCGTCACGCTGCTCGCTGCCGCCCGCATCGCGGGTCATGGCCGCCTTGCCGCGCACCTCGATGCGCTCGCCGTAGGGCGGGTTCATGACGATGCAGCCGGGCATGCCTTCGGGCAACTGCGGGGCCGGGCGCTCCAGCGCGTCGCCGCCGTTGAACTGGATGTACTGGGCCACGCCTGCGCGCTCGGCGTTGCGCCGTGCGAAGTCGACCATGCGGAAGGCCACGTCGCTCGCGTAGATGGGCACGGCCGGCGGGTGGATGCGGGCGCGGGCGGCCTGCGTCATCTCGCCCCAGGCCGCCTTCATCGGCCCCGTGGCAAAGGGCAGCTGGCGCTCGAAGGCGAAGCGGCGCTGCAGGCCAGGCGCCGAGTCGCAGGCGATGAGGGCGGCCTCGATCGGGATGGTGCCGGAGCCGCAGCAGGGGTCGTGCAGCGCGCCGCCTTCCTCGGGCGTGCCGCGCCAGCCGGCGGCGGCCAGCATCGCGGCGGCGAGGGTCTCCTTCAGCGGGGCGTCGCCCTTGTCGATGCGCCAGCCGCGCTTGAAGAGCGGCTCGCCGGAGGTGTCGACGTAGAGGGCCGCGCGCTCGGGGCCCACGTGCAGCACCACCGGCAGGTCGGGGCGCTGGGTGTCCACGCTGGGCCGCTCGCCGGTGTGCTCGCGGAGTTGGTCGCAGATGGCGTCCTTGATGCGCAGGGCGGCAAAGTTCAGGCTCTTCAGCGGCGAGCGCTGGGCCGTCACGTCGACGCGAAGCGTGTGCTTCGGGGTGAGCCAGTCCCGCCAGTCCACGCGCCGGGCCAGGGCGTAGAGATCGTCGTCATGGCGGTAGGGGCCTTCGATGATCTCCACCAGCACCCGCTGGGCCAGGCGGCTTTCGAGGTTGATGCGCAGGACGTCCTCGGCCGTGCCCAGCACGCCGCAGCCGCCGCGCAGGGCCTCGACCTTGCTGCGCACGCCGGGCGGCAGGAAACGCTTGAGCTCGGCCTCCAGCAGCGGCTCGACACCACCGGGGCAGGACACGAAGAGGGACAACTTGTTGGGCAGGCTCACGGGCCCGATTGTCGCTGCGTCCCTACACTGCGGCATCTCCACCTTCGCGGCTGGCCATGAAGCGACGCTTGTTGATCCCGAGTCTGGCGCTGGTGCCGGCCTTCAGTGCCATGTCCCTCGCCTCGGCCGACGAGGCGCCCACACGGGCGCCGTACACCCTGCCTGGCACGCAGACGCTGACCCTGCCCGCCACGCCCGAGGGGCGGCGCTACCAGCTGTCGGTGCAGTTGCCGGCCTCGTTCGGCCGTGACGCGCAGCGGCGCTACCCGGTGCTCTACCTGACGGATGCGTACTGGGACTTCCCGCTCGTGGCCGCGTCCTACGGCAACCTCGCCTACGACCGCGTGGTGCCCGAGTTCATCATCGTGGGCCTGGGCTACGCAGGCGAGAAGCTCGATCACGATGCGCTGCGGCTGTGGGAGTTGTCACCCGTGCGCATGCCTGGCGCCCAGGGCGACTCCGGCCATGCCGATCGCTTTCTGGACACCCTCGAGAAGACCATCTTCCCGCTGGTGGAGCGCGAGTTCCGGGGCGACCCTGCGCAGCGCTACGTGGCGGGCAGTTCGCTGGGCGGCCTGTTCGTGCTGCATGCGCTGTATGCACGGCCGCAGCTGTTCAAGGGCTACATCGCCGCCAGCCCCGCGGTGGTGGTGGGCGGCGACTGGATCATCGGCCGCGCGAAAGCCTTTGCGGCGAGTGGCAAGCCGCTGCCGGCGCGGCTCTACGTGACGGGCGCCGAGCACGAGTGGCCCGGCTTCCTCGCGGGCATCCGGCGCTACCAGGCCCTGCTGCCGGAGCTGAAGCAGCCGGGCCTGGTGTTCGAGTCCCGCCTCATCGACGGTGAACGCCATGCCGGCACCAAGGCCGAGAGCTTCACGCGCGGCCTGCGCTTCGTGTTCGCGCCGCTGGCGCCGGAGCAGGGACCGTCCAAGGACTGAGTCACGACCGAGGACAGGCCCTGCGGCCTGTCCAACGTGTGATGAAGGACAACCGGCATGCAAGCCGGTTGGCATGAGCCCTTCAACCCGCTTACTGGCGCACGAAGTCCAGCAGGTCCTGGTTCAGGCGGTCCTTGTGCGTGTCGGTGATGCCATGCGGCGCACCGGGGTACTCGATCAGGCGGGCGCCCTTCACCAGCTTCGCCGTGGCGCGGCCGGTCGTCTCGATCGGCACGATCTGGTCATCATCGCCGTGGATGACGAGCGTGGGCACATTCACCTTCTTCAGGTCCTCGCGGAAGTCGGAGTGGAAGAAGGCTTCGATGCTGTCGTAGGTCGCCTTGGCGCCGGCTTGCATGCCCTGCACGTAGAAGCTGTCGACCAGGCCCGCCGAGGCCTTGGCACCCGGGCGGTTGAAGCCGAAGAAGGGGCCGCCGGCGATGTCCTTGTAGAGCTGCGCGCGGTTGTCCAGCGAGGCCTTGCGCAGGCTGTCGAACACGGCTTCGGGCACGCCGTTCGGGTTCGTGGGGCTGGCGCCCATGATCGGCGTGACGGCGCTCACGAACACCGCCTTGGCCACGCGCGCGGTGCCATGCCGCCCGATGTAGCGGGCCACCTCGCCACCGCCGGTGGAGAAGCCCACCAGCGTCGCGCGCTTCACGCCCTTGGCGCGCAGCACGGCGTCCAGGTCGTCGGCGTACTGGTCCATGGTGTTGTTGGCCCAGGGCTGGCCCGAGCGGCCATGGCCGCGGCGGTCATGGGCGATGACGCGGTAGCCGCGCTCGGCCAGGAACTGCATCTGCGACTCCCAGCTGTCGGCGTTCAGGGGCCAGCCGTGGCTGAACACCACGACCGGGCCGTCCTTGGGGCCCCAGTCCTTCACGTAGATCGGGGTGCCGTCGTTGGCCGTGACGTACTGGCTGGCGACGGCTGCGGCGGCGGTCGGCGCCGGGGTGGCTGCCTGGGCCGTGTTGGCGGCAGTCAGCACGGCAGAGCCGCCGATGGCGAGGGTGGCGGCAAGGGCGAGGCGGGTGAGGGCTTGCATGGTGGATCTCCGGGAAAGGTCAGTGGGTCAAGGGAGGAGGGGGGGAAGGGTGGCCGCTCAGGCCTTCGAGGCGGTGCGGACGGTTTCACCGCGGCGGGCGGCGTACTCGGCCACCAGGGCGGCATAGCGCTCGCCCTGGCGCAGGGCGGCGTAGCGCTGGCGGGCCGCGTGCAGGGCGGGCGTCTCGACGCCGGTCTCCGCGGCGGTGCGCTCGGCGGCGGCCAGGCCCGACTCCTGGTAGATCTTCAGGTCGGCCAGCACTTCGGCGCGGGAGACGGTCGACTGCGTGCTGACGCTGACGCCGGACTCGGGGTCGATCAGGAAGGACTCGGCGTGTACCGAGGCGGACGCGGCGATGGCGGCGCCGAACACGAGTTGGAGGACGGCACGGTTGAAGCTGTGGTGGCGGGACATGGCAGGCTCCTGGTCAGGTGGGTGGGTTGCTGTCTTGCGACGGGATGAACTTTGCCGGGATGGGCAGAACTGAAGATGCCGTAAAGTACGTTTAACTTTGCATTTCGTACTTTCGACGCTGCCATGGCTGACCGACTCGCTGCGCTCTTCACCCACTTCGCCGTCCGCGCCGAGACCTTCCAGGCGGGCCCGCTGTGCGGTGTCAACACCCTGGAGCCGCAAGCCGGGCGGGGCGAACTGCACCTGGTGCGCGACGGCGGTGTGGTGGTCCACCACGGCACGCCTGAGCCGCTGTGCATCGACGAACCCAGCCTGCTGCTCTACCCCCGGCCGCTGCCGCACCGCTTCGTGACCGATGCCGAGCACGGCGCGTCCTTCCTGTGCGCCCACATGACCTTCGATGGCGGCGCCAGCCACCCGATTGCCGCGGCGCTGCCCGACTGGGTCTGCCTGCCGCTGGCGAGCGTGCCGAGTTGCGAGCCCGTGCTGACCTTGCTGTTTGCCGAAGCCGAGAGCACCCACTGCGGCCGCCAGCTCATGCTGAACCGGCTGTTCGAGGTGCTCATGATCTGGGTGCTGCGCGAGCTGATGGCCCAGGGGCGGATGGAGGCGGGCATGCTCGCCGGCCTGGCCCACCCCAAGCTGCGCGGCGCACTGGTGGCCATGCACGACCTCCCGCAGCGCGACTGGCCACTGGAGGCGCTGGCCGAGGCGGCTGGCATGTCACGCACCGTGTTCGCCAACACCTTCCGCGACGTGGTGGGCTGCACGCCAGGCGCCTACCTGCAGCGCTGGCGCATCGGCCTCGTGCAGAAGGGCCTGCGCGAGGGCCGTGCGCTCAAGCACCTGGCCGACGAGGTGGGCTACGGCGGCGAGGCGGCCTTGTCACGCGCCTTCCGCGCGCAGACGGGGCAGTCGCCGCGGGAGTGGCGCAAGGGGGCGCTGGCGGGCGCTTGACGGCGCAGGACCGCGCTGGATCGTGCTTGAGGCCGCCTACAGCGCCTTGCGCAGGTTCGCCGGGGCGATCTTCATCGCCTCGCGGTACTTGGCGACGGTGCGCCGCGCGCACTGGATGCCTTGCTCCTCCAGCATGGCCGCGAGCGCGCTGTCGGACAGCGGCTTCTTGCAGTCCTCGGCGGCGACGAACTGCTTGATGAGCGCGCGCACCGCGGTGCTGGAGGCCTCGCCGCCGGCTTCCGTGCTCAGCCCCGAGCCGAAGAAGTACTTCAGCTCGAAGGTGCCCCACATCGTGGCCATGTACTTGGCGGTGGTCACGCGGGAGATGGTGGATTCGTGCAGGCCGAGCTCGTCGGCGATCTCGCGCAGCACCAGCGGCTTCATGGCGA
>VFQR01002458.1_pt1 | contig 11797 bp, 14 predicted proteins | sample 3512321 | NCBI WGS metagenome assembly VFQR01 (sample SAMN10412374, study PRJNA504923) | tailings metagenome | isolation source: Relicate 3 Philex TSF1 revegetated site | place: Philippines: Tuba, Benguet | collected 2017-08-29
ACGGTCACGTCGCCCGAGAGCTGGATGCGCTGGCCGAGCAGGATGCCGAGCGGCGTGGAATTGGCGGGGGCGATGCTCGACTGGCTGAGCTGGCGATCATGCAGCAGGACCTGGCCGCCGGACGCGACGAGCAGGATCGGCTCGGGCGGGTCGTAGTCGAAGCGCATGCGGCCGGGGCGGAAGATCTGCGCCGTGCCCTCCGCCGAGGCGCCGTTCTGCGCCACCTGGAGGAAGCGCGCGCGCATCGTGGTGAGGCTGTTGAGATAGGCCTCGACGCGCTGCACCGTGGCCTGGTCGGGCGCGGCCGCGGCCGGCCGCTGGGGCGCGGGCTGCCCCGGCCCTCCCGTCCGCGGTGCGGGCCCCTGGGACAGGGCCGGCGTGGCGAGGACGGCGAGCGGGGCGGCGAGGAGGCGGCGTCGGACCATGCGGTTGAGATGGCCCGCCGGCGCGGCGAAAGAAAGGCCCGGGCCGATCTTCACCATCGCTTTACGGCCGGGGCGCGAGGATGCCGCCCGCCCCGAAAAGCGGGATGTCACGCGCCCCGGAGACGCGCATGCCGCTGGATGTCGTCGCGCCCCAGACCCTGCCGGTGGACGCCGCCGAATTCCACGGCGTGCCGCGCCATGTGCTGACGCGGCATGTGCTGGCCGGGCTCGCGCCCGCGCAGCGCCGCGCGGTCATCGCGATCGAGCTCGAGGATGGCGGGCGCTTCGTCAATCTCGGGATGAATTTCGAGCGCGTGCTGTGGCGTGTGGCGTGGCGGCTGCCAGGGCTGGCGACGATGGAAGGCGTCATCCCGATCCGGCAGGGGGAGATCGTCGCCTAGCGCTTTTTGTTCGGCGGCATTTTCCGAGAGCCCAAGCGACTCCGCTTGGCTTGAAGATACTCAAGCTCAGCGCCGCGGCTGCTGCGAACCCGGCATGCCGGGCATCCCCTGCAGGCTCTGATAGCCCTCCGGGCGGCGGAAGCGCGCCGGGTCCTGCGGGCCGTAGGCGACACTGGTCGCCTCCATCCCGCCGCTCTGGCCGCCACGCGCCCCCTCGGCACGCAGGAGCACGCCATCCGCGGTGATGCAGGCGCGGCCCTGGTCCTGGCCGGACTGGAAGGCCCAGACGGTGCAGCCATGGCCGGCGATCGTCTGGGTGCCCTCGCGGCGGAAGGTGGCGTTGGCAGGCAGCCCGCCCTGCTGCATCGCCTGGCCGGCGGGGATGTCCATGATGATGCGCTGCGCCTCCATCACCATGAAGGCACGGCCCGCGCGCTGGTCCACCACGGCATAGCCCATGCCGGGCAGGTCCGTGCGCATCATCTGCGTCGCCGCGTGCCAGGCCATGGTCATGCCGGGTGGCATGCCGGGCTGCTGGCTGGCCTGGCCGATGCTGCGATAGGTCACCGCGACATCGCGGGTGGGCGTGATCTGCGCGGGCCGGTCCTGCGCGAAGGCGGGCGCGGCGAGGGCGAGAAGCGGCAGCAGGGCGACGGCGCGCATGGGTGGGGTCCTCCTGGCGCGGAGGCTCGGCGCTCGCGCCGAGCCGGTCAAGCGCGCGGCGCGATCACGCCTCGCTCAGGTCCCCTGCCCCAGCCGATCGTCCCAGTCGCGTCGCAATGGGTGCAATGCGGCGCCCAGGCCTTGCGCTCGGCGCCGCATTCCGTGCAGCGCCAGCGCGGCTCGGGATCGGCGGCGGCGGCCTGGCGCAGCCAGCGGGCCTGGGCGGCGCGGCTCTCCGGGGTGTCGCGACCCTCATATTCCTCGAGGTCCGAAAGGGCGAGGAAGACGCGGCGATCCGCCTCGCCCGATGCGGCGAGCATCTCCAGCTCCTGCCGGGCGCGGCCGGTCAGCGCGGCGGTGGTGGCGAGCCGGCCGATCAGCAGCCGCGCCTCGGGGTGCTTCGGGTTGCCGTGCACGAGTTGCTCGGCTACGCGGACGCGGGCGAGGCTGTCGGACTCGCCCTCCAGATAGGCCTCGGCGAGGTCGGGGTGGGGCCGCGCCTTCCATGCCTCCTCCAGCACCTGGCGGGCGCGGCGGGCGCTGCCGCCCTCCTTCAGCCGCTTCGCATGCGCGAGCGCGGCGGGGGTGAAGGCGGCGTCCGTCTGGAAGGCGAGGCGTTCCAGCTCGGCGGCGCGGGTCGGGTCAGGCTCCTGCGCGGCGGCGGCGAGCGCGAGCGGCGCCTGCTGCGCGCCGGGCGCGGCGAGCGCCAGTGCCTCCCGCCAGTCACGCATGCGCAGCGCGAGCGTCTCGCGTTCCTGGCGCAGCCAGGCCGCACCGGGCTGGGCCGCCTCGGCTTCCTGGGCGAGGCGCTGCGCGGTCGGCCAGTCGCCGCGCTGGATCGCCTGGCGCAGCAGCCCGCGCAGCCCGAGGAACCGCGCATCCGGGCGCTTCGCCAACAGATGAAGCACCTCGGCGGCGGCCTCTTCGCGGCCGGCGAGCCGCTCGGCCTCGGCCGCCAGCATCAGCGCCTGCGGCGTGTCGCCGAGATGGCGGCGCGCGCGCGTCACCTCGATGCGGGCGAGATCGGGCGTGCCGGCGGCGAGCGCCACCAGCGCGCGGGTCAGCGCGGCGTCGCCCTGGGCCCGGTGCTCCGCCTCACGCCGCGCGCGGGCGCGGGCGGGCCAGCGGCGCAGCGCGCCGACGCCCGCAAGGACCAGATGCAACAGCAGGAACAGCGCGGCGGCGAAGAGCAGGAAGGCCGAGAAAGGCACGAGGATCTCGACCTCGCCGATCCGCATCTCGACGATGCCGCCGAGCCGCGCGACCGCCATGATGCCGGCGACGCCAAGCGCCAGCAGCGCGAGATAGACGAGGGCGCGACGCATCGCGGCTCAGCCCTCGGCGAGCTGGCGGAGCGCCGCGCGGGCGGCGCGGAGCGCCTCGGCCTGGGCGAGCCAGCCTGCCATCGCCTCCCGCGCCGGTGGCGAGAGGCGCGCGAGGTGGCGCAGGCAGGCATCGAGGTCGCCGGCCTCCAGCGCGCGGCGGGCTCGCTCGATCTCGGCCGCGGCGGCATCGCCGAACAGCACCTCCTCGCCCCGGCGGATGGTGACGAGGCCGGAGAGGCGGGCGAGCGCGTTGTCCACCACGCCCTGGCCCTCCCTCGCGGGCTCGGAGGCGGCGCGGGCGGCGCGGGCGGCCTCCTCGAAGCCAAGGCGGAGCGCCGCCTCGGTCGGCGGGGGCGTGGCGGCGAAGCGGGCGAGCGCGGCCGGCGCGTCGGGGATGCGCGCGAGAACAGGGCCGAGCGGCCGGCCCTCCGTGAAGGCCGCGCGGAGGGCCTCCAGCGCGGCGAGCCGGGCGGCGCGGGCCTCGACAGCCGCGAGGCGCTGTGTCGTCGCCTCCAGCGCGGCGAGGCGGGCGGTCGTCTGCTGCTCGACGCTGGCGAGCCGAGCCTGCTGCGCGGCAATCGCCTCGGCGCGCTGGGCGAGCGCGGCGTCGAGCGCGGCGAGGCGGGCGCCGATCTGCTGTTCGAGCGCGCCGAGCCGGGCGGATTGCGTCTCGATCGCCTGGGTGCGGGCGGCGAGCCCGGTCTCGTTGGCGGCGATGCGGCCGGCGAAGCCGCCGAGCGACTGCTCGATCGAGCCGGCGCGGCGCGCCGCCTCTGCGAGGCCTGCCTGGGTCTCGCGGGCCGCATCGGCGAGGCGCGCGGCCAGCTCCTCGCGCAGCGAGCCCGCGGTGGAACCGAGGCGCCCGGCAAGCTCCCGACCAAGCGCGGCCTGGGCGGCGTCAAGCCGCTGCGTCGCCTCCGCGAGCGCATCGCGGGTCGCCAGCGTGGCGGGATCGAGGTTGGGGCGGGCGGCAAGCGCGCGGCCGGTGGCCTCGGCGGCCTGGCGGGCCGAATCGGCGCGGGCCAGGGCATCGCGGAGCCCGGCGGCGAGCGGGGCGAGGTCGGGCGGGGCGCGGCCTTCGCTGGCGGCGCGGCGGGCGGCGAGCGACTCGGCGCGCTCCGCCTGGGCGGCAAGACCGGCGGCAAGGTCCGGCCCGGGCTCGGGCGCGCGCGGCAGGGGGCGGCCGAGCAGCCACAGCACGGCGCCGAGCAGCACCAGCCCGGCCAGCACGATGGGCAGCGCGACGGGATCGAAGCGGGTGATCGCGGCGCGCAGGCGGGTGGGGATATCCGGGGTCATGACTCTCCTGCCGGAACGGCGCGGCCGGGCTGCGGGTTGCCCGCCTCCCCAAGCAACGCGAGCAAAGACGCTTCCTCGGGCCGTGCGGCAACGCGGATCGCGCGCCAAGCGAAGGGAGCCATGGCGCGGACGGCCGCATCGGCCACGCGCCGGCTGATCGCCAGCAGCTCGATCCCGCCCGCTTCCTCCCCGAATCCGGCGGCCCGGAGCAGGGTGATGGCACAGAGCGCCGAGCGTGGCGAGTGGACCAGCATCGCGGCCACCTCGCCGGACCGGAGCGCGGCGAGCGCGGCTGCTGGGAGACTCGTGGCGGGGGTCGCGGCATAGGCGACGCGGCGGATCACGCGGAAGCCGCGCCGACGCAGATCGGCTTGCAGGTCAAGCGCATAGCCCTCTCCGACGGCGAGCAGGAGCGGGCCTTCCGCGGGGGCCAGCCGGGCGGCCGCGAGGCGGGCGAGGTCCTCCGCCGTGCCGTCCGCGGCCTCGGCGCGCCAGCCCTTGGCGCGGGCCGCCTCGGCGGTGGCGTCCCCCACCGCGAGCACCGGAATTCCGGGGCTTTCGGGCAGCGCGCGGGCGGCGGCGCGACTGGTCAGCAGCACCGCCTGCACGCGCGGGATCGTGAAGGGCCGGGGCGTGAGCAGAAGCGCGGGGGCGAGGACCGGCGTGAAGCCGCGCGCGGCGAGCCGCGCGGCGGTCTCCGCGGCGCCGGGCTCGGGGCGGGTGACGAGGATGAGGCGGCTCATGATGGGGGCGCCGGATGCTTGGACGGGCCAGTGTCGCGATTCCGAAGGTCGCCGTCAGTGCGGCGACTTCGGAATCGCGCCACTGGCTCTTGTTTTCGGTGGCCTGGCTGTCCGCCCCGTTCGCTGCGAAGTGCAGCGGACGGAGCGGGCAGGACACCCGGCGCCGCGTCAAAGCTTGAGCTTGTAGCCCTCATGCGAGGCCCGGAAGCCCAGCCGGTCGTAGAAGCGGTGGGCGTCCTTCCGGCTCTTGTCGGTGGTGAGCTGCACCATGTTGCAGCCGCGCTCGCGGCATTGCGCGATCGCCCATTCGATCATGCGCTGGCCGAGCCCCGAGCCGCGCGCCGGCGCCGCGACGCGCACCGCCTCGATCTGGCCGCGCCAGGCGCCCTTGTGGGACAGGCCGGGCAGGAAGCTGAGCTGCATCGTGCCGACCACGGTGCCGTCGCGCTCGGCGACGGCGAGGAACTGGTTCGGATCGGCGGCGATCGCCGCGAAGGCGGCGAGGTAGCCGGGGGCGAGCGGAAGCGAGGGGTCTTCCCGCGCGGCGCCGAGAGGGTCATCCGCCAGCATCGCGACGATCGCGGGCAGATCCCCTGCCGTCGCGCGGCGGATGATCGCGTCGGTGCTCAGACCAGGAAGATCCACATAAGGATCATCAGGACCACCGTCGCGCCGATCGCCCAGGTGGTGCCGGAGAGGAAGCGCTCATAGAACGCCTTCCGCTCGGCCATGATGTCCTCGGCCTTCACCTCGACCAGTTCCAGCGTCGTCGGGCCGTGATCGGCCATGGGCATGCCTCGTGGATCAGCGTTCGCCGGCGTTTCTACGGAGCGTGCCCCAGACCGGCAAGGGGTTGGCGAGCGCGCCCTCCGCAGGCGCCGCAGCGATGCGGGCGATATCGCCCTCGATGCGGACCAGGCGGGCGGCGAGCCAGGCGAGGGCGGCGGGGTAGAGGCGATGCTCCTCGGCGAGGACACGGGCGGCGAGCGTCGCCTCGGTGTCGTCGGGGCGGACCGGGACGGCGGCCTGGGCGAGGATGGGGCCCTCATCCACGCCGGGGCGGACGAGATGCACGGTGCAGCCATGCAGCTTCACCCCGGCGGCGAGCGCGCGGGCATGCGTGTCGAGGCCCCGGAAGGCGGGCAGCAGCGAGGGGTGGATGTTGACCAGCCGGTCCCGCCAGCGCGCGACGAAGCCCTCGGTCAGCACCCGCATGAAACCGGCGAGCGCGATCAGCGTGACGCCATGGCCGTGCAGTTCAGTTTCCATCGCCTGCTCGAAGGCGGCGCGGTCGCGGCCGAAGGGGCGGGATTCGACGAGCGCGGTCGGGATGCCGCGCGCCCGCGCGTGATCGAGGCCCGCGGCATCGGCGCGGTTCGATAGGACGAGGACGATCTCGGCGGGATAGGTGGGATCGGCAGCGGCCTGGAGCAGCGCGGCCATGTTGGAGCCGCGGCCGGAGATCAGGATGGCGGTGCGGGGGCGGGAGGTCACAGAGGGCGCCCCATGGGGGGGATCCCGCCCGTCATCCCAGCCACCCCGCCGACAGATGATCCACCCGCACCGCGGCATCCCCCTCGCCGGCTTGCAGGACGCCGATGCGCGTCGCGGTCTCGCCTTCCGCCGCGAACAGCGCGATCGCCGCCTCGGCCTGGTCGGCACCGACCACCACCACCATCCCGACGCCGCAGTTGAAGACGCGCAGCATCTCCTCGGGCGCGATGCCGCCCGCGCGGGCGAGCCAGGCGAAGACCGGGGGCACGGCGATGGCACGGGCATCGAGCGCGGCCACCACGCCATCGGGCAGGACCCGGGGAAGGTTGCCGGGTAGGCCGCCGCCGGTGATGTGCGCGGCGGCCTTCACCAGCCCGGCGCGATGCGCGGCCAGCAGCGCCTTCACATAGATGCGGGTCGGCGCCAGCAGCGCCTGCGCCACGCTCTGCCCGGCGGCAAAGGTCGCGGGGGCGGCCATGGTCAGGTTGGTCGCGGCCAGCACCCGGCGCACCAGCGAGAAGCCGTTGGAATGGACGCCGGAGCTCGCGAGGCCGAGCAGCACGTCGCCGGGCCCGACATCCGGCCGCGGCAGCAGTGTGCCGCGCTCGGCCGCCCCTACCGCGAAGCCGGCGAGGTCATAGTCGCCGCCCTTGTAGAGGCCCGGCATCTCCGCCGTCTCGCCGCCGACCAGCGCGCAGCCGGCGATGCGGCAGCCTTCCGCAATGCCGGCGATGACCTCCCGCGCATGGGCGACCTCAAGCTTGCCGGTGGCGAAGTAGTCCAGGAAGAAGAGCGGCTCGGCGCCCTGCACCACCAGATCGTTCACGCACATGGCAACCAGGTCCTGGCCGACGAAGCCGTGGATGCCGCTATCGATCGCCAGTTTCAGCTTGGTGCCGACACCATCGGTGGAGGAGACCAGCACCGGATCGCGGAAGCCCGCGGCCTTGAGGTCGAACAGCGCGCCGAAGCCGCCGATGCCGCCCATGGTGCCGATGCGGTCGGTGGCGCGGGCGAGCGGCTTGATCTGCTCGACCAGCGCGTCGCCGGCCTCGATGTCCACGCCGGCGTCACGATAGGTCAGGCTGGTCATGGCGGGCCCCGATAAGCTATGCGCAAAGGGTCAGTGAACGAGGAAGCGATGCCTCCCGGCCAGGATGGCGAGACGACAGGCGGCGGACACAACCACGGGCGGGGGCCGGTGGCCAGGGGCTGGGCGCTTGGACGTCGCTCAGCGATCGTCGCGTTGCTCGTCGCGGCGTGGGCCGGGCCGGTGCTTGGGCAGGGCGATCCGCTGGTCCAGCGCGGGGTGCCGGCCGAAGCGACGGCGGAGAACGCCGTGGTGGCGCGGGACCGCGCCCTCGCCTCGGGCCAGCGCATCGCCTACGAACGCATGGCGGAGGCGATGGGCCTGCCGCGCAACATCTCGGACCGCGAGATCGAGGCGCAGGTCGCTTCCCTCGTCATCGAATCGGAGCGGGTGACGGCGCGCGGCTACTCCGCGCGCATCACAGTCAATTTCCGCGCGCCCGGCGCCCCGACCGGCCCGCGCCCGCCCGGCGCGGTGCCGCCGCTGCCCAACGCGCCGGCCATCGCCAGCATCGAGGCGACCGCGGAGTTCCGCTCGCTCGGCGAATACGCCGAGATCACGCGGCGGCTGCGCAGTTCGCTCGCCGTCGCGCGGGCGGAGCTGGTCACCATCTCGGCGGAGCGCGCGCGCTGGCGGATCGCGCTGCGCATCCAGCCGGAGGCCGCCGGCGCCGAGTTCGAGGCCGCCGGCCTGGCGCTCGGCCCCGGCGATCCGCGCGAGGGATGGCGCCTCGGCCTTGGAGCCCGCTAGCCATCGGCCCGGAGACGCCGCGCCGGAACCCCAGGAGGCAGGGCTCTTCACCCTGCCCAACGCCATCACCTTCGCGCGACTCTGCGCCGTGCCGGCGGCGATCTGGTTGGTGCTGCAGCACCGTCTCGACCTGGCCTTCTGGGTGTTCGTCGCTGCCGGGATCTCGGACGGGGTGGATGGCTGGCTCGCGCGGGTGCGCAATGCGCGCTCGAAGCTCGGCGCCATCCTCGACCCGGTCGCCGACAAGGCGCTGCTCGTCTCGATCTATGTCGCGCTCGCGGCGATCGGGGTGCTGCCGGACTGGCTGGCGATCCTCGTCGTGTTCCGCGACCTGCTGATCGTGGGGGGCGTGATCATGCTCTACCTGCTGGGGCAGCCGCCCGCGATCCAGCCGATCCTGCTCTCCAAGGCCAATACGCTGCTGCAGATCCTGCTCGCGGCGGCGGCGCTGGCGATCGGCGGCTTCGGCTGGCAGGCTGGCGCGCTGCTCGATGCCCTGATCTGGGCGACGGCGGCCACCACCGTCGCCTCCGGCGCCGTCTATGTCTGGCGCGCGGCGCGGCGGCCGCGATGAGCGATCAGCGCACCAGACCACCCGCTGGCTCGCCCGCTGGCTTGCCCTCTGGGCCGCCCGCCATCGCGCCGCGGCCGCCGGAGCCGGCGAAGCCGCCGGCCTGGGCGGTGAATGCGGGCGCACGCACCGCGACGCGCGGGCAGCGGCTCGGGCTGATCTTCGGCTTCCTCGCGGTGCTGCTCTTCGCGATGTGGCTGTTCGCGGCGATCCTGACGCCCTTCGTGCTGGCGGGCTGCATCGCCTATTTCCTCGATCCGCCGGTGACGCGGCTGAGCCGTGTCGGCGTGCCGCGGGGGCTGGCGGCCTTCCTGCTGGTGGTCGGTCTCTCGGCCTTCTGCCTGCTCGCGATCCTGCTGCTCTATCCGCTGCTCATCGCGCAGATCGGCATCCTGATCACGCGGCTGCCGGCCTATGTCACCGGCATCGGCACGCTGGTGCGGGACGCGCTGGAACGCGCGCAGGAGGCGTTCGGGCCGGAGGTCGTGGATACGCAGCTCCGCGACCTGGTGGTGCGGCAGGCCGGCGCGATGGTGACCTTCCTCGGCACGGCGGTGGGGCGGTTGATCGGCGGGGGCGTCGCGCTGTTCAACGTGTTCACGCTGCTGGTAGTGACGCCGGTGGTCGCCTTCTACCTGCTGCGCGACTGGCCGCGCATCCTCGGCCGGATCGAGAGCTGGCTGCCGCGGCGTTCGGCGCATGTGCTGCGACAATTGGCACGCGACACGGACCGCGTGCTGTCCGCCTGGCTGCGCGGGCAGCTGCTGTGCTGCGTGATCCTCGGGCTCTACTACGCGGCGGCCTTGCAGCTGGTGGGGCTGGAGCTCGGGCTGATCGTCGGGCTGATGGCGGGGCTGCTCTCCTTCATTCCCTATGTCGGCAGCTTCACCGGCATGATGACGGCGCTGCTGCTGGCGGCGGCGCAGTTCGGCAGCTGGGGCGGCGTCGGGCTCGTGCTGCTGGTCTTCGTGATCGGCCAGACGGTGGAGGGCTACATCATCTACCCGCGCCTGCTGGGCGACCGGGTGGAGTTGCATGCGGTGTGGGTGATCTTCGCGCTGTTCGCCGGCGGCGTCGCCTTCGGCTTCCTGGGCGTGCTGCTGGCGGTGCCTATGGCGGCGGCGATCGGCGTGGTCGCGCGCTATTGGCTGCGGCGGTACCTGGAGAGTCCGCTGTATCTGGACCCGCCGCGCACCGGGAGTTGAGTGGCGAGCAATATTCCCGGTCTGGTCGCGTAGTTTCGGCCCGATCGCCGATACCGCCTGCGCCGCTGGGTGTGTATCGTGGTGGGCGGGTCCTGGAGACGTTATCCGATGAGCTTGGCGGCGCTTCGCACGGATCCCGAGACATCATGCCTGCGCAATGTCTACCGAACCAAGCCAGCACCAGGCTCGTTCGCGGGCCGAGGCAGCTTCGTGGAGGGTGGGCTCTGCAGCGTTGCAGAGGTCGAGGTTGAGCCGGGTATCTACGACCTGGTTGCGACTGAGCAATACACGGGTATTTTTGCCAGCGTGACCGATTATTTTCGGCCCTCGACGGATTACTTCTATCCCTGGCTGCAAACCGGAGTCGGCTGGGTGAAGGTTCCCAAGGCCGTTCCCAACGGGACGATCGTCCTCACGGGCGGCGTCAATGGCTGTAGGCTGGTCGTGACGGACAGCGGCGCCGACTACTATTTCTATCATGACGGCGACAGCAAGTACCTGACCGGCGCCATGCTGACCGGCAACATCGTGGCAGACGTCCGTCCGAGTCATTATGATCCGTTGGGAATTGGGAACAAAATATTCGAGGACGCCCTGCTCAACAGTATCGCCACACAAACCGATCCCTCCGGCGATGTGTCCTATGGCCATTTCGTGATTGCTGTGAAGCTCAATGGCCGGTTCGGGATGTACAAGGCAGGGCTGATGTCCTTCAACGGCCTGACAAGACTGCCGAACCACATCCCCAAGGTAGGTTCATTCGACTGACGGAGCCGGGGCGGGCCGCAGCCCGCGACTGCCAAGCCGGCACCACCGTGCTACGCGTGCGCGATGCAGTCCGTCGGACGATCGAGCGGTGCGGGGACCATGTCCGAGTCGCCGCGCCAACTCCCCCTGCCGCTTCCCTTCTCTGCCTCCTCGGCCCGCGCCGACCTGATCGGCGATGCGTCCAATGCCGAGGCGCTCGCCTGGCTCGACCGGCCCGACGAGTGGCCGCTGCACCGGCTTGCGCTGCACGGGCCGGCGGGAACGGGCAAGTCGCACATGCTGCGCGCGGTGGCCTCCGAACGTGGCTGGCGCCCGCTGCGGGGTGCCGACCTGACAGACGCGCTGGCGCTCGCCGAAGCGCCCGGCACCGCGCTCGACGAGGCGGATGCCGCGCCCGCGGCGGCGCTGTTCCACCTGATCAACCGCAGCGCCGAGGCCGGCGTGCCCCTGCTCCTGGCGGCCGGCACCGCGCCTGACCGCTGGCCCGTGGCGCTGCCCGACCTCGCCTCCCGCCTGCGCGCGACCCTCTCGGTCGGCATCGCGCCGCCCTCCGACGCGCTCCGCGCGGCGCTCCTCGCGAAGCACCTCGCCGACCGGCAGCTCCGGCTCGGGCCGGACGTCGCGACCTTCCTGCTCGCCCGGCTTCCGCGGGAGGCGGCTGCCATCGCGCAGGCCGTCGCCGCCTTGGACGCCGCCTCCCTCGAAGCCCGCGCCGCGATCACCCGGCCCTTCGCCGCCCAGGCGCTGCGCGCGATGCTGCGATCGGATGACGATGCGATTGGCGAACGGTCTGCCGCCTCGCCGGATCGCGACGATCCGGTCTAGAATCATCACCATGGACACGCTGACGGCCCCCGCGCCGGCGATCACCGCCGAGGACCCCGCGCGCTACATCAACCGCGAGCTGTCGTGGCTCGCCTTCAATTCGCGCGTGCTCGAGGAGGCGGCGAACGCCCGCCATCCACTGCTGGAGCGGCTGCGCTTCGTCGCGATCTCGGCCTCCAACCTCGACGAGTTCTATTCGGTCCGCGTCGCCGGCCTGGTCGGGCAGGAGCGCGCCGGC
>VFQR01002459.1_pt1 | contig 11793 bp, 19 predicted proteins | sample 3512321 | NCBI WGS metagenome assembly VFQR01 (sample SAMN10412374, study PRJNA504923) | tailings metagenome | isolation source: Relicate 3 Philex TSF1 revegetated site | place: Philippines: Tuba, Benguet | collected 2017-08-29
GGTCTAGTTGGCACAAAGCACGAGCAACTCCCAAGCGAACAGAATCAGCCTGTCCGGTCAAGCCGCCGCCTTCTGCTTTTACCAAAATGTCATATTCGTTTTCTAGTCCCAAAGTTTCCAAGGGTGCTTTGATAACTCCCAGGTAGTTGGCATTGAATTGGAAATACAAGTTTCCATCTTTACCGTTTACAGTCAATTGACCAGTACCTGGAACGAGGCGTACTCTTGCTACTGCGGACTTCCGACGACCAGTACCCCAGTACACAGCGCGGCCACTATTGGTGTCTACTGCTACCATTAATTTTCTTCTCCAGGAATTGTATTAATTTTTAGTTCTTTGGGTTTTTGAGCTTCGTGGGGATGAGTTGGCCCGGCGTAAACTTTCAGCTTGGTAAATAACTGCTTACCCAGACTATTTTTGGGTAGCATCCCTTTGACAGCGTGTTCTAAAATGCGTTCTGGTAGGCGCTGCTGCAACTTAGCAAAGGTTTCAGTTTTCATCCCACCGGGACGACCAGAATGGCGACGGTAAACTTTTTGAGTGCGCTTTTTGCCTGTGACTGCTACTTTCTCGGCATTGATAACGATCACGAAGTCACCCGTATCTAGGTGGGGTGTAAATTCGGGTTTGTTTTTACCTCTGAGGACTTGAGCGATTTCACTGGCGAGGCGTCCGAGACGTTTATCGGTAGCGTCTACTATGTACCACTCACGCTCAAGGGATGCCTCAGGAGGAAGGTATGTTTTAACTATTGTCATTTGTGATTTGTCCTTTGTCCTTTGTCCTTTGTAATTTGTCATTGGTCATTAGTCATTCAAAAGACGACTAATTACCAACGACCAACTTTGGCAGGCTGTCGTACCAAATCTCCTTCGGGAAGGGAAAATCCGGATAGCCGACTCGCAACAAACATAAACCTTGAGCTGGTGCGGCGTGTTTGACTTCTTGGCGGCGTTGTTCTTTCCAGAGTTCGGTGAAGTTGGTACAAGTACGTTCTCCAGAACCTACTTGTACCAACATTCCTACCAACAGGCGTACCATGCCATACAAAAATCCATCTGCCTGTATTTCAATATGGATAAATGGCCCACTGCGACGACATTCTGCTGCTTGTACCTCTACCCAGGAATGTGATCGCTTTGAGCCTGCACGGTGAAAAGCAGCTAAGTGATGCTTTCCCAAGAGAGGTTTGAGGGCAGCTTCGATTAATGATTCATCCAGGGGTGCATAATAATAATGCCAACTGAAGGGTTTCACGAACAAGTTAAGTCGATCTTCAGTGTATATTGTGTAGCGATACCGTCGATAGGCTGCGCTAAAGCGAGCGTGCCAACGGCAGTCTACACCAGCTGAAGCCCTGATTAATATATCTGGTGGCAGATAGCTGTTGAGGATTGTTGCCCACTTGTGAGCCGGAATTAAACCTGTTGCTTCAAAATGGGCGACTTGAGCAGCAGCGTGGACTCCGGAATCGGTTCGCCCGGCGCCGTGTAATGTCACATGATGTCCGAGAATAGTAGCGATCGCTTTTTCGATCTCTTCTTGGACTGTACGCTGGTTCTTTTGCCGTTGCCAGCCATGAAAATGAGTGCCCTGGTATTGGATTACCAAGGCTACTCGGTGAGTTTGTGTAGGCTGGTGGCTTTCTAACATACAGATTTTGTTCTTCGTCATTTGTCATTTGCTAATGACCAATGACTTAAACCAACTCAATTATTGCCATCTCGGCTTTATCACCCCGACGGGGTACGGTATGCAGAATACGGGTATAACCGCCCTGACGATTACCATAGCGAGTAGGAGCTTGTTCAAACAGAGCGTGAACGAGGGCTTTGTCGAAGATGTAGCCAAGGGCTTCCCGACGTGCAGCCAAGGAGCCGTTTTTGGCTAGGGTAATCATTTTATCTACTTCACTACGGACAACTTTAGCGCGAACTAAAGTGGTGGTGATTTTACCATGACGGATCAGCTCGGTGGTGAGCGATCGCAATAAAGCACGGCGCTGGTCTGCTGGTTTACTAAGTTTTTTGACGCGACAACGGTGACGCATAATTAAGCACTTATGAACTACAAACGGTTTTCATATCATGTCCAACTAATTACTTATCAAAAAACTCTCCGCATCTCCGTGTCTGTCTAAATGATAAGTAACCAACCAGACTAGATATCACTTAAGGGTGTTTAGAGCCTCTTTCCTGGGGCAAGGTAATGCCCAAGCGTCGCTGCAAAGCTTCTACAACTTCTTCTGCTGACTTTTGGCCAAAGTTTTTAATTTCTAAGAGGTCTTCTTGGGTATAATCCAACAAGTCGGCCACAGAGTTAACTTGTGCCCGTTTGAGACAGTTATATGCCCGTACAGAAAGTTGCAATTCTTCGATGGGAATCTGAGCAGTTGGGTCTTCCGAAATTTCCGAACCTGTATCTGTTGGTTCTAGGGAAATGTCTTTCAACGGGTTGAATAAATCTACCAAGATTCCAGCAGCGGAGGATAATGCTTCTTGGGGGGAGATGCTGCCATTTGTCCAAACTTCCAACAACAGTCGGTCTTTGGTAATTGAGCCATCCCCACGAGCTTCTTCAACACTATAGTTTACTTTTCGCACTGGCATAAATACTGAGTCGATTTGGAGAAAGTCTAACGATGTAGCTTCCTCACGTCCTCGCTCTACGGTGCGATAACCTTTACCTTTCTCGATCCGAAATTCCATTTCCAGCTTTCCACCTTCGGCGATGGTAGCTACATACTGGGTCGGATCGATGACTTCTACTTCACTAGGTAAATCAAAATGTGCCGCAGTGATTGTTGCTGGTCCATTAACGAGTAATCTACCAATTTGGGGTTGCGAGGAATAGTTTTTTAGGATGACTTCCTTCATTCTCATGAGGATTTCCAGTACATCTTCCCGCACACCAGGGACTGTAGCAAACTCATGTGAAACGCCTGCAATCCGGACTGCTGTAACTGCTGTACCCTCTAAATTGGACAGTAAAACTCGCCGCAGCGCGTTACCAACCGTTGTTCCTTGACCGCGCTCTAGAGGTTCCAAAACAAATTTACTGTAATGGTTGCGGCTTTCTTCAGTATTAGACTCTACACATTCAATTTGAAACTGCGCCACGGATTAGCCTCCCTTTTTTAAGGTGCTGCTAGCAGACAAATCTATTGCCTCCCGAATTGAGTGTCAATTTTTGATTTTTAATTTTTGATTTTCGATTGTGCTTTTTCGGTTAATTTTCGCACTCTTCTAGGTGGAACAAATTTCAAAGCTCCTCGATGGGCTGAGCTACGCTATCGTCAACTTAAAATGCACAAAGTCCCCACTTTTGCTAGGGATTAATCTCAAATCGCAAATTTGAAATCCAAAATCGATTAATTATATTTTGGGTTGACCGAAGTTCAACAGTTTTCCCACAGGGAAAATCTGACGTTCTTCTGGTCGCCCAAGCCGTCCCAAGCTTTAGCCTTGATTGAATACAGTTTCGACACTAGACGCCCAAACGGTGATTGCAACTGACTTGACTTGACTTTGGCTTTAACTTACCTCACTGCCTAAGTTTTAACGATTAAACTCGACGGCGCTTGGGTGGACGGCAACCATTGTGAGGAATTGGGGTGATATCCCGAATTAATGTAATTTCCAGTCCTGCTCCTTGAAGTGCGCGAATAGCAGTTTCTCTGCCTGCTCCTGGGCCGCTGACCATTACCTCAATTTGGCGCATACCTTGATCTATGGCTCGACGAGCTGCACTTTCAGCAGCGGTTTGTGCTGCAAAGGGAGTTCCCTTTTTTGCTCCCTTAAAGCCGCTAGAACCAGCACTAGCCCAGGAGATAACATCTCCATTTTGATCGGTAATGGTGACAATGCTATTGTTGAAAGTAGACTGGATGTAAGCCATCCCATTGGGGACGTTCCGTTTCTGCTTTTTGCTCCCGGTTTTTTTGGTTGGTTGTCTGGCCATACTTGTTTTGTTGGTTTAAGGTAAAACTTGCTCTGTTTAGCAAGTGTTGTTAATTTATTTATTTCCCTGGTGCCTTCTTCTTACCTGCCACTGTCTGCCTTCTGCCTCTACGGGTTCTAGCATTGGTACGAGTTCTCTGTCCTCTAACTGGTAAGCCCATACGATGACGACGGCCTCTATAGGTGCCAATGTCAACTAAGCGCTTAATGTTCATCGACTCCCAGCGCCGTAAGTCTCCTTCAACTTCGTAGTTAGTTTCTATTTCTGCTCGTAGTTTGGCTACATCGCCGTCATTCAAATCTTTAACGCGGGTGTCTGGGTTGACACCTGTAGTCATTAGAATTTCTTGCGATCGCGATAACCCTATTCCGTAAATGTAAGTCAGACCAATCTCAACGCGTTTGTCGCGTGGAAGGTCTACTCCGGCGATACGTGCCACAATGAACTCTCCCTCTTGTTCTTGCGATTACTTGTAGTCAAAAAAAACGCTCATCTTGCGTTTCTTTGTTTTTATAAAGATTGTGCGTTTTGCAACACTACTCTGTTGATTCAGAGCCTTATCCTTGACGTTGCTTGTGTTTTGGATTGACGCAAATCACCATAACGCGACCACGACGTTTGATCACGTTACACTTTTCACAAATTTTCTTAACTGAGGCTCTAACTTTCATGCCTTTTTTACTTTGACTCCAAATATTAAATTATAACATTTTTTAGGGAATTATTCAGGTAAGTTGACTGGTAAATAGTCATAAAGATGGTTTTATGGTAAAATTCTCTACATATTACTTCTTTCTGAGTCGGTAGGTGATTCTGCCTTTAGTCAAGTCGTAAGGAGTTAACTCTACCTTGACGCGATCGCCAGGCAAAATCTTAATATAGTTGCGGCGAATCTTACCGGAAATGTGTGCCAGTACATTAAAGCCATTGTCCAAATCAACGCGAAACATTGCGTTGGGCAAAGACTCGGTGACTGTGCCTTCCATTTCAATTAAATCTTGCTTAGACAATTTGTTTTTTCCTCAACTCAACAATTTCCTGTTCGTTTGCAGCGCTTCATCTGCAAGAGAACATACTTTGGGAAATATATCAACAGCTTCTTAATATATTTTAGCTAAAATTGGGTATGGGGTATGGGGCATGGGGCAAACAGGGGATTAGTTATTAATTTTTATCCTTCACTCCCTCATCTTCCCCATTTCCTTCATCCTTAAGCGATTATGTTTTGCAGTTCATCAGTGACTTCTTCTTGGGACTGATTGCCATTGACTGTTAGGAGCTTTTGGCGATCGCGGTAATAATCAATTAGAGGTGCAGTTTCAGCCCGATAAACTTCCAAACGACGACGAATCACTTCTTCGTTATCATCTTTTCGTCCTCGTGCAAGTAAACGCCCGACTACTACCTCATCTGGGACTTCTAGACTGACTACTCTTTCACCAGACTGGTCTAGCTGTTCGAGTAATTCTTCAAGAAATACTGCTTGCTTAACAGTCCGAGGAAAACCATCGAGAATCCAACCATGCTTGGCATCTAACTGACTCAGACGTTCCTGTACCATTTCCTGTACGAGAATGTTTGGGACTAGTTCCCCTTTATCCATATAACTTTGAGCTTTAATGCCCAAACGGGTTTGCTTGGATAATGCTTCGCGCAATATATCACCCGTAGAAACATGGGGAACATGCTGATGGTCAGCTAATGTCTTAGCTTGTGTTCCTTTACCAGCTCCAGGCGGTCCCAAGAAGATTAGTCGCGTCACTATTGTTTCACCATTCCTTCATAGCGCTGAGAGATAACGTAAGTTTGGATTTGTCTTGCCGTATCAATCGCCACACCAACTAAAATTAACAAAGAGGTAGCACCCAATCCTTTGAATGTGGGGACTCCTAAAGCACTTTCCACGCCAGTTGGGATAATAGCAACTAAGCCCAAAAAGAGAGCACCCAAAAAAGTGAGTCGGTTCGACACCCGTTCGATATACTCGCTAGTTGCCTTACCAGGACGAATCCCAGGAATACTCGAACCCATTTTCTTCAAGTTTTGCGCCACATCTACTGGGTTGAGAATCAACGAAGAATAGAAGTAACTGAAGAAAATAATGGATATCATGTAGACTAGGGCATAAAGCCAAGAACCAGAACCGCTGGGACTCAGATAAGTGTTAACAATATTGGCCAATTCAGCATTTTTCGTGAAATTGGCGATTAACAATGGCAAACTGAGAATTGCGGCAGCAAAAATAATTGGCATGACACCGCCTTGATTGAGGCGCAAGGGTAGAAAACTACGCTGTTCTGCCAAAACTCGGCGGCCTACTTGGCGACGAGCAGAAATAATTGGAATACGGCGCATTCCTTCTTGCACAACCACAATACCAACAATTGTGGCCAAGAAAACTAAGATAAGTACGATCACGCGGCCTACTGTTTCCCTACCGCCCACTTGTACCAAATCGATGGTATCGCCCAAAGCTTTTGGTAGTGAAGCGACAATATTGACAAAAATCAACAATGATGCACCATTTCCAATACCCCGTTCTGTAATCAGTTCTGATGCCCACATAACGAACATAGAACCAGCAGTGAGGGCGATGGCAGTTTCAGCTACAAATAACGGCCCTGGATTCAAAGCAAATTGCTGCAAGAATAATGCCGAAAAAGCCGTACTTTGAATAATTCCCCATCCCAAAGATACATATCGGGTAATTTGGGATATTTTTCGCCTACCTGCTTCCCCTTCATTTTTCTGTAAATTTTCTAAAGATGGAATTGCAGCGGTGAGCAATTGGATGATAATGGACGCATTGATAAAGGGCAAAATTCCCAAAGCAAAGACTCCCAAAGTTGAAAGTCCTCGCCCAGAAAAGATATCCAGCAAACCAAATATGGCGTTGTTTCCTGAGATGGCTGTGGCAAAACGATCCCTATCAATTCCTGGCACAGGCAAGAAGATGCCTAAGCGAACCAAAATTAAAATACCGACGGTGACAAGCAGCCTACCTCTCAGCCCAGCTGCTTGTGCCATCTGCATAAAAGTTTCTTGAGCCGTTGGGGCTTTGTCTCGACTGATCATAGAGTGCTACCTTTAGTGTGAACCAGGCGCTGGTTGCGAGTTGGCTTGCATCTAAGTGCCCTATTCCGGCTCACTCATAAGACTTCACAACTCCCACCAGCTGCCTCAATTTTGCTGCGAGCTGTACCTGTGAAAGCTGCCGCTTGTACCTTGAGCGGAACGCTCAATTCCCCGTTACCCAAAATTTTCAATGGGCCTTTAGCACCAGTGATAATACCTGCTGCTTCTAATGAGGTCAAAGTTACTTCGGTATTAGGGGGGAGGGAGGCTAGCTTCTCTACATTAATCGTAGTGTAAATCTTGCGATTCACAATTGGAAAGCCCTTGAGTTTTGGTAAGCGGCGGTAAAGTGGCTGTTGACCACCTTCAAAACCTGGTCTCGTACCACTACCAGAGCGAGATTTTTGACCCCGCATACCTAAACCAGCACTCGCACCTTGACCAGCAGAAATACCCCTACCTACACGGCGACGGCGTTTCTTCGAGCCTTTTTGGGGCTTAACATCGTTGAGTCTCATAAGCTAAAAGTGTCCTTTGTCAATTGTCCTCGTCATTTGTCAATTGTCCTTTGTCATTTGCAAATGACCAATGACCAATGACTAATGACTGATGACTAATTAGATGTAGAGATTTTCAATAGGAATACCGCGATCTTCAGCAACTTCAGAGAGAGTACGCAGTGTAGACAAAGCGTTAACTGCGGCTCTAGCATTATTGAGCGGATTGTTGGAGCCAAGTTGCTTGGCTAGGACGTTGCGAACTCCTGCCAATTCCAAGACTGTACGGACAGCGCCACCAGCAATTACACCAGTACCAGGTGCGGCTGGACGCATAATTACTTTTGCACCGCCACCAATACCATCGATGGGATGGGGGATAGAGTTGGATTTGGTGATTGGGATATCAATGAGGTGTTTTTTGCCGTCGGCTACACCTTTTTTCACTGCTCCAATTACATCCGAGGCTTTACCTACTCCAACACCAACTTGCCCGCGTTCGTTACCAACGACGACTATTGCCCGGAAGCTAAGTTTTTTACCGCCTTTAACGACCTTACTCACGCGTCGGATCTGAATTACGCGCTCTTGCCAAGTGGTTTCTTCTTTTTTGGCACGCTTGGTTCTACTTTTACGCTCTGTTGCCATAATCAATGTTCTCTTAATGTCATTTGTCAGTTGTCATTTGTCCTTTGTCATTTGTCCTTTGTCATTTGTCCTTTGCAAATGAACAATGACTAATGACTAATGACCAATGACTTTAGAAATCTAAACCGGCTTCGCGAGCTGCATCAGCTAGGGCTTTGACACGACCATGATATAGGTTGCCGCCGCGATCGAAGACTACTTTGGCAATGCCTTTTTCTAGCGCTCGTACTGCGATCAACTTACCAACTTGCACGGATGCATCCTGGTTGGCACCTGAAGCTAAACTTGATTTCAACTCTGGTTCTACAGTTGATGCTGCCACTAGGGTGTGATGCTTTGTATCATCAATTACCTGGGCATAAATATGCTCGTTAGAACGAAATACTGCTAAACGCGGCCGTTCTGGGGAGCCAATAACTCTGCCACGAACGCGTCGATGGCGACGCTGTTTTGATTCTCTACGAGTAAGTTTCATTTTTACTTCTTACCACTCTTACCAGTCTTACCAGCTTTACGTCTTACCACTTCCCCGGCATAGCGAATACCTTTGCCTTTGTAGGGTTCTGGTGCGCGAACAGCACGAATTTTAGCTGCTATGTTGCCGACAATTTCCTTGTCGTAGCCGCTGACAATAACGTTAGTGGTGCCTTCGACTGCAAACTGAACTCCTTCTGGTGGTTCGATTTGCACCTGATGGCTATAACCCATGTTTAATAGTAGGTTACGTCCTTGAATTTGTGCTCGGTAACCAACCCCTTGGATTTCCAAACGGCGTTGAAAACCTTGAGAAACTCCTTCCACCATATTGGCAACTAAAGTGCGGCTCAAGCCGTGTAATTGCCTGGAAGTACGAGTATCATCTCGACGAGTTACTTGTAATACTTCTCCCTCTTGGGAGACTATAACGTTGGCAGGTAAATTGCGAGAAAGTTCTCCTTTAGGCCCTTTCACCACAACTTTAGTGCCATCGATCGCCACTTGTACTTTGGCGGGAATGGAAATTGGACGTTTACCAATACGAGACATGATTTTTTGTCCTTTATGCAGTTATGAGTTATGAGTTATGAGTTATGAGTTTTTATGACTAACTTTTTACTCCTCACTTTTAACTCTTCACTTTTGTTTACTACCAAACGTAGCAAAGCACTTCACCACCCAAGTTCTGACGCCGCGCTTCGCGGTCAGTCATAATACCACTGGATGTAGAAATAATGGCTATACCAATGCCGCCTAATACTCTTGGTAATTCTTTTCTATTGGAGTAAACACGCAAACCAGGTTTACTAACCCGCTTCAGGGCAGTGATTAAAGGCTGACGATTCTTACCCTTGTATTTCAGGGAGATCACCAAATTGCGTTTTACATCATCTCCTGATTCTTCATATTCACCAATGAAACCTTCTTCCCGCAGCACCTTGGCAATACTACGGGTCATTTTTGTAGCTGGCACTTGTGTAGTTTGATGCCGCGCCAGGTTGGCATTGCGGATGCGCGTCAGCATATCTGCAATTGTGTCGTTAGCCGCCATCGTTCCCTCTATAGATGAACTTATTGATCGCGAAAGGGCATTCCTAATTCTTTAAGTAAGGCGCGGCCCTCTTCGTCGTTTTTCGCTGTGGTGATGATGGAAATATCCAAACCACGGATTTGATCGATGCTATCGTACTCGACCTCTGGAAAAATTAGCTGTTCTCTAACACCGAGAGTATAGTTCCCACGTCCGTCAAAACTTTTAGGGCTGACACCGCGAAAATCTCGGATTCTTGGTAGCGATAGGCTAATGAGTCGGTCGAGAAAGGCATACATTCTTTCGCCTCTGAGGGTGACCATAATACCCACAGGCATACCTTGACGAATTTTAAAGCCAGCGATCGCTTTTTTCGCCCTGGTCACTACTGGTTTTTGACCAGTAATTGTTGCAATTTCATTGATCGATGCTTCCAACGCCTTGGCATTTTGAGCCGCTTCGCCCAATCCTCGGTTAACAGTAACTTTCACCAACTTCGGTACTTGATGAACGTTGGTAAATTGAAACTGAGAAGTTAGTTTTGGGACGATTGTCTCGTGATATAAGGTTTTAAGTCTTGTTGTCGCCATAGTTTTTGTCTCGATATCCCTGGGCTTGGTCAGGGAATAAAGTTATGAGTTGTAAGTTGTGAGTTATGAGTTGTGAGTTATGAGTCGTGAGTTATGAGTTATGAGTTGTGATTTTTCACTCCTAACTTTTAACTTTTCATTCCTAATTTTTAAGTTTTAATTCCTAACTCCTAACTTTTAATTCCTAACTCATAACTATTTATCAATAATTTCGCCAGTTTTCTTAAGTTTTCTCACTTTTTTACCTTCTGGCGTAAAGGTGTAGCAAACACGACTAGCAACGTTTTGCTTGGTGGAATAAAGCATGACGTTGGAGCTATGAATGGGGAATTCTTGGGTAACAATGCGCCCTGATTCTCCTTCTTGCTGCGGTTTGACGTGCTTAGTTTTAATATTGACACCTTTGACGATAACTTGACTCAGTTGGGGAAGTGCTTTGATAATTTCACCAACTTTTCCTTTGTCTTTACCAGCAATTACTTGTACGGTGTCGCCAGTTTTAACGTGCATTTTGTGGAATACTTTGGGCGTACCCTGTTTGGTTGCCATTACAGCACCTCCGGAGCCAGAGAAACAATTTTGGTAAAGTTTTTATCGCGGAGTTCCCGCGCAACTGGGCCGAAAACCCGCGTGCCTCTGGGATTCCCGTCTTTGTTGATAATTACAGCGGCATTGTCGTCAAAGCGAATACTCATACCGCTATCACGTTTTACAGCTTTGCGAGTACGAACAATTACTGCTTCCACTACATCAGATTTTTTGACAGCCATATTGGGTGTAGCGTCTTTGACAACAGCAATAATCTTATCGCCAATAAAACCATAACGGCGGTTGCCTCCGCCTAAGACGCGGATACACATTAGCTTTCGGGCACCGCTATTATCTGCGACATTTAAGTAAGTCTGGGGTTGAATCACGATTGTGCTCCCTTGTTATGTTGTTATAAAACTAACAACTATGAGGTTTAAGTAGGTTTGACGTTCAGGATTTCTGTGACTTTCCAGCGTTTGGTTTTACTCAAAGGTCTAGTTTCCTGAATGCGGACGCGATCGCCCACTTTACACTGATTTTCTTCGTCGTGAACCTTATAGCGCTGGGTTTGAACTACAATTTTGCCGTACTTGGGGTGAGGAGCGCGGTTTTCTACGGCCACTACCACCGTTTTTTGCATTTTGTCGCTCACTACCAAGCCAACTCGTTCTTTGACTGCCATAATCTCCTACTTTTCTGCTTGCGGGGGTTGATTTTCTGCCCGTTTGCGTTCTCCCTCCACCGTCAGCAATTGAGCTAGGCGGTGTTTAGCATGTCGGAACTGGTGGGGCTTGTCTAGTTGTCTTGTGGCTTTTTGCAAGCGCAACTGAAATAGTTGTTTTTTGACAGCGAGAATTTCCTCAGAAAGTTTTTCGTCGCTTAATTCTCTTGCTTCTGAAATCTTGGGAAGAGGCATGACCTACTCCTGTTCCTGTGGTTGAGAGCGCACAATAAATTTGGTTTTGATTGGCAGTTTATATGCAG
>VFQR01002461.1_pt1 | contig 11785 bp, 9 predicted proteins | sample 3512321 | NCBI WGS metagenome assembly VFQR01 (sample SAMN10412374, study PRJNA504923) | tailings metagenome | isolation source: Relicate 3 Philex TSF1 revegetated site | place: Philippines: Tuba, Benguet | collected 2017-08-29
AAAGTAAACTACAGGTGCGATAGCCATTTTGCTGGTCGAGTTGTTTGGCTGTCTCCGAGTCGGGATCGTCGTATAAATCAAAGGCAATATTCAACTTTTTACCGGATGCGGCTACTATCCCTGCAAATCCTTTACCGATGGGGACGCGTAACTCCTTAGTAGAACCGTCATCTTGAGTGATTTTTGTCCACAATTCATGACGATCGCGGTCTATTAACCATAGCGTACTGCGATCGGCATTCATTAATTCCTTGGCTTCATCCATTACCCGCTTGAGGGTATCTTCTAAATCGAGACTGCTTTGAGAAAGAGACTTGATGGCTTTCATCAACGCCGCCACTGCTCTTTGTTTTTGCGTAGCTACATAAAAAGAGCGGGATGATTCTAAAATCAGTCGAATCGAAGGAGCGAATTCTTGAAATAACTGTTCGTCAGCACAGATAAAACCATTGGTATCAATGCGCTCTGCAAGTGGGGCATTGGGATTACTACCAGATTTTAATTTATTCAGTAATTGTACTACTGCCACTAATTGCCCGTGTTCGTTTAATAACGGCAAAGCCAGCATTGTATAAGTGCGATAGCCAGTTCTTTTTTCTTGGGCTTGGGCAAAATGCGATCGCGGATCGTCATAAAAATCAAAGGGAATATTGATAACTTGCTTAAAAGTAGCCACCTCACCACCAATACCTTTATTGGCGGGGATGCGAATTTCTAAAGAGCGATCGCCCTCCCCCTCAGCTACAATTGACCAGAGTTCTTGTTTTTCCTCATCTAATAAAAATATTGTCGTCCGGTCAGCCCCCAGTAATTCCCCGGTTTTTAAGGTAATCGAATGCAACATTTCTTGCAAGATGTTTTCAAACCCCTGAGAATCCAGCATGGATAGGGTTTGATGCACAATTTGTAATTTTTGCTCGACATCCTTAACAACCTGTTTAAAAGTATCTTGAGTCAAGGGAGCAAGAAACGTAGAAAAAGTTCCTTGTCTTGTGGCAAGAGCGCCTACAGGAGCGGAATTTGCTGGTGATTCGGCGTTTTCTTGGTTGTGAACGCCAATCATCACATCGGCGGTCTCCCCACAACTTCCTTGATACACTGACATAATTAGTATTAGATATAACAGAATGAGATGTTAGATTTAACAATGCGATTAAATTTATGTAAGAGGTGCTAAAAGCAACATTTGATATTATCCATAGTTTAATCGCTTGTTCAGCCAGCGTCATCCTGTCATTGGGTATGGGGCATGGGGCATTGGGCATTGGGCATTGGGCATTGGGCATTGGGGATGGGAAGAGGACAAGGTAGACAAGGTAGCAATCTTTCTCTCCGAAGTTCTGATGGTCGGAAACCTCCGCTCAGACTTCTCTCCTTGTCTCCCTTGTCTCCCTTGTCTCCCCCATCTCCCCATCTCCCCTGTCTCCCCCATCTCCCCATCTCCCCATCTCCCTCATCCCCCCATCTCCCCATTCCCAGGATGAACATTTTCAATATGCTCGATCAAGCTTTCAGCCATTTCAACAGCGACGATAATTAACTGTTGTTCCATTTTTCCGTAGCCTCCCTCGTTGCTGATTTGGGGGTAAATGTGGGGATTGGATAGCATGGCAGCTAGGAGTTGCGATGCTGTTTGTTTTAATTCATAGACTTGTAGGCTCACACCTCTATTCCCTCCAGTCCAACGGTAATTTAATTAGAGTTTGTTCAGATTTGCCAGCACGCACCCCTGGTTTGTCAACAATTTTGACTGTGGTTGCTTGGAGTCCTTCTTCACCTTCTTCTACGGAAAAATACACACCAGTACCAATTTCTAGGCGTTGAAAGTCATCATGTAGGACGCTATTGCGGTGGAAGTAGATTTCCTGGCCGTCTAAGGCTTTAAGAAAGCCATAACCGCGATCGCGAAATAACTTGGTAACAAGTGCCGTTGTATCCTGGGCTGCTTCACTGCTCAAGGCTTTATCGCTTTCATGTTGGCGTTGGGTGAGTTTGACAAGTTGTCCACAAGCTGCATCAAAGGCATCTCTAATTACTACATTTAGCGGCTGATACTGCTTGCCATCGCTGGGATTACTTTCTGCTACTAATTCGTGTCCAGGAGGTACGGTGATATCAATTCTGACTCTATAAGGAGAACCACTGCGGGGACGATGATGTATCTTTTCAATTGCAATATGGCAACTATTAATGTAATTGCAAATATGTTCTAGTTTGGCTATTTTTTGATTAATTAAAGCAGCGATCGCATCAGTTTTCTCTAGATTGCGATAGGTAATTTCTGGTGTAACTTTCATTGTCAGAGTGGGGATGAGGGAGGTGGGGGAGATGGGGGAGATGGGGAGACTTGTACTGAGCGGAGCCGAAGTATGGGGAGATGGGGCAGAGGAGAATAATAACTCACAAGTCAACAGTCAACATTTATCAGTCAACAATCAACAGTCAACAGTCACCACTCACCACTCACCCAGTAAACAAGGCTTGACCATTCTTTGTTGCTGTTGTGAGTAATTCTCGGACTTCTTCATCTGTAGTTTGAGGAAAGTTTTCGTACCAAAGACCAACACTGTAGAAAGGGCTGGGTGAAGAGACGCAAGCGATTTGATCTACTTCAGTTTCTAACTGTTGACAAGTTTCAGCTGCGGCTACGGGCACAGCAATGACAATGGCAGCTGGTTGATGTTTTCGCACAGCCACAACGGCAGCCCACATGGTTGCACCTGTGGCTAAGCCATCATCTACTAAAATGACGGTGCGTCCGCGTAAGTCTGGAAAAGGACGTTGTCCTCGATAAAGGTTTTCTCGACGCTGTAACTCTCGTTCTTCTTGCACTGCTACCCTGGCGATTACTTCGTCGGAGATGTTCACCATGTTGATAATATTTCTATTGAGTATCCGCACACCACCAGGAGCGATCGCTCCCATTGCTAATTCTTCTCTATCGGGTACACCCAATTTACGTACTACCAAAACATCTAAGGGAGCATTTAAGGCTTGAGCAACCTCAAAGGCTACGGGTACGCCACCTCTTGGTAACCCTAAAACCACAACATCTGAACGATTAACATAAGCAGCTAACTCCTGAGCTAAAACTTGGCCTGCAAACCTCCTGTTTTTAAATAGCATGGTGTAACACTCCTAATGAATTGACAAAAATTTTAAGTATTTATCCGCATTCGTCCTTTACTGCCTGCCTCAAACAACGGATCGAATTCTGATGGCAGTTGAGAGCGAATATCATGGATTTCGCCTGTGCTAATGGCTTCATTCAATACTGTCCAATAAACTCATCGTGTTGCATTTTCCCTCCAGATCGTACATGACTTGTTATGGTCTGACGTTCTGAACCAATCTTAGAAAGCGAAAAATACCGTGTCCTCTCACTAATGGGGCGACATCTTCAATTTATAGTTCTATCAAAAGGATGACACTCAATACAGTTCGGATAAGCAGTATGAACTTCCCTTGTGGTCTGGGAAAAGGTTAATGGTTCGACAAGCTCACCAACCGGGGAAAGGGAAAATACCAAACATGCACCCCCCTTTCCCGACTTCTGCAAGAAGTCTTATGAACCAATGGAGGAAGATTTTTCTCTTTGAATAAGCTAAAAACTAAAGAACACGGCTAACTATGCTCCCGAAATTGCGATGAATTTTCTCCCACTTGCCAATACTTGTTATTAGACTTATGTTGAGTATATATTTTAACAAAATTTAAATATGAAATTACTTAATTACTCACAGATACGAAAATTTATAGAGGATAAAGTAATGATGAAAGTCCTCATTTTAGGCTTTTCTGGTTTTCTTGAATCAAATTATTGATGTTGTCTTCACATTAATTCTGAATTGTAAATTTGCAATAGTTCACAATACTCTAATTATTTGAAGCCAGTATAAAATTATGTTAAAATTATTCCCATAAAGATAGTAAAAATTATCCTTTAACATTTTTGAGTAAAAATCAATAGGGTAGAATAACTGAATAACGATCCGCTATTTTTAATTTGAAAGCAGGATTTTATAAATGATCGGCTTAACTAGTTCGGAAAACACTACAGTTAACAGCACAGCAACTAGCAAAAGATTGGCAAGGGCGATGATGGTTGCAGCTGGAGAGTTTTCACTGATTTTAGCGTGTTGTAACAGCATTGAAAGACAGCAGCAAGTCCTGAATTGGTTAACAGAATTTTCATCAACCGACATTCCCGAAATCCAGCTGACACCAGCAGCAGATACGTTATACACTCCTATTGCCAATAAAATTGGTGCTACTCAACCCGAAGCTTTAATGGTACGGGGCTTAGAATCTGTAGAGGCAATTAATCAATTAATCATTAGCACTAACATCATGCGAGATGAGTTTCGCAAACAGTTTAAGTTTCCCTTGGTATTGTGGGTTAATGACGAAATTCTCTGCAAGCTAGTCTGGTTAGCACCCGATTTCAAAGATTGGGCATCTACTACCATTAGATTTGATGTAGTTAATAATTAGTTAGTCGAACCCGAACAACAAGTAATTAGTGCCTAACTTTGTTCAAAAACATAGGAAACAGCAAGTAGGGCTATGGGGTTCGCTTAAGGATAATTTCACGCAAAGGTGCAAGGGCGCAAAGGAAAATCGTGTATTTTGGTTGAAGGCACAAAAGTAGAGACGTAGCAATGCTACGTCTCTACATCGGGTGGAATGACGAAAAATCCTTCAATGAAAGGTGTCATACCATTTCACTTTATAAGTAGATAGTCATGATTAAATCTAAGATGTCATTGCGTTCGCGTAGCGTCTCGTAGAGAGCGAAGCGAAGCAATCCCAGAGACTTTGCGATTGCTTCGCTTCGCTCGCAATGACAGAACATAATGACAGAACATATTATATTTATTTATTTCCATCTACTTAAATGATACAAATACAAGCGTAAGGGCGTAGGCTCGCCTTCCCGCAGGGTACAGCCGTTCACCCTTACAATTACCTGTACCTCACAAAGTTGCAATTTGCTGTATCTGATGTCATTAATATTTATTCCTCCATTTATTCAACAAATCAACAGCAAAATTACCCGTGAAGCTGGTGTTAATTTGTGTGTGCTACGCCTTGATGTTATGCACCCGTGGGTTAATGGGAATAAATGGTATAAGTTGAAATATAATTTATTAGAAGCAAAGCAAAAAAATTTCACTAAACTGCTTACCTTTGGCGGCGCTTATTCTAATCACATTTATGCAACCGCAGCCGCCGCTAATCTTTTGGGATTTCATACCATCGGCGTAATTCGTGGCGAGGAAAATTTACCATTGAATCCAACGCTGAGTTTTGCTGTACAGCAGGGTATGGAACTTGTGTATCTTTCGCGCCAGATGTATCGACAACGCAACACAGCAGAGTTACATGAATCTCTGCAACAGCGTTTTGGTGAGGTGTTTATCATTCCTGAAGGTGGTAATAATTTAAACGGCGTGCGCGGTTGTACAGAGATAATTAATCAAGGGATGTCTACCGCTGGCTACGCCTTTGATTATATTTGCCTAGCCTGCGGTACTGCAACAACGCTGGCTGGAATTGCACTTTCTTTAAATCAAAGACAAAAAGCGATCGCTTTTCCGGTGTTGAAAAATGGCAATTTTCTAGGAAAAGAAATCGAAAATCTCTTGACAAATTACCTCGCCTCTGGTTTACCGAGTCCATATAATTCTCCCGCTTGTTGGGAATTAATGTGTGATTATCACTTCGGCGGCTATGCAAAAGTCAATCAGGAGTTGCTACGATTCAGCCAAGAATTTAGCTCGGCGCACAATGTACCTCTTGATTACGTATATACTGCCAAAATGTTTTATGGCGTGATGGATTTATTACAGCAGGGTTTTTTTGCTAAAGGCAAAAGTTTGCTGCTGGTACACACAGGTGGCTTGCAGGGTAATGTTGGTATGGAAGAAAGATTGCTGGTTTCCATTAATTCCACTTTTTAGAAGAGAAGCGGCTGAAAAGAACTACTTCCATTCACTTAAAAAGAAATTCCCGTTTCCATTAATTCCACTTCTCAGAAGAGAAGCGGCAACAGGTTCGGTAATAGGTGCGAAGATAATAGATTACGTTTCCATTAATTCCACTTCTCAGAAGAGAAGCGGCTTAGGGTTGGTTACGCATCAGTAATGAATTACTCCAATAAGTTTCCATTAATTCCACTTCTCAGAAGAGAAGCGGCAGACAAGGAGACATCCGTCTATTAACTGATGGGCAGTTGAGTTTCCATTAATTCCACTTCTCAGAAGAGAAGCGGCTTACTATCGTAAAGCTATAGAAGCTTGTAGCAAAGGTTGTTTCCATTAATTCCACTTCTCAGAAGAGAAGCGGCGTATCAGACGTAGTAACCGCCTACAAAAACAAGTTCGTTTCCATTAATTCCACTTCTCAGAAGAGAAGCGGCTATTCATTATTTTTGCTAGCAGGCATTTCAATCTCCGTTTCCATTAATTCCACTTCTCAGAAGAGAAGCGGCATTCATTACTAATCTACAAAGTGAGGAATGTGTCTCTGTACAATATGTTTCCATTAATTCCACTTCTCAGAAGAGAAGCGGCTACTTATTTCAATATCTCTCTTTTGCTCGTGGCGTCGGGCAAAAGTTTCCATTAATTCCACTTCTCAGAAGAGAAGCGGCGGCTGCGTATGGAAGAATGGCATAGTGATTGTGGAAGTTTCCATTAATTCCACTTCTCAGAAGAGAAGCGGCCCCTATTAATTTAAACCCTGACACCACCTAATGTCCAGACGCCATTTGCGACGGGGTAGAAACCGAAGGCTGTTTCCAGAGAAAAAGCAGAGGCGAAAAACTCTGAAACCCTTGTGTAGAAGGATATCGGCCGGGTTGACGAGAGAATCAGCATTTGCACCATAGACTCGACCCCGCCGCACAGAAACAATAATTTCTGAGATTTAACAAATTCTGCGGGTTTAAGTCCCCCAGTTTTATAACCAGCAAATTTTGTTGTGGCGTTAAAATCCCCATTACAAAACTATACTTGCCACTTGCAACTTGTTTAATCATAGCTACCTACTTCAACTCTTATCTCTTTGCGTACTTCTCTGACGAGACGCTGCGCGAATGCGTACTTTGCGGTTCGATTTTTCTCCACATAATATTGAAAAACTAACTTTATATTACCAAAAAATAATTATTAAAAACTTACTTGTTCATTTTATAGCTACACCAATAATATGCTGACTCATCATAAAAAATCCCAGTTGAAACTGCTCATAACTAACACTAGTAAAACCAGCATTTTCTAAAGCAAAGTCAATTTCCCTATCTCGATGAGAATTAGCAGTTAAAGTTTTCCAAATCGGACTAATTGTATTTTGTATTTTTCGCAAAAAACTTCCTTGGGGTGCAGGGATATGTTCAATAAATAACAAGCGCCCGCCTGGTTTGAGTACTCTTAAAATTGCCTGTAATGTATAGTTGATATTCGGCACAGAAGACAAAACAAAGGTAGCAACAACGGTATCAACGCTGTTATCTTCAACATTTAGCCATTCAGCATTACCAAAGCGGATATCGATATTTAAACCAAGTTTTTTTGCTTGTTTTCGCAGAGAGGAATGCATTTGTAAGCTTGGTTCAATAGCTATTAAATCGATATTGTTCGGATAGTAGGGTAAATTAGAGCCATTTCGCGGATTAATTTCTAATACTTTACCTTGGAGATTAGCAAAAAGTGAAAATTTGCGATCGCCTAATTTTTTATCATAGGTGCTGCTATGTCCAGCCATCATCCGTCCCAAAAAACTTTTACCCAAATTTACATAAATTTGATTTGATAATTCTCCACAAATTTGGTTTACACTCATTTATCCACTTCCTAATTTTTAAGGCTACAAATTGGTGTATCGTTTAACCATTTATAGCCTCAAGATATTATATTTACTTTTGTTTAACTTCACCCAAGCGATTCACCTGATTGGGTGATTTTAGATAAATATTCACTACTTTTCAAATTTGATTCTTTTGAGATTTATGCAGATTTTGTATTTCTGCCAAAAAAGTAAATAATACAACACCAAATAAATCAGCAGCTAAATCAACTAAATCAAAACTGCGATGGGGTGTCAATAATTGAATGATTTCGTCAACGATACAAAAAAAGATGACAAGAAATGGTGTCAATGGCAGTGAAATATTAAATATCTCAATTTTACGTTTATTTAATGCTAGGTGTCCCAAGTATGCAGCAATTCCCAACAACAAAAAATGCATTATTGTATCGAAATACGGAAATTGAGAAAGTTCAACTGGAATAATTTTTAGGTAGGCTGATATGGAAATGGACATTAAAATCCCAAAGTAAAACCAAAACGCAAAAACCCAAAATCGATTAGATTTCATTTTTATTATTTGCCAAAGTAATGTTAAAATTCAGAATTAATCAGCTTGAAAATCACATCATTCATCACAGATGAGATTTTTGAATCATTCTAAATTCTTACATAACTACTACAAATTCAACAAAAAGCTTTCCGCAATTTATAATTCTTGATTTTCGTAAATTCTGTTAAGATACTGTGAATTTTACAAATTAAGAAATTATCAAACAGAATTCAGGAGTCAGAAGTCAGAATTCAGTGAAAATCAAATTAATGTAGTGGCGTAACAAGTCTTAAATATTGCAATAGATTTTATTGTGGGATGGGTGTCCTCACCCGTCCGGGCGGGCAGGATGCCCACCCCACAAGAGTTTATTAATCCACTATTTTAGTCTTGACACACCCTACATTTTGTTCACAATCGAAAATCCAAAATCTCAAATTCAAAATTGTCTCACGCATGAAGGTTGGCTTGTTCTTGCAACCAAGGATCTACTGGTTGTCCATCTTTTCGGCGTAATTCAATTTCCACAGCTATCACTTGTTTGGAACCAGGAGGCGCAGGTTTTTGATGGAAAATAATATCATAATCTAGTGGATTGTGTTGGCGTTCTTTCAACCATTCTTGCACTTTAGTTGTGGCAAAGAATGATTGTCCCTGCTCAAACATTCGGGTAATCTGCATTTGCAGTGTAAAAGGATTAATGCGACCCATTTTCTACCGCCTTTTTTAATTAAAGAAGAATTCCGAAAATATTATAGTAATCCAGTTTAATTTTTGTGTGTAGATAGAGTGAACTAAGGGAACTCCAAAAAATAAATTATTCCGATTTAGGCTGTCTTCTCTGGAATATTTTTTACTTGGAAGTTTCCCCTTTCCCCTTTCCCCTTTCCCCATCTCCCCGTTAACAGTCTTCTCTGGAATATTTTTTTACTTGGAAGTCCCTAACTTCAGCGTACCTAAGGCCTTGGCGTAGCGTTTCGTAGAGAAGCGCCTATGCGTTGAAAAAATCTAGTATTTGGCGCAGCCTCATAAAAAACGGTATCATTTGTCAGTAGATATTGTAAAAAATTAAATATCCCAAAAGAGGTAGTTACTGAGATATCAGGTATGACAGAATCGACTTAATGCCTATCCTTTAGTATATTTCACCAGATTACTACTTAATTTTGTTATAGATTGGAGAGAGGCACGCCGCTTCAAGAATTGACCAAAAGATTGAGATGGTTGTTATGAAGACGAAAAATCAAGCTGTTTTCGCTTTATTTGTAAAAAGCGCTATTATCTTCTCACCTTTACTACTATCTGTTAGTATTGCCAGTGGACAATCTGCGCCATTATCCAAACCAGCCACAACTCCTGCTGCGGTGTTATCAAATCAGGAACGCGAAGAATTAACGCGATTACGAGCTGAAAAGCAAGTTCAATCTGATTTGAAGAGTGCTTTTAGCCGTACAACTATTTTAATCAATATCTGGCTAGTTATCTTAAGTTTATTTCCCTTAGCGATTATTGCTTTACTTTGGCTATTGCGACGAGCCATTATCCGTGAAATTGTTGAGCGCGCAATGCAACAATTAGACGGAGTAGAAAAATTACAAAATCAATTAATTACTGTTAAGCAAGATACAGAAAACTTGATTCAAGAAGTTCAAAAAATTAATTACGACCTAGAAGAAGAAACCACTGCTCTGCAAAAAAAAGTTAAAAATCAATCAGAAAATGTGTCTCTTGTGACATCTGAGATAAATTTAATTAAAACACAGATATTAAATCGCTTAGAATCAGAAATTCAAAAATCTCAAGAAAATATATTATCTTTAGAGTCAAAATTTGCTGTGGCGCTATCTAATTTAGAATTGGAAGCTCAACAGCGAAAAGATTTAGCGCTGGAAAATATGGAAAAATTGGCAAGTAGTTTGTCTGAAGAACTATCCAATTTCAAATCAGTTATCCAACAACAGCAAGAATTAGCAGCAGCAGATTTAGAATTATCCAAATCTGAATTTACATCTCAATTATCTGGATGGCAATCTGATACTCAACAGCAAAAGGATATAATTCTTGAAAGTTTAACTAAATTACAGTCAGAATTTGTTTCTCAATTATCCAACTTAGAAATAGATATTCAACAGCAAAAAAATGTGGTTTGGGAAAAGTTAGATAATGAATTGAAGTTTCAAATATCGCAACTCCAAACAGATGCTCAAGAGCAAAAAAACCAAATTCTAGAAAGTTTAATAGTATTACAATCAGAATTTAGCGATCGCCTATCTCAATTAGAAGTAGAAACCCAAAAATCTCAAGAATCAATCATTGAGAATTTACAAAAATCTGGCTATGAATTTAGTTCCCAATTTTCAGAATTACAAGTCAACGCCCAACAACAAAAAATTCTGCTTTTAGAAAAGTTAGAAAAGTTAGAAACAGAGTTTGTTTCTCAATTATCAGAATTGCAATCAGATGCCCAACAAAGAAAAGATATCATTTTGCAAAAATTAACAGAAATGACATCGACATCCATTTCTCAGGAAGTTGAAGAAATAAACCAAGAACAGCCACAACAACCAAAATTCACGGCTGAAGAATATGTAAAACAGGCAGATGCACTATTTTCTGAAAAACTTTATCAAGATGCCATCGTCATTTACAACCAAGCAGTCAAAACCCAACCTGATGACCCAATTATTTGGTTAAAATGCGGTTTAACTCTCGCAAGATTAAAACGCTACAAAGATGCTATCGCTTGCTACGATCGCGCCATTGAAATTCAACCAGAATATCATCAAGCGTGGTGCGATCGCGGCGTTGCCTTTGGTTATTTACAACAACATCAACAAGCCTTTGACTCATTTGATAAAGCCACACAAATCAAACCAGACGATGCAGTAGCTTGGCTAAATCGTAGTCTTTCCCTAATAGCCTTAGAACAATACGAACAAGCAATTCCATCCTTAGAAAAAGCCCTAGAACTGCAACCCAATTCTCCTAAAATTTGGGACAAATACGGCTATACCCTAGTGAGATTAGGACGCGACGACGAAGCGATCGTCAGTTTTAATAAAGCCTTAGAAATTAAACCAGATTATGCCAGAGCCTACTACAACAAAGCAGCTTGTTACGCACTCCAAAGACAAATAGAACTATCTTTAACAAGCCTGCAACAAGCAATCGAAATAAATCCCAGATACAAACAAGAAGCCGCAACCGACCTAGATTTTGATGATATCGCCCAAGACCAACGTTTTCAGCAATTAATTTCGTTAAAGGGTTGATTGGGCATCCCTTCTCTGCGAGACGCTACGCGAACGGCTTCGCTCAGGGCAAGTGGGCATTGGGCATTGGGCATTGGGCATTGGGCATGGGGCATTGGGCATGGGAAGAGGACAAGGTAGACAAGGTAGACAAGGTAGCAATCTTTCTCCC
>VFQR01002462.1_pt1 | contig 11785 bp, 10 predicted proteins | sample 3512321 | NCBI WGS metagenome assembly VFQR01 (sample SAMN10412374, study PRJNA504923) | tailings metagenome | isolation source: Relicate 3 Philex TSF1 revegetated site | place: Philippines: Tuba, Benguet | collected 2017-08-29
GGATAACAATCCGCGACGCATGCCGGGTGCACCGGGCTATCAGGCGCCGCGACCGACGGTCCAGCAGGCGCCGCGGATCACCACGCCGACGATCGCCAGCCGCATCCAGCCGCAGGCACCCGTCGCGCGGCCCCAGGTTTCGCCCACTGGAAACCGCCTGATCACCGACAATGGGGCGGGCCTGATCTCCGACCGTGGTGGCGCCCTCCGCACACGGGCGAACATCCTGTCCGACCAGGGCGGCGGCCTCCGTCCAGGCGGAAACATCCTTTCGGATCAGGGCGGCCTGATGCGGCGTTGAGAGCCCTGTCGGGCGGACTGATGCAGCCCTGCATCGGTCCACCGGCTTTCGGGGAAAGGTCCGAACCGGCCCTTGCCAAACTGGTCAGCCCACGCTCTTTAAATGACCAGTGAGCATTTCATAGGAGCACGCTGTGCCGTTGTCGTCCCGCCTCCGCCTGCATCTTCTCGCCACGGCCGCTATCCTGGCGTCGGGAGGCGTAGGCCTGGCAGCAGATGTGGGTTTGCCGGCCCCCGCGGCCGGAGGGTTCCAGCCGGCATGGTCCATGCTGGTCGACGTCGATGCCCGATTGACCAGCTGGACCGGCAACCGCGGCTTCCCCGCCAACTTCGCCGCCGGCGCGCCGGGACGCGGCTCGCAGTTCTACATGCCGCTGGCCGTCCAGATCGTCGGAATGCCGAGCCCCGACTACAAGGTGGAGCTGATGGCGCGGACCGGCTGGGTCCATGCCCGTCAGGACAGCGGCGGCGGGCTTGCCGGCTCTGTCTCGACCCTGACCGATACGATCGTCTCCGGCACCTTCACCTATCTGGCAACGCCGGGCCTTCAGCCCTTCGTCTCGGTGAACGCCAACCTGCCCACCGGTTCCGCCAATCTCCCGGGCACGCGCGCCTTCACGCGCATGGACCCTGATCTCGTCGAGGTGCCGAACTACGGCGAGGGCTTCAACCTCGGCGCCACGGTCGGCGTGAACGTTCCGGTCGGCGAGTTCACGCTTGTGACCGCCAGCCTCAGCCACACGCATCGCGGTGCCTACACGCGCGATCCCGTCACCGGCTTCGGCGACCCCGACAATCGCTTCCAGCCGGGCGCCTCCTCTTCCGGCTCGCTGCAGATCGCCCACATGCTCGGCGCGTTGCTCCTGAAGGCGAGCGCCACCTACATCATCAATCAGGGCACGCGCATCGACGGCGCCTATATCAGCCGCATGGGCGATACCATCGCGCTGTCGGCATCCGCCGGCTACACGTGGAGCCCGCTCCACAACACGACGCTGTCGGCTTCCTTCAGCCGCGCCAATCCCAACCTCGTCTTCGATCCCGCCATTCCCGCGGCCGTTCGCGAGGCCTTCAACTCCAACAGCAACGCCATCAGGCTGCGGCTCGATCACAGCTACCGCCTGACCGACCAGTGGACGCTCGGCGCCTTTGCCAGCTGGTTCAATCGCGACGCCAACGCCTACATCCCGACCTCGGGCTCCTTCTCGCCGGCCAAGACCAAGATCGCCCTCGGCGGCTCGGCGCGCTACCAGATGACGCAGAACGCCGCGATCACCTTCCGCGCCGAGCATTTCTGGGTCTCGCAGCGCAGCCGCCCCGATGTGGTCGATCCCATCTTCGGCCCCTTCCCCGGAACCGCAGTGCCTCCCCTGAGCTACACCGGCTGGGCCGTGTCGCTCGGCGGCACCATCACCTACTGAACGCCAAGGACCGCGTCATGAAGCGACCTGTCATCACTGCGGCGCTGATCGCACTTCTCGCCGGGGCGGCCTCCGCGGCAAACGCGCAGACCGTCTGCACGGAAGGCCGCACGCGCGAGGGGCGCTGTGTCAGCGCCAGCCTCTCGGCCGCCCAGCGCCTCGCCGCCATCGTGCTCGGCCAGACCCGCCTGTCGTTTTCCATCCTGCCCGTCCTGCCGAGCCAGGATCACGCGACGTCCAATCCGACGCTGCGCTCGCATGTCGGCCGCGAAGTGAGCGTCATCCATCCCTGAGGCGGACTGCGCCGCGGCTGGGCGAGGCGACTGCGGGCCTCGCATTTGGCGTCGGGACCAGAGGCAGTCGCACCGCTGGCGCCGATAGCCCTGTCATTCCGCTGTGGAATGTCGGTGAAGATCCATGGCGCCGGAGCGCCGCGATCGCCTAGGCTCGCAGCGGTTGCAGCGAGTCGAAGGCGGCGATGCACGTTCCTCGCATAAGACAGGCGGTGTCGACGCCGAAGCGTTCCGGGCCGGGAGAGATCATGCCGGTCACCGGGCGCTGGCGGATCGCCCTGATCGCCAGTGTCGGCATGTGGGCGCTGATCGGATCTGCCATCGGCGTCATCGTCAGCCCCTGACCGCCGCCTTGGTCCTGCCGATGGTTAACGCGCGTTTCCGATTGTTCGCATTTTAGGAAAACACGACGGCAATTCCTGTTGGCTACAGTCCGCCTCCTCACGCCCTCACGGGAGGCTCGCATGACCGTCATCGGCTGGAATAGTCTGTCGCGCTTCTGCCAGGATCGCGGCGGCAACATCGCCATCACCTTCGCGCTTGCCGCCGTACCGCTGTTCGGCACCGTGGGCGGCGCGGTCGACTTTCACCGCGCCTCGCGCGATGCCGCCGAGCTCCAGGGCGCCTTCGATGCCGCGGCCCTTGCCGCCGTCCGCCAGCATGCCCTCGGCGACGCCACCGTTAAACTGACCGCCCGCCGGCATCTCGACGGCCACCTCTCCGGCCATCTCGCGGCTTATCCGGTGACGATCGAGACCGCCGACGGCGGCCGGACGGTGAGGATCGCGACCGACGGCGCCACCATGCCCACGGCCATCCTCGGCGTCATCGGCATGAAGACCCTGAATGTCGTCGCGCGATCGGGAGCGACCGCGACGACGCATCACACCGTCACCAGCGCCAAGCCGATCGTCGCCGAACTCGACCCCGAGGCCGGCGACTACAATCGCATGTACGTCTATTGCTTCGACAAGAACCGGCAGCACCACGCCGATTTTGGCCGCTCGCAGATGACCGCCATCGCCGACAATGCCGGCACGAAGTATTCCTTCAACATGCCGGTCTGCAAGGAAGGCGAGACCTTCTCCTACCGGCTCTACAACGTTCGCAACGCCCGCACCAAGCCGCATCTCTGGGACAACGCCAGCCCCGGTGTTCTCATCCCGAACAATCCCGACGACTGGGGCAATCCCTGGACCAACAACCTGTCCTACAACTACTATTCCGATACGACGCTCGTCGCCGGAATTCCGACCCACAATTTCACCAATGCCGTACCGATCCTCGAGACGGTCATCTGCGACACGCTCGGCCAGTGCAAGGCCAAGGGCAAGGGCGGCATCATCCCCGAGGGACGCAACCGCACGCCGCAGCAGGCGACCAAGGCCTGCGAGCCGGGCAAGTTCATGTATTTCGGCTGGGAGGACCGCCCGCCCGGTTACGGCTGGACCGACGGCGACTATGATGACATCCGTGTCATCGTGGAATGTCCGAAGGTGAGCACCACCGCGACCACCGTCGTCCGTCTCATCGAGTGACGCGCTGATCGAGTGACGCGACGCTGGCGGCGGCCTGGATGCTGAGACCCGGCGGCAGCCGGGGACCAGCCGCGCAGGCGAGGCGCTTTTCCGAACGTCAGCTGCGCCCTAAGAAGAGGGCATGACCGCGCGACTCGCAGCCCTCGTTCGCCCCTCATGACGGCCTGGTCCATCGATGCCGTGGTGATCGGCGCAGGCGTCGTGGGGCTTGCCGCCGCCCGAAGGCTGGCTCTCGCCGGGTTGGACACCCTCGTTCTCGAGGCCGCCGACGCCATCGGCACCGGGACCTCGTCGCGCAACAGCGAGGTGATCCACGCGGCGCTCTACTATCCGACGGGCTCGATCAAGGCGACGGCCTGCCTGCGCGGCAAGCACCTCCTCTATCGCTACTGCGCCGACCGCGGCGTGAAGACCGTCAACTGCGGCAAGCTGATGGTGGCGACCTCCGAGGACCAGTTGCCGAAGCTTCAGGCGATCTGGGACCAGGCCCATACCAACGGCGTCGCCGGCCTCAGCTGGAAGACGCCGGACGAAGTCCGCGAAATGGAGCCCGCCGTCTCCTGCGTGAAGGCGTTCTTCTCTGCCTCCACCGGCATTGTCGACAGCCATGGCTTCATGCTGGCGCTGCAGGGCGATCTGGAGAATGCCGGTGGCATGATCGCCTTCGAGACGCCGATCGTCTCGGCCGCGATAACGCCCGATGGGATCGTCCTGCGAACCGGTGGCGCCGATGCCGCCGAGATCACCGCCCGCGTCGTCGTCAATGCGGCCGGACACTTCGCCCCGAAGTTCCTCAACGTCCTCGAAGGCTTCCCGCAGGAGCACGCGCCGCGGCAGTGGTACGCCAAGGGCAACTACTTCTCCCTCGTCGGTCGCCAGCCCTTCTCGCGGCTCGTCTACCCGATGCCGGACAGCGCCGGCCTCGGCGTCCATGCGACCGTCGACCTCCAGGGTCGCTGCCGCTTCGGGCCTGATGTCGAGTGGGTGGAGAGCGAGACGGATCTCGTCGTCGATCCTGCCAGGTCGGAAGGCTTCTATGCCGCCATCCGCGCCTACTGGCCCGATCTGCCCGACAATGCCCTGCAGCCCGACTATTCCGGCATCCGGCCCAAGCTGCACGGCCCCGGAACACCGATGCCGGATTTCCGCGTCGACGGTCCGGAGATTCACGGGGTCGCCAATCTCGTGAACCTGCTCGGCATCGAAAGCCCCGGCCTCACCGCCTCTCTCGCCATCGCCGACCTCGTGGCCGCCCGCCTCGGCCTGCCCGAAATGGAGACCGTCCCATGATCGATGCCGCCACTGTGCTCGCGAAAGGGGCCGTCGCCACGGCAACCGCTATCGGCGCCGGAGAAACGAGCGCGCGGGCGGTCGTCGAGACCACTCTCGCCCGGATCGCCGCCGCCAACGCCCGCCTGCATGCCTTCATCGCCGTCATGGCCGACGAGGCCCGCGCCGAGGCCGACATGCTCGACGCGCTGATGGCGCGGGGCCATCGCCGCGGGCCGCTCCACGGCGTGCCGGTGGCGGTGAAGGACATCATCGACGTCTCCGGCCAGAAGACGCGCGCCGGCTCCGTGACGCGCGACCACCTCCCGGCTGCCGCGGCTGATGCCTGGTGCGTGTCGCGCCTCAGGGCGGCCGGCGCCATCGTCGTCGGCAAGACCCACACGGTCGAATATGCCTTCGGCGGCTGGGGCACCAATCCCATCGCCGGAACGCCGGTGAACCCCCACGACGCGACGACCCACCGGGTGCCGGGTGGATCGTCCTCCGGCACCGGCGTCGCGGTTGGCGCGGGACTGGTGCCGATCGGCTTCGGCACAGATACGGGCGGCTCTGTGCGCCTCCCCGCCTCCTGGTGCGGCACCGTCGGCCACAAGACCTCCATGGGCCTCGTCAGCCGGGCGGGGGTCGTGCCGCTGGCCCTGCATTTCGACACGATCGGACCACTGTCGCGCACCGTGCGCGACGCCGCCGTCATGAGCCAGGTCATGATGGGATCCGACCCTTCGGACGCGTCGACCACCGGCGCTCCGGGTGTGGATCTCGTGAATGGGATCGACGCGGGCGTGAAGGGCCTGACGCTCGGGGTGCTCGCCATCGACCCGTCGCTCGCGGTGGACGGCGAGGTTGCGGCCCGTTTCGAGGCGACGGTGCGGGCCCTCGAGGCAGCCGGAGCGCGGATCGTGCCCGTCGCCCTTCCGGAGACGCTGGCGACCTACACCTCGTCTTGCGGCGAACTGATGATGGTCGAGGGCGCCCACCACCACGGTGTTCTCGCCCGCGAGGCTCCCTGTCGCCTCGGTGCATGGGCCGCAAGGCGCATCGGCGGTGGCTTCGATATCCCGGCAACCCGCTACTTCGCCGCCGTCGAGACACGCCAGCAGCGGATCGCGGCCGCAAACGCCCTGCTGGCCGGCAATGGCATCGACGCGCTCCTCCTGCCGACGACGCCGATCCCGGCCGTACCCCTGTCACAGGTCGACGAGGCTGGCCTTCCCGGCATCTTCACCCGCTTCGTCAACTACCTCGAATGGTGCGGCGTCTCCGTGCCGGTCGGCCTCACGGGTGCGGGCCTGCCCATTGGCTTCCAGGTCGTGACGCCCCGCTTCGAGGATGCGCTCGCCCTGCGCATCGCCCAGTCTGCCGAGACGGCATCGGGCGGCCCCCTCCCGCTGCCCGTCTGAAGGGCAGCATCGTCTCCCGAGTATACCGGCTCGACCGCTCTCCCGTCGGACCAGTCCGCGGCGCCCTTGCAGCGGCAGACAATCTGCTGAAAGATTGTGCAGCCTGCCATCCTGACCGGCACCATCGGGCCATTGACGGAAGGGCAGGCGAGAAGAAGCCGGAGCAACCGGCTCTTTGGATTGGCTGGCATGTGCCTTGCCAGTCCGGCCGAGGAAGTATCAGGGAGACTTCGTATGCGAACCATGTTTCGTCCGGCATTGATTGCCGGCGCCTTCGCCCTCGCGGGTGCGCTGCTGACCTCGGCCTCCGCAATGGCCCAGGAGAAGGTCCTGCGCATCGGCATGACCGCCGCGGACATCCCGCGCACCCACGGCCAGCCCGACCAGGGCTTCGAGGGCAACCGCTTCACGGGCATCCCGATGTACGACGCGCTCGTGCACTGGGACCTGTCGAAGGCCGACGCCGCCTCGGTGATCATCCCCGGCCTCGCCCTGTCCTGGCAGGTGGATGCCACCGACAAGAACAAGTGGGTCTTCCGCCTGCGCCCCGGCGTGAAGTTCCATGACGGCTCGCCCTTCAACGCCGCCGCCGTCGTCTGGAATGTCCAGAAGGTTCTCGACCAGGCCGCGCCGCATTTCGACCAGAGCCAGGTCGGCGTCACCGTCTCGCGCATGCCGAACCTCGTCTCGGCCCGCAAGATCGACGACCTCACCGTCGAGCTCACCACCCGCGCGCCGGATTCCTTCATCCCGATCAACCTGACCAACCTGTTCATGGCGTCGCCGACGCACTGGCAGAAGCTGCTCGGCGAGGTACCTGCCTCGGTCGCGGACCCGAAGGCCCGCGCCGCCGCGGCCTGGACCGCCTTCGCGGCCAATCCGTCCGGCACCGGCCCGTTCCGCGGCGTGCGGCTCGTGCCGCGCGAGCGCTTCGAGATGGTCGCCAACAAGGACTATTGGGACGCCGCCCGTCGTCCGAAGATCGACCGCGTCGTGCTTCTGCCGCTCCCTGAGCCGAATGCCCGCACGGCCGCGCTTCTCGCAGGCCAGGTGGACTGGATCGAGGCGCCGGCCCCGGATTCCGTGCCGCAGATCAAGCAGCGCGGCTTCACGCTCTACACCAACGCCCAGCCGCACGTCTGGCCCTGGCAGTTCTCGTTCCGCGAGGGCTCGCCCTGGCTCGACCGCCGGGTCCGCCACGCTGCCAACCTCTGCATCAACCGCGCCGAGCTGAAGGAGCTGCTGGGCGGCCTGATGGAAGTGCCGGTGGGCACCGTTCCGGCCGGCCACCCCTGGTGGGGCAACCCGACCTTCGCCATCAAGTACGACCTGCCGGCCGCCCAGCGGCTGATGCAGGAAGCCGGGTTCTCGGCCTCGAAGCCGCTGACGGTGAAGGTGCTGACCTCGGCCTCGGGCTCCGGCCAGATGCAGCCGATCGTCATGAACGAGTGGCTGCAGCAGGCGCTGAAGGAGTGCTACTTCAACGTCCAGCTGGAGGTCGCCGAATGGAACGCGGTCTTCACCAACTGGCGTGAGGGCGCCGGCCACGCCAATGCCCGCGGCGCCAATGCCACCAACGTCACCTTCGCGGCCATGGACCCGTTCTTCGCCATGATCCGCTTCGTGACGCGGCAGACCAATCCGCCGGCCTCGAACAACTGGGGCTTCTTCAACTCCGACGAGTTCGACCAGCTCGCCGCGACGGCTCGCTCGACCTTTGACGATGCCGGCCGCGACCGGGCCCTCGCCGCACTCCACAAGCGCATCGTCGAAGAAGCGCCCTTCCTCTGGGTCGCCCATGACGTTGGCCCGCGCGCCATGTCGGCCAAGGTGACCGGCGTCGTCCAGCCGCGCTCCTGGTTCATCGACATCGCGCCAATGGACATCCGGTAAGCAGCCCCGGACCGACACACGCTACGGATCGGGCGGCCGTGCGGCCGCCCGACACCCCCTTCGATGCCCCGTGAGGCTGCCATGAGACCTGATCGTCGCCAGTTCCTCGCCGCGAGCACCGCCGCAGCAGCAGCCTCCGTCCTTGATCTCGCCTCCGTGCGCGCGCAGGGCAGCGGGACGCTGACCATCGCCATGACGGCCTCCGACATTCCGCTTCCCAACGGGCAGACCGACCAGGGCGCCGAGGGCATGCGGTTCGTCGGCTACAACGTCTTCGACAGCCTCATCCTCTGGGACCTCTCCAAGGCGGACGCGCCGGGCGGCCTCATCCCTGGTCTTGCGACGTCCTGGAGCGTCGATCCCGCCGATCCGACGCGCTGGACCTTCGTCCTGCGGCCGGGCGTCACATTCCATGACGGCTCCGCCTTCGATGCGGCCGCCGTCATCTGGAACTTCGACAAGATCCTGAAGAACGATGCCCCCCAGTACGACCCGCGCCAGGCTGGCCAGGGCCGCACCCGCATTCCCTCGGTGAAGAGCTATCGGGCGATCGACCCGATGACGGTGGAGTTCGTCTCGGCCTCGCCCAACGCCCTGTTTCCCTACGAGATGTCATGGATCCTGATGTCGTCCCCCGCCCAGTGGGACAAGGTCGGTCGGAACTGGGACAACTTCATGCGGAGCCCCTCCGGGACGGGTCCTTGGAAGGTTACCCGCTACACCCCGCGCGAGCGGCTGGAGATGGTGCCGAACGCCGGCTACTGGAACCCGGCACGGCGCCCGAAGCTCAAGCGCGTCGTCCTCGTGCCCATGCCGGAGGCCAATTCCCGGACCGCCGCTCTGCTGTCGGGCCAGGTCGACTGGATCGAGGCCCCGGCGACGGACGCCCTGCAGCAGCTTCGCGCCCGCGGCATGCAGATCACCTCCAACGTCTACCCGCACAACTGGACCTGGCACTTCTCGCGCGTCGAGGGCTCGCCCTGGAACGACGTCCGCATCCGCAAGGCCGCCAATCTCGCGATCGACCGGGCCGGCATGGTGGAACTTCTGGGCGGCATGATGCTCCCCGCGAAGGGGATGGTGCCGCCCTCGAGCCCGTGGTTCGGCAAGCCCTCGTTCGAGGTCAAGACCGACATTCCCGCCGCGCTGAAGCTGATGGCCGAGGCCGGCTTCGGCCCCTCGAAGCCGCTTTCGGTCAAGGCGATCATCTCGCCCTCCGGCTCCGGCCAGATGCAACCGCTGGTGATGAACGAACTCATCCAGCAGAACCTCGCCGAGATCGGCATCAAGGTCGAGTTCGAGGTGATGGACTGGAATGCTCTGATCGCCTCTTGGCGGGCCGGCGCGCGGCACCCCTCCTCGCGCGGCGCCCACTCGACCAATTCGTCCTATTTCAGCCAGGACCCCTTCACCGCCCTCATCCGCCACCTCGACGGTGGGGCGCTGCCGCCCAACGGCACCAACTGGGGGTTCTATGTCGATGCCGACATGAATGAGCGGCTGGCCAAGATCCGCTCGTCCTTCGACGCCGGCCAGCAGCTCGCCGCCATCCAGCGGGCGCATGAGAAATTCGTCGACGAGGCCCTGTTCCTCTTCGTTGCCCATGATGTCGCGCCGCGGGCCATGTCGCCCCGGGTGAAAGGCTTCGTGCAGGCACAGAACTGGTACCAGGACATCACCCCGGTCACCGTCGGCTAACGGCGATCGCAGGACACCCCGCATGCTCGTCTATCTCGGCAAACGCCTCGTCTACACGATCCCCATCGTCATCGGCGTTTCCGTCGTCTGCTTCGCGCTGGTCCACATCGCGCCGGGCGATCCGCTGGTCTCGGTGCTGCCACCGGATGCGTCCGAACAGCTCAAGCAGCAAATGATGAAGGCCTACGGCTTCGACCGGCCCTATTACGAGCAGTTCGCCTTGTGGTGCTGGCGCGCCCTTCAGGGCGACCTCGGCACCTCCATCGCCACCGGCCGCGCCGTGGCAACCGAGGTGTTCCGTGCCGTCAAGAACACGCTGCTCCTGTCGGTGGTCGCGACATTCATCGGCTTCTTCTTCGGCCTCCTCTTCGGCTTCGTCGCCGGCTATTTCCGCAACAGCCCCGTCGACAAGATCGCCTCCATCCTCTCGGTGATCGGCGTCTCCGTGCCGCACTACTGGCTCGGCATGGTGCTGGTCATCGTCTTCTCGGTACAGCTCAACTGGCTGCCGCCGACGGGTGCCGGCCCCGGCGGCTCGTCCGACTGGCAGCTCGACTGGGCCCATGTCCGGCACATCATCCTGCCGGCCGTCACCATGAGCGTCATTCCCATGGGCATCGTGGCGCGCACCATCCGCGCCCTCGTCGCCGACATCCTCAGCCAGGATTTCGTGCCGGCACTGCGCGCCAAGGGCCTGTCGGAACTCGGAATCTTCGGCCACGTGGTGAAGAATGCCGCGCCGACCGCCCTCGCCGTCATGGGCCTGCAGCTCGGCTACCTGCTCGGTGGCTCGATCCTCATCGAGACGGTCTTCTCCTGGCCGGGCACCGGCTTCCTTCTGAACGCGGCCATCTTCCAGCGCGACCTGCCGCTGCTGCAGGGGACGATCCTGGTGCTCGCGCTGTTCTTCGTGCTCCTCAACCTGATCGTCGACGTCATCCAGACGGCCATCGACCCGCGCATCCAGAGGAGCTGACCCGATGACCTCCGTCGCTTCGCTCCTCCCGAAGGACCCCGCCAAGACCGTCGCGCCAATCGAGAAGTCGCCGGGTTACTGGGCCGGCGTCGGCAAGCGCTTTGCCCGGGACAAGCTGGCAATCGCCGCCGGCGTCCTCGTGCTGCTCCTCGTCCTGTTGGCGATCTTCGCCCCGCTCATCGCGCCGATGGACCCCTATGCCGGCCGCACCATCCGCCGCCTGCGCCCTGTCGGAACCACGGGCTTTCCGCTCGGCACCGACGAACTCGGCCGCGACATGCTCTCCCGCCTCATCTACGGCGGCCGCTATTCCCTCATGATGGGCGTGACACCGGTACTGATGGCCTTCGGCATCGGCAGCCTCATCGGCATCGTCGCCGGCTATGTCGGCGGCAAGACCAACACCGTCATCATGCGCACCATTGACGTGTTCTACGCCTTCCCGTCCGTGCTGCTTGCCGTAGCTCTCTCGGGCGCGCTGGGCGCGGGCATCCAGAACGCTCTGGTCTCGCTCACCGTCGTCTTCATCCCGCCCATCGCCCGCGTCGCGGAAGCCGTGACGACCCAGGTGCGCAATCGCGACTACGTCGAGGCGGCGCGCGCTTCCGGCGCGAAGGCGCTGACCATCATCCGTGTCCACGTCCTCGGCAACGTTCTGGGGCCGATCTTCGTCTACGCCACCGGCCTCATCTCCGTGTCGATGATCCTCGCCTCGGGCCTGTCCTTCCTCGGCCTCGGCGTACGCCCGCCCGAGCCCGAATGGGGCCTGATGCTGAATACGCTGCGCACGGCCATCTACAACCAGCCGCTGGTGGCAGCCCTCCCCGGCGTGATGATCTTCATCACCTCCATCTCCTTCAACGTCCTCGCCGACGGTCTTCGCAACGCCATGGATGTGAAGGTATGAGCCAGCCCCTCCTCACCGTCCGCGGCCTGGTCAAGCACTTCCCCATCGCCGGAGGCCTGTTCGGGCCGA
>VFQR01002463.1_pt1 | contig 11771 bp, 9 predicted proteins | sample 3512321 | NCBI WGS metagenome assembly VFQR01 (sample SAMN10412374, study PRJNA504923) | tailings metagenome | isolation source: Relicate 3 Philex TSF1 revegetated site | place: Philippines: Tuba, Benguet | collected 2017-08-29
AGGAGCTTGAGAGAGTGTTAACAGCTTTTACCGCAGGTTTGTTATTAATTACAGTTTCAGAACTAGGCGATAAAACATTTTTTATTGCTGTGATTTTGGCAATGCATCACTCGCGGCGGCTGGTATTTACAGGTGTGGTAGCTGCTTTAGCCGCAATGACAATACTTTCAGTGGTATTTGGACAGGCGGCATCTTTATTGCCGAAAATTTATATCCATTATGCTGAAATAACTTTGTTTATTGCCTTTGGGATCAAACTCTTGTACGACGCTAGTAAGATGCCTACCTCTGCTTGTGACACTGAAGTTGTAGAAGAGGCCGAAGCTGCGGTAAAACAAGCAGATTCACAGTTACCAAAGCGAAAAACTCCCCTAGCAATTTTAATAGAGGCCTTTGTATTAACCTTCATGGCAGAGTGGGGCGATCGCACTCAAATTGCCACCATAGCTTTAGCAGCCGGGAATAATCCAATTGGAGTGACCATAGGTGCAATTTTGGGACATGCGATTTGTGCAGCGATCGCCGTTCTCGGTGGCAAAATGATTGCTGGTCGCATTTCAGAACGTCAACTCACCTTAATTGGCGGATGCCTGTTTTTCATCTTTGGTATCGTTGCTGCCATTGAAGGAGTGTAAGGGGAGTAAGGAGGTAGAGGAAAAGGTGAGCCAGCGCGGTCTTGGGGGTTTCCCCCATGAGCGACTGGCGTTAGCGTCAGCGTTAGCGACGAAGGAGCGTCACCCCGAAGGGGTTAAAAAGTAAAGGGAAAAGAGATCGATTTAACCTTTCCCCCTTCCCCTTTCCCCATTCCCCCAATCCTAATGCCCCATACCCATCACTTCGGTTTACTTTCCGCTGGAGGTGCGCTAGATGAAGTGGGATTGGGTATCAGAGGAGCTGTTGCAGCTTTGTTAATTTCGTCTTTGTATTGGGCGGGTGCTAAAGCTGCGGCGCGATCGAATAAAGGTTTTGCCTCTTGGTTTTTGCCCTGTTGCTTAAGAAGCATTGCTTTTGCCACAACTGGGCGAAAATCTTTCGGATCTTTTTTAATTGCCTGGTCATATGCAGAAGCGGCTTGGGTGTAGCGTTTCTGGGAAGCGTGAACAGAACCTAACAGCACTTGCACGGCCACAGTGTCGATGCTTCCTGGTTGATTTGTATTTGCTTGGGCGGCATCGGTGAGAGTATCTTGCAACAAGCCAATGGCTGCTTCGGGGCGTTGCTGGCTGAGTAACAGAGCCACCATTCCTTGTAAAGCCTTCAAATCACCGGGTTTGGTGTCTAAAACCGAGCGATAAGCTTGGGCGGCTCCTTCGCGATCGCCTATTTGCTGTTTGGCTTGAGCCAGCAGTACTGAATATTCTGATTGTTCGGGATTGAGTTTAGCAAGCTTTTCTAGAGGTTCAATCACAACTTGGATATCAGATGGTTTGACCTCACTTTTTTCCTTTTGGCTGAGTAGTTTTAGCCGCGCCTCTAATAAGCCTTTGAGCGCAGTCTGATTTTCTGGTTCCCTTTGCAAAACCAGCTCGTATCCCCTTACTTGGTCTTCCAGTTTTGATTTTTGCTGGGAGTCAGTTAAATTGCCTCCAGTGCTAGCGGTATTCTGGCTAGAGAATGGCGTATTATTAAATGCTCCCAATAAAGGAATCACCGAAACACCAACAAAAGCGAGAATTGCCAGCACCAAAATAACTTGAACTATCCAGCGATTGCGCGGTTGAGACACAGTTTTGTCTTTCTCCTAAATTCTAATGACATTATCATTTACACAAATTGTGAATTAGCTACACTGTTGTTGTTTTAGTTAAAGTTAAAAATTTCCAAAACTTTGCGGAATACCGTTCATTGTCTGTGAATTTTATAACAATTAACTATCCACACTGCTAAAGTAAGTGATGACTTTAGGAGGAGCCGTCAGAATTGTAGCTGTGATATGCTTCCGAAACTAGTGTCTGGAACGCTAGATTAGACTTTTAGTGTTTACACACTAAATTTAACGCCTTTAGGATTGTGTAGAGTACTCTAGTGTGACTTTGTAAAAAGTAAATATACTTTCTTTACTCCACACAAACGCTCTTTTCAGCTGCCTTTTTTTAATCCCACAATGGGATGTGTCTGTGCCGCAAGGAGTTTTTATGAATTCCGACCTGATGCCATTGCCCGAATCTTCCAATTCTTCTGCCTCTAACCAGGGAAAAAATACCATAGAGGTAGCCGCTAATGTTATTGATACAACAGCAAACCAGTCCTCTAAAGTTGAAAATTCGCCTGTTAACCCCACTGAAACTGACTCAAATGGGAACTTAGTGAATCGACAGCAACCGATTCCGCCTCCCAGCGAGCCGATGCAATATCGAGCCATTGGCTTAGTCCGGGGTCGTTATCTTGCTAGCAGCGAACAATTTACCCAAGGTACGCTGCTGACCACAGATGGTGTAGAACTCAATGCCGTCCTGCTAGGGCGGATTATGAGCCTAGTCAAGAATCACTTAGACTTAGACAAAGAACATTTGTGGGTGGTATATCCACGTACAAGACAAGAAAATGATACTTTGCACATCCAAATTGTTGGAGTTTGGGAGCCAGAAAATCTGGCCAAAAACTTGATAATTGAGGATGAGCCAGACTCCGAGTCACAAGAAGTAGAAACACCAGATGATGGCTTATCCGAAAACTCTGAACTCAACACAATACCCCTAATACCCTCATCAGAAATTACAGATGGTGGTTTTTCTGTGCGCGGTGAGGTAGTATACCAGTCTTTTGACGCTAAGAGCTTGGTAGTCAAAATTAAACAAGCGCCACGCAAACCAACAGACAAACCCAAATATTTTAAGTTGAAATTAAGGGGTGTGCTAACCACCAAAGCAGTGGGGAAATTCTGGGATTTCCAAGCCAAGCGAGAAGCTGATGTTTTAGTGGTAGAAAAAGGCGAGGCGATCGCTGATTTACCCAAAAAACGCAAACCAGGATTTAAAGGAGGCCCCCGTGGTGGTAGGAAACCATTCCCTCCCAGACGTGGTAGTGAAACTCCCCGTCCCATCAAGAAAGGAAGTGCAGGTGGCGATACTCCTGTAATTTCCAAGCCCATACCTAAAACAGCCACTCCTAAGCCCATCAAGCGGCCGAAACCACCGCAGGAGTAGGGGATTGGGCTGGGAAGGGGCTGGGGAGCTGGGGAGCTGGGGAGATGGGGAGCTGGGGAGATGAGGGGATAGGGAAGTGTGGGGAGTGTGGGGAGTGTGGGGGGAAAGATTTCTTCCTCATCCTCCCACACCTCCCACCCCTCCCACACTTCCTGCTTGCCCAATGCCCAATGCCCAATGCCCAATGCCCAATGCGCAATGCCCAATGCCCAAGTTTAAAAATCCGTCCAACGATCTTGGGGAAGGAAAGAACGCTCCATTGGAATTGGAGAAACCGGTTCTGTAAGGGTAAATTTACCTGCTTCAATCCACTGTTTTAGCTCTAGGGCAACTTGCCTGGAAAAAAATAAACTTGCTAAGGGGGCAGAGCGTACCGCTTTGCCCTCTATGCTAATCCGCCCGGATTTGAGTTGGGCGTAACTCACTAAACCAAAGGTGGGACGGACGCGGCGGGGAATGGAAAAGTCTACTATTGGGGCTACTAAGTCTCGATCTTGCACCGCACAGTGTTCTACTACTTGTTCGTTCAATACGGGAAGCGGTACGCCAACGCCTAACATCAATGAAGGCCCGTAACTTTTGAAGTAACAACCCCGCACCCAATGAGCATTCATTTGCTTGGCATCGCCAATTAAAGCTAAAGTGGCGGCAGGGCCAATGGGTGTGCGATTCGCTAAACGTTTTTGTAAGGGAAAATGCTGAGTCCCTTCCCAAGCGACATAGCCAACACCACCGCCTAAAAAAATTCTTGTACCAATACCGATAAGTTGTAAATCCGGGTCGTTGAGTAACGGGGAAATTGCACCGGGATTAGAGTAAACAGCATTCCCCAAACGCGGTTGTAAAGGCCCCAAATAAGTGAAAAGTGGGCGATCGCCACCATTCACACCAACGATAAAATTTTGATAAAGATTACGCGGATTAAATAAATAAAATTGATTAATTGTTTCGCTGGTAATTGTAGTTTCAAATGTTGCTCTGGGGTAACAATCTGTTACTTGTCCTTGCGCTCTCACGTGTATCGGCTTACCAGCGATTAAGTCTTCGATGACATGACCACCACCACGTTCTCGGACTTCTTCACCATCCATCACTTCTACAGCACAGCTGGCACCCAAATATAAATCTACTGCCCCAAAACCAGAGTAAGCTGGAACGCCATCTAACCAACAACGGCGAATTTTGATTGGGGGGTCAGTGTGTCCCAGGTTGATAATTGCACCACTTGATTCCATTGGCTCAAAAGTGCCAGTGGTAATGACATCAACTTCTTTCGCAGTTTTAGTAACACCGATTTCTAGAACTCGTGCTTTTAATTCTTCGGTTGTCAACACTACCGCACGTTGGCGACTGATTTTGTCGTTAATTTCAGCAATTGTTCGCATTTTATTGGTGCTAGCGCCTTTTATTGTCTTCTTTTATAAATGACAGATGACATGATTTCTTCTTGAAATAGTTATAAAATTCAAGTTTTTTCCGGCGCAAGTCGGCTAAAATCCATAAAGTCATTGGCAGCGATCGCACGCATAACCTCCACAACACCGTAATTAGTAGGGATGAAGGGTTGTTCGCCTTTAGAATTATCAGCATTCGCAACCTAAGTATCCTTCCTGAGGCATATTCCCAATAGCCGTAAAATTAATACAACAAGACTCTTGCTTTATCAATCAAATGTATGTATGGTTAGGATTGAGTACAGCACAAGTTTACTAAATTTTACACCTTGATCAACTGAGTAAGAGGCAATGACCACTTCTGAATTAACTAATTTTGAGAATAAAAACCAAAGTCAAATTTCTGATACATTTCAAAATTTATCCTCTTCAACAGAAGAAAAAAAATTGTTTACCTTCAAGGTAATTGAGTATTTATTACTGGCAATTTTCGTTTCTTCTATTCTGTTTATTAATTTTTATTCAACTGATAAAACAGTTGTTATTTATGGAACAATCTCTCTAACTGTTTTGTTTTTTTTGTTATTAATCAATCGACAAGTATTTCAGGATTCTAAAAAGTCGGTGGAAAAGTCCGAACTAGCTAGAAAAGCTGAACTATATACTTACCTATTGGCTAATAATACTTCCTGGAGCCAAAACACTCTGAGTTTAGCTAGAAAAAAAGCTTTACAATACTCTCAAGACTTAATTGATGATTATAAAAGAGTTAAGACAGTATCGAGGAACCTTTACTACATTTTGCAAATAGCAACAGTGATTTTGTCAGGGGTGACACCAATTTTAGTTCTGGTAGATAAATTAGAATCAGGACAACCTTGGCTGAAGTGGCTCCCCGTTCTTTGTCCGGCTCTTGCTTCCATACTCGCCAGTATTGTTACCTCTTTTCCTTTTCAAAAGAATTCCATTGCTGCTAACACAGCCGTTGAATTGTTAGAGGCTGAACAAGAAAAATTTATATTGGGAGTAACTCAGCCCTATCGTTGCTATGATGTAGCTGACGAAATTCAACAGCAACAAAAAGCAAGTCAGGCATTAGAATACTTTATTGTTCAAGTGAATAACATTCACCTCAACCAAGTGCAACAAGCGTCTGAAACTCAAGCAGACAAAACAGAATCGACTTCATCGAACGAATCGAGTAAAGAGTCAGCTAATGAAACAATAAAGTGATGAATTACTCTTATGTAATAAATCAGTTAGCTATTCTCCCTTGTGATTCTTACCAACAGAATTTATCGATTTCGCTCTAAAACTTGAAATTCCCGATTGTTTAAAAGTCGGGAATTTTTTTATTTAGAAATACAGCGTTTTTCTGGTATGAAAAGGCACTGATGACTGATGAGTTATTATTAAACCTGTTGCAATCAATTGCTTTTTGCTCTCTTGTGGGAAAAGGGAATCATGTTAAAGGGGAAAGGTAAAATCCCAAACCTTTACCCTTCTGCTTTTCCCGACTTTTGCAATAAGTCTATTCTCCCTTACCCCCTACCTTATATTTTAAAGCGAAATGGTATTACCCATACCTCACAAAGTTACAATCTGCTGTAACTATTCATCTTGAGGTAAAGCTTTATCGACAGCTTCTTCTCCATCGTTATCTGGGGTTTCTGTTGACCAAGGATCGTCTACTTGAGGAAATTTAGAACTGATGACAAACTCAGTTTCTTGTGGATGATGTCCCCATTCATCTAAAACATCTTTAATCAAAACTTCTTGTACCCAAATTTTAGCGACAACGGTTAAGGGTAATGCTAAGAATAATCCTAAAAATCCAAAAAAAGTGACGAAAAATAATTGAGAAATTAAGGTGACAGCTGGTAACAATGAAACTTGATGCGCCATGACAATGGGCGTAATGAAATTACTCTCCACCTGTTGAATAATAAAGTAGAGAATCAAAACAGCGATCGCTTTCCAAGGTTCGTCTAACAAAGCGATGGCCATTGCTGGTACTACACTCAGTGTCGGGCCGAGGTTGGGAATTAGATTTAAAAATCCAGCCAAAACCCCTAAAGCTAGTGCTGCTTTGATACCCAAAACAGATAAGCCAACTACACTCATTAATCCCACTACACCCATAGCAATAACAGCGCCTGTTACCCACCCCCCCAAAGAAACTTCGCATTTATTTAAAATCCCTTCCACTCGTCGCCGATAAAATGACGGAAAAAGCCGCACAAAAACTTTACGGTAAGCTACGGGGTCAGCTAATAACATTCCTGTTAAAACTAGCACTAGTAAAACCTTGACAAGCACTTCCAAGGAACCAGAGACAAAAGCGAAGGAATTTCCCACTAGCCGATTGACAAAAGGCTGTGCTTGTTGGATGAGACTGTTGATATCTGGAACGTAGGGAACTAACTCAGCCGGGATGCGGGTTCTGAGTGCGTCCAGCGAACTATTAAAGCGTCTAAACCCTTCGGGAACGCGATAAGTTAATTCTTGAAACTGCTGTGCAAAAGGTGGCACAATTAGCCAGAAAAAACCCACAATTACTGCAAAAAAGATAGCGACTGACAACACCACAGCGAGTCCGCGCTTCATACCTGAACGTTGGAAGCGTTTTGCTAGCCGATTTAAAGTGGTGGCTAAGACAACTGCGGCAAACATCAGTAATAATACTTCTCGAATTTGCCACAAAATGTATAAAGAAAGAACGATCGCAATTAAACCGATCCATTGACCGAGGTTCACAGGCTGACTCCCAACACTTGGCGAGATGCAATTTTCTTGTAATTCAGCTAGGTTAGCTGATTTCCATCACTCGTGCCTAGATATAGGCTTCAGATAGTAAGGGACTGGTGATTGGGGAGATTGGGGAGATGGGGGAGATGGGGGAGATGGGGGAGAATAATAACTCATCAGTCATCACTCCCCAGTCATCAGTCTCAGTCATCAGTCCTCTGCCATCACCGAATATTTTTCACAACCAAAGAAGTTAACTTTGTTTGTATGCTTGGAATCGCCACAGGAGAGCGATCGCCACGACGGCGATGGGTAATAAAACTATAATTAAGGCATTAGTTGTTGTTGCCGAAATTGATAAATATGGAGCAACGTACTTAATTAACGCCGATATCAAAGCCGAAATTAGAAATAATTTGACAACGAATCCTGATTGATTTTGCATAACAGTACGGTAATACACATTTTTCTGTTGGGTGTACGCGAATTTAAACTCTACTATCTAGTTTCTAAAATAGAAATCAATAGAAAAGCTGTAGTGCATCTAACGCAGCATAAATTTTTGTGTTGAATGTTGACTGTTGACAGTTAACTGTTAACAAACTTCATGAGTAACTGTACAATTTTCCAGCGTCATAGCTGACTAAAGAGATAAAAATCTTTATTACCTAAATTTTTCACTCATAACAGCCAATATTCACAATTTGTTGGATTCATCTATATACCTTATTGAAATGTGTTTTTGTTTGATATGACACAGTTATAAATTTTCTCATCTTATGATTTACCTACCAGTTTCATTACTGCTATTTCTTTTATTGTTACTATTACTACCATTCATTTGGTTTGTTGTAACAGTAGATGTGGTGGAAATCGCAGTGGCTAAGCTGGGATTTTTTCCCAACATCGCTTTTTTATTGCTGGTACTAGTAATTTTCACAAGCACTATCAATATACCCCTATACCGTGTAGTCGCTCCAGTTCATCTAGCAGATGATTTTGCAACACTATGGTTAAAAGAATTTTGGGGTATTCCTTTAAGGAAAGTTGAGCGTTCCACGGTGATAGCGCTAAATGTCGGTGGAGGCTTAATTCCTGTGTTGTTGGCATTGTACCAATTTGCTCGCGCAAATGCTGTTGCAATTTTGCTAGTCACTGCCATAGTTACCGTTGTTAGCTATTATTAGGTATTCAAATGAATCCGTTATTGGCTCCTTTGACTGCTGCTTTGTCTGCAATGTTAATCGCTGTACCTCATGCTGCTCCCGTAGCCTTTGCTGGTGGAGTATTGGGAACCTTAATTGGTGCTGATTTGTTACATCTCAAAGACATTCAATCTATGAGTGCAGGAGTACTCAGCATTGGTGGTGCTGGGGTATTTGATGGCATTGCTTTATGTGGATTATTTGCTTTGTTACTAAGTTAGTGAGGAGTTATAAGTTAAGAGTTAGGAGTTAGAAATTCAAAGTGAAAACTCATAACTCATTATTTGCTTTGTTACTAAGTTAGTGAGGAGTTATAAGTTAAGAGTTAGGAGTTAGAAATTCAAAGTGAAAACTCATAACTCATTATTTGCTTTGTTACTAAGTTAGTGAGGAGTTATAAGTTAAGAGTTAGGAGTTAGAAATTCAAAGTGAAAACTCATAACTCAACACTCATAACTCAACACTTGTAACTTAATTGAGGGTACATCAAAATGCCTGTTGAAACTAATAATAAAAAGCAGATGAAATCGCCCAAATCTGGGCAGTTCAGTGGCAGTTTCTTAATTCTACTAACCCTATTGTTAGTGTTGAATTTTATTCTTCCCAGTTTTTTGATATCAAAATCGCCGCAGATTCCCTACAGCACATTTTTGGCTGAAGTAGAAGCGGGGAAGGTGGATCGAGCGATTGTGAGTAGCGATCGCATTGAATATACCATTAAAACTCAAACTCCCGATGGCAAATTCAAAGAACAAGGGTTCGTCACTACACCAGTAGGTATGGATTTAGATTTGCCAAAACTTCTCCGCGAACATCATGTGCAATTTGCAGCACCACCGCCAAACCAAAATGCGTGGATTGCTACTTTACTCAGTTGGATTGCACCACCGTTAATTTTCTTTGGGATTTGGGGCTTTTTAATGAGTCGCCAAGGAGGGCCAGCTGCACTAACGGTGGGTAAAAGTAAAGCTAGGATTTATTCGGAAGGTAGCACTGGCGTAAAATTTACTGATGTGGCTGGTGTAGATGAAGCCAAGACAGAATTAGAAGAAATTGTTGATTTTCTGAAAAACGCTGGTAAATACACCTCACTAGGGGCCAAAATTCCCAAAGGTGTGCTGTTGGTGGGGCCTCCGGGTACTGGTAAAACATTACTAGCAAAAGCGATCGCTGGTGAAGCTGCTGTTCCTTTCTTTAGTATTTCTGGTTCCGAATTTATTGAACTGTTTGTTGGTGTTGGTGCAGCACGCGTCCGCGATTTGTTTGAACAAGCCAAAGAACAAGCTCCCTGTATTGTGTTTATCGACGAGTTAGACGCACTCGGTAAATCTCGCGGTGGTGCTGGGCCAATTATGGGGGGTAATGACGAACGGGAACAAACCCTCAATCAGTTACTCAGCGAAATGGATGGCTTTGACGCCAACACAGGGGTAATTATCATCGCCGCCACCAACCGTCCCGAAATTCTCGATCCGGCTTTACGCCGTCCTGGTCGATTTGACCGTCAAGTTGTAGTCGATCGCCCTGATAAAATTGGTCGAGAAGCAATTCTCAAAGTCCACGCCAGAAACGTCAAATTAGCTGATGATGTCGATTTAAATACCATCGCCATTAGGACTCCTGGCTTTGCTGGCGCAGATTTAGCCAACCTTGTAAATGAAGCCGCACTGTTAGCCGCAAGGCGAAATAGTCAAGCCGTAACAATGGCAGATTTTAACGAAGGTATCGAACGTTTGGTGGCTGGCTTAGAAAAACGCTCCCGCGTCTTGAATGAAACCGAGAAAAAGACCGTAGCTTATCACGAAGTTGGTCATGCTATCATCGGTACTTTGATGCCTGGTGCTGGTAAAGTCGAAAAAATCTCCGTGGTTCCCCGTGGTGTCGGTGCTTTGGGTTATACAATTCAGATGCCAGAAGAAGACCGTTTCTTAATGCTGGAAGACGAAATCCGCGGTCGTATCGCCACTCTTCTAGGTGGACGTTCTGCCGAAGAAATCGTTTTCGGCAAAGTCTCCACTGGCGCTGCTGACGACATCCAAAAAGCCACTGAGTTAGCCGAACGCGCCATTACTCTTTACGGAATGAGCGATAAACTGGGGCCAGTGGCCTTTGAGAAAATTCAACAGCAATTTCTCGAAAGTTATACCAACCCACGCCGTGCTATTAGTCCCAAGGTGGCTGAAGAAATTGACCGAGAAGTCAAGCAAACCTTGGATAATGCCCACCATATCGCTTTGACTATTTTGCAATATAACCGCGAGTTATTAGAGCGAACCGCACAACAACTCTTGCAAAAAGAAATTTTGGAAGGCTTGGAATTGCGCGAATATATTAGTCAAGCGAAAGTACCCACAGAAGTAGAACAATGGTTGCGTACAGGCAAAGTATCCCAGGACAAACCATTATTGCAAACACTGTTGGTTTAGGGAACTCCAAAAAATGAACAGCAGTATGTGGTTGTTGAGTGATGAGTGATGAGTGATGAGTGATGAGTGGTGAGTTATTATTCTCCTGTGCCCCTCTGCCCCCTGCCCCCTGCCCCCTGCCCCCTGCCCCCTGCCCCCTGCCCCCTGCCCCACTCCCTTGCTATCTTTTCATGTCAAATTCAGCCAAGCAAAAACTTGGCTGGCAATGGTCATAAGCAAGAAGCATAAAAGGGAATATTTTAATTGTGCGTTAGCGATCGCCTACAATCTGAGAGCAAAAATAAACCCACGATGCCGTTGAAATTTGTCTTGTGTCAATTTATACTGAATAATTGCGTTTTGTAATATAGTTGGATTTGTAGCCGCTAACTCACTTAGGGACTTGCAAACAAAAAAATATTCCATAGAAGACTGTTGACTGTCAACAACCCCAAGGGCAATAATTTATTTTTTAGAGTTCCCTTAGCATCAAAGGCAATTATTTGGTTGAGTATAGTCCCTCTAATTTTTGCTCTGGAGGGAATTTAATTTTTGCAAACTACCTCAGTAGCGATCGCAATTCGCAGAACTAACAACTGAGGTTAATGAGAGTTTGTCAAATCTAGTACTTTGAAAAACGTCACAATCAGTTATTATATGAGCGTATGTGTAAGTTCAGCTCATGCTACCTGATTTACTGCTCCCCTCGAACATTCATCAAACTATTGCTGAATCAGAGAGGAATATGCAATATTTGTTTGCAATTTTGTTAAATCTGTTTTCTGCTGAACCCATCGCTATTTGTTGAAAATTACCTGATCTGACATGACTATTTACGTTGGAAATCTCTCCTACCGCGCTACTGAAGCAGAC
>VFQR01002465.1_pt1 | contig 11762 bp, 13 predicted proteins | sample 3512321 | NCBI WGS metagenome assembly VFQR01 (sample SAMN10412374, study PRJNA504923) | tailings metagenome | isolation source: Relicate 3 Philex TSF1 revegetated site | place: Philippines: Tuba, Benguet | collected 2017-08-29
GAGCGCGTCGGCGGCTGCCTTCAGCACGAGGTCACGCTTCGAGGGGCCGCTCATGACGCCCTCCCGACCATGTTCAGGAGCACGCGCCGCTCCTCGGCCTCCACCGTCTTGGTGATCTCAAGGGCGTCGGCGTCCACGTACTCGGTGATCCAGCCGGTGACGATCTCGCGCAGCACGGTGGGCGGGATCGCGTCGACCTCCACCGACCCGCCGGTGAAGTTCCGGGCCCGCGGGTCGCTGCCCTTCGTCGGCCTCGTCGGCAGCGCCATGTCGGCGATCTGCGCCTCGGTGACGGCGAGCCGCACGAAGTCGATGTGGATCGCCGTCCTGGTGAACTCGCGCACCTTGCTGGCGAAGTTCGTCCAAGCGCCGAGGCCGGACGGGTCATGATCGCCGAGCTGGGCGACGACGTTCACCTTGTGGAGACGCATCGACTGCGCCACCGTCCAGGCGAAAGACTCCGACACGTAGCCACGCAGCACGCCGAGGGGCACGTCCCACTCCTCGGTGACCGGCAGCACCACGCCGCTGATGGCGTCCTTCTCGGTGAACAGCTGCAGGTTGAACGTCGACTCCGTCCACAACCTCCTGCGGTACAGCACCGCCGTGGTGTGCAACGCGTCGTCGATCGAGTCGAACGTCGTCGGCGCGGTGATCCACCGCGTGCCGTCAGTGATGTCGCTGTAGGACACGCGCCCGGTGCGGCGTAGCTCCTTGAGCCGGCGACCGACGGCGCGGTAGCTGTCCTCGGTCTTGCTGATCGCGCCGGCGGAGACGACGCGATAGAACACCGACCGCAACGTCGTAGGCGCCTCGAGCTCGACTGCCCGCACGATGGCCTCGTCGAGCACGTTCATCTCGGCGCGCGTCCTGCGCGCGCGCTTTACGGTGCTAGGTCCGTAAGTGGTGGTGCCGTTAGGCCGCTCGTCCATCCCTCACCACCTCCCCCAAGGGGCGCGGCGAGCTGGCGGTGACGACGGCCGCGATGACGCGCAGCGTGTCGGTGTCGGTGATCGTCTCGGCCATGCCCGCGGCTGTGCGCTCGGCACGCTGGCGCGCGACGAACTCGGTGATCGACTCAGGCATCGTGACTCCCGACCTGCACCTCGTCGCGCACCAGGAGGTCGACCGGCTCGACACCGACCGCGGCGGCGATTCGGATGAGCGCTGCACGGCTGGGTTGAGCGAGTCCCGTCTCGTACGCCTGCACGCTGTAGGGGCTGGGGTGCAGGATGAGGGCGAGCCGCTCTTCACTCACCCCCGCCTGCTCTCGGGCGGCACGGAGCTTCGCCGCGTCGAATCGGAACGTGGCCATCGGTTCCCTTTCCACCCGCGTCGAGGCGCGCCCGTCCCGAGGGGACACGCCACAAGCAGGGTTGTGTGGTCGTGTCCCGGCGGATGAGATCTGGTGCCGCTGCCGGGCGCGGCGAAGCACCCGACCAGGAGCCGGGTGCTCGGATTACGGGGTGTGAGGGGGGTTCAGCGGAGCGAACACGCTCCCCTCACCTCTATGGAGCCTGGGCCAGGGCGCGAAAGCCCAGCGTGTGCGATTTTCCTACTCGAGGTCCGAGCGTTCCCACTCCGGCCGATCATCGATGTCGTCGCCCCCGAAGAAGCCGTTGACTGTCTCGGCCTGGCGGTCGTACCGGTCGTAGCGATCGAAGTCAGGGAACCACGACGAGGTCGTCCCCGAGTCGATCCCCAGCTCGGCGAGCGTGTCGTCGTCGACGCGATGGGGGTCGACCCACTCCTCGGCATCCTCGTCCCACCGCGCCTCCTCGCGTCGGCGCGCAGCCGCGCGCGCAGCCGCCTCGGCGGCACTCGGCACGTAAGAATCGGGCTCGACGTCGTCGGGCTTGCCGTGGCTGAGCGGGCTCCATTTCGGGGTAGCGACGGGAACTCCGAGCCACTCGCTCGCAGCAGCTCCGTCGAACGGATCGCGAGGTTCTGGCGCCGGCACAGGACCGACGAGGCCGCGTGCCTCAGCGACCCGGTGCTCGTCGGCGGTCAACGCGGTTCCGTCCTTGCCCATGATGGACTTGGCCACCGACTCCCGCGACGACCTGCGGTTGAAGCGCTCAGCGTGCTCGGCCTCCTCGGCCTTCCGGGCATCCTCAGCCGCCTTCGCTGCGCGGCGCTCGCGCTCCATCGCGGTTGCCGCCTGACGAGCGGCCTTCCGCAGCGCCTTCGTTTCGTCCGAGAGTGCCATCTCAAACGCTCCACTTCACGTCGACCCGACTGAGGTCGACCCCGCGCCCACCACGTCGCCGGGCTGGAGCGATCGTAAGCGACTCGATCACGGCGCGGAACACCATCATCCGGCCCTGCGCTGGCAGGCTCGGCCATGCGGCGCGGACGTCGTCCAGCTCGGGAAGTTCCGACGCCGCCCTCGTGGTTGCCTGCGGCGACCAGCGGGCCTTCGCTTCGGCGTACTCCTCCGGTTCGATCGTGCCGGCGAGCACCATCTGCCACATGCGGGCGAGTCGGTCCTCGAGCGCAGCCACCGTGTCGTCGCTGGTGGCGGTCGACCGCAGCCGGGCCCACACGTCGGCGTCAAGAAGGTCGAGGGTGGCCGCCGTTACTGCATCCTCGACGGCGTCGTAGCCGATGCCGTTGAGGCACGACTGGTCGAGGCACAGGAGCCGCCCCATCGCCTTGTTGCCGGTCTTGGTGCGGTACTTATCGACGTGGTGCCGCATCGCCGAGCCGCAGTGGCATCGAGCGATCGGAACCAGAGGCCAGCGCAGCAGGTTCCCGGTGTGTGTCTGCCGCCCCGGGGCGCCGAGAATTGCGCGCACCTGTTCCCACACGTCGCGATCGAGGATGGGCTCCCAGTCGCCGGGGACGAGCTCGGCGTCGTCCAACACGCGGGCGCCACCGCGGCGAGGCAGCACCTCGTCGGACATGGCGACCATGCCGATCAGCGTCGGCGACTGCAGTGCGGTCGTTAGGCCGCGGTGCGAGATCTTCACGCCCGAGGCGTTCAGTGACTTCACCACCGACAGCACCGACGCGCCAGCGGCGATCCTCGCGGCGGCATCGGCGACCAACGGAGCCACCTCGGGGTCAGGCTCGAGGACGTTTGGCCGGGGCTTGCGGTAGCCGAACGCAGGAGGGCCCGCGGGGGTGGCTCCGTTCAGCCGGCGGTGGCGATGCCACTCGTTCGCCCGGTCCGACTTCTGCGCGCTCTCGAGCTCGGCGAGGGCCGCCACCATCGTCAGCATGGTGCGCCCCATCGACGTCGACGTATCGAACTGCTCCGTGACGCTGGCGAACTCGGCGCCGTGATCCTCGAGGTCACGGACGAGCGTCAGTAGGTCGAGTGTGTTCCGTGCGGCGCGGTCAACCTTCCAGATGACGAACGCGTCGGCGGCGCCAGTGGAGATGAGCTGCATGGCCTGGCGGAACCCCGGGCGAGTCGCGCGCGACGACTTGAACGCACTCCGGCCGGGCTCCGTAATGGTCTTGACGAGTTGCCAACCGCGGGTGACGCAGTACGCCTCGATCGCCGCACGCTGCGACTCAGTCGATGTCTCGTTCTCTCGGTCGCGGGAGATGCGGACGTAGCCGACGACCCGCCGGGGTGCTGCTGCCTTCCGAGCTGCCACGGCATCACCTTACTCCCACGGATTCTACCTCTACAAGCGCCTGCTGAAGGACGAGTACGCCGCCGGCGACCTGTACGGCCGCCCCCGGAGCTGACGGCCGCCCCGTTCTGTGGCACGCCACCGTCGTGGACGACGGCTGGCTGCCACAGAACGCCACGGAGCGGTCCTCCGCTCGACGGCAGGGCTCGCTCACCGCACGCCCATTGACCCGAAAGTGTTTCAGGGATGTGCAGGCGGGTACTTGGCTGCCCATGATCATCCTCGGCATCGTCCTGCTCATCCTCGGTCTGATCCTCGACGTGGGGATCCTGTGGACGCTCGGCATCATCCTGCTGGTGATCGGCGTCGTGCTGTACATCCTCGGCGCCGCCGGACGCACGATCGGGCCGCGCAAGCACTATTGGTGACTGCGGGAACGTGCGGAGCCGCTCCGGCGGCTCCGCACGTTCCGCGTCCGGCGTCCGACGACCGGGCGCGATCCGTCAGGCGCCGAGGACGACCATCCGGATCTCGGTCATCTCCTTGATGGTGAACGCCGGGCCCTCGCGGGTGTTGCCGCTGTCGCGCAGGCCACCGTAGGGCTGCTGATCGGCGCGCCAAGTGGGCACCTCGTTCACCAGCACGCCGCCGAAGTCGAGCGCGTGCACCGCCTTCAGCGCCGTCGCCACGTTGCCGGTGAAGATCGCCGCCTGCAGCCCGTACTCGGCGTCGTTGGCCATGGCCAGCGCGTCGTCGAGGTCGTCGTAGGCCGTGACGGTGACGACCGGGCCGAACACCTCCTTGGCGCACACCTTCATGTCCGGGCGGGCGCCGGTGATCACGGTGGGCAGCAGGACGTCGTCGTCGGAGCGGCGTCCACCGATGGCCACCTCCGCACCTGCGGCCTCGGCTTCCTTCACCCAGGCCTCCACGCGATCCCGTTCGGCCGTCGAGATCAACGCCGAGACGTCGGTGGCCTCGTCCATCGGGTCGCCGACGACGAGCGTGCCCACGTGCTCCACCAGCCGGGCGGTGAACGCTTCTGAGATGTCGGCGTGCACGAGGATCCGCTGCGTCGAGATGCAGCTCTGGCCGGCGTGGCTGAACCCGGCCACCTTGATCTTGGCGGCCGCCGTCTCCCAATCGCCGTCCGGCTCGATGATCACAGGCGCGTTGTTGCCGAGCTCGAGGCCGACCCGCTTGCGCGGCGCCCGCGCCCGGATCGCCCAGCCCACCTCGGGCGAGCCCGTGAAGGTGATCAGCGCCACGTCGGGGTGGTCGACCAGCGCGTTGCCCACCGTGGAGCCTCCGCCGGTCACCACCTGGAGGTGGTCGGCGGGCAGCCCGCACTCCTCCACCAGCATCTCGGCGAGGCGCAGCGAGCTGAACGGCGTCTGGCTCGCCGGCTTCAGCACCACCGGGCACCCGGCGGCGATGGCGGGTGCCACCTTGTGCACGACGAGGTTGAGGGGGAAGTTGAACGGGGCGATGGCGCCCACCACCCCGATCGGCACGCGCAGCGTGAAGCCCAGCTTCCCCTCCCCGGCGGCGATGGCGTCGAGCGGGATCATCTCGCCCGTCAGCTTGCGGGCCTCCGCTGCGGAGAACTGGAAGGTGCCGACGGCCCGCTCGGCCTCCACCCGTGCGGTGCGGATCGGCTTGGCCGCCTCACGGGCGATGATCTCGGCGAACTCGTCGCGGCGTGCCGCCAGCCTGGCGGCGGCGGTGTCGAGGATCTGGGCGCGGCGCCACAGCGGGAGCGGTCCTGCGGCGAGCGCCGCCGCGGCGCGGCGCACGGCCGCGTCGACGTCGTCGGCGGTGCCGCTCGGGATCTCACCGATCACCTGCTGGTCGTAGGGCGAGCGGACGGTGATGGTCTCGGGCATGTGCGCGGAGGCTAGTTCTTGCTACAACGGGCCCCGATGCCGCCTCCACCGCACCCGTTCCTCGAGTGGGAGGGCCCGATCCCCTTCGCCCACCGCGGCGGCGCGAGCGACGCGCCCGAGAACACCATGCCGGCCTTCGAGCACGCGGTGCGCCTCGGCTACCGCTACATCGAGACCGACGTGCAGGTCACCCTCGACGGGGTGCTGGTGGCCTTCCACGACGACGACCTGATGCGCACCTGCGGGCGGCGCGGCCGCATCAGCGAGCTCACCTGGGCCGAGGTGGCCACGGCCCGCGTGGACGGGAGGGCGCCGATCCCGCTGCTCGAGGACCTCCTCGGCACCTGGCCGGAGCTGCGGGTGAACATCGACTGCAAGACCGACGCCGCCGCACCGGCCCTCGCCGCGGCGTTGCGCCGCACCGGCTCGCTCCCGCGCGTGCTCGTCGGCGCCTTCAGCGACCGCCGCCTCCGCCGCCTCCGCGAGGAGCTGGGGCCGGAGCTGTGCACCTCGCTCGGCCCGGCGGAGGTGGCCGTGCTCAAGTACACGGGACGCCGCTCGCCCCGCGCCCACGCCGCGCAGGTGCCGGTGCGCCAGGGTCGCCTGGTCGTCACCGACCGGCGCCTCGTGGAGCGCGCCCACGGCGCGGGTGCGGTGGTGCACGTGTGGACGATCGACGAACCGCTGGAGATGGAGCGCCTGCTCGACCTCGGGGTCGACGGCATCATGACGGATCGCCCGGCGCTGCTGCGCCAGGTGCTGGAGCGCCGCGGCCAGTGGCACGGGTGAGCAGGAGCCAGAGCGCGCACACCGCGAGCGCCACGCTGGCCGCCGCGCACAGCACCACCCCGTGGTGCACCTGCACACCCGCCCGGCGCGCGGCCACGCGCAGGGCGACCGCCACCCCGCCGGTGTAGGCGGCACCGGCGAGCGCCACCACAGCGGCGACGCCGTCGCGTCCCCACCAGGCGAGGACCACGGCGCTGGTGAGGGTGACCGGGACGAGCGGCCACCACTCGACGAGCGTCGACAGCGGGCCGTCCGGCGTGAGCCCGAGCCGGGCCAGCACCCCCAGCAGGTCGTAGCTCGAGCGGCTGCCGGTGCCGGTGCCGAGCCACGGCAGGAAGGTGGCCGCCAGCACCGCCGAGCCGGCGAGGGTGAGCCCGGCTCGGGCAGCGACCGCTTCACGCCGGGGCCGTGGGACCGGGAGGATCCGCCCGCGCGCCATCGTCGCCAGCGTAGGTCCACCCGTCGGCGCTGCCCTAGCGTCCTGCGCATGCCAGCCCCCGTCTCCTCCGTCCGCACCGGCTCCACGATGGTGGCCTCCGCCGACCAGCTGGCGACGCAGGCGGGACTCACCGTGCTGGCACGCGGCGGCAACGCGGTCGACGCGGCCGTCGCCACCAACGCCGCCATCGCCGTCACCGGGCCGCACCTGTGCGGGATGGGCGGCGACCTCTTCGCACTCGTCCACGTCGGCGGCGTCGTCCACGCGCTCGACGCCAGCGGGCCGGCCGGATCCGGTGTCGACGCGGCGGAGCTGCGAGCCGCAGGGGCACGCTCGATGCCGTTCCGTCACGACCCGCGCACGGTGACCGTGCCCGGCTGCGTCGACGGCTGGTGCGCGCTGCACGTACGGTTCGGCCGCTTGCCGCTGGAGGAGGTGCTGGCCCCTGCCGTGGCGCTGGCCTCCGACGGCTTCCCGGCGTCCCCGCTGCTCGTCGCCTCGCTGGGGATGGTCGACGAGCGGGCCCGGGCGGCGCTGCACGAGCTGGTCGCGCAGGCCACGAGGCCCGGCGCCAGGGTGCGCCGACCGGGGGTGGCCGAGGCCCTGCTCGCCGTGGGGCGCGGCGGTCGCGACGCCTTCTACGGCGGGACCTTCGGCGAGGGGCTGCTCGCCCTCGGCGGCGGCGTGCACACCGCGGCCGACCTGGCCGCTCCGTGCACGCGGTGGGTCGAGCCGCTCGCGGTCGACGCCTTCGGCGTGCGCCTCCACACCGTCCCGCCGCCGTCGCAGGGCTACCTCGTCCTCGGCGGCGCCGCGCTCGCCGACCAGCTCGACCTGCCCGGCGACAGCGCTGACGAGCGGTGGGCGCACCTGCTCGTGGAGGCGGCGAAGGCGGCCGGCAGGGACCGGCCCGACGTGCTCCACGACCGCGCCGACGGCAACGCCCTCCTCGCCTCGGTGGCGGGCCGCGCCGGTGAGATCGGGCACCGCGCCGCGACGATCGCGACGCGGCCGCGGGCCGGCGACACCACGTACCTCTGCGTCGTCGACGCCGAGCGCAACGGGGTGTCGCTCATCCAGTCGAACGCGTCGGGCTTCGGCTCGTGGCTCGTGGAGCCCGCGACGGGCATCAACCTCCACAACCGCGGCCTCGGCTTCTCGCTCGAGCCCGGGCATCCCGCCGAGCTCGCTCCCGGGCGGCGGCCGCCGCACACGCTCTCGCCGGCACTGGCCACCGTGCGCGACGGATCGCTGCGCGCGGTGTTCGGGACCATGGGCGGCGACGGCCAGCCGCAGATCCTCCTCCAGCTCGCGGCCCGCCTGTTCCACCACGCCGAGAGCCCCGCCCGCGCCGTCGCCGCGGCCCGCTGGGTGCTCCACGGCCCGGACACCGGGTTCGACACCTGGACGGCCGCAGCCGGCCCCCACCTCCTGGTGGAGGGCCATGCCCCGGACGGCTGGGCGCGGGCCCTCGCCGCCCGCGGCCACGACGTCCGCACCGCGCCCGCGTTCGACAGCGCCTTCGGCCATGCGCACGCGATCCTCGTCGGCGAGGACGGGGTGCTCACCGGCGCCGCGGACCCGCGCGCCCGCGTCGGCTCGGCCGCCGGCACCTGATCCATCGGCGGCGACCTGCCGTCGCGCCCACCCCGGGGCACGGGCGGTACGGTGCGGCCGATGAGCCTCGAGGAGCTGCCGGCGTCCATCGTCCCGGAGGGCCTCCTCGTGCTGCCCGCCCTGGCCGAGCCCCACGCGCACCTCGACAAGGCGTTCCTCGCAGAGGTGGTCGACAACCCGACGGGCGACCTCCTCGGGGCGATCACGGCGATGGCCGCCCACGCGCCACGGGTGACGGTGGCCGACGTCGCCGCCCGCGCCGAGCGTGCAGCCCGGCTCCTGCTGGCCAACGGCACCACCGCCATCCGCACGCACGCCGACACCACGCTCGAGACGGGCCTGGTCAACGTGGAGGCGCTGCTCGCCGTCCGCGACCGGCTCCGCGGCCTCGTCGACATCCAGGTGGTGGCGCTGTGCGGCTGGCCCTCCCTCGGGCCCGGTGGGGCCGACCAGCGGGCCTTGCTGCGCGACGCGATCGCGATGGGCGTCGACGTGGTCGGCGGCTGCCCCCACCTCGAGGACGACCCGGTGGCCGCCAACGACAGCTTCCTCGCGATCGCCGCCGAGGCCGGGCTGCCGGTCGACCTGCACACCGACGAGACCCTCGACCCGTCGGTGGTCGGCCTCGACGACCTCTCCACGCGCGTCGTGCGCACGGGGTTCCCGCACGCGGTCACGGCCAGCCACTGCGTGTCGCTCGGGATGCAGCCCGAGGCGGAGCAGCGGCGGATCGCCGAGCAGGTGGCCGCGGCGGCGATCTCGGTGGTGGTGCTGCCCCAGACGAACCTGTTCCTCCAGGGCCGCCAGCACCGCACGGCCACCCCACGGGGGCTCACGGCCGTCCACGCGCTGCGCGCTGCGGGGGTGAACGTCGCCGCGGGCGGCGACAACCTGCAGGACCCGTTCAACCCGATGGGCCGGGGCGACCCCCTCGAGACGGCGGCGCTGATGGTCGTCGCCGCCCACCTCCTGCCGGGCGACGCGCTCGACACCGTCAGCTGCGCGCCGCGCCGGCTGATGGGGCTCCCGGAGGGCGGTGACCTGGTGGCCGTGCCAGCGGCTACGGTTCGCGAAGCCATCGCGCTCGGCCCTGCGGGCCGGCTGGTCGTGCGTGACGGCCGGCTCGTGGCCGGCACGCCCCCGCCCACGAATTCACACAGATGACACACCGAGGAGACGCTGCGCACGCAGGGGCTCACCTAGCTTCGGGGGGAATGATGACATCCACCGATGCCGTGCCGGCGGGGCAGGCTGCGGGCCGGGACGGCGCCGCGCCGGCCGGGTCCACGGCGCTCGGGTTCCGCAACGTGTCGATGGTGTTCCCCGATGGCACCCACGCCCTCGACGACGTCAGCTTCGAGGTGCGCGGCGGCGAGTTCGTCACGGTCGTCGGCCCGTCCGGGTGCGGCAAGTCCACCCTGCTGCGCATCGCCTCGGGCCTGGAGGACGCCACCGGCGGCGGCGTCGACATCGACCGCTCCAGCATCGGCTACGTGTTCCAGGACGCCACGCTGCTGCCGTGGCGCACCGTGCGCCGCAACGTCGAGCTCAACGCGGAGCTGCAGGGCATGGACCGCGCCACCCGGCGCACGAAGGCCGCGGAGGCGATCGAGCTCGTGAACCTCGTCGGGCACGAGGACAAGTACCCGAAGCAGCTCTCCGGCGGCATGAAGATGCGCTGCTCGCTGGCCAGGTCGCTCGTGCTGCGCCCCAAGGTGTTCCTGTTCGACGAGCCCTTCGGCGCGCTCGACGAGATCACCCGCGAGCGCCTGAACGACGAGCTGATCCGGCTGTTCGTCCACGAGCGCTTCGCAGGGCTGTTCATCACCCACAGCATCCAGGAGGCCGTGTTCCTCTCCACGAGGGTGATCGTCATGTCGGCCAGGCCGGGGCGGATCATCGGCGACTACGCCGTGCCGTTCGAGTACCCCCGCCGCCACGACCTGCGCTACGAGGCCGCCTTCGCCGAGCTGTGCGGGCGGATCAGCGCCGACCTGAAGGACGCGCACGCATGACGGCGCTCGACACGGTGGGGGGCCAGACCGCGGCCACGGGGATCGTCGTCCCGAGCCCGGACGACGACACGCAGGGCGGGGCCGTGCCGCCGCGGCGGCGCCGCAGCCCGCTGCGCACGGTCCTGCCCCCGCTGCTCACGTTCGCGGGGTTCCTCGGCGTCTGGTACCTCTACAGCTGGCAGCGCTACGACATCCCGGCCCAGCGGCGCAACGCCCTGCCGTACCCCCACGAGGTGCTCACCGAGGGGTTCCTCCCGCTGTGGGACGAGCGCAACGGCCTGCGCCCGATCCTCGGCTACATGTGGCCCACGTTGCAGGTGACGGTCCTCGGCCTGCTCATCTCGATCCTGCTCGGCACCTGCTTCGCGGTGATCATGAACCTGTCGAAGAACATGGAGCGGGCGTTCTTCCCCTACGCGGTGGTGCTCCAGACGGTGCCGATCCTCGCCATCACGCCGCTGCTCACGCAGCTGTTCGGCGAGCGGATGACGGTCCGCCTGGTCGTCACGGTGCTCATCGCCATCTTCCCCGTCATCACCAACACCCTGTTCGGCCTGCAGTCCACGGACCAACTGCATCACGACCTGTTCACCCTGAACCACGTCGGCCGGTTCACGCGGCTGTTCAAGCTGGAGCTGCCGAGCGCGCTGCCGGCGATGATGACCGGCGTGCGCATCGCCTCCGGCGGCGCGGTGATCGGCTCGATCGTCGCCGACTTCTTCTTCGCCCAGGGCGACAAGGGCATCGGCTACTACATCCGCACCCGGCAGCAGCGGGCGTCCGAACGCCCGGAGATGTTCGCCGGCACGATCATGGCCTCGCTGTTCGGCGTGGTCATGTTCATCATCGTCGGCTGGATCACCACGCGCGCCATCCGGAACTGGCACGACTCCGCACGCAGCCGCCGATGACCACCAAGCCGCCCGGCTCGCCGGGGGACCACCAAGGGGGAGACACCACATGAGAGCAAGGAAGCCGATGGCAGTGCTCGCACTGCTCGCGCTCGGCACCGTCGCCGCCGCCTGCGGCGACGACGACGACGAGGCGACGGCACCCACCACCGCTGCTGCCGCGGAGACGACAGCCGGTGGCACCGAGACCACCGCCGCGGGCGGCGAGGCCGTGTGCCCGCAGACGCTGACGATCCAGACCGACTGGTTCCCCGAGCTCGAGCACGGCGGCACCTACCAGCTGATCGGGCCGAACGGCACCGCCAGCAAGGACACGGTGTCGTACTCCGGACCGGTCCAGCCGCAGTACGCGGTCGGCGGCCTCGAGCAGATCGTCATCAACACGGTGAAGTTCGACAAGGCCAACAGCGCCGTGCTGCTCGACGGGCAGGCGGACATGGCCTACATCAACATGAGCGACGTCATCAAGGACTCGGCGGCGGTGCCGATGGTGGCCATCGCCAAGACCCTCGACAAGG
>VFQR01002466.1_pt1 | contig 11757 bp, 7 predicted proteins | sample 3512321 | NCBI WGS metagenome assembly VFQR01 (sample SAMN10412374, study PRJNA504923) | tailings metagenome | isolation source: Relicate 3 Philex TSF1 revegetated site | place: Philippines: Tuba, Benguet | collected 2017-08-29
GCGGCCTTCTGCGTCACCGACACGATGCGGCTCATCGAATCGAGCCGGCCATAAAAGCGCCCGATGTAGGCCAGGAAGGCGGTCAGCGTGCCCACCGTGATGCTCTGGTGCGCAATCAGCCAGATGCCCACGCCCCAGACCACCAGCAGCCCCATCTCGGTCAGCAGCGCGACGGTAGGCGTGAACAGGCTCCAGGTCTTGTTCAGCCGGTCATTGACCTGCAGGTTGGCGGCATTGGCGGCCTTGAAGCGGCGTGCCTCGCGGGCCTCCTGTGCGAAGGCCTTGACCACGCGGATGCCGGGGATGGTGTCGGCCAGGATGTTGGTGACCTCGCCCCACACCCGGTCGATCTTCTCGAAGCCGGTGCGCAGGCGGTCGCGCACGAGGTGGATCATCCACGCGATGAAGGGCAGCGGCACGAGGGTCGCCAGCGCCAGGCCGGGGTGGATGTTGAAGAGGATGGTGGAGATCATCAGCAACATCAGCACGTCGGTGATGAAGTCCAGCGCATGCAGTGACAGGAACACGCTGATGCGGTCGGTCTCGGAGCCGATACGGGCCATCAGGTCGCCGGTGCGCTTGTTGCCGAAATACTCGAGGGACAGGCTCAGCAGATGGTCGAACGTGGCGGTGCGCAGGTCCGCCGCGATGCGCTCGGACACCAGGGCCAGCAGGTAGGTCTTGGCCCAGCCCAGCACCCATGACAGCAGGGCCGCGCCCAGCAGGCCGCCCAGCAGCATGGCCACCAGCGTGGCGTCGATGGCCTGCCCGTTCTGGAAGGGGATGAGCACCCGGTCCATCAGCGGCATGGTGAGGTAAGGCGACACCAGCGTGGCGCCGATGGAACCCAGCATCAGCGCAAAACCCAGCAGCAGCTGCCCCTGGTAGGGCCGGGCGAAGCGCCACAGCCGCAGCAGCACCCAGGTGCTGGGCGGCGCGCTGGACTCGCCGAAGTCGAAATCCTCGCCCTCCTCCTCGTCCACCCGCACCGGCTCGCCAGCCCGGAGCTGCTGCTCGCGCTCGAAGGTGTCGACGAAACGCACCGCCGCCGGGTTGCAGGCCAGCGTGAAGCGCCAGCGGGCCAGCCGCTGAGTCGTGTCCAGAAGTTCCAGGAAAGCCAGGCCGCCGTGGTCGCTGAGCTTCAGGTGCTGCCCCACGGCCAGGGAGAACTCCCGCCAGGTGGCACCGGCGGGTTCGAAGGCCAGCAAGCGTGAATTCGTCAACGCGATCAAACCAGAGGCAAAACGCCCCTGGGCGTCCAGGTCAACCTCCAGCGTGGCCACGACGTTCTCGCCAGCCAGGAGCCGCCCTTGCAGGGAGGTCAGAAGAGGATGGGGCGCTGTGTCGGGAGGAAGGTCTTGCATCTTGTTGTTCGCGCTGACGGGCGACCGCAATTCTCCGCCATGAGTTCAGCGCACAATTCCATGAGCTTCGGCCCTGCACAACCCCCTCACTCCACCAGCTCCATGAGCAAGAAGAACGACATCCGCCTGCTGCGCATCAATTACCTGCGCGGGCCCAATATGTGGACTTACCGCCCGGTCCTGGAAGTCTGGCTGGACCTCGGCGAGCTGGAGGACTTCCCGTCCAACCTGCTGCCGGGCTTCAACGACCGCCTGACCACCGCCCTGCCCGCCCTGATCGAACACCACTGCGGCGTTGGCGAGCGCGGCGGCTTCATCGAGCGCCTGCGCGACGGCACCTGGATGGGCCACGTGCTGGAGCACATCGTCATCGAGCTGCTCAACCTGGCCGGCATGCCCACCGGCTTCGGCCAGACACGCTCCACCAGCCAGCGCGGCGTGTACCGCATGGTGTTCCGCGCGCGGGACGAACAGGTGGCGCGGGCGGCGTTGGCGGAGGGTCATGCCTTGATCATGGCCATGATCAACGACGAGGCATTCGACGTGCCCGCCGCCGTGGCCCGGGTGCGCGACAAGCTCGACGACTGCTACCTCGGCCCCTCCACCGCCGCCATCGTGGCCGCGGCCACTGACCGGCGCATTCCGCACATCCGCCTCAACGACGGCAACCTGGTGCAGCTGGGCTACGGCGCGCGCCAGCGCCGCATCTGGACGGCCGAGACCGACATGACCAGCGCCATCGCCGAAGGCATCGCCGGCGACAAGGACCTGACCAAGACCCTGCTCAAGGCCGTGGGCGTGCCCGTGCCCGAGGGCCAGGAGGTCAAGTCGGCCGCCCAGGCCTGGGAAGCCGCGCAGGACATCGGCCTGCCGGTGGTCATCAAGCCCAGCGATGGCAACCACGGCCGCGGCGTCACGCTCGACATCTCCAACGAGGCCGACTGCGAAGCCGCCTTCAAGCTGGCTGACGCTGAGGGCTCCTCGGTGCTCGTCGAGAGCTACATCCGCGGCAACGAGCACCGCGTGCTGGTGGTGGGCGGCCAGGTGGTGGCTGCCGCCCGCGGCGAGGCGGCCTGGGTGCATGGCGACGGCCAGCACACCGTGGCCGAGCTGATCGACCTGCAGATCAACACCGACCCGCGCCGCGGCCTGACCGAGGACTTCCCGCTCAACAAGATCGTCCTCGGCGAAGACCCCGTCGTGCTGCTGGACCTGCAGCGCCAGGGCTTCACGCCCGAGGCGGTGCCGCCGGCCGGCAAGAGCGTGCTGATCCAGCGCAACGGCAATGTGGCCATCGACTGCACGCCTGAAGTCCATCCGGAAGTGGCCCATGCGGTCTCGCTGGCCGCCCGTACCGTGGGGCTGGACATCGCCGGTGTCGACCTCGTCACCGAAGACATCGGCAAGCCGCTGTCCGAGACGGGGGGTGCCATCGTCGAGGTGAATGCCGGCCCGGGCGTGCTGATGCACCTGAAGCCCGCCGGTGGCGCGCCCCAGCCCGTGGGCCAGGCCATCATCGACCACCTGTTCGCCGAGGACGAGACCGGCCGCATTCCCATCGTCGGCGTGGCCGGCTCACGCGGCGGCCCGCAGATCTCGCGCCTGGTGGCCTGGCTGCTGCACCTGAACGGCCGCCATGTGGGCCTGGCCTGCCGCGACGGGCTGTTTCTCGGCACCCGCCGGGTCGAGAAGAAGAACAGCGCCCGCTGGGACGCCGCCCATCGCCTGCTGATGAACCGCGGCGTGAACGCGGTGGTCGTGGAGAACGATGCGGCCAGCATCCTGCGCGACGGCCTGGCCTATGACCGTGCCACCGTCGGCGTGGTCACCGACCTCGACGGCATCGACGCCCTGGCCGACTTCGATGTGCAGGATGTGGACCAGCTCTACAAGGTGCTGCGCACCCAGGTCGACGTGGTGCTCAGCGAAGGTGCCAGCGTGCTGAATGCGGCCCACCCGCGGCTGGTGGACATGGCCGAGCTGAGTGATGGCGAGGTGCTGTTCTACGCCGAGGACGGCAGCCTCGAAGCCATCCAGCACCACCGCGACCGCGGCGGCCGGGCCGTCTTCCTGCGCGGCGGCGCCGCCGTGCTGGCCCAGGGGCCGGCCGAAACCCCCGGCGCCAACATCGATGCGCTGCTGCGCCGCTTCGGCACGCAAGCGACCGACGCGCCCACCCTGCTGGCCGCCGTCGCCACCGCCTGGGCCTTGGGCATCTCGCCTGAGCTCATCGCCGCCGGCCTGGACACCTTCGTCCCCGAACTCCACCTCGCCTGACGTCAACAGACCCCACCACACCATGGACGTTTCCCGCACCCGCGCCCTGCGCGGCCCGAACATGTGGAGCCGCCACACGGCCATCGAGGCCGTCGTGCACTGCAGCGACGCCGAGCGCTCGCTCGAACGACTGCCCGGCTTCGAGGCGCGCCTGCGCCAGCGCTTCCCCACCATCGGCGCCCTGCGCGCCGACGCTTCCCTGGCCCAGGTGCTCGAGCAGGCCACGCTGGCGCTGCAGGCCCAGGCCGGCTGCCCGGTGACCTTCAGCCAGACCCATGTCACGCCCGAAGCCGGCACCTACCAGGTGGTTGTCGAGTACAGCGAGGAAGACGTCGGACGCCTGGCCTTCGAGCAGGCGGTCAAGCTGGTGAGCGCGGCCCTGGACGGCAGCGACTTCGATGCCGAGCCGGTACTCGCCCAACTGCGCGAACTCGACGAAGACATCCGCCTCGGCCCCTCCACGGGCTCCATCGTCAATGCGGCGGTGGCGCGCGGCATTCCCTACCGCCGCCTGACGCAAGGCAGCCTGGTGCAGTTCGGCTGGGGCGCCAAGCAGCGCCGCATCTGGGCCGCCGAGGTCGATGCGACCAGCGCGGTCAGCGAGTCCATCGCCCAGGACAAGGACCTTTGCAAGCGCCTGCTGCAGGCCGCCGGCGTGCCGGTGCCCATCGGCCGCCCGGTCGATTCGCCCGACGACGGCTGGGCCGTGGCCCAGGAGATCGGCCTGCCGGTCGTCGTGAAGCCGCAGGACGGCAACCAGGGCAAGGGCGTCACGGTCAACGTGGTCGACCGCGCCCACTTCGACATCGCCTACAAGGCCGCGGACGAGATCGGCCAGGTCATGGTCGAGAAGTTCCTGCCCGGTGGCGACTACCGCCTGCTGGTCATCGGCGACAAGCTCATTGCCGCCGCCCGCCGCGACCCGCCGCACGTCATCGGCGACGGCACGCACACCGTCAAGCAGCTGGTCGACAAGGTCAACAGTGACCCGCGTCGCGGCGACGGGCATGCCACGTCGCTCACCAAGATCCGCTTTGACGACATCGCGGTCGCGCGGCTCACGCAGCAGGGCCTGACGCCGGAATCCATTCCCGAGAAGGGCCAGCGGGTGATCCTGCGCAACAACGCCAACCTGTCCACCGGCGGCACCGCCACCGACGTGACGGACGACGTGCACCCCGAAGTAGCCGCGCGCGCCATCGCGGCGGCGCAGGTCGTGGGCCTGCATGTCTGCGGCGTGGACGTGGTGGCCGAGAGCGTGCTGCGACCGCTGGAGGAGATCAACGGCGGCATCGTCGAGGTGAACGCCGCGCCGGGCCTGCGCATGCACCTGAGCCCCAGCTTCGGCAAGGGCCGCAACGTGGGCGAGGCCATCATCGGTCACCTGTTCGGCACCGGCACCAAGGCCGAGGACGGCCGCATCCCGGTCGTGGCCGTCACCGGCACCAACGGCAAGACCACGGTCACCCGCCTGATCGCCCACATGTTCGCCAGCTGCGGCCTGAAGGTGGGCATGACCAACACCGACGGCGTCTATGTCGACGGCCGCCAGATCGACAGCGGCGACTGCTCCGGCCCCAAGAGCGCGCGCAACGTGCTGATGCACCCCGACGTGGAAGCCGCCGTGCTGGAGACGGCCCGCGGCGGCATCCTGCGCGAGGGCCTGGGCTTCGACCGCTGCCAGGTGGCCGTGGTCACCAACATCGGCGCGGGCGACCACCTGGGCATGAACTTCCTGCACACCGCGGAAGACATCGTGCTGGTCAAGCGCGTCATCGTGCAGAACGTGGCGCCCAACGGTTACGCGGTGCTGAACGCCGCCGACCCGCTGACCGCGCAGATGGCTGCGGTTTGCCCAGGTCAGGTCATCTACTTCGCCGCCGACCGCCACCATCCGCTGATGGCCACGCACCGCGCCCAGGGCAAGCGCTGCGTCTATGTCGACGGCGACCAGATCGTGGCGGCGCAAGGCGTGTGGCGCGAGAGCATCCCGCTGCGCGACATCCCGCTCACGCGCGGCGGCGTCATCGGCTTCCAGGTCGAGAACGCGATGGCCGCGGTGGCCGCGGCCTGGGGCGTGGGTCTGGACTGGGACACCATCCGCCGCGGCGTGGGCAGCTTCGCCAACGACGCCGACAACGCGCCGGGTCGCTTCAACGTGATGGACTACCGCGGCGCCACCGTGATTGCCGACTATGGCCACAACGGCGACGCGATGAAGGCCCTGGTGGACGCCGTGTCGGCCATGCCGGCACAGCGCCGGGTGGTCGTCATCAGCGGCGCGGGCGACCGGCGCGACGAGGACATCCGCATCCAGACCGAGATCCTCGGCGCCGCCTTCGACGACGTCATCCTGTACGAAGACGCCTGCCAGCGCGGCCGCGAGGCGGGTGAAGTGGTGGCTCTGCTGCGCGCCGGCCTGCAAGGCGCCTCGCGCACCAGCTACACCGAAGAGATCGTCGGTGAGTTCCTCGCCATCGACCGGGCGCTCGCCCGCCTGCAACCGGGCGACCTCTGCCTGGTGCTGGTCGACCAGGTGGAGGAAGCCCTGGCCCACCTCGCCCAGCGCATCAGCGAGGGCTGACGTGGCGCGGCGCTGGCAGCGCGCCCGTGGCGTTCAGCGGTAGCGCGCCAGCAGCCGCTGCAGCTCGCCGTCGCTGATCAGGCCCTGGATGGCCGCATTCAGGGCCGTCAGGTTCACCGGGCTGCTGGGTGACAGGGCACACTGGGCCAGCACCTCCGACACCACCAGCGGTGGGTGCAGCGCCAGCTTGAAGTTGCCGATGCGCTGTTGGTACTCCAGCACACGCCGGCCGGTGAGCGCATGCTGCACACGGCCTAGCGCGAGCTTTTGCAGGTTGGTCACCGCGTCCGGCGCATCGTTGCGCATGAAGCCGGCCCGCAGCGTGTCGGCCATCTCGGGATAGACATAGCCCCGCACCGTGCCCACCGGCTGGCCGGCCAGCGCCGACAGCGTTGCCGGCGCGGGCACCGAGGCCGCAGTGATGAGCAGGGCCTGGTCGGGCAGGAAGGGGCGGCTCCAGGCGAAGGCGCCGGGCAGCCAGTCACTTTGGTAGTCGCACAGCAGGTCCCCCTCGCCGCGCTGCAGCGCCTCGGCCAATCGCTTGCGCGGCACCGGCCGAGCCACCAGGTCACGGCCGAGGCGCCTCGCCAGCGCCTGACCCAGGTCCAGGTGCAGGCCTTCCACGACACGGTCACCCTGGATGCGGGCCTGCGGCATCAGCGCACTGGTCTCCACCAGCATCACCAGCGGCCGCGGCGGTGTGGCCTGGGCCATGGCGGAGCCGACAGCGCACAGCCAGGCCAGCACGCAGCCGCCCAGCATCCACCGCCGCCCAACATGCTGCGCGCTGACCATGGCCGGATGATGCCCTGCCTGGCATGCCCGACACGCCGGCAAGGCGGCTCACCCGGCGCCAGACTGTGACCGGCGCACGCTTTCGACGCCGGCCGCCGGCCCACGCGACCCGGCGCAAGCCTAGACTCGCGCGACCCTGCCGCCCTTGCCACGAGATGAAGCCGACCGTGTCGTTCGCCGCCCTTGCCCTGGCCCTGGGTCTGATGCTGCCGCTGGCCGCGCCCGAGGCGCTCGCCCAGCCCGCACCGGTGTCCGGCCCGCGCACCGTGCAGCCCGGCACCGCCCCGCTGCCGGCCGATGACCGGCTCTACCAGGCGCTCGGCGGGCGCGACAGCATCCAGCGCTTCACCGATGACTTCTACGAGCGCATGCTGCAGGACGCGCGCATTGCCCGGTACTTCGAGGGCATCAACAGCAAGTACCTCAAGCGCACACTGGCCGATTACTTCTGCGTCGTGGCCGGCGGTCCTTGCGTGTACGACGGGGTCGGCATGAAGGACGCGCATGCCCACCTCGGCATCGACGCCGCCGCCTTCAACGCCTTGGTCGAGAACCTGCAGCTCGCCATGGACGCCGCGGGCGTGCCCTTCGGCACGCAGAACCAGCTGCTGGCGCGCATGGCGTTCTTCCACCGCGACATCATCACGAAGTGACCCCACCGGCTCACCACCGCGACGGCCGCTTCCAGAACAACGACGGCGACTTCCCCGCCAAGTCGCTCGCCGAGGTCATCCGCTGGCGCTGGCAGGCCAGCCGGCAGGGCCTGCCGCCGCGGCCCCAGGCCCCGATTCCCAGCCAAAAGCCCGACCTCGACTTCATCCACGCCAACACCGGTGCCGCCCAGCAGCCCGCCGTGACCTGGATCGGTCACGCGACCGTGCTGGCCCAGCTCGGCGGCCTGACCCTGCTGACCGACCCCATCTTCTCGACGCGCGCCTCACCCCTGTCGTTCATCGGCCCGAAGCGTGAGCAACCGCCGGGCCTGGCCCTGCACGAGCTGCCGACCGTCGATGCGGTGCTGGTGTCGCACAACCACTACGACCACCTGGACCTGCCCTCCTGCCGCGCGCTGGCGGACCAGCCGGGCGGTGGGCCGCTGTTCATCGTGCCCCTGGGCCTGGCCGACTGGTTCCGCCGGCGGGGCCTGCGCCGCGTGGTGGAGCTCGATTGGTGGCAGCACCATCCGCTGGCCGGCGTGGACATCGCGCTGGTGCCCGCCTAGCACTGGTCGGCCCGCGGCCTGAACGACCGCATGAAGACCTTGTGGGGCGGCTTCGCCGTGTTCGCACCCGACTGCCACCTGTTCTTTGCTGGCGACACCGGCTACTCGCGCGACTTCAGCCGCATCCGCGCGCATTACGCCCACCGCCAGGCCGACGGCGGCTTCGACATCGCGCTGATCCCGATCGGCGCGTACGAGCCGCGCTGGTTCATGAAAGCGCAGCACGTCAATGTGGAAGAGGCCCTGAAGATCCACGCCGACCTCGGCGCGCGGCGCTCCCTCGGCGTGCACTGGGGCACGTTCGAGCTGACCGACGAAGCCCTGGACGAGCCCCCACGCCAACTCGCGATGCAACGGCCCGGTGCCGGGCTGGCGGAAGACGATTTCTTCACGCTCGCCATTGGCGGCACGCGCCGCCTGCCTTCTCGCCCGAGCCCGGCAGCGACACGCGGCCGCTGACGCCTGAGCGCAAGCTCGGCCCCAGCTTGCCGACATGCCGCGTCATACCCGGCGGCTAGGCTGGCGCCATGCGAATTCCGGACACCTGGCGGCACCGCCTACCGCCCGCCTGGCCCCTGCTGGCCTTGGCCCTGTGGCTGCTCGCGCTCGCAGGCCTGCGGCCCGTCGCCCTGCCCGACGAGGGCCGCTACGGTGGCGTGGCCTGGGAGATGCTCGACAGCGGCTCGTGGCTCACGCCCACGCTCTTCGGCATGCCCTACTTCCACAAGCCACCGCTCATGTACTGGGTGGACATGCTGGCGATGCAATGGCTCGGCCCCACGCCGCTGGCCCTGCGCGCGGCACCGCTGCTGGGCGGCTGGCTGCTGGGGCTGGCCCTGTGGATCGAGGCGCGCGCCGATGGGGGTGGGGACGCGGCCCGGCGGGCGCTGGCCTGGCTGGCGGTGCTGCCGCTGTTCTACCTGGGCGCGCAGTACGCCAACCACGACATGCTGGTGGCCGGCTGGATCTCGCTGGCCGTCGTCTGCGCGCGGCAGGCGCTGCGCGGTGAACGGCCTCACCTTGGCTGGCTGTGCGCTGCCTGGGCGTCGATGGCCCTGGCGCTGCTGTCCAAAGGCCTGATCGGGGTCGTGCTGCCCGGCCTGGTGGTGCTGCCCGGGCTCGTGCTGCAGCGGCGCTGGCGTGCGCTGGGTTTCCTGCTGCATCCGCTCGGGCTGGCGGTGTTCGCCGTCATTGCGCTGCCCTGGATGCTGGCGATGCAGCAGCGCTTTCCGGGCTTTTTCGACTACTTCATCATCGAGCAGCACTTCCACCGCTACACCGAGGCACGCTTCAACAACGCGCAGCCGCTGTGGTTCTTCCTGGTGGTGCTGCCGCTGGCCACGCTGCCGGCCAGCCTGCGCGCGGTGCGGGCGCTGCGCCAGGGCGGCTTTGCGCTGTGGTGGATCGTGGCCATCGTCGCCTTCTTCTCGCTGCCGCGCTCCAAGCTGGTGGGCTATGTGCTGCCCGCCCTGCTGCCCTGGGCGCTGCTGCTGGCGCGGGCGTGGGTGCAGCAACGCGGCGAGCGCCTGGCCTGGGCCGCATCAGCCCTGCTGTGTGCGCTGGCTGTGCCGGCCATCGCCCACTGGGGGGCGCCCGACCATGCCGATCTGGGCGCCGCGCTGCGCGCCCGCCTGGCGCCCGGCGACCGCGTGCTGCTGACCGGCGAGCCCTTCTTCGACCTGCGGCTGCACGCCGGCCTGAGTCATCCGCCGGCCGTGCTTGCTGACTGGGACGCCGTGCGCCGGCAGGGCGGCGACAACTGGCAGCGCGAGTTGCTGGACGCCGCCCGCTTCGACCCCGCGGCCGGCGAGCGGGTGTTGTGGACGCCCGAGCGCCTGGGCCGCGAGCGTTGCGCCTCTGGCCGGATCTGGCTGGTCGCGCCGCCGGCCGATGCCCTGCCCGGCGCTCAGGCGGTGTTCAGCGGCCGGCGTGCCTCGCTCTACCAGCTGCCGCGGCCCGACAACTGCCCGTGAGGCCCCACCGACCTCAGCCGAGCACGACGCCGGCGGCCGCCAGGTCCTGCACGAACAGGTCGCTCGCGAGATAGGCGGCTTCTCGCTGGCGTGCTGCGGCGATGGAGTCGCCCGGGTCTGCGCCTCCGAGCGCCGGATGGCAGAACAACAGCGCGTCATCGGGTGCCGTCTGCAACCAGCCACGCACCAGCGCGCGGTAATCCGCTGCCGCGTCGAAGTCGTACACCCCCACGAGGGCTGAGGGCTGCGGCACGCCCTGCTGCCGCGCGACCCGGGCCAGGGCCCGCCCGCCGCACGCGGCGATCACCGCCCGCTTGAACCCGAAACCCGGACCGAGCACACGCCCGGTGTTGCGCACCGGCCGCTGCCATGGCCCCGCTGCCGCGAGCACCAGGTGCCGCACCCCGGGCAGGGCATGCACATGCTGGTGGCCGTCGAGGAAATCCGGAGCAGCACCACGCACCTCGGCAAACCGGGCCAGCTGCGCCTGCACCTCGTCGGCCAGACCGGGCGGCAGCCGGCCGAGCCCGGCCATCGCGAGCAGCGCGCCCAGCCGCGGAAACTGCGGCCAGTGCCGGCGCAGAGCCGGGCTGAGCGGTTCGCCCTCGGTGAGATTCAGGTGCAGCCCGGTGGCGACCTGGGCGTCGCGCAGCGCCCGCGCCGCCGTCGGCCAGCGGCGGGGCGTCACCAGGCAACTCACCGCAGTCAGGCGCCGCTGCTCGGCCAGCGCCAGGATGCCGCGGTCGACTGCCGGCCCCTGGCCGAAGTCATCGGCGCAGACGGCCAGCCGCCGCGCCGCGCTCACGAGGCCGGCCCGGTGTCCTGGGCCACCAGGTAAAGCGGCCGCTGCTTCACCTCGTCGAAGATGCGCCCCACGTACTCGCCCAGCAGGCCGATGGACAACAACTGCACGCCGCTGAAGAACATCATCCCGACCACCACCGTCGGCCAGCCGGGAATGGGGTGCCCGTACAGCAGGTGCTCCACGACCAGGAACACGCCATAGGCCAGGGCACAGCAGGCCACGACGGCGCCCAGCAGGCTGCTCATGCGCAGCGGCAGGTTGGTGAAGGCGGTCACGCCGTTGAAGGCGAGGTTCAGCAGCCGCGGCAGCGAGAAATGGCTGTGGCCATGGGCCCGCGGCCGTGGCGTGTACGGCAGGAACTCGGTGCGGTAGCCCACCCAGGCGTACAGGCCCTTCATGAAGCGATTGCGCTCCGGCAGGGCATTGAGCGCCTGCACCACACGACGGTCCAGCAGCCGGAAGTCGCCCGCATCCGGCGGGATGGTCAGGCGTGTGGAGGCGTTGACGAGGCGGTAGAACAGCCGTGTGCCCCAGCGCTTGAGCGGCCCCTCCTCGTCGCGGTTGGCGCGCACGGCGCAGGCCATGTCGGCACCGCGCAGCCAGGCCTCATGCATCTGCGTGATCAGCTCGGGCGCATGCTGGCCGTCCGCATCCATCAGCAGCACGCGGTCGGCATCGGCGAGTGCCAGGCCCGCGGTCAGCGTGGCTTCCTTGCCGAAGTTGCGCGACAGGCGCAC
>VFQR01002467.1_pt1 | contig 11755 bp, 4 predicted proteins | sample 3512321 | NCBI WGS metagenome assembly VFQR01 (sample SAMN10412374, study PRJNA504923) | tailings metagenome | isolation source: Relicate 3 Philex TSF1 revegetated site | place: Philippines: Tuba, Benguet | collected 2017-08-29
ATTAATATAATTTTGCTTATTTTTTTATAAAAAAATAAGCAAAATTATATTAATTTAGTTATAATAATAATTAATTATTAGCAAGATTTTTATTCTAATTTTTTATAAATTACTTTTCTTTTTATAAAAAATTGCATATTTTTATTAACTAAAATAATTAGTATTTAATTATGGAAAGCGCTGCTTTTTTTTACACCATTTTTTTATGGTGTCTTGTTTTAAGTATTACTGGATATTCAATTTATGTAGGTTTCGGTCCGCCATCAAAACAACTACGTGATCCTTTTGAAGAACACGAAGATTAATTTGATATATAATTACAAATTATAATTATATAATTATAATTATTTCACTCAATAAAATTTAAATATATATCACCTACTAGGTGATATATAGTATCTAAAAACTTCAGTTAAATGCTTTTCAATTGAAAAGCATTTAACTGAATAAATTTTAACACAATTTATATATTGTGTACTGTAAAGAAAATTTTGACTTTTCTTTGAAAATTTCTAAAATAAACTATTTTTTAGATTTCAATTGTCTTTTGTTAATTTCTAACCTTTTTCTACTTTACTAATTCAAAAGTAAATTTACTTTTTAACAAAAGTAAATTAAAAAAATAACAATCTAAAATTAGATTTAATAGCGAAATAAAATATTATTTCGTATTTCATAAATAAGAAATAGTTTAGTAAGTAAAGAAAAAATTAATATCAATGCTACGTTGATCTTTCTCAAGTATCAAATCTTTATTTTGTTGACAACAAAATTGTTTAAAAAAATTAACTTTTCAAATTACATTAATCTGTCTTATTTATAAAATATCTTATAACACATTTATTTTGCAGAGTTACTTATACTATTTTCGTTATTTTTTTTACGTAAATAATATAACGTTTAATTAAGTAATAATTTAATCCAAGCTTTTATAAAGCTTAAGAATGTGAATTTAACCTATTTTAAAATTGAGATATAAATTATATTTTTATTTTACAATACGAGGAGGTTCACGAAAAAAGATTGAAAAGAAAATAATTCCTAATGTTCCTATTAATAAAAAAGTATAAACTAAAGCTTCCATAAAAAAGTTGTTTGTTTTATTGGTAACAATATTAGCGAAATGTAAAATTTTATTTTATTTTTTTATATCTAATTATGATCCATCAAACAAAATAAAGTTTTACTTTGTTAATTGTTTTTAATTAATTAATCAGAATTAAAAAATATAAGTAAAAGTTTTCTTATTTAGTAATTTGATTTATAAAAATGTATACCATTTTTAAGATACTAGTTTGTAACTATATAAAGTAAAAAATTACATTTCTTTTTGTATGCCGAAGTTTGCGTTAAAACATCTTTATAAATTCGAATTTCATTGAAATAAACTATTAAGAAAAAAGAATAAAATTTTTTTTGACATTATTTTGCTAAGCTTCGACATTTTTTGCTTTACTTTACTAATTAAATTTAATGAAAATTTTAAACTTTGCTTGCGAAATAAACCTTAAGCTTTTTCTATTAGCCAGAAAAAAATAAATTTTTATTTTGGTTTTATTAGCTGAATCCCTTGATAAAAATTTAGTTTTTACTACAGAATTAATGTTTAAGATTTAATTTAAAATTTAAAATTTTTAGCTAAGCTTTAATTTAGTGAAACAGTAGTAAACACTACGAAATTGACTTATTTAAAATTTTCAATAAATTAAATAGGAAAGCAAAAAAATTTAAATAAATTAAATTTAAATTCGATAGATTTTTATTTAATAATTAAGTTTATTATTTTTGTTTTAAATAAAAAAACAAAAATATCAACAGTAAGTTTTAATAGCTTATAAAATAAAACAAAATTCTATTTTATTTATTTTTTGGTAGTGCAGTAGTAAATAAAATAAAACTTTGTTTTATTTTATTTACGAGCAAAGCAAACCTTTGTAATATTTTTCACACATTTGTGTGAAAAATATTACAAAGGCCCAACAAAGTAATGTTAAAAAAACTATGTTTTTTCTTAGTAGAGAAGCAAGGCTTTGTAATATTTTTAACACAAATGTGTTAAAAATATAACAAAGCCTAACGAAGTAAGGTTAGAAAAAACTTTGTTTTTTCTTACCCAATTTTACTTTGTTAGACTACTACCAAAGTAAGTTATTGATTTAATTAAACGAAGTATAATTAAATTTACAACTTACTTTAACCATCTACTTTTTGTAGATGACAGGTTTTTGTATACAAAAACGTTAGTTGCTTCACAACTAAAAGACGCAGTTGATAAATTGAAACTTAGATTTATCAAAAAATTATTTTTAGTTAATTAAACTGATTGACGTCGAGTTGAAGCATCACCAAGTTTTTGGAAAGCTCCAAATTCAACTTGTTCATCTAAATCTAAATCAATTCCAGCAAAAACATCTCTGAAAATAGTTCGCGAACCATGCCAAATATGACCAAAGAAAAACAGTAAAGCAAAACATAAGTGGCCAAAAGTAAACCACCCTCTTGGACTTGTTCTAAATACTCCATCTGATTGTAAAGTTGCACGATCAAATTCAAAAATTTCCCCAAGTTGTGCGCGTCGTGCATATTTTTTCACTGTTGCAGGATCTGTGAATTTAACCCCATCTAATTCACCACCATAAAACGTAACTGAAACTCCAACTTGCTCAATACTATACTTAGATTCTGCTCGTCGGAAAGGAACGTCTGCTCTTACAACACCGTTTTTGTCAATTAATAAAACTGGAAAAGTTTCAAAAAATGTTGGCATACGACGGACATATAATTCATTGTTATCTTTATCGTTAAAAACTGCATGGCCTAACCATCCAACAGCAATTCCATCACCACTGTTCATAGCCCCTGCACGGAATAAACCACCTTTTCCTGGGTTGTTTCCAATATAATCATAAAATGCTAATTTTTCTGGAATTTCAGACCAAGCTTGAGCAAGAGATTTTCCTTGCGATAAACTAGATTGAACACGCTTTTCAATTTCTTGTTGAAAAAAACCTAAATCCCATTGATAACGAGTAGGTCCGTATAATTCAATTGGAGTTGCAGCAGAACCATACCACATTGTTCCAGCAACTACAAAAGCTGCCCAAAAAACAGCGGCAATACTACTTGAAAGAACAGTCTCAATGTTACCCATTCTAAGACCATTATAAAGTCGTTGTGGGGGTCTTACACAAAGATGAAAAAGACCTGCTAATACACCTAAAATACCAGCTGCAATATGATGAGCTGGTATTCCTCCTGGGTTATAGGGATCAAATCCATCAGCTCCCCATGATGGTGCTACTGGTTGAACACTACCAGTAATACCATATGGATCCGACACCCAGATCCCTGGTCCAAATAAACCAGTTACGTGGAATGCTCCAAAACCAAAACAAAGAATTCCAGAAAGAAAAAGGTGAATACCAAAAATTTTAGGAAGATCTAATGCTGGATCTCCTTTTCTTGGGTCACGGAAAAGTTGTAAATCCCAGTTTACCCAATGCCAAATTGCTGCTCCAAATAAAAGACCAGATAATAAAATATGTGAAGTTGCTACACCTTCATAACTCCAAATACCTGGATTACTAGATGTTTCTCCACTAATTGTCCATCCACCCCAAGATTGTGTAACTCCTAATCGAGTTATAAATGGAAGAACAAACATTCCTTGACGCCACATTGGGTTTAAAACTGGATCAGATGGGTCAAATACAGCAAGTTCGTAAAAAGCCATAGAGCCAGCCCAACCAGCTACAAGAGATGTATGCATTAAATGTACAGCAATTAGTCGACCTGGGTCATTTAATACAACTGTGTGGACACGATACCAAGGTAGTCCCATAAATTATTTTTTTATTGTAAAAACAGTTTACTTTCTTTCTATAAATGAAATGATAATTATTATATTATAGTATATCAATAAAAATAATTTTTTTCAAACTTTTATTTTTTTAAACTTTATTTTGTATTAAAAATTTTTGATTTTTTTTTATTATATATATACAATATATATAAGTTCACTACTCTGTAACATCAATTCTTGAATCATGTCAGGACTTAAATAGGAGCAGCATTAAAAGTAAATTGAAGTAGCCAGCAGTGGTGAACCTTTTAAAAGATAAAGATTATAAAAATATTTATAATATAAATATATAATACTAATATTTTTATACTATAATATAAATTAAAAAAACTAGTTAGTTTATTAAGTTAAGTAATTTATAAAATTACTGGCAACAAAAAGATTATGGATAAAAATTAAACAAAATTGAATTTTTATTCACGATTAAATCTGAAAAATATTTGTAAAAATTTTCATATATATAAATTCTGATTAAATTAAATTTAAAATCTAATTATTTTATAATTAATAAATCAGTATTTGTAAAAAATTTTTAATGTTGGTTATCAACTATTTTGAATTCAAAATTAATTATTTTTTATATATATTTTATTTTTTAAAATATTTATTACCTAGTATTTTAAATAAAATTCTTTTAGAATTAAAAGTATTAATTTTAATAAAAAATTAATACTTCAAATAATTTAAATAAAAATAGCCTTTGTTATATTTTTCACACAAATGTACCTTTGTTATGTTTTTCACACCAATGTACCTTTGTTATATTTTTCACTAGCAAAGCTTTGCTTTGCTAGTGAAAAATATTACAAAGGCTTGTAAATAAAATGTTTTTAGAAAACATTTTATCAACTAGTGAAAAATATAAAATAGTCAAGTTTTTATTCTAGAAATAAAAACTTATAAAACTTAATTTTTATCCAAAATCAATTCTTTACATTTGAATTGAAATATAGATATACAAATTTATCTTATGAATTCTAAATTACAAATTCGAAATTTTTTAATTCATAATTCTAAACGAATTATGAATATTAAAGTATTACTTGGATGTTTTCCTATTATATTTGGAGTTTCAAAAATATTTTATTCAAAGCATCAAGATCAAATTTTTTTAAATATACTCAAACATAATTTACCTGGAATATCTTCACCACAAGTACAAATTTCATGGCCTACTTTTGAGCAAATAGTTTCCGATCAGTTACAATTTGCTTTTACTAAATCTTGGATCTCAAATACATCTAATTCTTATATTAAGCGTGTTGATTTTTATAGTGATTATACATTGATACAAACAGGCTCTAACTGGCATACAAAACAAAAACAACTTTATATAGGGGCTTTTCCTAATTATGAAATAAGTACTATCAAGTCTAAAAAACAACTTGGTAATAATTGGTATACAATATTTTCGAAAACTAACAAAAAATATATATTCACTGATAAAACGAAATATGAAAAAAATTGGAATTTGTATTCCAATTATAATACAACAAACAGCACAATATTTAAAGACTCTATTATTATAAATAATTCTTTTACTACTTTAAACAAAAATAGTAAAAATAATTATTTTTTAAATTTGGATGAATTACCGCTTAAATTGAATTGTGATTATATTAATAAACAAACATTTTCTAAAAATATTTTGGAAAATATAGTACCAATAAGTGAATTAAAATTTAAAGAAAAAAACACAATAATACAACCCAAAAACTTTTATAAGGTTTATACTCCTACAATTTCAACTTTAAATTTTGATAAATTTAAGAAGTTACATAACAATAATAAAAGCACAAATAAAATAATAAAGCAAAAAATACTATTTTCGTTCAAAAAAATACTTTTAAATAAAATTGAAAAGCCACTTATTATTTTCAAAGGAATACAAAATTTTATTCCACCAATTAAAATAAATTCAACTGAAAACAATTTCATAAATTTTACTGAAGATTTTTGTATAAAAAAAAATTTTTTAGAAAATAAATTAAAAGAAAATTTTTACAATAAAAATTTACTTCCATTCTCAAATTTAAATTTTTCAAGTGATACATATATACTAAAACAAGAAAAACCTGAAACTGAAATTTTTTTATTATTAGAATCAATTTTTTCAGGAAATTGGGATTTAGATTCTACTGAAGTAGGAGAGTTAGTTGAACTCATTTCAGAAGTTGCAACTTTTTATGAAAATTGTGTAATTTTGCCACGCGTTATGTCCGGTTATACGTTGCCTGATACTACTTACCAACACAATTTATCCTTGTTAACACAGTTTTTTTATAAAAAAAATTGTAGATTATTACATACTATTTTTTCACAATCTTTTCAAGTATTGTGGAATCCCACCTTAGAAATTAGCGTGTCAAAAAATTTTTCTTATTCTTTAAATTTTTTAAATAGAAAATTAACCGCACCAAGTTTTAAACTTTTTTCTCAATCACAACCTGTTAATTATTATTTCCCTGATAATAACGAAAAAAATATTTATCGAGGACCTTCTGTTGTTCAAAATAAAATTTCAAATGACTTAGATCTTAGTAATTTTAATCAAGTAAAACAATGGATTAAACAATTTTTAAATTTAGATAATATTTTAACTGATCGCCGAGAAACTTTTTTTGGAAAAAATCTGTATGCTGAACAAAAAAATAGCCAGGAATTTTCCAAAAATGCCGATGCAAGTTATTCTCCTATAATAGAAGCAAAACTAAATAAAGTTAATTATATAAAAATTGCTTTATTAAAAAAAGGTAGAACCATCACATTTTTTGAGACGCCGTTAAAACCAACTAACTTAGCTACTAGATCAAAAAATAGTAATGGTGAAGCACAGCTTGCTTATGATGAAATTTTAAAACCTACTTCTAGTATTACACATGATAAGTATCCTTATATTATATATTTAGATAAACAAGAATGGAACACATTCTTTAACAAATTATCTGAAGAAAAAAATGAATTAATTCCGATGGCCAATGTTCCATTTCCAAAGCAAAAATTTATTGCTTGGCCTTTAAACCAATTTAATTCAAATAATTTACGTAGAATTATTTTTTATAATTTTAAAAAGCAAGAAAAAATTTCAACAATTAATAATGTAAAATTTTCTTCTATTCCTAAAATTTATCATTATTTTCCTTATTCCCAAACTCTATTAAAAGAAATTTTACCTAAAAAATATTTTTTTGGTAAAGTATATAAAAAAGATTTTACTAGTTATCCAACTAAAAAAGCATATGAAAATAATTTACACCAATTTGATGCATTATTTTATGAATCTGTAGAACCGATTAGTATTGATTCTTGGTTATTTCTTGCTCAATTTTCAATTGGTTTATTTTTGTTACAAATTTTACAAAATATTTCACAAAAATATGGAAAAGAAATGAAATATGTTATTTCAAGTTTATTAGAAGGAAAAAACGAAAATTCTAATTCAATTGATACTAATTTAGATGGAAATGATTCATATGATAATTTTCGATTAATTAAAAACATAGAAAAAAAATTTCGTGATATTGCAGGAATCGATGCTATTTTACCAGAATTAAGTGAAATTGTTTGGTTTTTAAGAAATTCAGGCCGTTCGTTTAAACTCGGCAATACTATTCCTCGACGAATTCTTCTTACCGGCCCACCAGGGACAGGAAAAACATTATTAGTTCAAGCAATTGCTGGTGAGGCAGGAGTTCCAGTATTAATAGAATCTGGTAGTTCATTAAATCAACCTGGAACATCAGAAGGTAGCTCTGAGCGGTTAAAAAATATTTTTAATCAAGCACGCCAAATAGCACCTTGTATTATTTTTATAGATGAAATTGATACTTTTGGCGAAGCACGAGATCAAATGCTAGAAAACCCAATTACAAATAATAAAATCTTAGATTGTGTTTACCCAAATGAGAAAACTTCATTTAAAAATACATTTAGGGTAGAAAGTTTTAATTTCATTCCACAACCAAAATTTTCAACTATAAATGAAATTTTAGATTCAACTCAGTTATCAAATTTTCAAAATAATATTTCCACTAATTCATCAAATAATTTATTTAATCAAATAAATAAAAATGTTACTCAAAAACACATTACTAGGTCTAAGGCAACACAAGAAAAATCAAATCTTTTAATGCAATTTTTAATTGAACTTGATGGAATTGCAACTGAAAAAAAAATTTTAGTTTTTGGAGCTACAAATCGACCACAAATTCTTGATGCAGCATTAACTCGCCCGGGCCGGTTTAATAAAACACTAAATTTAAGTTTGCCTAATAAACAAAAACGAATTGAAATTTTAAAATTATATAGTAAAAATTTAGGGGTAGACAAAAATATTTCGTGGGACTATTTAGCTAACCTTACACCTGGTTTAAGTGCAAGTGATTTGGCGTCGGTAATGAACCAATCTTCAATGAAAGCTATTCAAACTGAAACACTTCATACAGTACAAACAATTGAATACGGAATTGAATCTATCACGGGTTATATTACCCAAAAAAGTCAATTAAAATCTTTTACTCAATTGAAAAACAATGGCAAAAAATCACCTTCAAAATCTCTGTTTATTAATCGGTTAGCTTATTATCAGGCTGGGAAAGCTATAGTCCATACTTTACTTAAATACCACCCAAAAGTTGTTTCAATTCATTTATGGCCTCAATTAAAAAACCCTCGCTATCATTTGGTGAATGGAATTATTGAGAAGGAATTTTCACAAATTCGCACACGTGTTGAATTAGAGTCGAGAATTATTGGGTTTTATGGTGGAAAAGCTGCGGAGCTTTTAGCTTTGTTTCATGGTTTTAAAAATTTAAAGTTTTCTTTACAACAAAAAATTCAAAATAAAAAATATATAACACCTCAACAAATTAGTAAACATCAGCAGTTTTTATATTTGTGGCAATCTGATCTTGGTAGTCAAGATATTAATCTTGCTGGGTGGCTAGCTCAATTAATGATTAGTAAATGGTATTTCTATTCAAAACAAATATCAATTAAAAAAATTAACCCCTTACAAAATAATTTGAATCTTGAAAATATTCCAGATGATGGAATGCTGGAACTTTTTAAACAGTTGTCATATGAAATGGAAACCGAAACTAATAGAGAAACGATTTCTATTAGAGAAAATTCCCAAAACTGGATTACAAAACCTTGGTTACAAAAACAAATTACCCAAAAACTTGAATTTTCATATTTAAGCAAAAATAATTGGTATAAAATTTATGAAGGTGATCATGAAGAAAATGAAAATACGAGATGTATTTCACCTGATGAGTACTATCATAATAATTTGTATTTAAATAATTTACTCGATAATAAGTTTAAAAAGCAAAATTCTCAAAAAACAGTTTTTAAATCATCGATAACATGGAATGACGTAGCGAATTTAGATCGTGATTATATTTATCATAGTCTTGTTTTAACTTGTTTTAATAAATCAATTTTTATTTTAGACAGAAATAGAGAACTACTCGATTTTATTGCTAGTTATTTAACACAAAAAGAAATTATTCGAGAGCATGAACTTATAGCAATTATAAAAACTTTTCAAAAAAATGAAATAAATTTTGATATAAAGCAAAATATAATTTCTTTTACCAATTTTTTTAAAAAACATTCTGAAATTAAAGATCAAACAGAGTTTAAAAAATTGAATAAAGAAACTAAGCCTGGCTTTAAAAAGGTAAATGAAAAGACTGAGCCTAACTCTAAAATCAAAAAAAAAATTTTAGAAAAAAATTGGAAAAACTCGCCACAAAAGAAAAGATCTCGATTTATATATTTCGATAATATATAAAATTAATTTTTTTTCTAAATTTGATTTTTAATTTTTATCAACTTTATATACTTAATATTTTATATATTATATCAATAAAATAATAACAATAAAATATTAAGTATATGTCATTTCATTGTACAATAATATAACAAATATTGTAATAAGTAATTAGATTTTTAAGCTAAATTTATCAGCTAATTTAATTATAAATTTACTCACAACAAAAATAGATATAGTACTTAATATGCATTGGGTTGCCCGGGACTCGAACCCGGAACAAATCGGTTAAAAGCCGAGTACTCTACCATTGAGTTAGCAACCCTGGAACTTATAAAGCTTATTTTTTATCTTTTTTTATACTATCAATTTTTAGTAAGTTTTGCAACTTAACACAATAAATATGAAGTATTTCTTATGTTATTTTGGTAAAAATAAGACTACTACCAAGTAAATTTATAAATAAATTTACTTAGTAGTAGTTTTATTTTTATAAGAAGATTTTTTTAAAAATTTGTTATACAACAAAAGAGTTTAAAATCCCTACAGCAAAAACTAAAAAAAACCATAATCCTACACCAGAAAAAACACTACCTTTATTTTGTGTCCAACCATCTGGTGATGCAAACACAACTGGAACACCAATTACTAATAAAAAAGATAAAGCAACAAATGCGAAAAGAGTTAATTGAAAAATAAGTGTCATAAAAATTATATTTTTTATACTGTTTATTGTTAAATATTTATAATATATAATACTATTTAGTAGTATTGGTTTTTGTTAAAAAATAAAAATAAATTATTCTTCTTTATTTTAATTTAGAAAATAAATACTAATTTATTTAGTTTTTTCAAACCTTAATGCGTTAGGACTTTGTTATATTTTTCACACGTTTGTGTGAAAAATATAACAAAGGCTTGTAAATAAAATATTTTTTTAAAAAATATTTTATCAACTAGTAAAAAAATTTTGTTTTTTGCCTACTAGCGCAGCAAGTCTGCTGCTAGCTGGCTAGCAAAGGCCAGTTACCTGTTATAAAAATCAAAGATTTTTATTATTGTAAATAAATTTCACGTAGTAAAATTTATCAACTACTGCGTTACTAGGCTACTAGTTAATATAAATATTTTAAATATTTACAATCAAATTTTTTTTAACTAATTATGGTTGTAAATAAAAAATTAAATATTTTCTTTATCTTATTATAAACAATTTATTTTTATAAATCCTACTGATATATATAAAATAGTAAAAGTAAATAAAGTTTATTTTATTGAAGATTTATTCGTATAAAAAAAAATTTTAATAAAAAAAATTATAAAAAATTAAATTTAATCAAATAAAAAAAATTTATATCAATTAAGCGGATGACGCGACTCGAACGCGCGACATTGGACTTGGAAGGACCACGCTCTACCAACTGAGCTACATCCGCTTAAAAAAAATATAAAAGATCAATACTTATCATTTATATCTATCTATATTATATAATATATATATAAAAAAAATTCAATAATTTTTAGAAGAGTTTTACATATGTATTTTAGTACATTAAATAAAATTTCTAATTTGATTATCCATAGTTATATTTTAATAATAACTATTATTAATTAGTTGTTTCACAACTAATTACTCAATAAAGTTGAGTCATGAAACAAGCAACAGATATGCTTTAAATAACTTTAAATTTTGATTAGTAGCGCAGTAGTTGATAAAATAAAACTTGGTTTTATTTTATTTACAACCTTACAGGTAGCTGGTAAGAAAAAACGTAGTTTTTTCTAACCTTTAACTACGTTAAAGTGTAGATCCTTACTCCATTAGGCTACCAAAAGGTAGTTGATAAATTTCACGTAGTGAAATTTATTTACAATAACAAAAATCTTTAATTTTTATAACAGGTAACTGGCCTTTGCTAGGCCTAACGCAGTAAGGTTGGCCTTTGCTAGCAAAGCCTTGCTTTGCTAGTAAAAAATTTCGTTTTTTATCTACCAGTAAATAAATTTCACGTAGTAGCGCAGCAACCTTTGGTAGCTGGCTACCAAAAGGTGAAATTTCTCAACTGCAGGCTTGTAAATAAAATGGTTTTTAAAAAAACCATTTTATCAACTAG
>VFQR01002468.1_pt1 | contig 11744 bp, 13 predicted proteins | sample 3512321 | NCBI WGS metagenome assembly VFQR01 (sample SAMN10412374, study PRJNA504923) | tailings metagenome | isolation source: Relicate 3 Philex TSF1 revegetated site | place: Philippines: Tuba, Benguet | collected 2017-08-29
AAAAACGCTATAACATCATTAGAACTTGAGAAAGATGATTTATTTTCCTGCTGAGTATTCTATTACGATATATTCTCTACCCCCGATTGCTGAAGTGAGATTCCAAAAAGATTACTTTTCTGAGTATCCCCAACAAATTCGTGTTGGCAGTGATGGCTCTGCTGTATCTTATACTCGTAAGTCAGGGTACTATGCAATACATTACAATCAATCTAGTACGGTCGCTCCTGGAGCAATTTTACAACTCAATGAAGGAGCGATTTCTGTTTTTTCTGGCGAACCCAATCAATCAGAAAAAAATACATTGAGTCCGATTTATACACTAGAATCCAATGGTTCCCCTGCTGTCCCAACTGGATTGGTTTTTATTCGTTTTGCTGAAGATGTTAATGTGAAATCTCAGCACGAAGCCATCAATCAAGCAGGTTACGAGATAGAGCAAAGTCTTGATTATGCACCTAACGCCGCTTGGTTGCGTGCCCGTTCTGGTAATATTGTTGATGCGATCGCCGGAATTTTTCGGTTACAAGCGATACCAAATGTTGAGAATGTCGAACTTCAGATGCTAATGGAAAGAGGTTTGAGGCTAAAAAATTAAAGCGACTGGGGACTGGAGAGATGAGGGGGATGAGGGAGATGAGGGAGATGAGGGAGTGTGGGGAGTGTGGGGAGAAAGATTTCTTCCCCATCCTCCCACACCGAACACACTTCTTGTTTGCCCCATGCTCAATGCCCAATGCCCAATGACTAATTAACAACAGGTATTTTATGACTAGTAATTTGCTGACAAATACACCCAATTCTGCATCAAAAATTGATATATAGCCGTAACGCACCGTATGATAGTGGTGCGTTACGCGTTGCTTTAACGCACCCTACAAATTTAATGTTTACTTTATAAATCATCTCTGAAGATTGGACACTGGAAAATTAGGACGTAGTTTACTGCCGTAGGCATCGCAGGCAGATTTATCAAACAGCAATATTGGCGTCAGTCGTCAGAATTCAGAATGAATTTTAGTTAAACAAGCTAAACTAAATTTATCAAATTTGAGTTTAAAAATGTTATCTACTCAATTAATAGAAGAATTACGCAAGCTCAATCGTGCAGGTAAACTTCAGGTGATTCAACTTTTAGCTACTGAACTAGCAAATGAAGAAAATAACCTCATACAACCCGGTGCATCCTACCCAGTTTGGTCTCCCTATGATGCTGTCGAAGCTGCCAATATTATGTTAGAAGCTTTAAATACTGAAAGTTCTCCCTAAATAATGAATAATTCAGCAAGATATTCTTTTGTTTCAACCGATAGTACCTTGGGAGAAGCTAGCTTTAAGCCCTTCTTACCGTTGACTTTGAATCATCAAGAAAAATTACAGGAAGTTATCGGACTTTTAGATACAGGAGCAATGGTAAATGTTCTACCCTATCAACTTGGAGTTGAATTAGGAGCAGTTTGGGAAGAACAAACAACGATGCTGCAACTAACAGGTAATTTGGCTGAGTTTGAAGCAAGAGTATTAATTTTATCTGCTAGTGTTGGGCAATTTTCAAGTGTTAGATTAGTATTTGCTTGGAGGCAGGCGACTCAGATACCCCTCATACTTGGACAAGCAAATTTTTTTATGGAGTTTGATATTTGTTTTTATCGCTCTCAAAAAATTTTTGAAGTGACTCCCAAAAGGATACTTGACGATAGTGCGATAAATTAGACAAGGTGGGAGACTAGGGGAAAAGTTTTTTGAGTTACTAAACCATCTATAAAAAAATGCTAATGGCGATCGCATAAAATTATCCTGCTATAGAAAGTGCCATCGCCTAAAATTATCAATATGTTATTCAATATTTTCCAAAATTTTAAATCTCCTATTTCATCTATAAAAATTCCCTCTAGTTGGCATGTAGTTTGGGGAACATTAAATAGTCTCACAGCGGATGTAGTTTGGCAAGATGACAAGTTTGCTGTGATTTCTGCGCTGAGTACTGAACAATTTGCACTCAGTTCTACACAACAATTCGTAGTAGTTGGAGATGTGTGGTTAACTAATCGACTGGAGTTGCTGCAAAAATTGCAAGTTGATGCAAATAGTTTTTCTATAAACAATTGTCAATTGATTGCTGAACTGTGGGAAAAATTTGGTTGCGAATGTCTGCAATTTTTGGTGGGGATGTTTGGGTTAGTAATTTGGGATCGTCACAAACAGGTATTATGGTTAGGACGCGATCGCATTGGTAGCCGGACTTTGTATTACACTACTGCTGGTGCTATTTGCGCCATCGCACCAAAAATGCGATCGCTTGCATCGTATCATTCCTTAGAGGTGGATTTGGTGGCGTTGCGGGATTATCTCTGCTGCGCTTTTGTACCGGGAGAACGCACACTTTGGGAACAAGTGCGAGAGGTGCGTCCGGGAACTGCGATGGAAATGCCTGCCCAGAAAGTTTATACTTACTGGAAATTGCAACAGCAGATTACAGGGGAGAATGAATCTTTAGTATGGCATGGCGATCGCTTGCGTTCTCTCTTGAATCAAGTTGTTCAAGAATATTTACCGCAAAATGCACCTGTTGGTGTTTTCCTTTCTGGTGGTTTGGACTCTAGTAGTATCACCGCTTTAGCAGCAAAGTTTCATCGTCAACCAGTGCATACTTACTCAATTCATTTTGGTGCCCAATGTCCTAATGAATTAGAGTTTTCTAGTTTAGTAGCCGAACATTGTCAAACACAACACCATATTCTCGAAATTACTTTTAAAGATATGTGGGAACGCCTACCCCAAACAATGGCCTATCTTGACGATCCTATAGGCGATCCTTTGACAGTGCCAAATTTTCTCTTGGGAAAAATGGCGCGAGAAAATGTAAAAGTTATCCTCAATGGTGAAGGTGGCGATCCATGTTTTGGTGGCCCGAAAAATCAGCCCATGTTAATTAATAGTTTATATGGTTCAATTAATAATCAAGATTCACTCCAAGCATATTTAATTGCTTTTCAAAAATGTGCATTAGACTTGCCGCAACTTTTGAAACCAGAAGTTTGGACAGCAGTAAAAACAGAATTATCTGTATTTTCGCCCGATTTAAATTCAGATGTTAATTACTTAAATAAGTTAATGACATTGAATATTAAATTTAAGGGAGCCGACCACATTTTGACAAAAGTAAATAACTTAACTCAAGCAGCAGATTTACATGGGCGATCGCCACTTTTTGACCAGCGGATTGTTGACTTGAGTATGCAAATTCTTCCAGAGTATAAACTTTCAGGAGTAGAAGAAAAAGCGGTACTCAAACAAGCCGTTGCTGATATTTTGCCAAAGTCAATTATTCATCGTCCCAAAAGTGGCATGATGGTACCTGTACAGATGGGATTTCGCAAGTATTGGCAACGAGAAGCTAGGAAATTATTGTTAGATAAAAAAAGTGCGATCGCCCCTTATTTTAATCAGTCACTGCTACGTGATTGGCTAGACTATAAAGGCGATGTTTGGGGGCGTTATGGTGTTAAACTTTGGTTATTAGTAAGTTTAGAAATTTGGTTACAGGTAAATAAAAAGTAGACTTTTAACATCAGCAAATAAATACTCTGGCAATGCGATTTAATTTTTGAAATTAGGAGATATTCGCTCTTTGCCTTTATGGCTAGCGGCAATGGTGTTAACTACTGTAGAACAAGAACTTGCACCTCAAGAAGCGCGATATTTGTTAAGTCGGACTCGTGCCGAATTACCACCATCAGGGAGTCGTGCGATAATTGAAATAGTCACCACAATCATGGCGTATCGGTTTGAGCAATTGAGTCGAGTAGAGGTAGAGGCAATGTTAGACATTACGTTGAAAGAAACAAGAGTTTACCGAGAAATTAAGGAAGAAGGACGGCAGGAAGAGGCTGTTAACTTTGTTATTCGACAGTTGACTAAGCAATTTGGAGAACTTCCCCAGGAGGTGCGTTCTTTGGTTTTGGGTTTGTCGTTGTCGATGTTGGAAGAGTTGGATGAAGCATTGCTGGATTTTACAAGTTTGGGTGATTTACAGGCTTGGTTAGAGCCGCGAATCAATTAATATAATATAATGATGAATTTAACTGCGGTTTAGGAAGATACCCAAGGAGCGATCGCAGTTGATTTATCCATGCTACAATTCAGGCTGACATCAAGTTCGGATAATTATTTATTATTAAAATCTCTCCGCGTCAGAGCATCCCTGCGTCAGTTTTTAACCATCAGTCTTTAACCGAACATGATATTAACTGATTCTTGTACAGACGCGATCAATCGCGTCTCTACCCAATACCCACCTATGCTGTAGAAGTTAAAAAATTAAATTTAATTGCTATATATTAACCAAAACTTTGAACAACGTAGATATCATTTCCTGCATCGCCAACTAAAAACAATCCCCTGTCATCACTTTCGATATTTTGACTACCAGCAATACCATTTTGCAGGATTTGAATTAGCCTTTGGGGGGTGAAAGATTCCAATTCCACAAATTTTCCCGATTCCAAAAATTCTATTTCCTCAGCAGATAAACTTTGACGAATTTCTTCAGTTATTTTTTTTGCTGCTTGCGTCGATTGTGGAGAAGATTGAATGAACATTCCGCGTTGAGCAGCAATAATTTGACGTGGTGTTAGTCCGATATCAATAATTACAATATTGCTATCTTGAAACCATTTAGGGCTAGTACGTAGATGGTGAACTAAACCAATTCCTTGGGGACTGCAATCATGGAGTGCATAGACTTTCAAATCAGGATTGCGCCGTAGCATTTGCATCATAGTTTCAAAAATTCCTTGAGGATAACCAGTGATGCTTAGGATTGCACAGTTATTTTCAAAATGAAAATTATTAGCGATTAATAGTTGAGCAATTGTAGCGCGATCGCAAACAACTAATCTATCAAAACTGTAAGCAGTAACTTCAGGATTAAATGTCGTAAGTGTCTTATCTTCCCGTGGAGAAGGAAGAATTTTACTTTCTTTACCATTAATTTGTTGCCAGCGATTTACCCAATTTTCAAACTCGTTTTGAGAAAATAAAAATTCCTGTGTTGATAGTCTGGTATTTTGTAGCTGTTGAGTTCCCAAGTATATCGATACCATTCCCATAAGAACGCTCAAGGTAAAGGCATAGAACGAATTTATCACTAATATGCTGGCAGAAATTCCTCCACTGAGAATGAGAATTCCGATAATTTGTAAAACTCTGGCATTTACTCTGCGACTTTTGGGATTAAGTTTCCTAGAATCAATATTCTGAAAAACATTAAAAATATAAAAGGAGTTAAAAATAAATAGTATTAAAGCAATAATTTCTTTATTTCCACTAGTTAAACTACCTGTTCCCAAACCTATCACTAAACTCCAGAATAAATATACAAACAATGAGCTAAATGTCGAAGAAAATAACTTTCTTCCCAGACGCATATTTAAAAAATATAATAATTGTTTAGGCGTAAAAAATAAGGTTTTATTGGCAGAAATATCAGATAAAACCTTGGCAAACATTGGGTCAGTAATCTTAACTTTACCCATACTCGTGGGTTCAAAAGCAAACGGATGATTGCATTTTATACACCGACCTTGATTAGCTGTCCGATCTTTTAATTTATTATCAGTTCCGCATTTAATACATTTCATAACTTTTCTGGGAAATTAGTGGTAAATTATTAATTATCCAACAGAATTCAGGAGTCAGGAGTCAGAATTCAGAATGAATTTTGTACGACTGGTGGATGAATAAATGAAATGGGTTTAAGACCCCCACTAAATCTCTGATTTAGTGGTCTTCAATCAGTGGGTATCTGAATCCCCCACTGATTTATTCTGACTTCTGAATTCTGAATTCTGTATTCTTCTTCAACCAACACCTGATTCGCCAGCAGAACATTATAATCTTCCCGTTGGCGAATTAGGCGATGTCTGCCATTTTCTAACAAGATTTCCGCAGGTTTAGGGCGGTGTAAAAAGTGAGATGACATAGCATAGCCATAAGCACCCACATCTAAAATGGCAATCACATCACCAATTTCTAATGCTGGGAGTTGGCAATTTTTCCCTAAATAATCTCTGGAGTAAGTTGTGTTACCACAAACATCAGTTGTAAATAGGGAGTGGGGAGTGGGGAGTTGTTTTTTCCAAGTAACAATTTCTCGGTAGCCGCCGTGTACTGAAGGTACTGAAAGATTAGCAACAGTAGTATCAACTCCGAGAATTTGTTTGTCTTTTTGCCATTTTACAGAAACAACTTGAGCAAGCAAAGTTGCACATCCAGCGATCGCAGCTCGTCCCGGTTCAATTACTAAATCAATTTTCTTTCCTAAACCCGTAATTTTCTCACTCAACTCAGCCCCAAATATTTCCCAATCAAACCCTACTTTGTTGTGGCGATACGAATAACCAAAGCCACCACCAAAATCGAGATATTCCCAATCTGGTAACAATTGTGCTGTAGCAATCACCTGATCAATCACTCCGGTGAAAGCTGCTGTCGCATTAGTTCCCGTCCCCCGATAGAAGTGTAAACCACTCAACTTCAGTCCAAACTTACCAGTCAAAGCGATCGCCTCATCAAATTCCTCAGGACGCACACCAATGCGGCTATCTCCGGTAATTTCGGGTAAATTCAGACGTAAACCTAGCCAAATATCTTTCTCTCTACGCCTCTGCGTCTCTGCGTGCAAAAAAACTTCGCAACACAACCGCAACTGATCCAAACTATCTAAATTGAGAGTTGTGACTCCCCAATTCAAAACCTGTATCATCTCCGCCCGATTTAAATTGCTCCCACTGTAAACAATCTCACTGGGGTTAAAACCCGCTTGCAAACCCAGAAAAATATCTCCTGGTGTATTGGCGTGGAGTCCCCAGCCAGCGGAGCGAAAAATTTTTAACAGCGCAATGTTACCATTAGTCACGCTGGCAAAGCGAAATTGTGTACGCGGATAGCTGACAGCCTGAGTAATATATTTAATAGTTTGACGTAAGCGATCGCCATCATAAACATAAAGCGGAGAACCGTAGTTATTCAATAATTCTTGAGCAAGTTCTTCAGTAAATGGGGGAGATGGGGAGATGGGGAGATGGGGAGAATAACTCTCAACTCCTAACTCCTCACTCTTAACTCCCAACTCCTCACTTTTATCTAAGCTTGCCATCGCTGATAATTTCTCCATAACCAACGGGGTAACCAAAAGGGATGATTCCAAGATTGTTTGCTGAGGTTTTCATTTAAGAAGTGCGATCGCCAAAGTTGCCACATAATTAATAACCAGAGAATCTCACCAACCCGACGACCTTGAATAGCCGCGCCGAATTTACCTTCAATTATTTTGGCGGCGATGTGGGGATGGAAATGATTGTTGGCAGCGAGTATTTCTGGATTTAGCCAGATACCAATTTGATGCCAAAAATCATTTAAACACCAAGAAGTTAAAGGAACTCCCATACCCCGCTTTTGTCGCCAGACAATTTCGGGCGGTAGCCAATTTTCTACAGCACGTTTGAGGATATATTTTTCACAGGCTCCCTGTAAGCAAAGTTCTCCAGACAAGCGGAATGTCCATTGTGCTAAATCTAGGTTACAAAAAGGCGATCGCACCCACAATCCATGAGCCAACCCCAAAGCAGTAGCACGAGGATGGATATTTTGCGCTCCTTTGAGCATCAAACTGGCACGGCGGAGGCGATGTAGCAAAGATGGACACTCGGTAGCATCAAGAGTTGCCAACAACCAATCTTCAGGCTGCAAATTCTCTATCTGAGCAGATATTTCTGGCTGATAAACTTGAGATTCGTATCCCCAAAGACGGTGAAAAGTGCGGAGATATTGCTGGATAAAAGTTTCCTCACCAGCGGGATTTTCTGACTGATAAACACCTGCGGCAATTAAAGGTTTATTCGTCCAACCGGCAAATAATTGATCTCCACCTTCCCCATTAAAAATTACTTGAGTTTCTTGACTAGCCCTTTGACATAGGAGATACAACGGAACACACACCCCATCTCCAAAAGGTAAATCCAATGCTTTCACCGTCGCAATTAAGGCATTTTTGATGTAATTTGGCTCTGCTGGCACTTTTACTAAAGGAATTTTCAGAAATTGCGCCACTTGTTCGGCGTAGGGATATTCTGGAATACCTGCATTCCCAAAATCCAAAGTGTAGGCGCGAACTTTCACCCCTGCTTGCACTAGCAGCGCCGCCACCACAGAAGAATCAAGTCCGCCAGAGAGAAACACCCCCACAGGTTCATCCTTTAAATCGGCAATTTGTTGCTCAATGGAATTTTTCAGGAGGATTTGCAATTCACGAATTGCCGTAGCTTCATCTGTTAGCTGTTCTGGGACTTCTCGCCAGGAATTGATATTTTGAGATTTAGGTGTTTGAAGGATACCTAATTCACAATTACTCTGGCAAATCAATTCAGTCCCCGCTGCAACTGCAAACACTCCAGTCACAGGAGTCAAAGGTGTCGGAACGTAGGAAAAACAACTATAGCCGTATAAACCAGGGATGCTAACTTCTGGTTGTTGCAAAATCGGTAAGAGTAATTGCAGTTGGGTTGCAAACCAAATAACTTCTCCTTGCACAGTCCAATACAAAGGCATCTTTCCGAACGGTTCTCTGCCCAAAACGAGGCAATTATTTTCCTCCAGACTTACCCAAGCATCAGGCGAACTGAATATTCCTGACGCCGAAACACCAGCAATTTGATTTTGTAACAGTGGAGAATTTTTATCCAGTCCTAGATAAATAACATTCCAGACGGGAAGAAAATGATTTTCTTTTTGAGATAAATGACTTTTCACCTCATGTTTAAGAGTAGAGGAAAAAGCCTCTCCTCTAGTATGAGAGAGGTTTTCCAGAACACAAGTTAACAGCGCTTCCAACTGATGTTGAGCGCCATAACCCCAATACCCAAAAAAATGATGTGGAATATTGTCCATATTGGACTAGTTCACTTGAAAAGTTTCATCACTAATTTGACGGCCTTCCAAAAACATTTGCACCTGCCAATTGCCAACAGTTGCAGCTGAATTAATCGTGTGGCGACACTGAGTATTCCAAACAGAAGTATTAATTTCGCGGGTTTGATAGCTGTTTTGCTTGACAATTTGGCCGTTTGGGTCAATCCAATTACAAGAGAGAGTCAGTTTTTTACCCAAGGGCGCATCCTTCAAGGTGACACGATAAAAAACTTCTGGATTTGTTTGGCGGGAAATTGTCTTTAAATTGCCACTATTATTTTTTGCCAAAGTGATGCCGTCTTGTTGAGCAGAAACACGAGAAAGTGCAGAATTATGTTGGTGCATCACAAATATTGTAGATGCACTCACCAGCGCTAAGAGTGCTACCACTCCAGAGGTAATCCATCGATTCCGGCGTTGTTGCACTGAGAGTGCTTGACGACGATTCAATTGAACTACTGCTTCATCTAGTAACTCTGGTGGTAAGTTCATCTCCTGTAAAATTTCTTTAACCTGCTGTTGGTCTAATTCCGCTTCTCGACGCGTTTGCAGACTTTCGACTTCAGTGACTATTTGTGCTAATTCCTCTTGAGTCAGTCGCGGCGTCATAGCATAACTCCTGTTCAAAAAAGTTGATGGCGCTTGTTGATGATGTGCAATACGAAGAGTGTTTGGCAGAAGATACCCTACTGAATTGCAAAACGTTACTATACATTCGGATGGTTTGCATTATCAACTACAAGTTTAGTTTGTTGCTTTTCGGATTATTTCCCAAAATTTTGATAAATTGACAACGCAAAACCACACTCAACACACCTATTATCATTAAACCCAGTCCTGAATTCGTTTCCAGAAACTGATTAACTCCATCTGCAAACCCCTGACAGCAATATTAATTATTTACTTTTTTAACATTCTTGAAAAATTTCGATAACTTTGTTTGTGAAATGTATCAACAAATATCATATAGCTTCTTAAAACTTAAACTTCTTTATTCATACCAATAGCTAGTTCCTCCTTGCTACGTTTGAGTTTTTTCCAAAGCACCTTAATTTGTTCGTAAGCTTCATCGGGAGAAAGTTTTTTACCTGTTTGTAGACAAGTGATATAACTAATTTTTTGGGAAAATTCTTGTAAATTAGCATTAAACACCAAATTTTCAGGCTGAAATTTCCCATAATATCGACTGCGGGGGTAAAGAAAGTTGTTTTTTTCTTGTGCGTTGGGGTGTGTCATTAGCTTATTCTCTATAATTTTTAGTACATTATATAGACTTGATTTTTCTAAGTCTAAATACACATCACAAATTCAAATTCCAGAATCACTGCTCAAAATTAAGCGCATTGGGGATGTTGAGTTAGGAGTTTGGAGTTTGGAGTTTGGAGTTTGGAGTAGTGGGCGTAGTTCACCCCATCACCCCATCACCCAATGCCCAATACTAACTATTTTGCAATTTCTTCAAAGTCTGTTATCGCATAAGCAAACTCTCTAAAAGCCGTCTTAATTAGAACCTCTTTGGTTCCTCTCTCCAGGGAAGAATTACGTATGAGGTCTGTCAATTCTATGAAAAGTAGAGAAAACATAAAACGATCTTGACGGTCAACTTGTTTCAAACAAGAGAATATAAACTCATAAAGCTCTGTTTTTCTCGGCTTAGTTTGTTCATCCCATATCTGCAACCCAAGCCGAAAAGTTCTCAAACGGATTTCATTAGTATTGTAGGACGCGTCTTTGTAGCGCACTGATACGCGTTGAGGTAAGTCCATGAGTTTTAGCTATGCATCTTTAATGTAAAGTAATTATTCACTTATATTTTGCCTCATCCGGAAAAATTTGATATGAGGCATTGCAGTAATTCATGTGTTGAACCTGAGCTTTTTTCTTCTGCGAGTGCCTTTGCTAAAACAATATTTACTCTGTTCTGAGCTTCTAAAGGAACTAAACCTGATTCGTCCAACAATTGTAGCAAAAAGACGTAAAGAAACTCCTTTACGTCTTTGATGTGAGATTTAAAAGTGGACATTCTCAGCGTTATACTCCACTATTTACCGAAACTTACTCGCGCCAGAACCAGCTTAAAAGTACGCCGCCTCCAATCAGCTTAATTACTTCCAGTAGCCAATAACCACCGTGTAGTAAGTTCATTGTTGATGGAATAGCAGCAGCAGCTTCAAATAGGTTGAGTTGAATTCCGATCGCACACATTTGCGGAGTCAAAAAATATGTGTCCAGCAGAGCTACACCCAGCAGTAGCACAGATATCACAATACTGCTAATACCCCTTTGAAATTGCGTTTTACTCAAAACCAGCGCTCCAGTTAGTACTACAGCAGCAGATAATAATTCCATGCGATTAAAGTTCCAAAAAATCGCATAGCCCGCTGTAGTAAAACCAGCTTGGTTCATCATGCCAGAAACATAAAGGCTAGGCATAATTACCCAATCTAAAACTAGACTTGCGCTCAGCCAAAAGCCTAAAGTCAATACGATCGCGGTTTGCCAAATTGGCCGTTTGAATGCAACGTTAGAAATAGCAGTCATAAAATAATTGCGTGTGTTGTATTTCTTAGTTTGTAACTTCATCAGCAGTTTGACAAGAAATATCAACTAAGCTTTACATTGATTGCCAATCTCAAGGGCGATCGCTCTTAATTCTTCACTCAATCCCAAGTTATTTTAAAGATAATTAAGAAATATTAAAAAGCTTTAAAAAGTAATTTAACCTGTTAGAAACACCCGATTTTTGTGTAGGAATTCGACGCGTAAGGGCGTAC
>VFQR01002469.1_pt1 | contig 11732 bp, 11 predicted proteins | sample 3512321 | NCBI WGS metagenome assembly VFQR01 (sample SAMN10412374, study PRJNA504923) | tailings metagenome | isolation source: Relicate 3 Philex TSF1 revegetated site | place: Philippines: Tuba, Benguet | collected 2017-08-29
CGGTAGCGGCCGAGGCCGACGAGCACCACGACCGGCACCTGCTCGAGGTGGTCGACGAAGTGCTGCATCGCGGCCGCGGCCCGCGCTTTCGGCGAGGCCGGGTCGGCACCGCTCCCCGTGTCGAACCCGCCCGCCTCGCGCTTCGCGGCCCAGCCCCGGCGGAACGCCTCGCCGAGCAGCGCCTTCGCCCGCACCGCCCGCGGCCCGTCGCGCAGCACGAGGAACCTGAAGGGCTGCCGGTTCGAGCCGCTGGGCGCCCGGGCGGCGTGCCACAGGACGGCAGCGAGATCCGTGTCGGGCACCGGGTCGGCGGTGTACCGGCGGATCGACCTCGTGGTGGCCATCCCCTCCAGCAGGCCGACGCCCTCCTGCGGTGCAGACATCAGCGCCCGGTGAACCGCGGCTCGCGCTTCTCCATGAAGGCGCTGACGCCCTCGCGGAAGTCGGCCGTGCGCAGCAGCGGCAGCAGCTGGAGGAACACGTGGTGGACGTTCTGCTCGAACGTCTCGGTCTCGGCGGCGCGCATCATCCGCTTGATCGCCCGCACCGCGAGCGGCGCGTTGGCGGCGATCTCGCCCGCCAGCTCGCGCACCCGGGCGCCCAGCGCCTCGTCGGGGACCACGTCGTTCACCAGTCCGAGGGCGTGCGCCTCCGCCGCCCGCAGCGTGCGCCCGGTGAAGGCGATCTCCGCCGCCTTCGCGTAGCCGACCATCCGCGGCAGCAGCCACGTGCCGCCGCTCTCGGGCAGGATGCCGCGCTTCGCGAAGCCCGGGTTGAGCTTGGCCGAGGCCGCGGCGATGCGGATGTCGCAGCCGAGCGCGAGGTCGAGGCCGTAGCCGGCCGCCCCACCGTTCAGGGCGCACACCGTGGGCGTGTCGAGCTGGTGGAGGACGATCGGCGGGGCGTTGCGCAGGTCGATCTCGCCGGGGCCGAAGGAGGGCTCGCTCTGCTCGCCGCCGGCGCCCATGTTCCCGAGCGAGCCGGGGGCGCTCTGCATCTGCGCGGCGAGGTCGAGCCCCGCGCAGAACGCCCGGCCGGCACCGGTGAGGACGATGCAGCGCACGTCGCGATCGTGCTCGGCATCGAGCAGCAGATCCGACAGCTGCTCGAGCATGGGCCCGGAGATGGTGTTCATCCGCTGCGGCGCGTCGAGGGTGATCGTGGCCACGTGGTCGGCCACCTCGTAGCGGACCTCGGCCTCGTTCGTGCTCGTCATGGGCTGCACCGTAGTGGCCCGCCGACGCGACGTCGCAGGTAGAGGGCGTCCGTGAATGCACCGGCCGCGCCCGCTGGGCTAGTCTCGGCGTTTCCAAGACACGCCTGGCACCGGTGCCAGGCGGACTCCTAGGGGGAGAACCCATGCAGAGAACCCGAGTGAAGCGGGTCGGCGCGCTGCTCGTCGGTCTGGCTCTCGTCGCGGCCTCGTGCGGTGACGACGAAGACACGGCACCAGCGACCGACGCGCCTCAGACCACCGCAGCCGCGCCCGACACCACCGCGGCGCCCGAGACCACCGCTGCCCCGGACACCACCATGGCGCCCGAGACCACCACGGGTGGCGGCGGCACCGAGGGTGCGCTCGCGGGCATGAAGGGGACCACGCCCCTGCCGCCCGAGATCGATCCGAGCTTCGTCGAGCGGCTCCAGCAGACGCCCACCGCCACGGCACAGGAGGGCGGCTCGCTCTCCGACCTCAACTACGCCGCCGAGACCTACGACGCCGTGATGCTCATCGCCCTGGCCGCCGAGGCGGCCGGCACCGACGGCAGCGCACTGGCCAGCGAGATCGTGAACGTCTCGCGTGAGGGCACCGCGTGCTCCACGTTCACGGAGTGCAAGGAGCTCCTCGACGCCGGCGAGGACATCAACTACGAGGGCGTCTCGGGTCCCAACGACCTGAACGGCAACGGCGAGCCGCTGTCGGGCACGTACGGCATCCTGCAGTTCGGTGACGACAACCGCCTCGACGAGGGCCTCACCGAGAACGTGTTCGCGGAGCTGCCGGAGTCGGCGCAGGTCGACATCCAGCCCGTGACCGTCGACCGCCAGGGCGACGGCCAGCTGCACATCGGCGGCCTGCTGCCCCAGACCGGCGCGCTCGCCTTCCTCGGCGCGCCGATGTTCGCGGGTGCCGAGCTGGCCGTGGCCGACCTCAACGAGGCCGGCGGGGTGCTGGGCCAGGAGGTCCTGTACTCGCCAGGCGACTCCGGCCACACCGACACCGACCTGGCCAGCCAGACCTCGGACCGCCTGCTCGCCGCCGACGTCGACGCCATCGTCGGCGCCGCCTCGTCGGCCGTCACCCTGACCGTGATCGACAAGATCACCCAGGCCGGCGTGGCCATGTTCAGCCCCGCCAACACCTCGGTGACGCTCAGCGACTACCCCGACAACGGCCTGTTCTTCCGCAACGCGCCGCCCGACACCCTTCAGGGTGGCATCGTGGCCGACCTCGTGGTCCAGGACGGCGCCAGCACGGCGTTCATCATGGCCCTCGACGACGCCTACGGGAACGGCATCGCCAACGTGATCGAGGAGCAGCTCACCGCCGCCGGCGTGGAGGTGCTCGGCAAGGTGATCTACGACCCGCAGGCGCCGAGCTTCGACGCCGAGGTGAACCAGATGGTGTCGGAGGACCCGGACGCCGTCGTGCTCATCACCTTCGAGGAGGGCTCGCGCATCCTGCAGACCATGGTGGAGAACGGCATCGGGCCGCGCACCAAGATGGTCTACGGCGTGGACGGCAACATGGGCAACGCCCTCGGCGAGAACTTCGACGCCGGCAAGTGAGCCGCCGTCGGTCCCGCTGACCGGCTGACCGAGACGAGTCCCGGGCCCCGTGCCCGGGGCTCGTCCGCGTCTGCGGCCCGACCGGGGATCGCCGGCCGGCCCTCCCGTCAGCCGCCGGTGGCGCGGGCGAGGGTGCCGAGGTAGAGCTCGATCACGGCCGGGTCGGCCAGGAGCTCGCGGCCGGTGCCGGTGTAGGCGTTCGTGCCCTGGTCGAGGACGTAGCCGCGGTGGCAGACCTGCAGGCACCGGCGGGCATTCTGCTCGACCATGAGGATGGCCACGCCGGTGGCGTTGATCGTCCGGCACTGGAGGAACACCTCGTCCTGCAGCACCGGCGACAGGCCGGCCGAGGGCTCGTCGAGGAGGAGCAGCTTCGGCTCCAGCATGAGCGCCCTGCTCATCGCCACCATCTGCCGCTCGCCGCCGGAGAGGGCGCCGGTGCGGGTGTTGCGCCGCTGCAGCAGGCGGGGGAACAGCGAGGTGACGTACTCGAAGCGCTCCTCGAACAGCGAGGGCTTGAGGAAGCAGCCCATCTCCAGGTTCTCGGTCACGGTGAGGCTGGGGAACACGTTCTTGGTCTGCGGGACGTAGCCGACGCCCAGGCTGACGAGCTGGTGGGCCTTCATCCCGGTGATGTCGCGCCCGTCGAAGGTGACCGTGCCGGAGCGGACGGAGCACAACCCGAGCACGGCCTTGAGGAACGTCGACTTGCCGGCGCCGTTGGGGCCGATGATGCCGACGAACTCGCCCTCGTGGACGACGACGTTGCAGCCGTTGAGGATGTTGACGCCTGGTGTGTAGCCGGCGTGGATCTCGTCGCCGACGAGCAGCGCACCGCGATCGGCACCGCTCACCGTGCTCGACGTGTGGCCGGCCGATGCGTCGCTCACAGGTCCTCCAGCATGCTCTTGCCCTGGTGCGTGCCCAGGTACGCGTCGATCACCGCGGTGTCGCGGGAGATCTGGTCGGGCGTGCCCTCGGCGATGATGCGGCCCTCGGCCATCACCACCACCCAGTCGGAGATGTCGTGGACCATGTCCATGTCGTGCTCCACGAAGAGCACGGTCATGCCCTCGTCGCGCAGGCCACGGATGTGCGCGTTGAGGCTCTGCTTGAGCGCCGGGTTGACGCCGGCCATCGGCTCGTCGAGCATCACCAGGCGCGGCCCGGTCATCAGCGCCCGCGCCATCTCGAGCAGCTTGCGCTGGCCACCGGAGAGGGTGCCGGCGTACTCGTCGCGCATGTGGTCGAGCTTGAACCGGGCGAGCAGCTCTTCCGCCCGCGCCTCGATCTCGCGCTCCTGGTCGCGCCACAGGAACTGGAACAGGCCGTTCCACCACCGCTCGCCGCGCTGGCCGGTGGCGCCCAGCTTCATGTTCTCGATCACCGAGAGCTTGGTGAGGCTCTTCGTGAGCTGGAACGTGCGGACCATGCCCATCTTGGCGGTGCGGTGGGCCACGACCGAGTCGAGGTCCTTGCCGTCGAAGGTCCACCGCCCGGTGTCGGGCTTGTCGAAGCCGGTGAGGAGGTTGAACAGCGTGGTCTTGCCCGCGCCGTTGGGGCCGATCAGCGCGGTGATGGAGCCGCGCTGCACCTCGAGGTCGTCGACGTCGACGGCGGTGAGGCCGCCGAAGCTGCGGCGCACGCCGTGCGCGGTGAGGATCGCGTCCGGCTTCGGCGCCCCCGGCTGCGGGGAGACCCCCGCGAGGGCGGCGCGGGCCTGCCGGGCGGTGGGGCTCAGCTCATCGGCCATCGAGCGCCATCTCCCTCCGGTTGCCGAAGATGCCCTGTGGTCGGAACACCATGAGGAGCATGAGGCCGAGCCCGACGAGCATCAGGCGCACCTGGCCGACCTCCGAGGAGCTGCGGATCAGCGTCGCCCCGAACACCTTCACCCGCCCCTGGGCATCGGCGGCCTGGGTGAGGAAGTTCTCGGTGAAGGCGAGCAGCGCCCAGAAGATCATCGGGCCGATGATCGAGCCGGACACCTTCGCCGTGCCGCCGAGCACCAGCGCGGTGAGGATGTAGAAGGTGACGTTACGGCTGTAGTTGTCCGGCTGCACCGAGCCCCGGTCGAGGGCGAGGACCATCCCGGAGAGCATGCCGATGCAGGCGCCGATGATGAGGGCGGACATCTTGTAGCCGAACACGTTCTTGCCGAGGCTGCGCACCGCGTCCTCGTCCTCCCGGATCCCCTTCAGGACACGGCCCCACGGGCTGCGCATGAGGGCCCACACGAACACGGCCACGAAGCCGACGAGGATCCAGCCGATCACGAGGGTCCACATCGTGTACCCGAGGTACGTGATCCGCTGGAACAGCAACAGGAGCAACCCGAACACCACCACGGCCGTGATCGCCACCACGGGCACCCGCGGCGCGTGCTCCACGCGGGAGGCGAGCGGGCGGAACCGGGTGACGACGAGGTAGGCGATGCCCACCGCCACCGCCGCCCACAGGACCGTGACGATGACGCCCGCCACGGGGCCGTTGGCCTGGAGAGGCCCGATGCCGTAGCGCTGCGCCGGGTTGAACCACGACAGCTCGCGGTAGCGGCCGGTGTAGCCGCGCAGGCCGTCGCTGCCGCCGAAGTACCGCTTGAAGGTGACGGAGCGGACGATGAGCCGGATCATCTCGGCCATGGCGATGGTGACGATGGCGAGGTAGTCGGCCCGCAGCCGCAGCGTGGGCACACCGACGATCAGGGCGAGCACGATCGCGTAGCCGAGGCCGAAGGCGATGCCCCACCAGAACGACACGCCGAAGTAGTGCGCGGTCATGCCGAGGCCGTACGCGCCGCAGGCCATGAACGCCGCCTGGCCGAAGTTGAGCAGGCCGGCGTAGCCGAACTGCACGTTCAGGCCGACGGCGGCGAGGATGAAGTAGACCGCGTCGATGCCGAAGAAGGCGCTGAGCGAGTTGTCGAGGATCTGGCCCCAGTTCATCGGAACTCCCTCACCCCACCCGCTCGCGGCGGCCGAGGATGCCCTGTGGTCGGAAGAGCAGGATCAGCACCAGCAGGCCGAGGGCCGGCACCGTCTTCAGCTCGGTGGGGACGCCGGTGGAGATGTAGCGGAGCAGGCCCGGCATCTCCGGGATGGCCGGGATGCCGAGGACGGACACCTCCACGAAGAGCCCCACGAGGAAACCTCCGAGGAGGGCGCCGTAGGCCGAGCCCAGGCCGCCGAGGGTGATGCCGGCGAACAGCAGGAACAGCAGCTCGCCGCCCATCGCCGGCTTCACGCCCTCGTCGAGGCCGCGGATGATCCCGCCGAGCGCGGCGAGGGAGCCGCCCAGGAACCAGACGATGCGGATGATGCGACGGCTGTCGATGCCCGTGGTGCTGGCGAGATCGGGGTTGTCGCTCACGGCCCTGGTGGCCTTGCCGAGCCGTGACCGCGACAGGAACAGGGCCACCCCGACGAGGACGACGAGGGCGATGGCGCCGGTGGTGGCGTCGCGCGGGGTGATGCTGACCGGCCCGACGGAGAAGGCCTCCTGCACGTTGAACGCCGGGTACCGGCGCGTCGAGCCGCCGAAGCGGGCCAGGAACAGGTTGACGAGGAGGATGGAGAGACCGACCGACACGACGAGCTGTGAGATGAGGCCGACGCCTCGTCGTCGGAGGCGCTCGAAGATGCCCCAGTCGAGGAGCAGCCCGAAGAAGCCCCCGACCACGATCATGATGGGCGCGGCGAGGAGGAACGGCAGCCCGACGGAGGCGGACAGCCACCACGTGACGATGCCGCCGAAGGTGACCATCTCCCCGTGGGCGAAGTTGGTGAGGCCGGTGGTCCCGAAGATCAGCGACAGGCCCACCGAGGCCATGGCGATGACGAGGCCGAGGCGGGCGCCGTTGACCAGGCTCTGCGCGAGGCGCGCCCAGTAGCCGGTGATCCGCCGCTCGCCCTCACCGAGGAAGAAGTTGACGGTGCGCGTGTTGGTGGTGAACTGCTCGGCCGACACCGTGAGCGGGTCGGGGTTCTGGAGCGCGGTCTCCTCGGGCAGGGTCTCCTCGTCGACGAAGATCTGCAGGTCGATGCGGCCGGGGAGGCAGATGAGCGCCTGACCGCGGTCGTTGGTGACGCCGCGACCGATCTCGTTGCCGTCGGGGTCGGCGACCACCACCGTGACCCCCTCCACGGGCTCGTTCGCACCACCCGGGCCCTGCTCGCGCACCTGGCCGCGCATGGCCGGGCCGTCGCAGGACTCGGGCTGGGCGGGGGCCTCGGGCGGCGGCTCCTCCGAGCCGGCGTGCGCCGGCGTGGGCCCGATGAGCGCGAGGGCGATCACCACGAGCACGAGCACCCCCGGCAGGACGCGGACGGCCCGTCGCCACGTGCGTGCTCGTCCTCCACCCACTCGGCTCGACCGTCGGCCCACCCGTTCGCTCCCCCGCTCGTGCCCCGAAGTGGCGACGTATTTGAGTCGACGGGAGGCGATCCCGTCAATGCGTCCGGTACGTCGCGCTGGGGTGATCGTGCAACTGTAGGCCTGGTTACGGTGGCGCGGATGTCACCCACGCCTGCTGGGCCCGCCGCGCCGTCCCCGTCGCCTCCCCCGCTGCGCACCAGGGTGAGCGATCTGCTCGGCGTGGACTACCCGATCCTCCAGGCGCCGATGGGCTGGATCGCGAGGGCGCAGCTGGCGTCGGCGGTCAGCGAAGCGGGCGGCCTCGGCATCATCGAGACCTCCTCCGGCGAGCTCGACGCGGTGCGCGCGGAGATCGTGCGCATGCGCGAGCTCACGGACCGGCCCTTCGGCGTCAACATCGCGCAGCTGTTCGTGAGGGACCCGGCGATCGTCGACTTCGTGGTGGAGCAGGGCGTCCGCTTCGTCACCACCTCCGCCGGCGACCCGAGGAGGTACACCCGCCAGCTGAAGGACGCCGGACTCACCGTGTTCCACGTGGTGCCCACGCTCGCCGCGGCGCTGAAGGCGGTCGACGCGGGCGTCGACGGGCTGGTGGTGGAGGGCGGCGAAGGGGGCGGGTTCAAGAACCCCCGCGACGTCGCCTCCATGGTGCTCGTCCCGCTGGTCCGCTCCCGCGTGGACGTGCCCATCGTCGCCGCCGGCGGGATCACCGACGGGGCCTCCATGGCCGCGGCCTTCGCGCTCGGGGCGGAGGGCGTGCAGATGGGCACGCGGATGGTCAGTGCCGCCGAGTCCCCCGTCCACGACAACTGGAAGCGGGCCATCGTGGCGGCGGCGGAGACCGACACGGTGTTCCTCAACCGCTTCTCCCGCCCGGGCCTGCGGGCGCTGCGCACCGGGCGCAGCGAGCGCCTCGAGCGCGAGGAGCACGTGTCGATGACGGAGTTCGGCCAGGCGAAGGCGCTCTACTTCGGCGGCGACATGGAAGCGGCGCTGGCCCTCACCGGCCAGGTGGCGGGGCGGATCGACGCCGTCCGCACCGTGCGCGACATCGTCCACGGGACCGTGGAGGAGTTCCGCCGCTGCGCCGAGCAGCTGGCGCTCGTCGCCCGTCCGGGCTAACGTCACCCCGGCGGGTGGAGGCCCCGGGCTGTCGCGCCCCCTTGTGCGACATCCCCCACGGAGGCCCCGATGACCCTCGACACCACCAAGAAGCTCAGCGCGACCGTGTTCCTCGTGTTCGTGCTCGTCGCGTTCTGGATGAACCCCTCAGGGAGCGCCGAGGTGTTCGCCGACTTCCTCGCCGACACCGGCGCGTTCTTCTCGAGCATCATCGACAAGCTGGCCACCTTCGTGAAGGGGTTGGCCTCCTGATCCTGCCGGTCCCGTGGGCGCCGTGGCCACGGCGACGGCCCACACGGTGACGCCCCACAGCAGCGTGGCCCCGGCGACGTGCACGGCGACGAGGGCTGCGGGCACGCCGGAGAAGTACTGGAGGTAGCCGATCGCCCCCTGCGTGGACGCCACGCACGCCCAGGCGACCAGGACCCCCTCGAGGACCTGGCGGTCGCGGTGGAGGGCGCGCAGGCGCCACATGAGTGCCACCACCACCGCGACGGCCACCCACACCGACACCGCGTGCATGCGCGCCGCGGTGCCGATCTCGATGGCATAGCGGCGTGCGTTCTCGTCGCCCGCGTGCGGGCCGGCGCCCGTGACGATGGTGCCGAACACGAGCGCCGCGGCGGTGGCCGCCGCGGCCACGAGGACGTGGCCGCGCAGGGCGCGCCCGACCGCGTGCCGGCGGGGGCGCGCCGCCATGAGCTCGTCGGGCACGCCGGCGCGGTGGACGAGCCAGACGGCGTTGGCGACGAGCACCATCGACAGCAGGAAGTGGCCCTGCACGGCGGCGGGGTGCAGCTCGACGAGGACCGTGATGCCGCCGAGGACGATCTGGCCGATCACGCCGGCGACGAGGCCGAGCGACAGCAGGGTCAGGTCACGCCGGCGCGGAGCGCGCACGACCGAGCCGAGGACGGCGAGGATCACGCCGAGCGCCACAAGACCGGTGAACAGCCGGTTCACCTGCTCGATCGCGGCGTGGGTGGAGGAGACGTCGATCAGGCGGGTGGCGTTGCAGTTCGGCCAGTCGTCGCAGCCGAGGCCCGACCCGGTGAGGCGCACGGCGGCGCCGGTGACCACGATCAGGCTGAGCAGGGCGAGCGCCACGCCGCAGACGACGCGGTACCGCCGGGGGGAGAGGCGCCGGCGCACCCGGACAGCGTAGGTGCCGCTCCCCCGTCGGGTCCCGTCGACGGGCGGTGGCTACCGTCACCGTGTGCTCACCAGCTACGACGACTTCCCGGTGCACCAGGCCGGCGTGCCGATCGCGCACACCGCCACCGGCGACCTCAACCACTACGACCGCTACTTCTTCAACGGCTACACCGCGGACGGCTCGCTGTACTTCGGGGCGGCGATGGGCCTCTACCCCAACCGGCACGTCGTCGACGCCGCGTTCTCCGCGGTCCGCCCCCGGGGCGACGGCCGGGTGCAGCGCAGCGTGTTCGCGTCGGCGCGGGCACCACGGGACCGCTGGGACGCCACCACGGTCGGGCCGATCGCGGTGGAGGTGGTGCAGCCGCTGCGGGTGCTGCGGGTGGTGGTGGACGCCCCCGAGCAGGGGCTGCGGGCCGACCTGCGCTTCGAGCACCGTTCGCCGGTGCTGGAGGAACCGCACTTCTTCCACCGCCACGGGAACCGGACGTTCTTCGACTACACCCGCCTCACGCAGTTCGGCACGTGGTCGGGCTGGATCGAGTGCGACGGTGAGCGCGTGGACGTGGACCCCGCGGAGGTGACCGGGTCGCGCGACCGGTCCTGGGGCGTACGCCCCGTGGGTGAGCCGGCGCCGCAGGGAGCGCCGGTGGTGTGGCCTCCGCAGTTCTTCTGGTTGTGGGCGCCCGTGAACTTCCCGTCGCTGTCCACCCACTTCGACGTCAACGAGCACGCCGACGGCCGCCGCTGGCACGAGGTGGGCGCGCTCCTCCCCGTGAGCGATGACGAGCCCCGGCTGGTGCGCACCGTCGAGTGGCGCGGCGCCTGGCGCCCCGGCACCCGCTGGGCCGAGTGGTTCGAGTACGACCTCCTCGACTGGGACGACGCCGTGAGCACCGTGCGCCTCGAGCCCGTGTTCGAGTTCATGATGCGCGGGCTGGGCTACGGGCACCCCGAGTGGAGCCACGGCAGCTGGAAGGGCGAGCTCGCCGTGGGCGCGGAGGCGCTCGAGCTGCCGGTCACCACCCCCTGCACCCGCGAGCACGTGCACGTGCAGGCGCTGTGCCGAGCCACCTTCACCGGCCCCGACGGCGCCGTCGAGCACGGCACCGGCATCCTCGAGCAGCTGGCCATCGGCGATCACGCCTCCGGGCTCACCGGCGTCCTCGATCCGGCCTGACCCGCTCCCCGTCAGGTGTGGCGGATCGACATGCCGCCGTCGACGGGGACGACCGCCCCGTTGAGGAAGCTCGCCGCCGGCAGGCACAGGCTGAGCGTCATGTGCGCCACCTCCTCCGGGTCGCCGTACCGGCGCAGCGGCACCCGCCGGCGTGCGTAGGTGGCCTTCGCCTCCTCGTCGATGCCGGCGGTCATGCCGGTGCGGATGGGCCCCGGGCAGATGCAGTTCACGGTCACGCCGTGGCGGCCGAGCTCGACCGCGAGGCTCTTCGTGAGGCCGACCACACCCGCCTTCGACGCCGCGTAGGCGGCGAGGCCGGCGGTGGTGACGATCGCCTCGGTGGAGGCGATGTTCACCACCCGCCCACCGCCCTCGGCGGCACGGAGGTGGTCGAGCGCGAGGCGCACGAGGCGCACCTGCGCGGTGAGGTTCACGTCGAGCGTCCGCGCCCAGCTCTCCTCGAACGACGCCTCGTCCTGGAAGGCCGACGACACCAGCGACACGCCGGCGTTGTTCACCACGACGTCGATGCCGCCGAGGCGGTCGGCCACCTCCGCGACCATCGCGGCGAGCGCGCGCTGGTCGGCCACGTCGCACACGACGTCGACCGCGGCCGCTGCCCCGTGCACCTCGCGGATCTCGTCGGTGACGGCGGCGACGCCGTCGGCGTGCAGGTCGACCACGGCCACGCGCGCGCCCTCGTCGGCGAACAGGTGGGCGGTCGCGCGCCCCATCCCCGAGGCGGCACCGGTGACGAGCACGCGCCGCCCGGCCACCGAGCGGGACAGCGTGGTCAGCCGGCGGGGGCCTTCGCCGCCGCTCACGCCCGCCACGTGGCGCGGCCCTCGATGCCGTAGCGGCGGAGCACCACGGCACGGGTGGGGGTGACGGCGAGGAACACGTGCGCCTCGCTCTCGGGGCCGCCGGGCTCGAACGGGTCGAGGTCGTAGCCCATCTTCCCCCAGAGCTCGCGGCGGCCCTCGACGGTGTCGACGATGCGGGCCCGCCCCCACAGCACGCAGCTGTCCCAGTTGGTCGACTCGCCGACGGCGAAGTGCACGGTGGCCTTGCCGTTGGCGCGGACGTTGGTGACCTTGGCCTCGTCGGCGGC
>VFQR01002471.1_pt1 | contig 11728 bp, 4 predicted proteins | sample 3512321 | NCBI WGS metagenome assembly VFQR01 (sample SAMN10412374, study PRJNA504923) | tailings metagenome | isolation source: Relicate 3 Philex TSF1 revegetated site | place: Philippines: Tuba, Benguet | collected 2017-08-29
CTGCTGAGTAATGATTCGCAGCATGGAGTAAGGACAATGCCAAAATTATAATATTCCCACCTGAGATTTAGTGTTGCTTTTCACCCACCGGGTGTGGAAGCTGATTCTAATTCTCTTCTCTAGCTTAACCTGGATTTTTTTGATACTCCCAAGGTTCCCAGCACATGGTTTACTTGAGAAGGCGACTTGATTGCTCAATCCGAAAAAGCCTTAGTTGGCCATCGGCAGGAAGGGGACGTGCCATTTCCCACTATCCTTATGCCCTTGCCCTCACTCCTTACAGGGGTAAAGGTCATGTGCTTCCACATCCAATCCCCCGAATTTAGAGGGGGTAGGGTTTGAGTATAACTTTTACTTATTTTCCTAACTTAGTAGTTAGCATGTGTACAGACACCAAATGTCGCTTCTATAGTGTAAAGTCCCTCAGATTTAGCTGTGTTACAGTTCTTTACCTTTGATTGTCTATCTGCTGTAAGGATAGATGCCATTAGTAATCACACTGCTATACTCGGTGATGAGTTAGGTTGACTATTTTATTCATGTTGTTTATTTTAACGTATTTCCTTAATTGGCGGCACACTGAATTAAAGACTCGGCAAATCAGGAATGGGGACTGGGGAGCAGGGAGCAGGGGGGAAGATTTTCTCCCGTGCCCCTCTGCCTTATCTCCCCACTCCCTACTACCCAGTGACATAATTTTTTTAGGAAATTCTAACATTGGCAATTTGGATGCTATATTAGTAAATCTAGTAGTGTGTGTACATATTAATATTAATTTCTGGAATTGACTGTGGCGAATACAAAGTCTGCTCTCAAGCGTGCCGAAATCGCAGAACGCAACCGACTGCGTAATAAAGCTTACAAATCAGCAGTAAAGACGCTGATGAAGAAATACTTGAATGCTGTAACTGTCTATGCAGCTAATCCTACCCCAGAATTACAACAAGAAGTACAGTCTAAATTATCTGAGGCTTACAGCAAAATCGATAAAGCAGTAAAACGGGGTGTACTTCACCCTAACAATGGGGCAAGGAAAAAGTCAAAATTGGCAACGAAACTCAAACCACTCACACAAACAGCTCAGTAGTCATTGGTCATTTGTTCTTAGTTATTTGTGTTCAGAGAACAAACGACTAAGTGCAAAAGTCGGTGCAAGGTGGTCTGAAGCTGAGGCGGACTGTAATTTAGAACTTTGTCACACAGGACGAAGGACAAAGCGCAAAGTCTGATCTAGGGAAGCCTTAGATCAGAACTTTGTAAGAGAAGACAAAGGACAAACGATGCAACTGATAGATACGCACGTCCATCTCAACTTTGATAGTTTTCAGCCAGATTTAGCAGCAGTGCGATCGCGGTGGCAGCAAGCAGGTGTAGTACGTTTAGTTCATTCCTGTGTTCACCCAGAGGAATTTTCTACCATTCAGTCCATAGCGCATGAGTTCCCGGAAATCAGCTTTGCTGTTGGATTGCATCCTTTAGATGCTGATCGATGGAATAGTGACACAGCCGATAAAATCAAATCTTTGGCGGCTTCGGACTCAAATGTGGTAGCCATTGGAGAAATGGGACTGGATTTTTACAAAGCTGATAACTATCAGCAACAGTACATGGTGTTTGAATCGCAATTAGCGATCGCATCTGAACTGGACTTACCAGTGATTATCCACTGCCGCGATGCTGCTGCCGAAACCAGAGAAGTATTGCAAAAATGGCGCTCACTAAAAGGAGAAACAGTGCGTGGCGTCATGCATTGTTGGGGAGGAACGCCAGAACAAACCCAATGGTTTCTCGACTTGGGTTTTTACATCAGCTTTAGCGGGACAGTCACATTCAAAAACGCTAAAGGTATCCAATCCTCAGCGGCGATGGTAAGTAGCGATCGCTTACTTATTGAAACAGATTGCCCTTTTTTGGCTCCGGTTCCCAAACGTGGCGAGAGGCGCAACGAGCCTGCTTACGTTCATTATGTAGCAGAGCAAGTAGCGAAACTGCGCCAGGAAACTATGGACGCCATCGCCCAAACTACCACCCAAAACGCCTGTAAATTATTCGGTCTGTCGATATAAAGTGTCCTTTAGTCTATCTGAACCAGTTGCGCTCAAAGAAATAAAACTTCTAGGAGGACAAAAATATGCTAAGATCATTCCCTCCAAAACATTTGAAAAGCGCCATAATGATAAAGGAAGGAACGTAAAACTTCTGAGCTTAATTTTCTGTGCTGTTATTCGGCTTGGCCATCCTCCAAATCTCTACAAGCGGATGCTCTCCACACATAACTAACTGTGCAAACTCAGGTTGAGCCATAATTATGCACAACATCGGCTTGGTGCGTATTTAACCTATACAAAATCGTTAAATGAAATTGCCTTGTGATTACAATCGAGCAAAATAAAGTGATTCTGATTCAAAGCCGACAACATGCGGATCGTTTCCTCAAACTTAGGATATCTAGGATATCACTGAGAGTATAAACAGCGGGGTGGACTTAATTAAGGCACACCGGGTAGAACTGTGTGAGTAAATTAACGCGCTTTTGGGAGGGGAAGTGAGGAAAGTAGATCGAATTCCGGAATATCTTAATTCGGGACTGGGGACTGGGGAAGACTTTTCCCAGTACCCAATACCCAGTACCCAGTACCTAGTAGGTGTATAAAGAAAAGTTCCCAATCAGTCCGGACACTGGCTAGCAATGGGAAGCATAAAACAGCAGTGTCCAAGGGAAAATTTAACCAGGTTGACAAAGGTAGAGGCATGACTAAAGAAACATATATGGAACCCGCCTTTCTATTGCCCGACTTGATTGAAATCCAGCGTTCAAGCTTCCGCTGGTTTTTGGAAGAAGGGCTAATAGAAGAACTGAACTCCTTTAGTCCGATCACAGATTACACGGGTAAACTAGAACTGCACTTTTTGGGTCAGAACTATAAACTTAAAGAGCCAAAGTACAGCGTTGAAGAGGCCAAACGGCGAGATAGTACCTATGCCGTCCAAATGTATGTTCCCACACGTTTGATAAATAAAGAAACCGGGGAAATCAAAGAGCAAGAGGTATTCATTGGAGACTTGCCTTTGATGACCGATCGCGGTACCTTTATTATCAATGGGGCCGAACGGGTGATTGTCAACCAAATAGTGCGATCGCCGGGAGTTTACTACAAATCAGAAATCGATAAAAACGGTCGGCGTACTTATTCTGCTAGCTTAATTCCCAACCGAGGGGCATGGCTGAAATTTGAAACAGACCGTAACGATTTGGTGTGGGTACGCATCGATAAAACCCGCAAACTTTCAGCCCAGGTACTATTAAAAGCTTTAGGTTTATCAGACAACGAAATTTTTGACGCCTTACGTCACCCAGAATATTTCCAAAAAACCATCGAAAAAGAAGGGCAATTTTCCGAAGAAGAAGCCTTGATGGAGTTATATCGCAAACTGCGTCCTGGGGAACCACCCACAGTCTTAGGCGGACAACAGCTCTTAGATTCACGTTTCTTTGACCCAAAACGTTATGACTTGGGTCGTGTTGGACGGTACAAACTCAACAAAAAATTGCGGCTTTCTGTCCCCGACACCATGCGCGTGCTGACCTCCAGCGATATTTTGGCAGCCGTAGATTACCTAATAAATCTAGAGTATGACATTGGCAATATTGATGACATCGACCACTTAGGTAACCGTCGTGTCAGAAGCGTCGGTGAATTGCTGCAAAACCAAGTGCGGGTAGGCTTAAACCGCTTAGAAAGGATCATTCGGGAACGGATGACCGTATCCGATGCCGAAGTACTCACCCCTGCTTCCTTGGTAAACCCCAAACCACTGGTAGCAGCCATTAAAGAATTCTTTGGTTCTAGCCAGTTAAGTCAGTTCATGGATCAAACCAATCCCTTAGCAGAACTGACTCACAAACGCCGTTTGAGTGCCCTGGGCCCTGGTGGTTTAACCCGCGAACGTGCGGGGTTTGCTGTGCGGGATATTCACCCTAGTCACTACGGACGCATTTGCCCCATTGAAACACCAGAAGGCCCCAATGCTGGGTTGATTGGCTCATTGGCGACCCATGCACGGGTAAACCAATACGGCTTCTTAGAAACCCCATTTAGACCTGTGGAAAATGGGCGGGTGAGATTTGATTTACCCGCAGCCTACATGACAGCCGACGAAGAAGACGACCTGCGGGTTGCTCCTGGAGATATCCCTGTAGATGAAACAGGGCACATTATTGGACCCCAAGTGCCGGTACGCTATCGTCAGGAATTCTCCACCACAACGCCAGAGCAAGTGGACTACGTAGCGGTGTCTCCTGTACAAATCGTGTCAGTGGCTACCAGCATGATTCCCTTCTTGGAGCATGATGACGCCAACCGAGCGCTGATGGGGTCAAACATGCAACGCCAAGCAGTACCCCTGCTCAAACCAGAGCGCCCATTGGTGGGTACAGGTTTGGAAGCCCAAGGAGCAAGAGACTCCGGGATGGTAATTGTATCACGAACTGATGGCGATGTCACCTATGTAGATGCTACAGAAATTCGGGTGCGACCAAAACCGAACACCTCAGAAATTAGATATCCGCTTTCTAAGTACCAACGCTCAAACCAAGATACTTGTTTGAACCAAAAGCCCCTGGTCCGCATTGGCGAAAAAGTTGTGGCAGGTCAGGTACTAGCTGATGGCTCCTCCACCGAAGGCGGAGAATTGGCGTTGGGACAAAATATCGTCGTTGCTTACATGCCTTGGGAAGGCTACAACTACGAAGACGCAATCTTAATTTCCGAACGACTGGTGCAGGATGATATCTACACCTCAATTCACATTGAAAAATATGAAATTGAGGCTAGACAGACAAAACTCGGACCAGAAGAAATCACCAGAGAAATTCCCAACGTCGGGGAAGACGCCTTGCGTCAATTAGACGAACAAGGAATTATCCGCATTGGCGCATGGGTCGAAGCTGGAGATATCTTGGTGGGTAAAGTAACACCAAAAGGTGAATCCGACCAACCACCAGAAGAAAAACTCTTGCGTGCCATTTTCGGTGAAAAAGCGCGGGATGTGCGAGACAATTCCCTGCGAGTACCCAACGGGGAAAAAGGGCGCGTAGTTGACGTGCGTTTATTTACCCGCGAACAAGGCGATGAATTGCCACCGGGAGCCAATATGGTAGTCCGGGTGTATGTCGCCCAAAAACGCAAAATCCAAGTTGGGGACAAAATGGCAGGACGCCACGGTAATAAAGGGATTATTTCGCGGATCTTGCCAGCGGAAGATATGCCTTATTTGCCGGATGGTTCACCAGTGGATATCGTACTTAACCCCTTGGGCGTACCCAGCCGGATGAATGTCGGACAAGTATTTGAGTGCCTCTTGGGTTGGGCTGGTCATACTTTGGGAGTGCGATTTAAGATTACTCCCTTTGACGAAATGTATGGTGAAGAGTCATCTCGGAGAATCGTGCATGGCAAATTGCAAGAAGCACGGGATGAAACCAGCAAGGACTGGGTATATAACCCAGACGACCCTGGTAAAATCATGGTGTTTGATGGGCGTACAGGGGAACCCTTTGACCGACCAATTACCATTGGTGTGGCTTACATGCTGAAACTGGTGCATTTGGTAGACGATAAGATCCACGCCCGTTCCACAGGACCATACTCACTGGTGACCCAGCAACCCTTGGGTGGTAAAGCACAACAGGGCGGTCAGCGGTTTGGGGAAATGGAAGTGTGGGCATTGGAAGCCTTTGGTGCGGCTTACACCTTACAGGAATTGCTGACAGTGAAATCCGACGATATGCAAGGACGAAATGAAGCGTTAAATGCGATCGTTAAAGGTAAAGCAATTCCTCGACCGGGAACACCAGAGTCCTTTAAGGTGTTAATGCGCGAACTACAATCATTGGGGTTAGATATTGCCGTACACAAGGTAGAAACCCAAGCAGACGGTAGTTCCTTAGATGTGGAAGTCGATTTAATGGCAGACCAATCAGCCCGCCGTACACCTCCTCGACCCACTTACGAATCTCTTTCCCGCGAATCGCTGGAAGATGACGAATAGAGAGTGAGGAGTGAGGGGTTAAAAGTTAGGAGTTAGGAGTTAGGAGTGAGGAGTAAAGACTAATTAGAAGTTTTACTCATAACTCATAACTCATAACTCATAACTCATAACTCATAACTCATAACTTAAAACTAAATATACTCATAACTCAAAACTCAGCACTTAACGTATGAGACCTGCCCAAACTAATCAGTTTGACTACGTAAAAATCGGCTTAGCATCACCAGAACGTATTCGCCAGTGGGGCGAGAGAACTTTGCCCAATGGTCAGGTAGTCGGTGAAGTCACCAAGCCAGAAACGATTAATTACCGGACTCTCAAGCCGGAGATGGATGGCTTATTCTGTGAGCGCATCTTTGGGCCTGCGAAAGATTGGGAATGTCATTGTGGGAAGTATAAAAGAGTCCGTCACAGAGGTATTGTCTGTGAGCGCTGTGGGGTAGAAGTTACTGAATCACGGGTGCGTCGCCACCGCATGGGCTATATCAAACTTGCTGCACCAGTAGCTCACGTTTGGTATCTCAAAGGCATTCCTAGCTATATTTCTATTCTGCTGGATATGCCTTTGCGGGATGTGGAGCAGATTGTCTATTTCAACTCTTATGTTGTCTTAAGTCCAGGCAATGCCGAGACTTTAACTTACAAACAGCTACTGAGTGAAGACCAGTGGCTGGAAATTGAAGACCAAATTTATAGTGAAGATTCTCAGCTACAAGGTGTAGAGGTAGGCATTGGTGCCGAAGCATTGCTGCGCTTGCTTGCGGATATCAATTTAGAGCAAGAAGCTGAAAGTCTGCGGGAAGAAATTGGTAATGCCAAAGGACAAAAACGGGCCAAGTTAATTAAACGACTGCGGGTAATTGACAACTTCATCGCTACTGGTTCTAAACCAGAGTGGATGGTCATGGCAGTTATTCCCGTGATTCCTCCGGACTTGCGCCCAATGGTGCAGTTAGATGGCGGACGGTTTGCCACCAGTGATTTAAATGATTTATATCGGCGGGTAATTAATCGGAATAATCGTTTGGCACGGCTGCAAGAAATTTTAGCACCAGAGATTATTGTGCGGAACGAAAAGCGGATGCTGCAAGAAGCAGTAGACGCTTTGATTGACAATGGTCGGCGCGGACGGACTGTGGTGGGGGCAAATAACCGACCCCTGAAATCTTTGTCCGACATTATTGAAGGTAAGCAGGGACGTTTTAGACAAAACTTGTTAGGAAAACGAGTTGACTACTCTGGACGTTCGGTAATTGTGGTCGGGCCGAAGCTGAAAATTCACCAGTGCGGTTTGCCTAGAGAAATGGCAATAGAGCTATTTCAACCATTTGTGATTAACCGCCTCATTCGCAGTGGCATGGTGAATAACATCAAAGCTGCGAAAAAGCTAATATCGCGTAATGACCCTAGTGTTTGGGATGTACTCGAAGAAGTAATTGAAGGACACCCAGTACTACTTAACCGGGCACCGACATTACACCGTTTGGGTATTCAGTCTTTTGAACCAATTTTGGTAGAAGGGAGAGCAATTCAACTCCATCCTTTGGTGTGTCCGGCATTTAACGCCGACTTTGATGGTGACCAAATGGCGGTACATGTGCCGCTATCGTTAGAAAGTCAGGCTGAGGCACGGTTATTGATGTTGGCTTGTAACAATATTTTGTCACCAGCCACAGGTAAACCCATCATCACACCTAGCCAAGACATGGTATTGGGAGCATATTACTTAACAGCAGAAAATCCCGGTGCTATCAAAGGCGCAGGCAAATACTTTGCTTCCTTAGATGACGTAATCATGGCTTTCCAGCAAGAGGAAATTGACTTGCACGCCTATATCTATGTGCGGTTTGATGGCGAACTCGAATCAGACCAACCGGATACAGAACCGCTGGAAGTCATAGACAACGAGGATGGTAGCCGGACATTAAAGTATAAATTCCGCCGAGTTAGAGAAGACGCTCAGGGAAATCTCCTTTCACAGTATATACGTACAACGCCTGGTCGGGTTATTTACAATAAAGCGATTCAGGAAGCACTAGCAAGTTAGTGATGAGTTAAGAGTTATGAGTTATGAGTTTTGAATTAATAACTCCTAACTCCTAACTTCTAACTCCTAACTATTAATTCAGGACTAATGACTAATGACTGAAAAAATGATTTTTCGCAATCGGGTGGTGGATAAAGGTCAACTGAGAAATTTGATTTCTTGGGCTTTTACACATTATGGTACGGCGCGAACCGCAGTGATGGCGGACAAACTGAAAGATTTGGGTTTTCGCTACGCCACCAAAGCAGGAGTTTCCATTAGTGTAGATGACTTGATGGTGCCTCCAACTAAGCGATCGCTCCTGGAAGCAGCCGAAGAAGAAATTCGCGCCACTGAAGCCCGTTATCAACGTGGTGAAATCACTGAAGTAGAGCGTTTCCAAAAGGTAATTGATACTTGGAACGGTACCAGTGAAGCCCTCAAAGATGAGGTAGTTGTCCACTTCAAGAAGACTAATCCCCTCAACTCCGTCTACATGATGGCATTCTCCGGGGCGCGGGGGAATATCTCCCAAGTCCGGCAATTAGTGGGGATGCGGGGACTGATGGCAGATCCCCAAGGGGAAATTATCGACTTGCCCATCAAAACCAACTTCCGTGAAGGACTCACCGTAACGGAATATATTATTTCGTCTTACGGTGCAAGAAAAGGATTAGTGGATACCGCCTTACGGACGGCTGACTCCGGTTATCTCACCCGGCGTTTGGTGGACGTATCCCAAGATGTGATTATTCGGGAATTTGACTGCGGTACCACTAGAGGCATTCCCATTCGCCCAATGACAGAAGGTGCCAAAACTTTGATTCCTCTGGCAAATCGGTTAATGGGACGGGTAATTGGCGAAGACGTGGTGCATCCAGTCACCAAAGAAGTGATTGCAACACGCAATACCCCAATTTCTGACGACTTGGCCAAGGAAATTGGCAGATCTGGGGTAGGAGAAGTTGTAGTCCGGAGTCCCCTAACTTGTGAAGCTGCACGTTCTGTCTGTCAACATTGCTACGGCTGGAGTTTAGCCCACGCCAAGATGGTGGACTTGGGCGAAGCTGTGGGGATCATTGCTGCCCAAAGTATCGGCGAACCAGGCACCCAGCTAACCATGCGGACATTCCACACAGGTGGTGTGTTTACCGGGGAAGTGGCGCAACAAGTCCGTTCTAAAATTGATGGGACTGTGAAAATTCCCCGCAAATTGCGGACAAGACAATACCGTACCCGCCACGGTGAAGATGCCTTGTATGTTGAGGCCAACGGTGTGATCATTTTGGAACCCAAAAAAGAAGGTGACGCCACACCAGGGAACCAAGAGGTGCAGCTAACTCAAGGTTCTACATTATATGTATTTGACGGCAATCAAGTAAAACAAGGTCAGTTGTTGGCAGAAGTCGCCCTTGGTGGACGCACAACTCGGACTAATACAGAAAAAGCCGTTAAAGATGTGGCTTCTGACTTGGCTGGGGAAGTGCAATTTGCCGAAGTCGTTCCAGAACAAAAAACTGACCGTCAAGGCAACACCACAACCACAGCCGCCCGTGGTGGTTTGATTTGGATTTTGTCTGGGGAAGTTTATAACTTGCCGCCTGGTGCTGAATTGGTGGTGAAAAATGGTGACGCGATCGCTTCTAATGGAGTATTAGCAGAAACCAAATTAACTACTCTCCACGGCGGTGTGGTGCGCTTGCCCGAAGCTACCCCTGGTAAGAGTACTAGGGAAATTGAGATTATTACCGCGTCTGTAGTCTTAGACCAAGCAACAGTAACAGTCCAAAGTTCCCAAGGTCGCAATAACTACCTAGTCTCCACAGGCAACAACCAAGTATTTAACCTCCGCGCTACACCAGGCACAAAAGTGCAAAATGGTCAAGTGGTAGCTGAGTTAATTGATGACCGCTATCGCACAACCACTGGTGGATTCTTGAAATTTGCCGGGGTGGAAGTCCAGAAAAAAGGCAAAGCCAAACTGGGTTACGAAGTTGTCCAAGGCGGTACACTGTTGTGGATTCCCGAAGAAACCCACGAAGTTAATAAAGATATCTCCTTGCTGCTGGTAGAAGACGGTCAGTTTGTGGAAGCTGGCACCGAAGTTGTGAAGGATATCTTCTGCCAAAACAGTGGTGTAATTGAAGTTACTCAGAAAAACGACATCCTGCGGGAAGTGGTGGTGAAGCCAGGGGAACTGCTGATGGTGGACGATCCTGAAGCAGTCATCGGACGAGATAACACCTTCATCCAACCAGGCGAGGAATTTCAAGGCACCGTCGCCACAGAATTACGGTATATCCAGTATGTGGAGACACCAGAAGGCCCTGCCCTGTTAAGTCGTCCAGTGGTGGAGTTCGCTGTACCGAACAATCCAGATGTGCCCTCAACTACATCTGTAAGTCAACAAACTGGGCGTTCTATTGAGTTACGCGCAGTCCAGCGATTACCTTACAAGGATTCCGAACGGGTGAAATCCGTAGAAGGTGTAGAACTACTGCGAACTCAGTTAGTGCTGGAAATTGAGCAAGAAGGCGAACAAGACCATAACGCCTCCCCCCTTGCAGCAGATATTGAATTGGTGCAGGATACCGAAGACCCAGAAATTCAACGCTTGCAGTTGGTGATTTTGGAGTCGTTGGTCATTCGTCGAGACATTACCGCTGATGCGACCCAAGGTAGCACCCAAACAACACTAGAAGTCCAAGATGGACTAACCATCGCCCCTGGTTCCGTAGTCGCACGTACCCAAATCTTGTCTAAAGAAGGCGGGATAGTGCGGGGTGTGCAAAAGGGAACCGAAAATGTCCGACGCTGCTTGGTGTTGCGGGAAACTGACATGATAACTGTAAATACCAGTACTCAGCCGAAAGTGAAGGCGGGTGACTTGCTGGTAGCAGGTACAGAGTTTGCCGCTGGAGTTTTTGCTGAAGAATCTGGGCAAGTAATGGATGTGAAAAAGTTAGGAGTTAAGAGTGAGGAGTTAGGAGTTAATTCCGAAACTCCTAACTCCTCACTCCAAACTCAAAACTACGCCATTACTATCCGCGTCGGTCGTCCCTACCGAGTCAGTCCTGGCGCCGTCTTACAAATAGAAGACGGTGATTTGGTACAACGGGGTGATAATTTGGTGTTGTTGGTATTTGAACGTGCCAAAACCGGAGACATTATTCAAGGTTTGCCCCGGATTGAAGAATTGCTCGAAGCTCGTAAACCTAAAGAGGCATGTATCTTAGCACGGCGGGCGGGAGAAGTCAAGGTAGTTTACGGTGATGGTGATGAAGCGATCGCCATTAAGGTCGTAGAATCTAATGGTGTGGTCACAGATTATCCTCTGGGGCCTGGACAAAACTTAATTGTCCCAGATGGCTCTCACATCTCAGCCGGACAACCGTTGACTGATGGGCCATCTAACCCCCATGAAATTTTGGAAATCTTCTTTAGCTTGGGTTCCGAAGACGGGGTTTATGCTTGTGCTAGCCATGCTTTGCAGAAAGTCCAAACATTCTTGGTGAACGAAGTGCAAATGGTGTATCAGTCTCAAGGGATTGATATTTCCGACAAGCACATTGAAGTAATTGTGCGTCAGATGACCAACAAAGTCAGAATTGATGATGGTGGTGACACCACAATGCTTCCCGGCGAATTGGT